>Ga0209091_10002763_pt1 | contig 14586 bp, 11 predicted proteins | sample ArcticOcean_MG_C_6_FD_187438 | JGI IMG/M metagenome (GOLD analysis project Ga0209091, IMG submission 187438) | Marine microbial communities from western Arctic Ocean - ArcticOcean_MG_CB8_128 (SPAdes) (version 2) | ecosystem: Environmental > Aquatic > Marine > Oceanic | place: Arctic Ocean...
TACCTTTTTTTAATGTGACTCTAGCCACAGATGCTTTTCTTCTACCTGTTGCTGACCATTTTTCTTTTTTTAAAGCTACCATTTATTTTTACCTTAATTAATTTCTAATATTTGTGGAGATTGAGCTTCGTGCGGATGATTAGTACCTTGATATACTTTTAAATGTTTTAATAATTTTCTACCTAATTTATTATGAGGCAACATACCTTTAACAGCATTACTAATAACTCTATCAGGATTATTTTCTAACATTTTTTTATACGAAACAGTCTTTTGACCACCTGGATAACCAGTATGCCTCCAATATTCTTTTGAATTTTCTTTATTACCCGTTAAAATAACTTTTTCTGCATTGATGATTACAATAAAATCACTCATATCCATATGGGGAGTATAATTTACTTTATTTTTTCCCCTTAGAATTTGAGCAATTTCACTTGCTAATCTTCCTAAAGTATGATTTTCGGCATCTACTACATACCAATTTCTAATGATTTCACTGCTCTTTATTGAATCTGTTTTCATTTTAAATATTTAAAACTCCTAATTATTATAGCCCGTTAAGTTAACTGAAGTGGGGAATGTTAGTCAAGTATATTATTTAACCAAATAAAATATTTTTGCTAATTGTATAATCTACTCTACCTTTAAAAGTTTTATTTATAAATGGTGTATTATTTGATTTTGAGTAAACATCCTCTTCTGTAAATACCCATTCTTTGTCTGGGTCAATTATTACTAAATCTGCTTTTTTATTTACATTTATTTCAGGTATTTCTATATTCATTATTTTAGCTGGTTTTATTGAAAATAGCTTTATTATTGATTCAAAAGAAAAATTATTCTTACTTAAAACTGTATTTGTTGCTGCAAATGCTGTTTCTAAACCTATTGCACCATAAGATGCATTATAAAAATCTTTATCTTTATCATCTTCTCTATGAGGATTATGAATAGAAGCAATACAGTCTATAGTCCCATCCCTAAGAGCTTCTATTAAAGACTCTTGATCATCCTTACTTCTTAATGGGGGTGATATTTTAAGATTTGTATCATATTCAGATAAATTTTTATCTGTAAAAAATAAGTTTATTGGAGAAACCTCTGTTGTTACATCTACTTTTTTAGCCTTGAATTCTTTAACTAAGTCGACTGAACATGAACTAGTTATATTTGGTATATGTATTTTACCATTAATATATTCTGCTATTTTTAAATCTCTAAAGATCATTGTTGACTCAGCTAATGAAGGGTTCCCATTCATTCCTAAAATGTTAGATATAGAACTTTCATTCATGACACCATTATTTACTAAATTAATATCTTCAGGGTGATTAATAACTGGCACATTAAACATTTTAGCATATTCTAATGCGTACCTCATAACCTGAGCATTCATTATTGGCTGATCAGAGTCTGAGAAAGCAATAGCTCCTTTTTCAACCATCAATCCAAATTCTGCAATTTCTAAACCTTCACTTTTTTTAGTGATACATCCCATTGGGTACAACTTAACAAAATTATCAGAGTTTAGCCTTTTAGTAAATTCAATTAATTCAGGGGTGTCTGTTTTTTTCTCTGGAACAACACACAGTTTAGAGTAACCACCTGAAAGAGCAGCATTTGTAATAGATGCTAAGTCTTCTTGGTCGCCAACACCAGTGACCTTTAAATGTGTATGGACATCAATAAAAGATTGAGTTATAATTTTATTTTTACAATTAATTATATGAAAACTATTTTTCTCACTGATGTTACCAATCTCAATTATTTTTCCATTTAGAATTAAAATATCATTATTAGAAAATTGATTATTTACAATATCAAGCACTTTGCCACCCTTTAAAAGAACTTTTTTATTTGAATCTATTATTATTTTAGTTTTCATTATTATTAGCTCCTAATAAAAGGTAAAGAATACTCATTCTAACCGCTACTCCATTTAAAACTTGATTTAAGATTACAGACTGATCGGAGTCAGCTACATAGCTATCGACTTCAACTCCTCTATTAATAGGTCCTGGGTGCATTATAACTAGTTCTTTATCTAAATTTTTCAACCTATCTTTAGTTACACCAAATAAATTTCTATATTCTCTTACAGAAGGAATAAGCCCAATACCCATTCTTTCTCTTTGGATTCTTAAGATATTAACAACATCAGCCCATTGTAAAGCTTCATCAATACTATGGGAAATTTTTACATTAAATTGTTGAATATATTTTGGAATTAGATGAGGAGGAGAACATAACATCACCTCTGCTCCTAGTTTTTGTAGTCCAAAAATATTTGACATAGCAACCCTACTATGCAGTATGTCTCCAACAATAGCTACTTTTAAATCCTTAACCCTACCGAATTTTTCAAAAATAGTTGTTATATCAAGCATTGCTTGAGTTGGATGCTCATGGGTTCCATCGCCCGCATTTACTATAGGACAATCTAAATATCTAGTTAATTGTTTGCATGAACCTGGAATAGGGTGCCTCATAACAGCACAATCTATTTTCATTGCCTGGATATTCTGAACCGTATCTCTAAATGTTTCACCCTTGTTTAAACTTGATGAGCTTCCAGAAAAGTTTAAAACATCCGCAGAAAGCCTTTTTTCAGCTAATTCAAAAGATAATTTGGTCCTTGTAGAATTTTCAAAGAATAAATTGACAATATTAATTCCCTTTAGAGAAGGCACTTTCTTAATAGGCCTATCTAAAATTTCTCTAAAAGTTAAGGCTGTTTCTATAATTAAATTAATATCTTTCTCAGTAGCATTTTCTAGGCCAATAAAATGTTTTGTACTTAATTTATTCATTACTATACTCAACTAATTCAACACTTTCTTTATCATCAAACTCAGTTAGATATACATGTATATGTTCATTAAAAGATGTAGGGTAGTTTTTTCCAACATAGTCTGCTTTAATAGGTAATTCTCTATGACCCCTATCAATTAATACTGCTAATTGAACTTTATTTGGTCTACCCATAGAAAATAATTCCTCCATCGCTGCTCTAATTGTTCTGCCAGTGTACAAAACATCATCTATTAAAATAATATTCTTCGAATTAATATTAAATAATATATTAGAAGGGCCAACCTTTGGAGAACCTAAATTTGTTTTAAAATCGTCTCTATAAAAAGTTACATCTATTGTACCTTTGTTTATCTCAGTTTTTGTAATTTCTTTTATAATTAAAGCGATTCTATTTGCAATAAAATCACCTCTAGTTCGAATACCAATAATGGCAAGCTCTTCTAAGTTTGAGTTCTTTTCTACAATTTCATGGGCCAAACGAATTAAAGTTCGATTTATTTTGTTTGCATTTAATAAAATAGCTTTATTTTTTATCATTTTCTAAATTCTTTCATATAAAAAAAGGGCATAAAGCCCCTTTTAATATTTTAAAACCTTTTTTGCCTCTCGTGCAATATTAAAGGAACTGCTATATAACAACTAAATATAAAACTTAATTTGAAAAAGTAAAATAGTTAAGTTATAAAATGATAAAAATAATAGATTTATATATATTGAAAAGATTTTGCACAAGAATTATATTCTTATTAGTTGCTATTAGCTCTATAATATTAATCACAAATTTAGTAGAAATGATTGATAATTTTATTGATGCGGAAATGACTAGTGCTGATATTTTTAATTATTATTTACTTACTATACCAATGATTATTAGTTATGCAATACCTATGTCAGTAACAATTTCTAGCGTTTTAGCAATTTTAGTTTATATAAATAATAATGAACTTATTGCTATAAGATCACTAGGTGTAAGTTATTTAAGACTAATAAGAGTAATGGTTTTAGTATCTATTCTAATTAGTATAAGTCATTTTTATTTTGAAAATAATATAATATCAGAAAGTAATCGCTTAAAAAATCAAATAGTTAAAAAATATAATCTTAAAAAGCAAAAAACAAATAGAATTAATAATAATAATTTTATTGAAGATGCTGATGGAAAATCTATAATTATCATGAACTATAATAATAAAAAACAAACAGCCTATAATATTACTATAAAAGAAATAAAGCAAAATAATATTATTAACAGAATAGATGCTAAGGAAATGAAATGGAATGATAAGGATAACTTATGGGTATTTAAAGAATTATTAGAAAGAAAATGGATTGACAACATTTTACAATTTAATAAAACAATTAATGATACATCATTTTCTTTTAAGAATATAAATCCAATCTATCTTACTTCAGAGTTTATTGAGCCGGAAGAAATGAATTATTATGAACTAAAAGATTTTATATCTATTAAAAAAAATAACTCAGCTAATACTAATAAGTGGGAGGTTGGTTTGCATCATAAACTATCTTATGCCTTATCTAGTTTAATATTATCAATTACTGCAATATTATCTTCATTTACACTTAAAAAATCTAATGTTTCTTATGGAATTGGGCTTAGTTTATTAATAATTACGGCTTATTATGTGTTAATAATTATCGGAAAGAATCTTGGTATTGAAGGAATTATATCTCCTTTTTTATCAGCATGGCTTGCAAATTTTTCTTTACTAATACTTGCAGGATATCTATATAAAAAAAATATATTTTGACCTACTTTTTAATAAATACTAATGAAAAAGATAAATCTAAACCTTTCATAGACTGCAAAAAGATTCCATTTCTATTTGATAGGCCATAATTTAATAAGATTGGTCCCTTTTTATAGCCAATTGAAAAACCAGAACTAATATTATTTTTACTCCAACCAAAACCTAAAGTTATAGGTATATTTTTAAATTTATTAAATACTATTGCCGATGTTATTTTCCAATCTTTTGAATTTTTTAATGAATTATTAAAACCAGTAGATAGATTAGTAGATAAAAAAATATCTCTATCTAGTTTTTTTTTGAATCCAAAGTGAAATGAAACAGGATATTTAGTTTCATTATAAAAATTTTTAATATTTAAAGTTGATAATAAACTATCTGATATATTTTCAGATTCTAATAAATATGTTCCATTTTCTGTATTTATAAATTTGAATTTTCCGAATTCTTCTGAATATAATGTATCTGGTTTATTTTCTTCTTGACTATAAATGATTTCAAAGAATGAAGGGATATCATCAAAACTTAAAAATTCAATTACCGAAAAGTCATCTATTGTATATATTTCATCAGCAGGAGTATTTGCTATATTAAACGCATTTAAGGTGTCTAAATTAATGGAAAAATATTGTTTTTCATTTCGTCTTAATGATAAATTTTTTGATATAGAATCCTCAAAGTAATTATAGGTAATATTATTACTATCCCATTTAATTTTACCAAATAAATTGATTATTGATATTCCAAAATTCCACCCTTTAATAGCCTCTTTATTATATAAACCAAAATCTAAAGCCATACCACTCCCTCCAATACCTTGATTCACTAAATATTCTGCCTTACCTAAAAAGCCTAAAGAATCTGTGCTAAAATAAGATGAATTATCAGATAAATTAACTAGTTCAGCATATGAAAGACCCTGCAAATATTTAATTCTTGTACCTATTGCTATTCCATAATAATCTACAGCGTATCCTAAGGCATGTTCTAAAAATATGTTAATAGAATTATTTATATTTAAATTATAATTTTCATTTAATTGATTACCATATAAGGGCAATTTAACTAATGACTTTGGTAAGGTAGAATCAAACATTAAATAAGCTTTTGATGAAAAAGAAAAGTTTTTGTAATTAATACTCGAAAAAGGAAGGCTTATCGCCGTTTGACAATTAAATTTTATTCCATTGTTAAAAAATTTATAAAAATCATTTTTAGGATAATATTTAGAAGCTGTTGGGTTATCAAAATTTGCACCATTAATATCATTATAATTAGAAATAGATAAAAAATTATTTCCAAAGCCCAAACTTAAGCCTAATAACTGAATTGATAAACCTTTATGATAAGCAATTGTTGCAGGATTTAATGATCTTATATCGTTATAAGCTATAGAACCTGTCATTGAAGTATTTTCAGGATTAAATAAATATGCTGCTATCGATAAATTAATTAGTAGCAAGAATTTTATCAAATTCTTCATTTAATCTAATAATCCAGTAGTTAATAACTTTAATATAATATAAGAATTAATGCTGAGTGAGTTAGTCGGTTGAAAAGTAACTGTATCTAAGCCAGCGTCAAAAACAAACCTTGGTATTAAAAATTGTTTGGTTGAGTCTGTTAAATAATATATTTCCTCATCTAAAATATATTCATAAAATGAATTAGAAGTTTCAACTACACTTCCCCATTGATCTAAATATGGAGTGTCGAATTCTAAATTTAATAAATTCTTATAATAAAATAAAGAATCTCCAGTACTACATTCTAAATTTTTTACAAAAGTAGAGTCATCATTGTATTCAATATCTAGTAAATCACAATTTAGATGATATTGAAGGTTAGTTAAACATGAATCAGACACTTCTTGATTATCTAAAATTCCATTACTTAAGGAGTCAATACATAATGGGAAATAATTAGGCTTATTAGAAAGATACATTAATAAATTACCTCCAAAGGGTATCTGATTATCAATACTCATATTTATACTAGCAGATACTAATCCACTATCAATCTTTGTTCTAACATCACTATCTATAGGCCCAAATTCAGTAAATTCATTAGATACAAAACTAAATTCGTCCTTTAATATTAAAGTTAATGGCTGAATAATAATTTCAAGGTCTCCCCATAAAGATTTATTTGGTAATAAGGTTGCATCTCCATCCATGACAGCATAGCCTGAAACTTCAATAGCATCATATGAAAATAAATCAGTTATTTTATGATCCATATCTGCAATAATTGGTGAAGTATGTTCTATATCATTACCTAAGTGTTTTACTAACATACTATCTTTATAAAAAGAAACTAGCAATGAATCTGTACTTATATATGGATTAAGTATATCTAAAAATTTAATATCTGGTTCTACATGTATTTTTAGAGTATCATCATCAGTTATACCAAATAAATCTAAATATAATTTCATATTAGCTGATATTTGGTTATATAAATATAAATTGAACGATAAAAATGGTATGTCAAAACCATCAAAACCTGAAGGAATACTACCCATATTTATATCAGAAGAATTAAAATCATTTAGATTTACCTTTAATTCATCTAATTTAATTGTTTTAGTTGTAATTCCATCTCCAGATATACCATATTCTTCATCAAAGTTTATTGTAACATTGTTTTGGTTTAACGAAGTAGAAAAATTTATAAGCAAAGACTCAACGGGGATATTATCAATATCCTTAATTGTGTAGTTTGATAAATTTATATCTGAAAAGTTAGAACCTCTTGTTACTATTTCATTAACATTTAAATTATTATCAAATGAATCAAATAAGTTATCTGAAGACATTTGAAATAATATATCTGTAAATAGGTTGTTTGTTAAATTTAATTTAATAATATTTGTATCTAAAGCTTCTAAATTTTGTATATGACCTTCAATTAAACTTATATTTTCATTTATAGGTAGTACTGTATTAAAACTACTATCTATAATGCACTCAATATCTGCGTTTAATGATGCAAAATTATCAATACTAATTTCATTTGTAATAACTAAAGTTTCATTTCCATCAATGCTTAATCCATTAATCAAGGGTGATTCACATATGTTATCATTCCAAGTTCCTTGAGCCAAAGATTCACAACAAGTTTCTTCTTGAAGACAGGCTAAATAACAACCATTATTTACCCAGCTAGCACCACTTTCAGTACATACGGTTTGATTAATCATTATTATTGCATAGCATTGATTATTAGTTTCATCCCAAATACCTTCATCTATTCCATTACAAATAAATTCATTATTACCTAAAAGTGTTATACATAGATTATTATCCCATATTGCATCATCAAGTTCAGAGCAAACTTCTTCATTCATAGTTATTGGTAAATAGCAGTCCTGTTCACCATTTGATGCGAACCATAAACCCTCAGCTATTTCGCATGAAGTTTGATAGAAATTACATTCCTCAGCATTTGAAGTAGCTTCTAAATCCTGGTTTATTTTTAAATTAATTGTTGCTTGAACTTCGCATCCAATTTCTTTACCATTTAATAATGAATCTATAACTAATTCGCTCCCACCAATATTATATTCAATAATATTTACAAACTCTAAACCATTAGAAGCTAGCTTTAAACTAAACTCAGTTATTTCAAATGGAAAACCATTATCTATACTTAAATTATTCTGTCCCTCACCTATCATTAATGAATTTATTTGATTAATACATTCAATACCATCTAAACCATCACATAATGAATCTACGTTAATTTCTATAGTTTCATCGATATCAGTCTCTATACTCTTTGGGATACAATCTAAACCTTGAGCTTCAGAAGGTAAATAATCATTAATAGAAAATTCTTCTGATATAGAAGGGAATTCAGGCATTGGGGAAGGGTTAGAAATAACTGTTGGGGCTAAAGAAAAATCAATGGATGAAGATGGTATAATAAAAAAAGCCTCATCTGTCACAACGTCGCCTTGATTAATGATACTTTCTTGTAGTGAAATTATAAAATCTGTACTATCAGGAGCAAAAATTTCAATACTATTTGAATCTGTAGCAATTGAAGCCATAGAATAGTCCTGATTTACTAATGGAATAGTTAAATCAAATTCCCATGATGGAGTTTCCCATTCTTGTGGCACTCTAAAATCACAACTAAAAAAAAATAGAAAGAAAATAATAAATAATATCTTAAATCTATTTAATAAATTCAAAAATTAATACCTATAGTTTTTATTTTTAAACGGACCCTTTTTAGATATTCCAGTATAATCTGATTGCTCATCGGACATTTTTGTTAATTTAGCACCCAAATGGTCAAGATGAAGAATTGCAACCTGCTCATCTAATTCTTTTGAAAGTACATGAACTCCTTTGTCTAACTCTTCTTTCCAAAGTGATATTTGAGCAAAAACTTGATTAGTAAATGATGTCGACATTACAAATGAAGAGTGACCGGTAGCATTACCTAAATTAACTAATCTTCCTCTGGATAACAGAATAATTGATTTTCCATCACTAAACTCAAATCTATCTACTTGAGGCTTAATATTATCTTCAATTGTATTTTCTTCTAAAAAAGCAACATCAATTTCGTGATCAAAATGACCTATATTACAAAGAATACTATTATTTTTCATTTTCATTAAATGATCTCTATTAACAACATGCTTGTTACCTGTAGCCGTAACAAAAATATCGCCATATTCAGCTGCATCATCCATAGTTACTACAGGGTAACCCTCCATTGCTGCTTGAAGAGCACATATTGGATCTACTTCAGTAATAAAAACTTGAGCCCCATAACCTTGCATAGATTGCGCACAACCTTTACCTACGTCTCCAAATCCGCAGATAACAACTTTTTTTCCTGCAAGCATAATATCTGTCGCTCTTTTAATTCCATCTGCTAGAGATTCTCTACATCCGTATTTATTATCAAATTTTGATTTAGTCACTGAATCATTAACATTAATTGCTGGAAAAGGTAACTTATTTTGCTCTAGCAATTTTTCAAGCCTATGAACTCCTGTTGTTGTTTCTTCAGAAACTCCCTTTATATCAGAACATAATTCAGGAAATTCTTCTAATACTTTTAAGGTTAAATCTGCCCCATCATCTAAAAGTAAATTTGGTCCCTTATCTCCAAACTTAAGAGTTTGCTCAATACACCACCAATATTCATCCTCTGTTTCACCTTTCCAAGCAAAAACTGGGATATTTTTTTCTGCCAATGCTGATGCTGCATGATCCTGAGTAGAATAGATATTGCATGAGGACCATCTCACTTCAGCTCCTAATGAAATTAGAGTTTCTACTAATACTGCCGTCTGAATGGTCATATGAATACAACCAGCTATCCTTGCTCCCTTTAATGGCATTTCATTTTTATAGATTTCTCTTAAGGACATTAGTCCAGGCATTTCTGCTTCAGCTAATTTTATTTCTTTTCTTCCAAATTGTGCTAAACTTATATCAGCTACTTTATAATCCATATTATTTTATCCTTGATTTAATATATTTTTTTAAAAAACTTTATAATTTTATAGTAGATAATAATTTTTCTACCATATCAATCTGTTCCCAAGTATAACCTGTACGACCAAAATGTCCATATGCTGATAATGGTGTATAGATTGGTCTCTTCAAATCTAAATGACTAATTATTTCATTAGGCTTAAGAGGAAATACTATTTTAATTGCCTCATTAAGATTATAATCATTTGCTTTACCTGTTCCAAAAGTATCTACATATACTGATATAGGCTCAGCAACACCAATACTATAAGCTAATTGCACTTCGCAACGCTTTGCTAGTTTAGATGCAACAATATTCTTAGCTATATATCTAGCCATATATGCAGCAGATCTATCTACTTTTGATGGGTCTTTACCAGAAAAAGCACCTCCACCATGCCGAGCATAACCACCATAGGTATCAACAATAATTTTTCTACCAGTTAGCCCTGTGTCAGCTAATGGACCACCGACCACAAAACGGCCTGTTCCATTTACAATAAAATTTTTATCGTATGCTATCCCATATTCATCCATAACTGGCTCAATAACATATTTAATGATATTATCATTTATGAAAGAGTGCTCTTCTTTCTCATTCGAAAATTTATTTAACATGTCTTTATGTTGAGTGGCTATAACAACATTTTTTACCCGTACCGGCATTCCATTTTCATCATATTCTACACTAACTTGAGACTTTCCATCAGGCATCAACCAATCTAATTTATTATTCTTACGTATTGTAGCTAATTTAAGTGCTAATCGTTGAGCTAACTGAATTGGCATAGGCATTAATTCTGGAGTCTCATCACATGCAAATCCAAACATTAATCCTTGATCTCCTGCGCCTTGTTCGTGATCTTCAAAAATGTTAACACCTTGAGCAATATGCTTACTTTGAGAAACAATATTAGACTTTATTTCAAAATGTTTGTGTTTACTTAGTGTATCAGGCACGCCTAAATCATCCTTAGTATATCCAATATTATGCAGAGCTTTTAAAGCAATAGATCCATACTCAATATCTGCATTTGTTGTAATTTCTCCTGAAATTATAGCTTGACCCTGTGTAATCATTGTCTCACATGCAACTCTTGCCTCAGGATCTTGCAAAAGTATTGCATCTAAAATTGAATCAGATATTTGATCACAAACTTTATCAGGATGCCCTTCAGTAACTGATTCTGATGTAAATATATGTTTATTTTTCATTTTTAATTATAGTTTCTCTAATTTTGTATGTTCTATATAACTACTTATTTATTCTAATATAAGTAAATGATTTATTTCTGTAATTATTTAGGACCATAATTTTTTAAAGAATCAACTAACTCCCCATATTTGTTAAAATTTTCTTTAAATAAATTTGATAAATTTAAAGCTGCTTTATCATATAAATTTTTATCAGACCAACTTTCTCTTGGATTGAGAACATTTGAAGGTATTCCATTTAAATCTTTAGGTATGTTTAATCCGAAAATTGGATCTTCAAAATATTCTGCCTTTAATATATCTCCATTTAAAATTGATGTAATCATAGCTCTAGTAAATTTTATACTAATCCTTTTTGAACCTGAGCTAGCAGAACCACCTATCCAGCCAGTATTAACAAGATAAACAGGGACATTAAATTTTTTCATTTTTTCTTTTAATAATTCTGCATAGACTAAAGGATGTAACGTTAAAAATGGTCCACCATAGCAAGGAGAGAATGTTGCCTGAGGTTCTGTAATGCCTCTTTCTGTACCTGCTACTTTAGCCGTGTAGCCACTTATAAAATGATACATTGCTTGCTCAGCAGACAACTTAGAAATTGCAGGCAATATACCAAAGGCATCACAGGTCAAGAATATTATTTTATTTGGATGGCCAACAGAACTAATACGTCCTTTTGCCATTAATGAATTATCAATATGATTCAAAGGGTACGAAACTCTAGTATTTTCAGTTTTAGAATTATCTGTAAAATCAATCTCTCTAGTTTTAGCATTAAATACAACATTTTCTAATAATGCTCCGTGTCTAATAGCATTATATATATCTGGTTCATCTTCCTTATCTAAATTAATTGTTTTGGCATAGCAACCGCCTTCAAAATTAAAAATACCATCATCAGACCACCCATGCTCATCATCTCCTATCAATGGTCTATGAGGGTCTGTAGAAAGAGTAGTTTTTCCTGTGCCACTCAACCCAAAAAATAGAGCTGAATTTTCATTGTTAGAATCTGTATTGGCTGAGCAATGCATTGAAAGAATACCTTTTTGAGGTAAAATATAATGTAGTATTGAAAAAATACCTTTTTTCATTTCTCCACCATACTCAGTACCACCAATTATAGCTACATTCTTTTCTAAATTGAATAAAATAAAAGTTTTTGAATTTAATTTATGTTCCTTGAATTCATTATCTTCAACATCGGATGCATTAATGATTGTAAACTGTGGAATAAAATTAGATAATTGCTCAAGCTCAGGTCTAATAAACATATTATGACAAAAATGATTTTGCCATGCTTTTTTAGAGATAACCCTTATAGGCAATGTATGTTTATCATCTGCTCCAGCAAACCCGTCAAATATATATGTTTTATTATTTTTATCATCATAAGAATCAACTACTTTATTATATAATTGATCAAAAACTTTTTTTTCTACTTTAGCGTTTACTGGCCCCCACCATAATTTATTTTTGGAACTGGGCTCAACCACAAAAAATTTATCTTTTGGCGATCTTCCTGTAAACTCTCCAGTATCAACCATTACTGAACCATTCATAGCCATTTTAGTCTCACCATTTATTAAGCCTTCTTCAATAATTTTCTCTATAGGTAGATTCCTATATATATTATTGATATTCTTAAAACCTAATTTATCTAAACCTAATTTTTTAATTGCACTCATATCTAACCTCAGCCTTATTTTGCATGTGGATGCGTTCTTTTAAAAACTTTTTTCATTTGCTCTATATTTACATGAGCATATATTTGTGTAGAAGATAAATTAGCATGCCCTAAAAACTCTTTTACGCTAATTAAGTCTGCACCATTATTCAATAAATGTGTAGCGAATGTGTGCCTTAGAGAATGAGGGCTTATCTTCTCATTTTGGGTCACTTTTGCTACATGTTTTTTTACAATATTAAAAACAAACCTTTGTGATATATATTTTTGCTTACTCTTTCTTCTAGCCTCAAATAAATATCCACTTTTGTTATTAACATCGTAATTTAAATAATCTAATAATCTTTTCTTAGCATAATTACCAAAAATTACGACTCTTTTTTTATTTCCTTTACCTAAAATATCTATAGTATTTTTATTTAAGTTAATTTCATTGATTTTTATTTTAACTAATTCAGATATTCTAACCCCTGTGGAATAGAATAATTCTAGAATCAAGATATCCCTCAATTCATCTGAATTTTTTTGGGGCTTTAAATTCAGAAGCAAGCTTATTTGGTCTTGATTTAAAAAAGATGGTAATTTTTTTTCTAGTTTAGGACTCGGGACTGATTTAATAATATTTTTTTGTAAGTACTTCTTTTTTACTAAAAAATTAAAGAATGATTTTACTGCAGCTAATTTTCTCGCTACGCTTTTATTACTATATTTTTTTATACTTAAAAAATATAGAAACTGATGAATATTTTTTTTACTTATTGATTCTAAACTTTTAATCTCTTCCTTACTAATAAATATAGAGAAGTCCTTTAAATCCTTAACATATGCTCTAATAGTATGAGATGAGTACCTCTTTTCATAGCATAAGTATTCTATAAACCTTTCTATATGTTCTTCAAGCATTTTAACTTTCTTCTAGAATTTTTATAATATAAACAAAATCTTTTGGAATTGGAGCAGTAAATTTCATTTTCTTTAAAGTCTTAGGATGCTCAATTTCTATTGAATAGGCATGTAATGCTACTCTATTTAAAGTCTTTATAATTAGCTTAAGTAAACTATTGTATTTCATATGAAAAGACTTAATTTTTGTTTTACCTCCTCCATATGTACTATCACACATTATTGGATGAGAAATACTTTTCATATGAACTCTAATTTGATGAGTCCTTCCAGTTTTAGGATACAACTCAATATAAGATAGTGGCGGATAGTCTTCAATTTTTTTGTATGAAGTCTCAGACATTTTTCCTTTTTCATTTAAATTTAATACAAATTTAGTTCTATGCTTTCTATCTCTATTTATATAGCCTTTAATAGAGCCAGAATTATCTGTTTTTCCCCACACTATAGCTCTATATATTTTTTTAACTTTTCTATTTTCAAATTGCTTTGACAGCTTAGCATGAGTTTCATCATCTTTTGCAATTAAAATAATACCGCTTGTTTCCTTATCTAATCGGTGGACAATACCTGGCCTTTGATTATTAATTGTAGATAACTTTGAAAAATGATGTGCTAATCCATTTACTAACGTTCCATTTGATATCCCGCTACCAGGATGAACAACTAACCCAGCGGGCTTATTGAT
>Ga0209091_10002764_pt1 | contig 14578 bp, 14 predicted proteins | sample ArcticOcean_MG_C_6_FD_187438 | JGI IMG/M metagenome (GOLD analysis project Ga0209091, IMG submission 187438) | Marine microbial communities from western Arctic Ocean - ArcticOcean_MG_CB8_128 (SPAdes) (version 2) | ecosystem: Environmental > Aquatic > Marine > Oceanic | place: Arctic Ocean...
CTGTTCGCTAAAGTTGAAAAAGCTCTAAACGATAGGCCAAGGAAAAGGCATGGATATCAATCACCTCAAGAAAAACATCAACAATTAACCAACGAAGAGAAAGTTGCATTAGTTAGTTGAATCCAAGCTTTATAAATGAACTTTAAGGTGAATACTATTTACTAGTAATACGTCAGATCACCAGCAGGAACCTATTAATCATCTAATCATCAAAATCAAATTCAAACAAATCATGAAAAAAATATATTCAATTATCGTATGCGCCGCAATAGTGTCTCTCCCTAGCTGTACATCAGTTAATCCATACACAGGTCAGCAACAGAACTCTAAAACGATGAAAGGCGGATTGATGGGAGCACTCGGGGGAGCTGCTATTGGAGCACTCACTGGTGATCGCAAGGACGCGCTGAAGGGAGCTGTGATTGGCGGGCTTCTTGGTGGCGGAATCGGCAGCTACATGGATACTCAGGAGGCTGAAGTTCGCCGTCAGCTTAATGGGACAGGCGTTAGCGTTTCACGAAATGGTAATGAGCTTGTCCTTAACATGCCGAGCGATATCACATTCCGCTCTGGAAGTGCTGACCTCCAGCCAGAGTTTTCCAGGACACTAGAATCTGTAGCGCTCGTACTTAACAAGTACAGGCTCACTAGCATCAGTATCGTAGGTCATACTGACTCAGATGGATCAGCGACATATAACCAGAACTTATCTATTTCAAGAGCTAGATCAGTAGCTGGCGTGCTGAACTCCCGCGGCGTAAATGCGATGAGAATCCTCACTAGGGGAGAAGGTGAGTCAAGACCAGTAGCATCAAACGCTACATCATCTGGCAAATCCCAGAACCGTCGAGTAGAACTACGGATCATCCCGCAGAAGAATGGGTTTTAATTTGCGCAGTTAGACTAAATTTTGATTAAACCGCTACGGATCTTTATTCGTAGCGTTTTTTTACTTAAGAAAAGAGATCAACTTAGGTTTGGCATCGGGTTCATAATAGAGTATCAACCATCTATGCCAACGTTTACTAAAAATGATTTTACCATGCATTACGATGTGCATGGAGAAGGGGAGCCAGTGTTATGCATCATGGGGATCACCGCTGCTGGAGAAGTCTGGGCGGATCATGTCGCGGATTGGAGCCAGCAGTTTCAGTGTATCACACCAGATAACAGAGGCGTGGGTCTAAGCGATAAACCTGCGGGTAGCTATTCCTCAGCAATGATGGCTGAGGATCAGATCCATTTGCTAGATCATTTAGGTATCGAAAAAGCGCATTTAGTAGGTTGTTCGATGGGAAGTGTCGTCGCGCAGCAGATCGCTCTGCTCTATCCTGAGAGAGTCAAGAGTGTCACTCTGATGTGTACTTGGGCGCGGTGTGATCATTTTGCTAAATCAGTATTTTCTCACATTCTGCAATGTAAGGCACACTTTAAAAACGAAGACTTTATGGAATATCTTCAGTTACTGATCTTTGATAAACGTAGTTGGGATAATCCGGAATTTCATGAGGGGCTCATAGAAGGTAGAAAGGATGCTTCAGTTGCTGAGAACCCACAACCACTCCACGGGCTAGTGGGTCAATGTGCAGTCTGCACTGATCACAATACTCTCGATCAACTATCGAATCTAACCGCGCCGACTCTGGTCATTGGAGGCGAGACTGACGTCTTCACGCCACGCTGGATGGCAGATGAAGTACATGAGAAATTACCGAATAGCACACTGCATCTCTATCCTCGATCAGGACACGCATTTCACTGGGAAAACCTTGAAGACTTTAATCAGCGTGTGGCTAAGCATATCTCTAACAACCTTTAATCACTGTTAAAATAATGTATTCCATCGGTTTAGACTACGGGACTAATTCCTGCCGCGCATTGGTGGTTAATTTAGAATCTGGCGCAGAGCTTGGCTCAGCGGTGTTTCCCTATCCGTCAGGAGAAATGGGCATCATCACCGATGCTAGCGATCCTAACTTCGCTCGGCAAAACCCGCAGGATTATCTTGATGGGTGTGTGGAGATTATCCGTGGAGCAGTTGCTGAAACGGTGAAGTTAGAACCATCATTTTCTGTAGAAAAGGTTATCTCTATTGGAGTCGATACTACCGGCTCAACCGTCATCCCAGTCAACAAATCTGGAATTCCTCTCGCTCTAACAGCTGAGTTCAAAGATAATTTCAACGCGTATGTTTGGCTGTGGAGGGACCACACCGCCTACAAAGAAGCGGAGCAGATCACCGAACTAGCATCACGGATAAGGCCAGAATACCTCGCGAAGTGTGGCGGCACCTATTCCTCCGAGTGGTGGTGGTCAAAAATACTTTGTATCAAGAACATTGCTCCAGAGGTGTTTGATGCTGCATTTTCATACGTAGAGCACTGCGACTGGCTCACCGCTGAACTCAGTGGAGACACTAACCCACTTACTTTAAAACGCTCTATCTGTGCTGCTGGGCACAAGGCGATGTTTAATGAGACATGGGGAGGACTTCCCGATAAAGAATTCCTAAAAGAACTCGATCCTGCCCTAGCTGATCTCAGAGACAACCTCTATGGAGAGGCTTTCCCCTCCGATCAAAAAGCTGGTAATCTCTCAGGAGAATGGGCAGAAAAGCTAGGGTTGCCACTAGGTATCGCAGTGGCTGTGGGTGGGTTTGATTGTCACATGGGAGCTGTCGGTGCGGGAGTGAAAAAAGGCACACTGGTTAAAGTCCTTGGCACCTCTACCTGTGATATCACCGTGGCAGATCAAGATCTAGCAGATGTCCCCGGACTCTGCGGTCAAGTGACCTCATCAGTAGTGCCTGGGCTGCTTGGGATAGAAGCTGGGCAATCTGCTGTAGGAGATATTTTTCTATGGCTAGTGAATCATATCGTCCCAGATTCCTATGGTGCTGACATCAGTGAGAAATTTGCAAACATGGGTGAGAAAATTGAAAAACTTACCCCTGGTGAGACCGGCTTGCTGGCGCTCGACTGGAATAATGGTAACCGTAGTGTTCTAACAGATGTTAGATTATCCGGTCTTCTTTTAGGTCAAACTTTGCAAACCCAAGCGCATGAAATTTATCGATCCTACATCGAGGCCACCGCCTTCGGAGCATACGCGATCATCCAGCGGATGGAGGACTACGGAGTCGAGATCAATGAGGTGGTAAACATCGGAGGACTTTCGCTCAAGAACCCAGTTCTGATGCAGATCTATGCGGATGTCATCGGTAAGCCGATGCGCGTCTCCAGCGTTGACCAGACATGTGCTATGGGTGCGGCTATCTTGGCGGCAGTTTCTGTAGGCTATACTGACCTGGAGACTCTCCAGCAACGTAGCGTGAAATATCTCGATGTCATTTATAAGCCGATCCCAGAAAACCAAGCTATCTATAAACGTCTCTATCAACTTTACCGCACTCTTCACGACTCCTTTGGAGTTACTTCTAATTCGAGCGGTAACCTCGCAGAGGTGATGAAAGAGCTGATGGATATAAGAGACCAACAACGAAAAAAATAATGACTGACGCACTCAAACAACAAGTAGTAGATGCCAATAAAGCGCTTGTCACCGCAGGCTTAGTCACACTCACCTGGGGAAATGTGAGTGCTATAGACCGTGAGAGCGGACTGGTAGTGATCAAACCCAGCGGGGTGGATTACGATGCATTAGAAGTATCCAACATGGCTGTGGTGAATCTGGCGGGGGAGGTCATAGAAGGAGAGCTGAAGCCGTCCTCAGACACCAAGACTCATCTCGAACTTTACCGTCATTTTACTGATATAGGTTCAGTGGTTCATACTCACAGCCCCGCCGCTACTGCCTTCTCCCAAGCAGGAATGAGCTTGCCCTGTCACGGCACTACCCATGCCGATCACTTTTACGGGACTGTTCCTATCATCCGCGCCCTCACGGCAGAGGAGGTGGCAGAAGACTACGAGCACTTCACTGGCGTGAGCATCGTGGAGCATTTCATAAAGTGTGAAATTAACCCGATAGAAATGCCCGCCGCATTACTCACTCACCACGCGCCATTCAGCTGGGGGAAGTCAGCAGCGAAGGCTGTGGACAATAGCATCGCCCTGGAAGCTTGCGCTAAAATGGCACTGTTGACCTACCAGCTAAATCCTAATTCAGCTCCGATCCCTGATCACATTCTCAATCAGCACTACCAAAGAAAACACGGGCCGAATGCCTACTATGGGCAGTGAATCTAAAGACTCTTCTGAGTAGGGACAATAGCGTTAGATAGGAGTAAACCGCCAACGAGTGAGATACTGATAAGGAATGCTTGGGTGGCATTTTCGGTCCCTGTGACCATCTGCTCACCGGTGATCCAGGTGTTCAGGATAATGTAGGTTTTGCTTCCTGGGACTAGGAAAATAATCCCTGTAGTCAGCACCATCGATGCTGGGTAATTGAGAATATTTGCGAATAAGTTAGAGTAAATTCCGACGGCAAAGGCTCCTAGGAGAATTCCCGTGCTCTGATTAAAATACATTGTGCCGTAAAGTGAAACTACGAAGGCGATGATGGATGAGAGCAGGCACCAAAAAAGAAATTTTGGGTGGATATTAAATGCTACAGTGATGGATGTGGCTAGCATAACCAATGCTGGCCAGATGATCCATGTGGGTAGGTTTTGAATGCTGTGCAGGCTATTGGTATCGGCGTTTGTAAAGATGAGTGACCCTAATCCTACTCCGATAAGAGCTCCGAGGTAGAGTTTGAGTAGAGACATCACGGCATCGACAAACCGGCATGTTCCAGAAATTAACTCACGGCTTGCTATCTCATTCAGAGCTACTGAAAATGATAGACCTGGTATTAGGACAATGATCGATGAAAGTATGCAGAAGGGGATATTGATCGGGATGTTAAAGGAGGCGATAATAGAGATAATGATCCCTGATATCGCTGTGGCGATGATTTCTGTTAGGTTGTCGAAGCGTTCACGCTTGGAGCAAAAATCGAGCAGATAAAAGATGATTAACGATGTGAACGATGCCACACAGGCGTCATAGCTGTTCCTTGAAAGCAGTGTTGAGAAGAAAAAGCTGGCAACCATCCAGGAGCAGCCACCGACGAACTGACCGTAGAATTTAGGTCGGTCTAATACTTCATCTAGAGACTCGGACATCTCCTGGAAATTCAGCTTGTGACTCTGAAATTGTTCGATCAGCGAGTCTAGCTGCTCTAGTCGTCCAAGGTCACCCCCGCCAGGATGTGCTCGCTTAATGATAATGGTTTGATCTGAGGGATCATCTTTCCAGTAGACGCATGTGATACTAGTTGGGGCAATGAGGTAGTCACCATGAATACCTAGTATCTTAGAGAGCTTTGTTAAATGCTTCCCTATACGATGACTCGACGCTCCACAGTCGTGGAGTGACAGTCCTAGCTTAGAGATAAATCTTATTCTTGCTGTAAATTCACTATTACTCACAATTTGTTTTATCTATCACCTTAGAGGTGAAGTAAATATCTAATCATTAGATACACAAATTTCTTGCTAAATTTTGCTCTTCAGTATTCGTTGTTTCTAGCTCATATGAGCATTCATAAAAATGATAGGACAGCAGAGCCTAAGTGACATTAGCGGCCACAACCTAATTAGGGGTGTTTAACCAGATCTGCTGTGAACTACATTATAGAACCAATAGAGGATGAGAAAGTAAGTATATGGCACGTAAACCTCGTACCACAATTGATTGGGCCCAATGGGATGATCAACTTGGGAAGATAACCGACAAGGAATTGTCGGAAAAGATAGGCAGTTCACTGGCAGCAGTAAGTATGCGAAGAAAGAAAATAGGCGTCGCGGCATCAGGTGAGCGCGGTGCTCATCCGCGTATTGATTGGGCAGAATGGGATGATGTGCTCGGCACAGTGGAGGATAAAATTTTAGCAAAAAAAGTAGGTTGCTCACTAGGCTCAGTAATACTGCGAAGAAAGAAGCTAGCCATCCCGGCGCATAACCAGCGTAAGTCGGTGGACTGGACACTGTGGGACGAAATGATCCCTAGCATGGCAGACTCTGAACTGTCTAAGAAAATAGGCTGCGCTCCGGGAAGCGTCCGTGTGCGACGTGAGAAGCTAGGTATAGCAAGGTTCGATGGCGACCTGCGCAAGAAAGTGGATTGGGACAAATGGGAGTCAAGAATAGGTGTCGTAGATGATAAAGATTTAGCTCTGCTGGTAGGTTGCACCGTGGGTGCCATCGTGGCGCATAAGAAGAAGAGGGGTATAGGGATCCTCTCCGAGAAAGAAAAGGTAAAGCGTAGCGGTAATAATGACGGTTGGTCACAGTGGGACCACCTCTTAGGCCGCTGTCCAGATGATGTGCTAGCTGAGCTCATGGGTGTCACTCGCTCAAAAGTAGGGGTGAGAAGGATGCGCCTCGTCATCGCGAACTATCCGCTGGATTGGCCAGAGGGAGCGAGGCCGTGTCTGGGAGGGTGTGGGAAAGCTCTGAATCAGACTAATAATGATGATCCAAGCTGCGGCTCAGAGGTCTGTCTTGCTAAGCTAAAAGAAATCAGCTAGTAAGCCTCAAGAAACATTATGAGCAAAGGATTATTCATCACAGGCACTGACACAGATGCTGGCAAAACTTACATCAGTTCACTCATTATCCGTGCGCTGCGGAGCGAGAGGGTAGATGCTATAGGCTATAAGCCGATCTGTTGTGGCGATAGAAATGATGCGCTAGAAATGGCAGATGCATCTGGATTTAATGAGCCAGGCGATGAGCAGTTAGACAAGATTAATCCAGTCTGGATGAAGACGCCGGCGGCACCACATGTAGCCGCGATGTTTGAAAATTCACCGATCGATAAGGATATTCTGATCCGTGGTCATCGGCAACTCACTAGTGAACACGCCTGTGTCATCACCGAGGGAGTCGGCGGCTGGCTGGTTCCTATCAATGGGATGAAATTTTGTGTGGCCGAGTTGGCTGTCGAGATAGGCGACCCAGTGATACTCGTAGTGGGCAATAAACTCGGTGCTCTCAATCACACACTACTCACCGTTGAAGCAATGCGCTCGCGTGGCATAGAGCCCGCCGGATTAGTATTCAATAACCTCATTGAGGAACTCGACACCGCTACCATTACTAACAAAGGGATAGTGGAAGATATGTGTGGGGTCGAGGTCATCACTGATGTCATCCGTGGGCAGGAAGAAATCGAGAGTTGGCCATTTATGGAATTATTAGGTTTGTAAATCAATATTACGGGACTATCCTAAAGTAATGATAGACATGATCGTAAATCTCCTTGAGCTACCAGACTCTAGCGCACTTTATACGAAGATAGACCAGCAGGGGATCATCCTTCGCAGAGCCAGAGCTTACGAACGTCACATCGTCGCCAGCTGGGTGGGCGAACACTTCTCGCCGAAGTGGGTTAGCGAGGTAAAGGTGGCCATGTCACGCCAGCCCGTGACCTGCTTTATCGCCACCAGAGATAAGCAGATTTTAGGGTTTGCTTGTGTAGAAACTACCGCCAAGGGATTCTACGGACCCACCGGAGTCAGTGAGGATGCAAGAGGCACTGGGATAGGAAAGGCCTTGCTATTTAAGTCGATGGAAGCACTCAGAGAAAGTGGTTATGTCTATGGAGTCATTGGTGGGGTGGGCCCGCGTGAGTTTTATGAAAAAGTCTGTAATGCTCAGGAAATCCCGAATAGCGATCCAGGAATTTATACTGATATCCTCCCAGACTAAATTTCTAGTCACTCCCAGTAAAGTAATCTAACAGAAATCATGCAAGATCCTAACTTCGTCAAAAACGCATTTGCAAAAATAGCCGATCGTTACGTGCTCACCAACCACGTGCTCAGCTTGGGTACAGACATTCTCTGGCGCAAGCGAGTTGGTCAGATCGTCATGGATTGGGCACCGAGCAGCATCTTAGACATTGCTACTGGGACTGGTGACCTGGCAATAGAGTTGCAGAAAGTTTGCTATGATGCAGAAATGATAGCATCAGATTTCTGTCCCGAGATGCTCGCCCACGCCTCTCGAAGAGGTGTGAAAAACACCCAAGTAGTGGATGCTATGAACATGCCATTCGATGACCACAGCTGTGATGTTTTAACAGTGGCATTTGGTCTGCGGAATATGGCAGACTATCCGAAGGCACTGACAGAAATGCGCCGAGTCATCAAACCGGGTGGCCACTTGTTAGTTCTAGATTTCTCTTCCCCAGAAGGTCTGCTTCGTAAGCCTTACGAGTTCTATCTCAACAAGGTTTTACCAAAAATAGCAGGGAAACTTACCTCTGAGGAAGAAGCTTACACCTATCTAGCTGGCTCCATCGGAGACTTTCCAAGTGGTTCCGCTATGTGCGACCTGATCGCCCAGCAAGGCTTCAAGGAACCCCGCTGCGAACCACTGAGCGGCGGAATTGCCTCTATCTATACAGCAGAAGCTTAATAGTTGCTGAACTTAGTTTTATGTTTATTGATCTATTTATTGGTCGTCGACTCCAAGTCGATAAAACCGGGATTTAAATCCAGTAAGAGAATCCGTAAACATGAACACAGCTGGAGTGCTCTCGCTCATCGTCGTTCCGGCACTTACCTGCCAGACACTCTGATCACGGAGGCGGCTGGCCACAGTTATCCAGCTTCCTGGTGTTAGGTCTTCTGACGCTTGGATGAAAAGTGTCAGTCCAGTAAAGTGTTCTCAAATATTAGAATCTAACGCAAGCTGTCACAAAGCTGTAAGCAAGGTCCAGGCATGGAGGGGACAACTAGGCTTTGCCTGTGCCTTCTCCTCAAACTAAAGCTTACTGCGAGGCTCGCAAAAGACTACCTGAGGGCTTCCAATGACTAACCCAAGCAAGACATCAATTTAAAGAAATTCACCATAGAAATAATGACAAGAAACCCGCTCAAGTCCGTGCATTCGGGTCTGTCACTCTATGCTCTCTATGCTACTATCCCTCTATGCTATTAATGTTATATCCTGACTTGCCTACAAGGGGCTTTCTCACTATGCCATTCCCATGAACAATTCACACCTATTGCGCAGAAAGCAGTTTTATGAAAATTTGAATGTTGGGGAATGCCTCATTTTGTTCGCGGGTTCAGCCCCCAGAAAGACTGCCGACGCGAGCTACCCCTTTTTTGCCAATCGAAATTTCTTCTACCTGACCGGTATCACCCAGAGCAACAGCGTCTTCATGGCGGTCAATAATGGTGGAGAGATCGAAGAAACGCTCTTCATCCATAAAAAGGATCCCATGGCGGAGCGCTGGAATGGTTACCGGATCTCCCGTGAGGAGGCCACGGAAGATTCCGGCATTAAAACCGTCAGTGATGTTGAAGCCTTTGAACCGGCGCTCAAAGTTCTTCTCAACTCTGGGGCCATTTCGGCCTTGTGGTATGATTTTGATAAATTCGATGCTGATCATATGGACGCGCCGCAAAATCAGCACAGCGAAAGAATTCGATCCACTAGCCCATCCGTGACGTTAAAAAACGCTTACCCGATCATCTGCGCAGCGCGCACGATCAAGGATGCCGGGGAAATCGCGCATATTCGAGAAGCTCTCGTCATCACCCGTGATGGGATTCATGCGATGATGAAGGCAGTAAGACCGGACATGTATGAATACCAGCTTGAAGGGGTTTTCAACAAGGTTCTGGCAGATGCCGGAGTGCGTGAGCCTGCCTTCGCCAGTATCGTTTCCGGAGGACGGAATAACTTCTACATTCATTACGAGGAGCCCATGGGAATACTCGTGGATGGGGATCTGATCCTTACCGATGTCGGCGCTCGGAAAAACCAATACGTCAGCGACATCTCCCGTGCATTTCCCGTAAACGGCAAATTCACCGACGCACAGAAGGAAGTCTACTCGATCGCACTCAAAGTAAACAACGAGCTGATGGAATTACTGGTTCCAGGGAAAACATCCTTTGAAGATATAGAGGCTCATTCGCGCCGCCGGGTGGGCGAGGAATTGGTCGCTGCCGGATACCTAGGTAAAGACGAGGACGTCAGTAAATATTACTGGCACCCTGGCACCCATCACATCGGACTAGACGTTCACGACGTTGGACCAAAAGGTGACCCTATTCAACCAGGAATGGTGTTCACCATCGATGTCGGTATTTATATGGAAGACAAAAACATCGGCTTCCGCATCGAGGAAAATGTCGCAATCACCGAGACGGGATACGAGCATCTCTCATCGGGAATCGTGCGTGAGATCGAAGATATCGAAGCCATGATGAGCTGATCGTATTAGCCTAGCGATGCAAGGGCAAGCGATGCAGACGTTCGTATTCAGAAGGAATGGGGGCTAAACTTCAAGTTTTAAACTCCAAATACCAAGTAAGAAAAACAGGGGGAGCCCAAGGCGAAGATGATACATTTCTCTGCCTGCCCCCTTTTTCCAAGATGGCATATCGGGCATCAATTTTTTGGGGAAATCAATTTGAAAATTTCAATGGATTCGTTTCCCTGATTGGTTGCGATGAATTTGCCGTCAGGGGAAAATGCAAAACACTCCCCGCTATTGTTGTTATAGAATACTTTTTTTTGCAGCGGCGACTTCATAGACGGAGAGCCACCCGTTATATTCAAGGACACCCACATATTTCCAGTCGGGTGAAAATTGCATGTTTCTAAATCTATTAGGCAAATCAAGTTGGGAGATGATTTTTGAAGTATTCAATGCATAAAATGTTAGAGTGTGTTTGTTTTTGTCTTTAGTTGTTCTAATGGCTATTTTATTTCCGTCCGGAGAAAAATTGATGGCATGCCAAGCCGCGGTAACTGGCGAATGTTCAACAGTTTTTCCCGTGGTAATATTGCATACAATCACACGACGGCTGCCGACGGCGGCGACGATATGTTTTTCATCCGGAGCAAATGTGATCATATTTATGTCGGGACTTACCTTCTCTTGTTTGAAAAGAATTTTCCCCGTCAGAACTTCCATAACGCAAAGCGACTCATCGTGAACGGCTACGGATCTGCTGTCATGTGAAAATGCAAACCGAGTAGAACTTTTCTTATAGCCATATTGACAGACGACTTTTGAAGTGGCCAGATCATAGATTTGGAGCGTTTTCCATCGCATTCTTTCCGGTGGACGTCTCAGTATATCGTCAAATACAACTCCGATACTTTTTCCATCGGGCGAAAACTTAATGGCGCGAATAGCATCATCATAGTCATTTTTGAAGCCGACTTTGCCGGTAGCAACCTCAAAAACGGTCAATGTTGAACCGTTATAACCATTACCCCTATCAAGCGTAACATATTTGCCATCCGAAGAAAAAAGCACCTTTGAATAGCTAGTAAAGGTCCCAGGAAAAGCCTGTTTGAAAATGGTCTTGGAGGTGGCAATTTCGACCATTGAAAGCGTTGTTTGCGTTGCGATAGCCAAATATTTCCCGCATGGAGAATAGCCTAGGGTTCCGGCTCTATCTTTCAATTCATAGCGGGTATTCGGTTTCACGACAGAGTTCCCATCTTTGAAAATTGACAAGTCGTAGCTGCCGTTTTCACCTAGACAATTTGGGACGCTTCCCTTGAGAAGTTTTCCTGTTTTTGGATCGAGGACAAACTCACACGAGGATTGGTTCTTCCATGCGGGATCATACAGGAGAGCCAATCGCATATCTTCGGGAATACTATCAACTGGAAATGAAATAGTCAGCGGGCACTTTGCCGTAGGCTTTAAATTGAGAATCCAGGTATCAATATAATCCATCATTTTTTTTGCAGTAAGATCCATCCCTCTGAATTTCACTGTGATGCCCTCATCGGCGCGAATAAATTCGAATTCATCATGTCCTATATGATTTGCAGGGGGTATATACTGTAGCGCACCGGTCTCTCTGGGTAAGTCATAACGATTCCCATGCCATTTCTCATAATAGGGGAGATATGGGAAAAACATGACATTGAGAGGGTTTTCCCAAGTGTCCCCATACCATACGGGTACAAACATGTCACTACCATCGCTCTCACCGTCGGAACGGTATAATATAAAAGCAGGCTCCCGGCGCTTGATTTTTGGATCGGGTGCTACTCCTTCAAAAACAACATAACGCACATCAAAAAAAGATTTTTCAATTTCGATTCCTTGTATTCGAAAACCTGTTTTGAGCCGACCGTCTTTTCCCATTTCATTATAGTAGTCTTTGGCATATTTTTTCGCCCATGTCGGCGTTGGGATTCCATCTCCTTTGATGACAACCGTAAAAGGGAACTCTTTGCTTATGTTATGTGCATTTAACAACAAAAGCTGCAGGCCTGCCGACAAGACTTGTTCCTGTGAATACGGAGCATTGCTTGGTGGCTTGGCTTTCTTCAGAGTGAGTGTTGCGGTGCAGCCCTGAAATTGGGTTGAGTCGCTCAGCTTGCATGAAATTCCAAACAAAACCGCCAGGTTTTGTTCATAGATGATTCTTCCGCCATCAAGCATTCCCCCGTGGTAACAAGGGCGCGATTGGAAGATCGCAGAGGCGGATCCATAACCATAGTTGGAGTTGCATACCACCAGAGATAACGGTATCCGGTCTCTCTCAGAAGCTTCTCCAAGATAGGTCAACTGACTCATGAGGCTGGTTCCTACAGTCGTTGCCTGCGAATGGATGGTCAGTATAGCCGAGGCTACGAGGGCAATAAAAATGGAAATTCTAGTTTGCATAGTAAAGGAAAACAAGGAGTTACGGCTTAACAATATTTATACCGAATCTCCACTCGCATTCTTTCAAGAATACCCCCAAGGGTCAGGCCCTCTATGCTTCGAAGACAGCGAAGCGATAATGAGTTGATCGCAACATGAAAGCAGCTCATTAGATGAGTGTCTGATTGGCTAATAATGATAGCGGCATTTCATAATGATGAGACGATTGTTCTCAGCTTTATAGACTAGACGATGTTCGCCTGTAATTCGTCTAGACCACCAACCCGTAAAATTCGCTTTCAAAGGTTCAGGTTTTCCAATGCCATCAAATGGATCTCTCATTGCGTCTTTGATGAGCAGATTTGTTCGCTTCAAAATTTTCTTATCGTTCTGTTGCCAATAGAGATAGTCCTCCCAGCCGAGAGGTAGCCATACAAGTTCCATTAGTTATTAGTTCGTCTCGATTAAGTCACCATTCACAAAGTTGCCTGCTTCGTAGTCTGCCAGACTCTTCTGCATTCGTAACGCATTCTGTGGGGAAGAAAGAAGATGGAGCGTCTCTTGCAAGCTCTCGAATTCTTCCATCGACATGATGACTGATGGATTTTTACCAGAACGAGTGACGATAATTGCCTCATGGTTCTCCTCGGCTTGTTCGAGAACCTTTGCTAGGTGGTTACGTGTATGTGTGTAGGATAATGTAGTCATAGTGACAGTTTATTGGACATGTCCAGTTTACTGTCTAACTGGTTAAAATCAACTCTTTTTCTCAACCACCCCTATATCCCTCTGAATCGTACGATACACTCTTGCAAGCAAGTATCCGTGCCATTCAGGTCTGTCACTCTATGCTGTCAATTGGCTTGACTTCACCGCTAGAAAATTAAATACCATATTATGATATCACTAAAAATCATAGGGATTTGTCTCCTGTTTATTCCAACCATAGTGTCCGCAAGGACGTGGACAAATACCACGGGGCGAAAAATAGAGGCCAATATAGTGAGTGCCGACATAGATTCTGTCACTGTTCTCCTCAAGGGAAAAGAAGTGGAAATCCCCCTATCTAAGTTGAGCGAAGCAGATCAAAAATATTGCGAAGAGTGGCTTAAAAAGCAAGACGATGCCGAAAAGGATGAACCAGAGGTCAAGCCAGCGGCCAACGGCGAGATAAAATTTGATGGTAAACCACTCATCGCAGGTGGCAAAGTAAATGTTTACAACTACGACTACAGTCCAGAGGCGCTCAAAGCAGCTAAGAAGCATCTCAAAACCGGCGAAACCGGCTTCCGCATTGGAATTGCCGTGCCTAAGGGATTTGATCCAAGTAAACCTCAGCGGGTATTCATCGCAAATACCGCACAAAATAACGCCAAACAAACTCAACAAGGTAACACTGCCATGGCAGGGTTCTTCTCAAAGCAGTGTGTCGGCAAAGGCTGGATATGTATTGCGTTTGACTCGAATCTAGGTCGCCCAACTCACAACCTAGATCTAGTCAGTGCGATGAATAAATTCAGTCAGGTCTGGCCACAGTTCAAACAATGGAAATTTGTCTCCGGCGGGTTCTCTGGTGGTGGAAAAGCGGCTTTTTGGCCAGCCGCTTATATGCTAAAAAATGATTACCAGCTAACTGGGCTATTCCTCGCCAACACGAACCAAGATTTTTCTGGTTTAGCCAGAAAGGAATATCGTATCAGTAAATCAGATTACAAAAAAGTCAGCGTCTTTTGGGGAACAGGAAGATGGGATGAAATCGCAACCAAGGCCACCGGAGACGAGATGAAGAAAAGCCTAAAGAAAAGGCTCTTCGTAAAGTTTAGTGGAAGTAAAAGCTAATTGCCTATTGGTCTGGTGAATGTAAAGCTTGGGCAATGGAACTTACTTCAGCTCATTACGCATTACTATTAGGACTTCAGGAACCTTGGGAA
>Ga0209091_10002765_pt1 | contig 14575 bp, 10 predicted proteins | sample ArcticOcean_MG_C_6_FD_187438 | JGI IMG/M metagenome (GOLD analysis project Ga0209091, IMG submission 187438) | Marine microbial communities from western Arctic Ocean - ArcticOcean_MG_CB8_128 (SPAdes) (version 2) | ecosystem: Environmental > Aquatic > Marine > Oceanic | place: Arctic Ocean...
CATACTTTTGTAAAGTTTTACATTTTCATGATCCCAACATCCATCCTCGCCAACAAATGGCAGTGGATTGGCTTTGTTATCCCAAACGATTACTTCAGCACCCATTTCTTTGCATTCTGAAAGTACGAGATCAATCATATGGCCATTTGCTGAGTCCAAGTCGTATGAACCACTTATTCCCATGATGCGTATCGGGGCTGTCATACATGTCGGTGAGACCTACAATTAATCAATCCTTCATTTAATTATATATTATAACTCTAAATAATACTGTAATCAATATTTAAAAATGCTTATCTCCACTACCCGTTTGCGATAGTTATGAGTATCGATGATTCAACTTCCTTCTTCGATATAAAAGTTAAACTTGATGAAGCATTATCTTGTTTTGGATCTAATAATTTCATAGAGACTCTGAGAATATATGATTTAATTCTAAAGCATGATAGTGACAATATTACTGCATTGTATAGCAAAGGAGTAACATATTCCAAGATGGGAGAGTCCGAAAAAGCTGTTATTTCATTTAAACAAGTAAATAAATTATATCCCAATCATCCACCAACTGTAGCTAATTTAGCAGTTTTACTTGAAGAATTAAACGTACAAGAAGCAGTAGATTTTGCCAATATTGCAGCAATAAGTTATCCTGATTTAGAAGCTATAAATAGAATTAGCAAATTATTAGAAAATAATCTAATTCAAGATGATACTGGCCCTTTACTGATTTCAAATCCTGTTGCAGAAGAGAATCATTATAATCAAGAGTCTGATGATGACTTATTAAATTTGCTTAGTGATTATATTACTGAAGAAACTGACGAAATAAAGGCTCAGAGATTATTAGATAATGGAGATTATATTGAATCAGTTAAATTGTGGAAGAAAATTCTTGAAAATAAACCACAATCATCGGAAATTTGGTTGGGATTGAGTAATGCATTGATATCTGCAGGTTATTTAGAAAAAGGACAACAATGTTTAGAACGAAGTAAAATATTAACTAACGCAGTTGAAGAATCTTTTGTACATGGTGAGATAAATAATGGAGAAGTAAACGATGAAGATAATGCTAGATTAAGGAGAGCATCGGAACTGGAAACTGAAAATAAGAAAATTTATAATGATAAAGTTAATACATCCATAGAATGGTTCAATAAAGGTACTAATTTTCTTAGTGAAGGAAAAAGTATTGATTCAATATCTTGTTTTGAGAAGGCAATAGGAGGATGCCCCCAAGAAGAAATAGAACTTCGAGTTAGAAGTCAAAATGGAAGGGGAGATGCATTGTATAATTTGTCTAAATATTCTGAAAGCATACTTGCATATCATGCAGCTATATCCTTAGATCCCAATTTATTAACAGGTAGAACTTTGTACAATATGGGCCAATCTTATGCGTTTTTAGAACTTTATGATGATGGTTTGAAATGCTTTGAGCAGGCAATTAATAGGGGCCTTGAACAAGATGGTATTGAGTTATGTAAAACCCAAATAAATAGATGCAAAATATTACTAAGAGAACAAAAGAAAAGGTTATCAAAATAGAATTTAAATTGCATCTAATGATACTGTAATTGATTTACTCGTGGGAGTGTTACTTCTGTCAGCAACACTGTCAAGTGGTATCAAAACATTAGATTCGGGGAAATATGTAGCAACATTGCCTTCGGGTATATCATATGGCACTACGAACCATTTATTTGCAGTTATTTTTCTGTTAAAATAGTGGGATGTTATGTTAACTAAATCATTTTTTTCTAAATTCAATTTTTTCATATCTTTAGAATTCATGAATATTATTCTTCTGCCATTTGTAATGCCTCTATATCTGTCATTAAGACCATAAATTGTAGTATTATATTGATCATGGGACCTAATGGTCATCATAGTAAACTTATCTTCATATGACTTAATTGAAGATATAACATTAGATTTGAATTCAGCTTTACCTGATTTTGTATTAAATATTCTACTATCTCGAGGTGGATTGGGTAAATAAAATCCTCCTTTCTCCCTAACTCGTTTATTATAATTATTAAAATCTGGTAAACATAATTCAATTAGATTTCGAATATTATCATAATTTTCCATTAATTCAAGCCAATTAATTTGTGGTTTAGATATTAGTTTTTCTAATTCAAGTGCAATTTTACAAACTATATCAACTTCCGATTTAAGAAACTTACTAGCGGGTTTAGAATGTCCTTCTGAACTGTGTACTACGCCCATTGAATTCTCAACTGATACGAATTGATTACCAGAGGAAGTGACATCTTTTTCAGTTCTACCTAAACATGGCAATATTAGAGCCGTATTGCCAGTTATAAGATGAGATCGGTTAATTTTTGTTGATATCATCACAGATAGTTTACAATTAGATAAGGCTTTTGACGTTACTAATGTATCAGACATTGCTGATACAAAATTTCCGCCCATAGATAAAAATATTTTGTTACTTTTAGAATTCATTAATTTGACTGCACCAACTGTATCGACGCCATGATTTTTTGGAGGATTAATACCTAAATTTTTAGAAAGTGATTCTAGAAAAGACTTAGAAGGTTTGTGATTTATTCCTACAGTTCTATCGCCTTGTACATTAGAATGGCCCCTAACTGGGCATATTCCTGCACCATCCCTTCCAACATGGCCCCCTAATAATTGGAAATTTACAATCTCCTGTATTGTATCAACTGAATTTTTGTGTTGCGTGATACCCATGGCCCAACATACTATGGTAGATTTAGATTTGGATATTATATTTCCAAGTCTAATTATTTCCTCCTTAGAAATACCAGAATGTTTGACAATATCTTCCCAAGTAGTATTGTTGACTAATTCTAAAAATTCTTGATAACCTTTAGTGAAATGTTTAATAAAATCATCATTTTGAGAATTATTATCTATAATGACTTTAGAAAAGCCTCTAAATAATGCCATATCGCCATTTATTTTGATACTGACATGTTCATCGGAAATACTTTGCCCATTACCAATAATATCTAAGGGTTTTTGAGGATGTTTAAATTTTATCATGCCAGTTTCCATTAATGGATTGATGCTAATTATTGATGATCCATATTTCTTTGCATCGCTTAGTGCAGATAGCATCCTAGGGTGATTAGTTCCGGGATTTTGCCCTATTACCATGATTAATTCAGATTTATTAAAATCATCCAACTTTACTGTACCTTTTCCAATTCCTATGGATTCATTCAGTGCCACGCCTGAAGATTCATGACACATATTTGAACAATCTGGTAAATTGTTAGTGCCGTACCATCTTGCTAATAATTGCCATAAGAAGGCTGCCTCATTACTTGTTCTACCAGATGTATAAAATATACAGTCATCGGGAAATTTTAATTGATAAATCTCATCGGCTATAATTCTAAATGCGTCTTCCCAAGAAATAGGTTTATAGTGGCTCTCACCTGGTTTTAAAACCATTGGATTAGTAATTCTCCCCTGACTATTTAGCCAGTGATCAGATTTTTTTGATAATTCATTGATAGACCAACTGGAAAAAAAATTTGGATTAGCTTTTTTGGATGTTCTCTCATCTGCAACAGCTTTGGCACCATTTTCACAAAATTCAAATCTAGATCTATGATCATCAGGATCAGGCCATGCGCATCCAGGGCAATCAAAACCCCTAAATCGATTAATCTTAGATAAATTATAAACTGAGGATAATATATTATTTTTATAACTATGTTTTAATGATGCTAAAACTCCTGGAATTCCTGCAGCAACGGATTTAGACTTAGATAATTTTGGTGGTTTTTTTTCGAATGGAGTTAATGGTGAAACCTGCTTCTCCATGTTAGGTCAAACTAGCATGCCCTACATCACATCTCCCATGATTAATTACAGGTGATGCGTTATTCTACGGGAACCTGAAAAGACGGTGATTTTATTTTCCTTTACGAAACATGCAAGTGTCATTCCATGTTCCATTGCAATATCTACGGCTAAACTAGTAGGTGCCCCAAGTGCTAAAATAATCGGAAATCCTGCCCTTAATGATTTTTGTATTAACTCAAATGAACATCGGCCTGAGACAATAACGATCTCATCATTTATTGGAATTTTATTATTTAGTAAAGCATTACCAATTAATTTATCCATTGCATTATGTCTTCCAACATCTTCCGATAAATGTATTAAGCTACCATCATTATCTAACCTAGCACATGCATGAGTCCCTCCCGTTTCAGAAAACATCACCTGTCCATTTTTAAGTGATTGAATAGCGTTAGATATAATTTTCATATTAATATTTATTTTATTCGATAAATTAGGACCATGTAAATGCAATAGGTTAGATATGGAATCTTTGCCACAAATTCCGCATGAAGAAGTCATTGTTAATTTTCGAATATGATTATCTGGATTAAATATTGAGTTTTTTGAAAGGATTACTTTATATTTGTTGTTTTCGGATTCAATTTCTTCAATTTCCGAATTACTTGATATTATACCTTCGGAATATAATAATCCTCTAATTAAGTTAATATCATCTCCTGGTGTACGCATTAATAAGCCTAAAGAATGTTCGATACCATCAAAAATTACACTCAAAGATAATGGAGATTCAGTACAAACAATGTCCGTATTTCTAACAAAGGAACTATTTGTGACATTAACAATACTTCTGCTCTCTACTCCAACCACTATACTCCGCAGAAGGTTTTATGTTATTATTAATGGGTTAGATTTTATTTTTACACAATTATTCAAATAATACCAACGTTGCAGGTAGCCATGGGATTACTAGATGGTTCAGGTTTTTCACTTCCCGTATTTGAAGAAGTGGAGATAGTTAAAGTCAAAATTAATGTAACAGATTCTGCAATTGATGCTATGAAAAAATCTATGGAAGATGATTACGATACTCACGTATTAGTCATAAGCGCCGAAGCCGGCGGTTGTTCAGGTTATTTATACGACATGAAAATAACAGAAAATCCTAATGATGAAGATTTTCAGAGAATAGATGTAAACGGAATAGGTATACTAATTCATAACAAAGATAGTAGCCTCCTAAATGGAATAGAATTAGATTATAAAGATACTTTAATGGGTGGCGGTTTTCAAATTAAAAATCCAACTGCAGAAAGAGAATGTGGCTGCGGGCAATCTTTTGGTTAAGGTGTTGAGTGCATTTGACTAAATTTTTATATCCAACAGGCAATTACATTATTTCAAATGATGCAAAATCTATACTTAGTGGACCTGGAATATTAGAACATTTAGATAAAATAATTACTACCAAAATTATTGGCTGTGAAAACAATGAAATACATGATTCAATTATTTGTAATTCTAATGGAAGAATATTAGATCAATTAAAAATTTATATTCTGGATAATGAAGCCATTATTATCAATAATAGTATCAATGGAAGTGAGATTAGATCTCAATTGGTAAAAGGGATTCCCTGGAATAAAAAAATTAATGTAATAGATGGTGATGATGCTATAATTTCATACAGAGTAGTCGGAACTAACATTACTAAAATTTTAGATTTTATCCGCATTGACATTAAAGAATTAAGGGGCAATCTATGGAAAGAATATGGAAATATGATAATATCTATGACAAGCGGTACGGGTTACGAGATATTAGAGATGCTTGTTCCGATTGAAGAAAAAAATTCAATGGAACACATCATGAAAGAATGTAATATTCTTAAATCCACGATTGAAAATTGGGATATCATGAGAATAGAGTTAGGTATTGTCGATTATTTGGATATAAATAATTCCATACCTTTTGATGTAAAATTAAATCATTTAGTCAAATTAAACAAAGGGTGTTATCCGGGTCAAGAGATTCACGCGAGATTAGAAAGTAGAGGTAAAATAAATAACACATTAGTTAGACTAAGGGCTAATTCTAATCATAATAAGAATAAATTTAGAATAATTGATGGTGGTAAAATTAAAATAAAATCTTCTTACAAATTTAATGAAATGGTAATTTCATTAGGCATAATTCCAAAAAAATATGAAAATATGACCTCTATAGAAACAGTAGAAAATATAAAATTTTTAGTAGAAAAATTAGATTAAATCTCTATTTCTAATTTTTCATCACCATCTAACCATTCTGAAAGAGGCACTACAGGAGATATGTGTAAAGATCCTTTATGGCGTGTAAATAAATACAATGTTGGATTAAATATATCTACTATCTGCCGTTGAAAGGATTTCCGTACACTTGATCCTCTTAATCTAAAAAAGCTTAATTCTACTGTTATTCCAATAATTGTTGCAGTATATAATACGAGAAGTACACTGATGGAAAAGGCTACAGGATCGGCGAGTGCAGGATCACTTCTTATCTGACCTCCGTACATCAATTGCCTAGATAATAAAAATAATAATCCTACTCCTACCCATGGACCAAGGGCATTTTCAACAAAGGTATCCATTGGAATTAATCTACGATTTGTAGGGTCGGCGAACACTAATGCACTTGCAGTAGCTGCTCTTATTACGGATATAAAAGAAACTAAAAATATGTATACAATTGCACTAACAAGCATAATATTTTTTACACTAAGTGGCATATATGAAATTATTAAGTACGTAAATAGGCCGAGAAAAACTGTAATAGGCATTCTATGTATAGACGCTAATACTCTGTCTAACTCTTTTGCACCATCATCGAGCCTAGGAATGCCAACAATTTCCCACCTAGTTAGCTTTTGAACAAACCTTGTGACCCAAGATAAAATAGATTTTTCAATTAATATCCATTCAAGTAATCTTAGAACTGGCATCATAGGTAGTGTAATTATTGCTGCAAATAATCCCACTAATGGCCAAACTATCAAACTAGGAAACAAAAGGAAGTGCTGCAATCTAAGGGGATGAAGTAGATCAGACTCAATTCTTGCTTGTCTATCTGAATTAAGATGGACTTTTCTGGCTTCAGCGTCTAATTGCCCCCTATATTGCCTTATTGGTATACCTGAATCAAGTACTGTACGAACTTTTTCCCTATAATATTCTTGTTCTGGTTCCATTCCGACCCACCAACGCCATGCAAATGAAACTGGTAGAGCTAATATCACAGGAGATAATAAAATTAAAAATGCAGTAAATAAGGACTCCAGTGATTCTACCACATAATATGCTGACCATATCGTACTCAATAACAAAGCGGTCAAATATTATGATTTCAAAGTAAATTAAGACAAAGTTCATTGGATTAATCCCACGAAGAAGAACTATGGGGAATATACTAGTTACCGATGGAATGGCAGAATCTGCAGTAATTGATTTGAGAAAATTAGGTCACATAGTTACTGAAAAATATTTTCAACCAGAAGAATTAGAGGAAGGAATATTGAAAAATTATGATGCTATTGTAATTCGAAGTGCTACAAAATTAAACGAAAAAATAATATCAGTATCAAAGAATAGTAGTGGAGGATTAGGATTCATTGGCAGAGGAGGAGTAGGAGTTGACAATATAGACATAAAAGCAGCAACAAAGTTTGATATCGTAGTTTGCAATACACCTCAATCATCGACCCAAAGTGTAGTAGAAATTACGATAGGGCATCTATTATCCTCAGTTCGATACATTTCAAAAGGAACTTCTGATTTAAAAAATGGAGAATGGACGAAAAAATTCTTGCGAGGTACAGAGTTAAGTGGTAAAAATCTTGGATTAATTGGGTTTGGAAGAATAGCACAAGGCGTCGCTCAGATTGCAGAAGCATTAGGGATGAATCTGCATTGTTATGACCCATACCTTCCAAAAGAGATTGCGAAGGAAAAAAATTGTACCCTGCATGAAAACGTAGATGATGTTTTTAAGAATTGCACACATATATCCATTCATTGTAATTATTCAGATGAAACCCATCATCTAGTTAATTCAAATAGGATAATGATGATGCCTAAGAGTGGAGATGATGGAGTAAAATGTGGCAGACATATCGTAAACTGTGCAAGAGGAGGAATATTGAATGAAGAAGATATATTAAAATTACTAAATAATGGAGAACTATCTACAGTATCTATGGATGTATTTGAAAAAGAACCGCCGGGTATAATTGATTTGATTAATCATGATAATTTCCAAGGAACTCCGCATATTGGTGCAGCAACTCTAGAAGCTCAAAGAAGGATTGGAGAAGAAATGGTTACATTATTAGATGATTATTTTAATGGTAAAAAACCCCATTCTAAATTGAATTAGGAATTATTCTAAATTGTGCATCTTTGTGAGTGGATCTTGTAAAATCATTAATTCTAGTGGAATTTTAATATTAGATAAAGCTGATTTTAAAGAAAGGTTATTTTCTTTTTTAGTTTTCCAAATCAATGAATTAAATTCAGTAAGTGAATTAGTTATTGGACCTACTTTAGCATAATCAGAATCATCATCCGACAGATTTAGCATAGGATATTCTTGGATACTAATTGAACTAATACTATAGATTTCCATAGAAATATAATGGGTAAAGAAAGGGCATATGGGTGAGAAAATTGTTAATATATCTCTCACAATTCTATGTAATGTCCAGGTTGCGGATTTGTCAAATTCATATAATCTTGTTTTAGCCATTTCTAACCAATGGCTAGGAAAAATTCCTGTACTAAAATTCTTTATAGTCTGTGCTGCAGTATATATATCAATTTCATTCCAAGAAGATTCTACTTTATTTAATACGTGTGAAAATTCTTGAAGAATCCATTTATCTTCAAGTGATAGATCTTCTGGAATTTTATCAATATCTTCAGGTACATCAAATTGACTAGCAAACCTAGAAACGTTAAATATTTTAGTTAAAACTCCGAAATATTTAGATTCTATTTCTTCAGGATTTATGTGGAAATCATCACCAACTTGGGCATCGCAAGCTTTCCAAAGCCTGAAACATTCACTTCCAATTTTATTAGCCTTAAGTTGAACTTGCTTACCGTTTGGACCTTTTATTTTCCAAGAGCCGGTTCTGCCTCCACTTCCACACTCTAAGACCGAATTGGCATCAATGCCGTTTCCTAATGATTTTGACATTTTTCTTCCCCAAGGGTCCATTCCTAATCCATCTATCCAGACATTAGAAAAAGCAGGTTTATCCAATAATAAAGCATTTTTTAATATTGTATAGTATAACCAAGTTCTTACGATTTCTTTTCCTTGAGGTCTTAATGAAGTAGGATAACTTTTAGAAAATATCTCCTCATCTTGCATGTAACCAGATACAAATAAATTAGAATTAGATGAGTCCATCCAAGTATCAAATACCTTATTTTCACCAGTTATAACTCCGAGATCAGACGTTTTCTTATCATAAATACTAATAAAATTTCTAGAATTACGATCTATTATCTCTGAACCATCAGGTGGAGAATTTAACCAAGGTTGGACATAAGTACCTTTTGGAGGGACAATAATTTTTGTTCCATCTTCAGAATACCATATGGGTATCTCAGTGTGGTACCAACGTCTTCTGCTAATTGGCCAATCTATAGATATTCCATCCATCCAATCATGTAAAAATTGTTTATTTCTTTTAGGAATAAAATTACTTTCATTTGATAATTCTAATAACCTATCTTGGATATGAGTTTGGCGGACATACCATTCTTTTAATAAAATAATTTCTATAGGATTATTTCCTCTTTCGCTAACTGGAATTTCCTGAATGTGATCAGATATTGAATCTATTTTTCCTTCGTTATCCAGTATCTCTATTGCTAAATTCCTAGCGTCTTTAATTAATAAACCAGACAAATCTCCTGAAATAGGGGTCATTTTCCCATCTAAGTCAATAGCTTGGAATGGTTTTAATCCGAGATCCCTAAAAATTGCGACGTCATTTTGATCACCAAACGAACAAACCATTAGAACTCCGCTACCAAAATCCATTTTTACAGATGGATGTGAAAGAATTTTAACATTGCTATCTCTATTACTTACTGACAGAGGTAAGTTAATATTTTTGCCAATTAAATGTAAATATCTAGTATCCTCTGGATGAACTACAACAACACCGCATGCGCAAATTAATTCTGGCCTAGTAGTCGTAATAATTATTTCTTCATCATCTTCCGTTAACCATTTTATATTACATAATTTAGTTTTTCTTTCTACCCTCTGAACTTCTGCATCTGCTATTGTTGTACCTTCTACTGGATCATATATATTAGGACGGAGATCTTCTATAATATCTCCTTTTTTAAATAATTCAACGAATATTGATTGAGTTAATGATCTATATTCAGGAGAGTCAGTAAGATATTCTTTATCAAAATCACAGGATAATCCAACTCTCTTTGCTGTATGTCTCATCTCCTGAGTGAAGTTTTCTATAGTTTTTGAACATAAATCTAAAAATTCGGATCGCTCGAAACTTCGCATCTTACGACCAGTAGATTTTTCAACCGTAAATTCAATATTTATTCCGTTCCTATCTACGCCCCATGGAAAAAATACTTCTTTACCGAGTAACCTTTGACTCCTAGCAATAACATCTATCATACTGTATTGAGCTACTGCACCGATATGCCAAGTTCCACTTGGATATGGTGGAGGGGTATCTATTACAAATAATTCCTTATCGCTATTTGGGTTAAATGAATAAAATTGTCCAACATCAAGGTAATGATTTTCTTGAATTTTTTTTTCCAAATCTATAGACCATCTTTTATCAGAAATTTTAGGTTTATTCATTACACTACCTCCATTTACATCATGCGCGAGTGTATGTTACTCTTGACCGTTACCAATATATGGCATTGAATTATAACGTATTTATGAGAATTTAATGCGAGAGGTTGAAGTCCTTCCTTCATACAGCATATAATAGGGGTCCGACATGAGTAATGATGGGCTTGATCTAAAATTAGAAAATTTTTCCAAATTTACAAATAATTTAAAAAGGAAATTTAGGGGAGCAACAACAACAAATTTGCTTACAATGTTTCCAGCATTGACTGTTATTTTTTGTTTATTGATAACAGGTTTTTTTACTTCGCATTCAGGTGTTAATGATTGTAGAACAGGATATGAGCCGAGTTGGTGTAGTGAAGAGAGTGCATTGAACGTAAATGGTGAAATGGATGTTTATCTTCCTGAATCTACAGATCCTTCAAGTTCCAAAAATCTTCTTGAAGAAGTTGGAGAAAATTGGACAACAAATATCATGATTGTTTACGTAGAATCCGATGATTATAATATTACGGACAAACAAATTTTAGATGAATTGGATCAGGTTGAAAGAAGTATTAATTCCAATAGAAATGATAGGGGAGATGACGATTCCATCGTATATGTATTATCCATATCTACCGTGATAAAGGAAGTTAATTCTAGTGCTGGGCGCCTTATGAAAGCATTTTTTAATGGGGTTGCTGATGCTACTGGAAATGAAGATTTTTCCGATTCTGCAAATGATACAATAGATTCTCAATCTGATCTAATTGGAAATTATGCGATACCTGAGGAACAAGATAGGATAGATCAGATATTAGAAGAAATGCCACAAAACGCATTAGATAAGTTAGTTAGGGACGTAGGGACATTTGATGCTGCTGGAAACCAGGTTAACATTACTGCGAAAAAATGGAACAGGGGCGTTTTAATTTTTGGGATTTCTGGAAATTTAGATAAAGATGGAGATGGGATAGATGATGATGGAGGAATTCCTGGAATAATTGAAAGGACACAATTAATAATTGATAAAATTTCTATTGACAATAAATGGCAAGAACGTAACTTAACTATGACATTAACTGGCCCTACGCCTTTAACAAATGCAATCACCGAAGAGTCATTTAAATTATTTTGGACTGTATTTCCGGTTGGAGTAGTAGCGGTTTCATTCGGATTATTTTTATTCCATTGTGATTTATTACAAACAGGCAGAATTAGATTTGTTCAGGGCGTTAAAGTTGTGATTATTACTGGTCTACCGACATTATGTTCTGTATGGATCACATTGGGAATAATTGGTTTTTCTAATTATGAAGTAACTATGACAGTAATAATAGTAGGGCCGATTGTCTTGGCATTGGGCGTTTCATATGGCCTTCACATTACTAATAGATATGCGGAAGCAAAGGGCAGCCCTAGAGAAAAAATAGATGAGGCATTAAATTCAACAGGAAAAGCTGTATTTTTGTCTGCAACTACAACAATAATTGGATTCATATCATTAGTTTTTACTCCAATGCGGCCAATACAAACAGTTGGTTGGTCATTAGCAGGAGGAATTGTTGTCGTATACTTAATGACTATGTTGATGGTGCCTAATTTGACATTATTACTAGATTTAAAAAAGCCTTCACATCCACCACCTAAATTATTTACTAAAGCAGTAGAAGTTCCAGTCAATTGGACAAAGGTATCTCTATCAATATTTTTATTATTAATGCTAATTTCCGCAGGAATATCTAGGCAAAATATAGAAGAAAATATTGACTTATTAGATATGGCACCAGAAGAAATTGCAGCAGTTAAAAAAATGAAAGTTTACTCCGATGAATTTGACTCTGGACAACCAGGTTTTATTTTGGTAAAAGCCCCAATTGGTGCAGAACCTTCATTTTCATTTACCGCTGATCACCCCTATGGTAATTTAGAAGGAATTGAAGAATTGGCAGCTGAATGTGATCGAATCGAAAATACGAGTGCAGTGTCCATTGTATTTCTTATGAAAGCAATTGCAGTTGGAGTTAATATTTCAGGTTCGCCTATATTGGATTTATTAGATGAGTTGCCACTACCGGGTGCTATTGACGATGCAGCAGAATTAATATTTGATAGAGAAGCCTCAGGGAATGCTTCATTTTGGGCAGCTTTAGATACATTAGACGCACAAGAAGATGATGGTGGAAGGCAAATACAAAACTTTTTGCTATATGTATTCTACAATACTCTAACAGACGAAATGAGAGAATTTTTCATATCCGATGATTTTGATAAAAATTTAATCTATATTGATATGCCATTTTTAGATAGTCAATCAACCTCTAAGGCAGTCAATCTTATCAATTTAAAGACAGAAAGTGCGGGAAAAAAAGAATATTCAATAGATGCAACTAATCTAATCGGTGTTGCCCCAATTACTATTGAAATTAATGAAATGATTGTAGGATCACAATGGAATTCATTATTCTTTGCCCTAGGATTTACAGTTTTAACATTAGCACTAGTGTTTAGAGACTTGAGATACGCCTTACTTACTACCGTTCCGGTTGGATTTACAGTTGGAATGCAGTGGCTAGTAATGGACACTAATGGCGTACCCCTTAACCTAGTTACAGTTATGATTGGTTCCATTTTAGTTGGTGTTGGAGTTGATTTTTCTATTCATATTGCCAATAGAGTTAAGGAACTAGGAGGAGATTTAAATGCCATAAAAACAGCTTGTGCAAGTACAGGAATGAGTTTGTTCGAGGCAACTATTGTAACTGCTGCTGGGATGTCTTGTGCATTCTTAATACCAATACCAGCAATAAAACCTTTCATTGCTGTTATAATAGTACTATTAATTATAGCTGCATTGTCAGCTTTATTGTTACTACCTGCCATATATTCATTATTTGTAAAGATGAATTGGGGCTTGACCGGAGGAGTGGAAAATATGGTAAAAGCAGCTGGTATTAGAAGAGCAATTGTTAGAGATGATATAGACGTAATAGATGCAGCATTATTATTCGGTAATTCCGAAGATGCATGGTAGATGATAACATTCATGTATTAGATAATAGGGAGAGATTGTCATGGTAAAGTATTGGCTAATGAAGAGCGAACTAAATGTTTATCCTTGGGATAAATTAGTTTCTGATGGTTCCACACATTGGGATGGCGTAAGAAATTATCAAGCTAGAAATTTTATGAGAGATAAAATGAAATTAGGTGACTTAGTATTATTCTATCATTCTAATTGTAAACCTCCGCATATAGCAGGTATAGCCAAAATTTGTAAAGAATCCTATCCTGATTTTACATCATGGGATGTTAATTCAAATTATTATGATCAAAAGTCTACTCCTGAAAATCCTAGATGGTTTATGGTAGACATAGAACCGGTTGGAAAAACTAAAAAAATTAGTCTCCCTGAAATGAGAGAGAATCCATTGTTAGAAGGGATGCCATTATTGAGAAAAGGAAGTAGGCTATCTGTACAACCTGTTCCGGAAGAGTTTTTTAAAATAATTTATGAATTAAGTAACATAGAGGAATTGTAGGTGGGCATGTTCTCGGTGGACGTACGTTACCATAGATGATATGACATCAATCTCCTCCACTCCGCTATCCCAAGGCATCCATTATTCTCAGTAGGGCTGCTCGCTTCCGCGCCTGACCTGTTTCCCAAGTGTAAAGTGGTCTTGACTTCCCTTCGGAAGAAATTTCCACCAACATGGATCTCTTGGGGGCGAAGCATCGTCGTTAACCGATGAGTCATCAGTGGTTCGTCTACGCCGCCCTCGAACTTCAGGTCACCATTATCAACGATTTGTGAATTGTAGAACACGTCAACGCTCCCCCTAGCCCGTTCATCGCTTCATCCCATAACGTATCAATTAATCCCTCTTAA
>Ga0209091_10002768_pt1 | contig 14571 bp, 17 predicted proteins | sample ArcticOcean_MG_C_6_FD_187438 | JGI IMG/M metagenome (GOLD analysis project Ga0209091, IMG submission 187438) | Marine microbial communities from western Arctic Ocean - ArcticOcean_MG_CB8_128 (SPAdes) (version 2) | ecosystem: Environmental > Aquatic > Marine > Oceanic | place: Arctic Ocean...
AAGAGAGAGAATAGCAAAAGTAAAAGAAATTGTTAATCAAAGACTAGTTAATTTATATGCTCATTTACATAAATTAAGATTAAAAAAAAATAAATAATAAGTTATTTATTCTCTTTATGATCACATTCTAACTTTTATTATAAAGTTAAATCTTTATATTCCGAATACATATAGCTTAAGTGTAAGTAATAATTTATACAAAAACAAAAATAAGGAAAACATATGGCTGATTTACTTTTACTGACACTATTATTTTATTTTATACAATTACCTTTACCAATTATCGTTGGCCGTATTAATGGAGTGCCCGGTTCTTATTATACCTCTTCAAGGGATGAGGTTATTAAATTACCTGTCCTTTCTAGTAGGCTTATAAGGGCTCATAACAATTTCAAAGAAAGTCTATTTATATTTATTCCATTATCCCTGCTAAGTATCATTGCTAATATTGATGTAGTAACGGCTGCAACTTTATGGTTAGCTGCAAGGGTAATTTATGTATTCTTATATTCAGTTGGCGCTAATAAAATGAGAACATTTTTTTGGGTCGTCTCTATTATTTGTTTAATAGATATGGGAATTAGATTATTTAAACATACATTATAATATGAAAATTTTTCTCTCTAAATTAATGTTTGTTAGTATTTTATTTTCCTCTTTGGGTGCTAATGCAAGTAAGGATATTAATGCTGAGTGCATCTATGTTGGAACCGATATTAAGATATCACTGAATATTGATAGTGATAAAAATAAAATTAGTCTATCTGGTCTAAAGGGTTGCGATATAATATTCGCAAATAAAACTAAAGTTCAGGGACAATGTTCTCCCCCTAACTATAAATCATTGGATTTTGTTCCAGAATATATAAATGAAACAGGTATTGGTAGGTGGTCAATGAGAGTTTCAGAAAATCCTATAACAGACGCTGATGGAAAAGTTATTTATTTTGAATATTTTTGTGGAAAGAATCTTTTAAACTGATTATCTATTTACTTATTTAGCGAGAAACCAATGAAAAAAACTATATTATTTATCTGTATCTTTATTTTATCTTTACCAGTTAATGCTAGCGACACTCAATCTGTGTGGAATAAAGAATCAAAGTATGATTCTGAGGCATGTCAGGTGGCGATAGAGAAGGGCGTAGAAGTTAAATTAAAGACATCTAAGTCTTTAGAGAGAACAGCATATTTCTTTAATGGATCTTTTTTTATGTTAAATGATTTTAATGAAAATATAATCTGTTTCAAATATTCCAAAAAAGATCTTCAGATAAAATAAAATCAAAAAAAAGGGGACTTAAAATTAATTAAGCCCCCTTTAATTCAAAAATAAAATTATTTAAGCATTTGAATCTTTTACAGCAGCTGCATAGATTACAAGACCAAATAAGATTTTATTAACAAAATCTGCAAGATTGTAGATTAGGTTAAGACTATTTGCATCTACTCCACCAGCAGTGAGGTATCCCATGAAGTAACCAGCTGGATAAATAACCCAACCAATAGTCACAATCCATTTCATTGCTGAATAAGCTGTTTGTGAAGCTTCATTTCCACTTGCTGAATTTGCTTGAGCTGTTTCGCCCGCAAAGATTTCATAAATGATGTATAACCAAGCCGCCATTCCAACTACGAAAGCCGGAAGAACTGGAGCAAGACCAGCTTCTCCAAGGTAACCAGCCACTAACATGACTATAGAACCTAAAAGAAGTTTATAGAATACTGCAGCTCTTACAGTTGTTACAGCTTTAAGAATTAAATAGAATTCTACAATTAAAAGCGGAACAGTTAAAAGCCAGTCAATGTATCTATATACATTTGGTGAATCACCAGTTTCTATCCACATTCCTCTCATGTAGAGGTAGTGCCAGAAAGCTATACCTGTTACCAAACCGGCAACAGTTAATGATGTTTTCCATTTGTCACTTACGCTTGATCTTTCTAAAAAGAAAAAGACTGTAGCAGCTAATAGAGCTGCAGAAACAAACCAGAAAGAAATACCGACATAGTCGGTTTGTGCTAAAACAGTATGCATATTTTAATCTCCCATATTGATAATATTATGCGTTCTTGAGGATGGATATTAATTAGACAATAAATTACTGTCAATTCATTAATTGTATAAGTTTTATGGAAATAATTATATAAGCAGGTTATTCAACTAAACAAACTTTTAGAATTTATGCTTGCTTAATAAGATAATAGATAATTGTAATTAGAAGGTCGATTAGAAGAGGTTAAATGGTGTTAAGATTAATAGAGAGAATAATCATTACTATACTTGTGTCAGGTGTACTTTTGTTGATTTTAAAATTAGTCATCTACGATTTTATTCTTAAGACTTTTTTATCTTAATAATATAAGTTTAGTAAATGATAAAAAATGTTTTTTATTCTTTAATACCTCTAATAGTTTTGATTATTTTTTTAAAAATAATATTACTTTTTAGCTCATATTTCTAATTTAGCGAGTACTTTACGATTGTATCAAAATCAATAATATCTAATGTTTTTAAGTTTGTTGATTCGGTCAATACTGGCGGTGCAAGTCCTGCCTCATGAGCTTCAAGCCAACGATTTGCGCACAAACACCATTTTTGACCAGGAAGCAAACCAAGAAAATTATATTCTGGTCTTGGGGTGGATAGATCATTCCCAGCATCTTTAGAAAATTTTAAGAATTCTTCAGTTAGGATTACACAAACAGTGTGCGACCCTACATCATTCTTATCGGTGTCACAGCATCCATTTCTAAAAAACCCCGTCAATGGATCATACGAGCATGATTCCAGCGGCTTACCATGGATATTAGTTTGATTACTTTTTTTCATTATTTACTCTCGAGTTCAAATACATAAATTGCATTCCCGTTATCAGGTTGATAGATTTGAGGGCTAATTAGTGATGTTAGTGCTCTAAATACCCCCATACCGGTTGTAATGGCAACATATTGTTTATTACCTATACTGTAAGTTATTGGAAACCCATGGAGTGCTGAGCTTAATCTAGTCTTCCAAACAACTTCCCCTGTCTTTGAATTAAAGGCTTTAAAATACCTATCTAAATCCCCTATAAATGTTATTCCTCCAGCGGTTGTAAGGGATGATGTTAAAAACATTGCTTCTTGCTCATGTGACCAATTAATTTCCATGTTATTAAGATCAACAGATATTATCTGGCCAACCTTTCCATTAACTCCAGGCTTTTCATAAGATCTAGAATCAGCTCCAAAACCTCCAAAACCTTCCTTTTTTTCAACTTTTCTACCAATCATATCTGCGCATAACTGATGTAAGGGAATGATTAATGCATTATTTTTTTTATCATATGATACAGCCTGCCAATTATGGCCTCCATAAATCCCAGGACATACAGAAAAGGATTTATTGATTTTTGAATTAAGAATATCATCCCTATAAGTAAGCTCTCCTGTTTTATAGTTAACATTTTGATAGATATTTTGATTTACAGTCTCAAGTAAGCTAATAAATTTTCCATTTTCCCTATTCATCTTCCAAAGAATGCCATCTTTTCCGATTGTATATAAAAGTTTTTCATTATTATAATCGACTAAAACTCTCTCAAACCCAACCTCCATATCAATAGTTTCTCCAGCTATATGCTGGTAAAACCATTCAATCTTTCCGGTATTTGGATTTATTGCTAGAGTTGAGTTTGTATACAGGGCGGAATCCTCTGTTGTCATACCCCTGCTGTCAGCGACCCAAGGTTTTGCTTGCGATGTTCCTATAAAAAAGAGGTTTAATTTGGGGTCATAGCTTCCAGGAATCCAGGTATCGCCACCAGCTCGATATATTGATTCTGTATCCCCCCAGGTATCTCCATGCTCACTTCCGGGCTGAGCAATTGTTGAAGTTCTCCATATTTCATCACCATTATCTGGATTATGGCCCGTTATAAAGCATCCTTCTTTAATGTATCTTTCACAACCGTTGATACCGCTAACGACAACACCGTTTGCTATGATTGGACCGCTGGTATGAGTGTATCCATCATTGAAGTCGGCCTTTTGACTTTTCCATAATAGTTTTCCTGTCTTTATATCCAAGGCAATAATAGATGCATCATAGGTAGCCATAAAAATTTTATCTTCGAAAACTGCTATGTTTCTTGTTGGCCCTCCCAATGTTTTGGAGCCTTTTGGAAATGGATAGCTATATTCCCATATTAATTCTCCATTTTTAGCATCCAATGCTTGAATCGTATTACCTGGGTTAGTTAGAAACATTATACCTTGGCTTACTAATGGGGTAATTTGATTGCTACCCTCACTCATACTTAAGCTCCAGGATAGCTTAAGATTATTAACATTTTCAGTATTTATAATATTTAGCGGACTATGACCTTGTCCATCAACCGTTCGCCTCCAAGATAACCAGTCAGATGGAGGAGGGTTATTGATATCTTTTAACGTTATATTTTTAAAATTTAATATCGGCTTATTTTTAAAATTAGTTTTTCTTTCTTCTTCTTGATTTATAGTGCTTGGATCACTGAAGGCAACCCAACTTTCATCGACTTCTTGATCGTTGGAAGCAAGAATATATTGGTGAATTTGATTATAGGTCTCATTACTTAAGAGACCTTGCTTACCCGGCGGCATAGACTTTTTTGTAACACTTAAAAGATTTTCAAATCCTTCTTTTTCCCACTTACTGATAAATTGTTCTCCAAGTAGAGATGATCCGTGCGCTGTTCCTCGAAGGCTCAAGGAGTGACAATCTGAGCAATGCTCTTCATACAACACCTCTCCTTTTGTTAGCTCCTGGGATATAACCTCCTCAAAAGAAAAGCTGTAATTTAAAAAGAGAAGAGAAATAAAAAATCCTAAATATTTATTATTGTTTTTCAAGATATTGTCCTTAAAGATATGTGTAAGTATATTCAATGTTAGAATCTTAAGTGCGTCAATAAGTAGTCTTAAATTTTTACAATAAAGAGTCTACGATGCATTTAAATTAAATAGAGGTAATTACCATGATAGCAATTTTAGTAATATTTATTTTTTTACTCGCCATACTGTTTTTAAATAAAATAACATACGGAAGATTTGATTAATTTCTTTCTTTTTGCATCCAACTTATAAGGGGAAGTATTGGAATTATCCAAGACATTCCTCCTAAGAAATAAAACAAAAAAGTCTGAAATTTATTGAAATTTGGTAGGAGTACTTCCCCTAAAATGCTTACTAAGATTAAAAAAAATACCAACCAAACTGGGATAATTATTGTGCCAATTAATTTTTTATTTTTTTGTTTTAAGCTGAACATAGGATAATACTTCCTTTATTAATAAACTAACTATTCTATATAAAGAGATTTAAATTGAATGAAACTAAAAAAAATACAAACTTACCTTTAGTTATTTGGACTTCTACACTGTTATTTCTATTATTCTTTCTCGTTTTAGTTGGGGGTGCTACAAGAATTTCAGATTCAGGTCTCTCTATCACAGAATGGGAACCAGTTTTAGGCATTTTCCCACCTCTATCATTTGATTCTTGGATGGTGGAATTTGAAAAATATAAAAAAATCCCTGAGTATATTTTAATTAATAACTCTATGACATTGTCTGAATTTAAAGTGATTTATCTTTGGGAGTGGGGCCACAGATTACTTGCCAGGCTCGTAGGTCTTTTTTGTGTTGTTCCTTTTTTAGTTTTCTGGAGTATGAAAAAATTATCCAAAAGTATGATTAGAAGATCTTTGTTAATTAGTGTTCTGATTGGTATCCAGGGCTATATTGGCTGGTATATGGTTCAAAGTGGCCTTACCCAAAGAGTTGACGTTAGTCAGTATAGATTGTCTGTTCACCTTTGTATGGCTTTTATCATTATTTACAATACTTTAATGCTATTATTTGAAGTATCCAAAGTGGGTCTTTCAAACAAAGAAGGTGTAATGCCTGTGTGGTCAGGTTTCTTTTTGGTTACTGTTTTCATACAAATTTTTTCTGGGGGCCTAATGTCAGGCTTAGATGCAGGGCTAATTTATCCTACTTGGCCACTAATGGGGCTAAGTATAGTTCCAAGTGATTATTGGATTCCGAGTATAGAAATTCTTAACTTATTTGAGAACAGATCAAATGTTCAATTCAATCATAGAACTCTTGGCTATATAGTGCTGATTGGAGGTCTTATGAATGTTTATTTTTCAAGAAAAAATGATTTTATTTTGAAAGTCTCTTTATTAATTTTATTGGTAATTTTTATACAAATTGCTTTGGGAATATTTACTATTGTTCTTATGGTGCCTTGGCAAACAGCTATACTTCATCAATTTTTTTCTTTAGTAGTTTTTTCCTTTGTTGTATTTTCATTCTATTTATCAAGACAAGGTAAATAATTACCTACAAATAAATTATTGATATATAACATTAATTTTAATGTATTGACATAATTGCTATAAATATATAGTAGTTTTTGAATTAACAAATTAAAGATTATTGATATGAAAACAACTGTTTCTACTAAACACACTGAAATTACAAAAAAATGGATCATGATTGATGCCACTAACCTTGTTGTTGGAAGGCTTTCAGCCTTTGTTGCGACTAGATTGAGAGGAAAACATTTACCTTCATACACACCTCATGTTGATGACGGTGACTTTGTAATTATTATTAACGCTGAAAAAATTCATTTCACTGGAAATAAATTTCAAGACAAGAAATATTACAAACATACTGGTTATCCTGGTGGAATTAAAGATACAACTCCTGAAAAGATTTTAGCTGGAAAATTTCCTGAAAGAATACTTGAGAAGGCTATAAGAAGGATGCTGCCTACTGGACCGCTTTCTAATACTCAGTTCAGTAACCTAAAGGTGTATGCAGGCTCTGAGCATCCGCACGAAGCGCAAAAACCTGAGTTAATTGATGTGTCGTCGCTAAACAACAAAAATGTGAAAAGATAATGGAAATAGAAATAGAAAATATTGAATCCTTAAAAGATATTGCCGAAATTGAAGAGCAAGTAGCTCTTCCTGAAAAGAAAGTAGATGAATTAGGTCGGGCTTATGCAACTGGAAAACGTAAGAATGCTATTGCTCGAGTTTGGTTAAAGGCTGGATCTGGAGCAATTAAAATTAACAATAAAACTAGTGATGATTATTTTGCTAGGCCTGTATTAAGAATGCTTATTAATCAACCTTTAATCGCAGCGGATAGAGTTGATCAGTTTGATATTATTTGCTCTGTTACTGGTGGTGGATTATCAGGACAGGCTGGAGCAATACGCCATGGAATATCAAAATGCTTAGTAAGTTTTGAGCCTGAGGTTAAGAAAGCTCTTAAGCCTGGTGGTTTCCTTACTAGAGATTCTCGTGTAGTTGAGCGTAAAAAATATGGTAGAGCGAAAGCGAGAAGAAGCTTCCAATTCTCCAAGCGTTAATAGAAAGTTTTATAATCTTTTTAGAGCGCTTTTTGAAGCGCTCTTTTTTTGTCTTAAGATTAATAGTAAGGTAAATTAATGAATAAGGATAAATACAATATAGCTCTATTAGGGGGAAGAGGTTATGTAGGTCAAGAAATTATCAAACTCTTGAACGATCATCCTTCTTTTAATTTGTCTATGGCTTTTTCCAAGTCTCTAGCTGGAAAAAATGTAGAAGGCTATATAAAAAATATTAATCTCAAATACTCACACCTTAGCTCAGATTCCTTACTATTACCCGATATAGACATTGTAATCTGCGCATTACCTAACGGTGAATCCCTTGATTTTGTTAATGAAATAGAAAAAATTAATAAAAAAATTGTCATAATAGATATTGGATCTGATTATAGATTTGATGATAATTGGTTTTACAGCATTCCTGAGTTACACAACATGCCAGGGGGTACAAAAAGGATTAGCAATCCAGGGTGTTATGCAACAGCTATGCAGCTGGCAATAGCGCCATTAATAAATTTAACAAAATCAAAAGTTTCTTGTTTTGGGATTTCTGGTTATAGCGGTGCAGGCTCTACTCCAAATGATAAAAATAATCCCAAAATTTTAGAAAATAATATTTTGCCTTATTCCCTAACGAACCATACTCATGAGAAAGAAGTTAAAAGACATTGTTTTAAAAATCTGTCATTCACACCTCATGTAGCTGAGTTTTTTAGAGGAATATTGGTTACTTCTCACTTTTCCTTAGATCAAAAGACTACAGAGTCAGAGGTGTATGAAATTTTTAAAAATTTTTATAAAAACAAAAGATTAATAAAAATTATTAAACATGCTCCCCTCATTTCTGACGTCATAAATACAAATTATGCGAGTATTGGAGGTTTTTCTTTGGATGATGATGGCAAAAACCTTGTTGTCTGTAGTGTAATTGATAACCTATTGAAGGGTGCTGCTACTCAATGTCTTCAAAATTTAGATGCTGCATTTGGACTTGGGGAGTCTTTATATCTTGAAGATACACATATTTAACTTTATTAGTTACGTATGAAATCAACTGCTCTTTTATTTATGACTATTTTCTTGATTACTGGTTGCGGAACAAGAGAGAGTATTAGGAGTAAATACCTTTATAGCGATAGGGTAAAAGATGTTTTAACTAATGAGGAATATTATAAATTAGATAAAGAAGCTAAATGGCCTTCAGACAACTATAGAGGTGTTTGTGTTAGTGATGAAAGTAGTGCTAATTTTGGTTTAGAAATTAAAGAAGCTTTATTAAAAAAATAATTGTACTGAAAATATGAGAGAATTAGAAAAATTAGAAAGACTGCCACCCTATGTTTTTACTGAGGTAAATAGAATTAAGGATTTGGCTAGGTCACAAGGCAAAGATATTATTGATTTTGGCATGGGTAATCCGGATATACCGACACCAAAGCATATAGTAGATAAATTAGTTGAAACTAGTTTAGACCCTAAAATGCATAGATATTCTGCCTCTAGAGGTATTTCAGGCTTAAGAAAGGCAAATGCGAAATATTATGAAAGAAGGTTTAATGTTAAATTAGACTATGACAAAGAGGTTATTGCCACAATAGGATCTAAAGAAGGTCTTGCAAATATGGCGCAAGTTTTAGCATCAGAGGGCGATACTATATTAGTTCCAAATCCTGCTTACCCTATACACGCCTTTGGTTTTATTATTAATGGAGCTAATTTAGTTCACTACAATGTGAATGCTGGCATTGATTTAATGACAGAAATTTCTTCAAAAGTAGAGAGCTCAAAAAAAGATATCAAGGCTATGATCCTTAATTTCCCATCGAATCCAACAGCAGAAATTTGTTCTTTAGACTTTTATAAGGAAATTGTTCCTTATGCTAAAAAGCATGATATTATTTTGTTATCTGATCTGGCCTATGCTGAAATTTATTTTGATGAAAATGAAATACCTTCATCCATTCTTGAAGTCGATGGAGCAAAAGATATTGCGGTTGAATTTACATCTCTCTCTAAAAGCTTTTCAATGCCGGGCTGGAGGATGGGTTTTGCTGTTGGAAATGAATATTTAATTTCCGCCTTAACAAGAATAAAGTCCTATCTTGACTATGGAGCATTCACTCCTATTCAGGTTGCCTCAGCAGCAGCATTAAATAGCGAGAAATCAATAATTGATGATATCAGAAATGTTTATAAAGAAAGGCGAGATGTCCTTGTAGAGTCTTTTTCAAGATCAGGCTGGGATATCCCATGTCCAAAGGCAACTATGTTTGCCTGGTCACCTTTGCCTGAAAAATTTAAACATTTATCCTCATTAGAATTCTCAAAAATCCTTTTAGAGGAAGCCGACATAGCTGTTTCACCTGGTATAGGTTTTGGAGATAATGGAGAAGGTTTTGTAAGGCTTTCGATGGTTGAAAACGAGCAAAGGATTAGGCAGGCAGCTAGAAATCTAAAAAGGCTCCTTGATGAGTGATGTAGTCAAAATTGGTATTGCCGGGCTAGGTACTATTGGGTCTGGTGTTATTAAGAGTTTGTTGAGAAATAAAAGTGAGTTAGAGAAAAAATTTAAATTCCAATTTGAAATTTTAGGTATTTCGGCTTCCTCAAAAGATAAAGAACGATCATTTGATGTTGATCAGTTTACCTGGTTTGATAAGCCTGTTGACCTTGCAAAGGACTCAAATATTGACCTTGTTATTGAGTTAATTGGAGGAGATTCTGGTGTTGCTTATGATTTAGCATTTGAATCAATAAAAAATAAAAAAGGATTTATTACCGCAAATAAAGCTTTAATTTCATCGCACGGTAAAGAACTTTCAAAATTATCCGAGAGCAGTAATTCCTTTATTGGTTACGAAGCAGCTGTTGCCGGCGGAATCCCGGTCATAAAAACTTTGAGGAGCGGAGTTATTCTTGACAAAATTGATGGTGTCTATGGAATTTTGAATGGTACATCTAATTTTATACTATCAAGAATGAGCGAAGCTAATAAGAGTTTTGAAGATGCCTTGCTGGAGGCGCAGAATCTTGGTTATGCAGAAGCAGATCCTTCCTTTGATATTAATGGGCTAGATGCAGCCCATAAGCTTTCAATCATAAATTCTTTATGTTTTGCAGAATTTCCATCACTTGAAAGTATTTCAATTAAAGGTATTGAAGATATTTTAACGCTAGATCATAAGTATGCTCAAGAATTTGGCTATAATATCAAACTCATTGCCTCCTCATCTAACAAGGGGGGCAACCTAAGGAAAGAAGTTGCACCAACCTTGGTTAAAATAGAAAGCTCTCTTGGGACAGTCTCAAATGTAAGTAATGTTGTTTGTATCACTACAGAATACAACGGGACATTAGTTTTGGAGGGAGAGGGCGCTGGTGAAGGGCCTACTTCGTCATCCGTTTTATCTGATGTGGTTGATTACTCTATGAATACTAGAAACTATTTATTCAATAAAAAATCTTCTGACCTTTCAGATCCTGTTGTTAATAAGGATTTGATAGAACGATGTTATTATCTAAGAGTATTTTTGGCAGATCAAAAGGGTGTGATGTCAAATCTAACGTCTATTTTAGGAAAAAATGGTATTTCAATCGATCAGGTTATTCAAAGGGGTGGAGTTCATTTAAAAGATGAAAAAAATTTCACACCTGTTATTATGATAACCCATCCAGTTGATTCAGACTCAATTGACTCGGCTTTTTCTGAGTTAATAAAAACTGATTTAATATCTATGGACCCAATTTTTTTACCAGTCCTTAAGGACAATTTGTGAGGTGTTTTTATGAGTGATAATACTATCGATAGGATCCTAACTCTTGAGTTAGTTAGGGTAACAGAAAGAGCTGCTGTTGCCTCATCTCTTTTAGTTGGCAGGGGTGATGAAAAAGAAGCTGATCAAGCTGCAGTTGACGCAATGAGAAAAGAGCTAAACAAACTAGATATTCAGGGCGAAGTTGTTATAGGTGAGGGCGAGAGAGATGAAGCACCAATGCTCTATATTGGAGAAAAAGTTGGAACTGGTAAAGGTCCTCAAGTAGATATAGCCCTTGATCCACTTGAAGGCACAACATTGACAGCCAAGGGCCAAGCAGATGCGCTAACTACTATTGCCATGGCTGAAAAAGGATCGCTGTTAAATGCAGCCGATGTATATATGGACAAAATAGCTATTGGTCCTGGATGTCCAGATGATCTTGTTCATTTAGATGAGGATCCAGATGTCAATATAAAAGCTTATAGTAAAGCTATGAATAAACCTATTGAACTGGTTACGGTTTGTGTGCTTGACCGACCTCGTCATGGTGACATTATTGAATCAATCCGCTCAGCTGGGGCGAGAGTAAGGCTTATTCCCGATGGGGATATAGCTGGAGTAATTCATACAACTGATAAATCAACTGGTATCGATATTTATATGGGTATTGGAGGCGCCCCAGAGGGCGTTTTAGCTGCCGCAGCACTTAAATGTACCGGTGGTCAAATGCAGGCTAAGCTAGTCTTGGAGGATCAGGAAAAGAAAGATCGTGCTACCAAAATGGGTATTGAAGATTATAATAAAATTTATAAGTTAAATGATTTAGTTAGCGGTGATGCGCTATTTGCCGCTACAGGAGTAACTAATGGATCAATGTTAACTGGTATTGAACATAACAATGGATTATGGACAAATACTGTTGTCATGAGATCTTCCTCCGGAACTGTGCGTTGGATTAAATCACATCACACAAATAAAGAAAAATTTAACCTCGGATAAAAATGCAAAAAGACATCTCTTTTTTGGAAAATAGAGTTTCTGCAAAAGGATCTTTATGGAAAGAAAGAGTATCTAATTCCAATGATGTATCACTATTAAAGAGTGATAATGATATTCCCGACCTCATTGCAAAAATTTTAGCAGGAAGAAATGTCAATCCTAGCGGTGTTAATGATTTTTTGTATCCTGAGGTTAATAAATTACTTAAAGATCCTAGTTGTCTATTTGATCTTGATAATGGAATAGATTGTTTAGTTTCCGCAATAAAAAATAATGAAACTATTGGAATTCTTGGTGATTACGATGTTGATGGCGCTACTTCTTCGTCTATCTTGAAGTTATTTTTAGACCATTATCATGTAAAATCTGAAATTTATATCCCTGATAGACTTAAAGAGGGGTATGGACCCAATCAAGCCGCAATAGATTTTTTTTATGACAATGGTGTAAGAACTTTTATTACTGTCGATTGCGGCGCTACTGCAATAGATGCTATGGATTTTGCTCATAAAAAAGGTATGAATGCTATCATAATTGATCACCATAAGGTTGACGAGCCTTTACCAAAGTGTGTTTCTCATATTAATCCATCTCGAGAAGAAGATAGCTCTCATCTAAATGATTTAGCTGCTGTTGGATTAACTTTTGTATTTATTGTTGGATTAAGAAGAGCAATAAGGACATTAAATTTATTTCCAGAAATTACGGAGCCTAGCTTAAAGCAATACCTTGACTTGGTTGCTCTGGGAACAGTTTGTGATGTAGTCCAACTTAAAGGATTAAACCGAGCCTTTGTAAAAGAAGGAATTGATATCATTGCCAAAAGACAAAGACCTGGAATTGAAGGTTTGAGGTCTATATCCAACACTAGTGATATTGGAGTTACTGAGCTTGGCTTTAGAATAGGGCCAAGAATCAATGCTGCTGGAAGAACGGGTGCATCAGATCTTGGGTATAGATTGCTTACATCTCAAAGTGAAGATGAAGTTATGGCAATTTCCGAACGCTTAAATAACTTAAATCAACAAAGGCAGAATATCGAGCAGACAGTCTTATTTGAAGCTACAAATATTGTTGAGGATGAGATTATTGAGAAAAAATTAAATATAATGCCTAATTCTATCGTTGTTAGCGGGGAAAAATGGCATCTTGGAGTCCTTGGTATTGTTGCCAGCAGATTAAAGGAAAAATATTATAGGCCATCTTTTGTTATTAGCTCTAATGATGGAAAGGCAACTGGATCAGCTCGCTCAGTCTCTGGAATAGATGTCGGGAAATTAATAATTGATGGCGTTAATAAAGGTATTCTTATATCGGGTGGCGGACATAAAATGGCAGGTGGCTTTAGTCTTGATACCTCTAAACTCGATGAATTTAAACAATTTTGCAATAAGAAAATATTTGACGATGCAGATAATAATGTATTAAAAAAAATTAACTTCTATGATGATATTATTGATTCATCAAATATAAACAGAGACTTATATAATTTAATTAAACTAGCTTCTCCGTATGGTCAGGGTAATCCAGAGCCTCAATTTATTATAAAAAATGCAAAAATAGATTTTTGGTCTGAGGTTGGAACTGGCCACCTGAAGGTCAAGTTATCAAATGCTAATTATGGAAATATTGATGCTATTGCCTTTGGAGCAAAAGGAACAGCAATCGGTGACCTTCTAATGAACCATTCTGGTGGTTTATTACATATTGCTGGTGTTATAAAAAAGAACGATTGGCAAGGCAATAAGGCTGTACAATTTCATATCAGAGATCTGTTCACAGCATGACTTGATATTCTTTAATTAGGCATATATACAGTTATGAAACTGTGGTCCCTTCGTCTATCGGTTAGGACGCCAGGTTTTCAACCTGGAAAGAGGGGTTCGATTCCCCTAGGGACTACCAGTTTTATGTTAAGGAATAAGAGAGAATTATGTTTAAACAATCAATGAATGCTCAAATTATTTCAGATAAAATATCTATTGCTGTCTCAATGTTATGTCTAATTCATTGCCTTGTTCTTCCGTCTTTTTTTGTTATATTCTCAAGTTACATATCATTAAGTTTAGATATCGAGATAATTCATTACATGCTTTTATTTTTAGTAATTCCTACTAGTGTTTTTGCTTTAACACTGGGCTTAAAGAATCATAATAATATTTTTGTATTTTTGTTGGGCTTAGCTGGTATAGCTAGCCTTATTTTTGCATTATTCACAGATATGTCATTTCTAAATTTTTCAGAAGAAATATTATTTACAACACTTGGATCTTTTTTAATTTCATCTGCGCATTATAAAAACTATAAACTTTGTATTCATTTAGATTGTGATTGCCATGATTAAATTTCCTTATGCTTTTAACAAAAACAATCTTCTTATTTTACTGGGATTGTTATT
>Ga0209091_10002769_pt1 | contig 14566 bp, 15 predicted proteins | sample ArcticOcean_MG_C_6_FD_187438 | JGI IMG/M metagenome (GOLD analysis project Ga0209091, IMG submission 187438) | Marine microbial communities from western Arctic Ocean - ArcticOcean_MG_CB8_128 (SPAdes) (version 2) | ecosystem: Environmental > Aquatic > Marine > Oceanic | place: Arctic Ocean...
AATATCAATACTCAGCAACGTGCTTATCAACGTGAAAAGGTCACTACTGAAGAATGGAAGCAGAAGTTAATGCTTACGGTTCTATTGAATACCTATGCTCGTATCCCAGAAGTCCATATCCGTGTTATAGAAACTGATGGTGGTTATTGCTATGAAATCATTGATGGTCAGCAGAGGATCACTTCAATCACTGATTACCTTGATGGTGATTATCCAATGCCTGAAGGATTAGTAGTAGATGGTTGTGATATCAGTGGAATGTTTATCAAAGAACTCCGTGACTCATACCCAAAAATCTATCAGCGCATCATGGATTATCGTATCACTTGTAAGTGGTATGAAGATTTAACTGATCTTCAAACTGCTCACCTTTTTATCAATGTGCTTAACAACGTGAATGGTATGAAGCCACAAGAACTTCGTAACGCTATCCTTGGTTTTTATTCTGATTATGTTCGTGATACTGCTCGTGGAAACGATGATCCTGCTGTAAAACTTGATCCCCATCCTTTATTTGAACGCTACACTGTTACAAAGAAGGGTGAAGAAAAGTCGTACTTGAAACACTTCTCTAGTAAGTTTACCTTGGGTGGACACATGGAAGTTGATGAGTGGTTATCTTCTCTTATTTACTTAGTAATAAATGGTTGGCGCTCTGGAATCACACAGGATGGTCATTATCTCTGGGCTGAGAAGGTTCAGTCTCCTAACGGTGATTATGTCGTTAAGTTTAAGGATAAGAAGAAGATTGAAGATATCCTTAATCTTGCTCTTGCTATATTGAAGGCTGTACCACAAGTGGATCATGTAAGGTTGAATCCTATGACTTCACTGATGCTTGTATTGTATGCTGTTGAATCTGAAAATCGTGGATTTAATGTTGTACCAGAAAAGTATTCTCCAGCATTCTTTGATATATATAAGCGTTGGAGTGATACAACTACAAAGTTGTATATGAATGAAACGATGGATAATGGTAATCAGATGAAGGAGTTTAATGAACTCTTTAATGGTAAGAATGGTAATGCTATCAAAACTATCTTTAAGGTTCTTGATATAGAGTATCTTGCTTCTCCAGAGAAGGAAGTTCAGATGGGTTTGATAAAACTTGATCCAAGGGTATCATTCACTCGTTCAGAAATCTTGAAGAAGTGGCAAGAACAGGGCGGTAAGTGTTTCTACACTGACGAACCTGTTGATGAAGATGACCTTGCTGGGGATCACTTTATCCCTCGCTCGTTTGGTGTTGCTCTTGGTGGTGTTACTGTATATTCCAATCTTGTAGTTTGCTCTAAGAGGACTAACATCAAGAAGTCGAATATGCATGGTGATGATTTTATCAAGATGCTTGCTTCGGAGAAAGAGAAAGCTGCATGAACCTCTTTGAATTAGACGAAGAAGTTAGAAGTGAAAAAACTGTTAGGGTGCTTGTGTACCCTAACATCACTTTTCAAGAAGACTTGTCTAAGGACAGTTACATACAGGTTATAAAGCAACAGATCACTCAACTAAATTTACTTAGGAGTGATCTTTGGTTTTATCTTATATTGCCTTGTCCTGTACCTTCATTAGATTTTCAGAATGTGACCCAGTGGTATTTGCCTTTTCCAACATACCCTCAAACAATGCGATCAAACGTAGATGTTTTTTCGTTACAGAAGATGCTGGGCCCAAAGTGGGACTTTGATTTGGTGATGTCTCACCTACCAGAGCATACCCATGCACTAAAGAATATACTTTATAACGTAACACATCACATACCCGCTTTTTTTGGCTATGCACACTGGTTTGACTTGAAACAAGTTGTAGCTTGGCCCAAAGATAGTTTCGTTCAAAATATTACGGGACTATTAGAATATGACAGGTGTTATATTAATACCCAATATCAAAAGGGTTTGGTGCTTGATCAGGCGTGTGAGACGCTTAGTCCATCTATGATTAATAAGTTAGATGATATTTTAGAAGTCCAGCACTTAGGTGTGAACAATATGGATATTACTTCTGATATCAATGAGACGCCAGAGAAGATAATTGTTTTCAATCATCGTCCAGATACCTACAAGAATTTTAAAGGTTTCATGGCAGTGTGTGATGAGTTGTGGAAAATAAGGCAAGACTTTAAAGTTTGGATTCCATTATTGGATAAACCCAATCGTGACTATGTAGTTACAGATAAGGGCGATAAGGCTTGGTACTATAAACGATTGAAAGATTGTTATGTAGGATTTTCACCTAAACAAACCTATGGTGGTTGGAGCGTTTCGACTACCGATGGAATGATGATGGGAGTTCCATATATATTATATGATGCTCCTTACTATCATGAATTATACGCTCAAGGAGATTTCTTTGAGAACGATCATGATGCTGTTATGCTATTGAATACATATCTAGATGATCCTCAGTACAGGAATGAAGAAGCAGATAAAGCTCGATCTTGGATTGAGGACAATCTTGTGTACTTTGATGAAGTAGTCAAAATGAATTATTATATGATTGATCTGCTGTCCAGACAAAAGGTTATGGGCGACAGTGAGAAGTTAAAAGAAATTATTGCGTTTATCCAGAAAAACGGTTCTGTTACAAAAAAAGAGATAATGGAATTTGTGGGATGGGGCAGAGGTATCAAGTGGACACCATACAGGAGGGCTCTTATGAATCATCCCAATGTATATGATGTTTACGGTGCTGAACCAATTTATCAATGGAAAGAAGGAGTTTCAGAATATGAGTGATTTTTTAAAATCGATTATTAAGGACGTTGAAAATGATTATGCTACATTAGCAGATGATCAAGTAGATGACTTTGGTTTTATCGATACGGGTAGTTATATTTTTAATGCCCTACTGAGTGGGTCTATCCACGGTGGTTTACCAGACAACAAGATTACATGTTTGGCTGGAGAGAGTGCCACTGGTAAGACATATTTTCTTATGGGTATCGTGAAGAATTTTTTAGACAAGAATCCAGAGTCGGGTGTTGTTTATTTTGAATCAGAAAGTGCTATCACAAAGAGCATGATCGTAGAACGTGGTATTGATCCTAAGAGAATGATTATTATGCCAGTTACTACTGTACAAGAATTTCGTACACAGGCACTAAAAACCCTAGAGTTGTATCTAAGTCAGAATGAATCAGTTCGTCAACCATTATTTCTATGCTTGGATAGTCTGGGTATGTTGTCTACTACTAAAGAAGTAGAAGATACTGCTGACGGCAAAGAGACTAGGGATATGACACGAGCTCAAGTTTTGAAGGCGGCCTTTCGTGTTCTAACTTTGAAACTTGGACAGGCCAAGGTTCCAATGGTTGTAACTAATCACACATATGACTCTATGGGTTCTATGTTTCCTACTAAGGAAATGGGTGGTGGTTCTGGATTGAAGTATGCTGCTTCTTCTATCGTGTATCTCTCTAAGAAGAAAGAGAAAGATGGCACTGAAGTTATTGGTAACATCGTCCATTGTAAGAACCACAAGTCTCGTTTGACTAAAGAGAATAAGATGGTTGATGTTCGATTGACATATTCAGAAGGGTTAGATCGTCACTATGGTCTATTAGACCTTGCTGTCAAGTACGATATCTTTAAGTCTGTTTCAACTCGTATTGAGTTGCCAGATGGATCAAAGACTTTTGGTAAAACGATTAACAATGATCCAGAGAAATACTTCACTGAAGAAATCATGACCCAGCTGGATGAAGCCGCTGAGAAAGAGTTTAAATATGGCGATACTTGATATAATCACGGACGGGTGTAGTTCGTATTATCTTGACACCTTAAAACATCATGCTATGCAATCAAGTACATGGCATATGAAATATCCCAACAATAGTCCAGATAAACATCTAAAGATGGATATCATAGAGAATGAGGTTAAACAACCTCTTCTCGCTGGACTGGCGATGGGCCTTCTTATTCAATTGTATTCTAAGAGACAGGACTTGTTTCTGCCTGACGTATCATATTGTGGTATTGGGCTCAAAGATCGCCACAGATTAGACAACCCACATACAGATCATGTAAAAGAGACAGGTTACATTAAGATTTTCGGAGTTCTTAATAGTGATTGGGGTGCTATGGATGGTGGTTTATTTCTACACGGCGATGAAGCGATACCATGTGTGCCAGGCACATTTATCGTATTTGACCCACGGGTTATACATTCTTCTTCAGAAATACACACAGATAAAAAGAGATTGGGTATTGACTTTACAGTAAAAAAGGTTTAATACTACAACATCTACTCCTTATAAATAATACTATTAAACTGATGGAGATGTTGATGCTACAAAAATACGTACAACAGTTGCGTCCTCGCAATGAATCTTATGTGCCTCATGTCATTAGGATTCAAGAATTTCTGAAAGAAGACATCGATCTTCCTAAAGATGTTTTAGATGGCTTCGAGTTTTCCCAAAAGGACAAATCTTCTGGCTCTAGAGTCATGATTAAAGTTCTGTCTACGGATAGGGATACAGATAGAGATGAAATTCTCAGGCGCCTTAAAAACGCTGACGTTCAAGCTTCAACAACTTCAACCAATTCTTCAGTCGATCCGATTGATGGAGAACATGACGGTAGAAAGTTTCGAATTAATGTTAAACCAAAATCTGGTGGCATGGGTGAGAGTACACTCAATTCTAGTATCACAGAACTATTTCCTTGCATTGCATATGAAAAGAATTTAAAACCTAAGAATGTTATAGACTTCATGGAAAAATTGATGAAAGTCGATTTGAATTCCTGTAAATGTATTATCAAGTCTGATATGCCTGCTGCCGAGGCAACTGTTAATGGTGCTGAAGCTTCTTCCAAGTACGAAGAAAAAATGGATGCGGCTTTAGCAATATTGAAATTTCTTGAAGATAATAATAAAGACAAACCTATAAAACAACCTTATTGGGGTTATCGTGGTAAACCAAAGGGTGTGCCTAATGGCCATCCTGGCGATATGTTCATAGAATATAAAGATGGTGCTATGTTGGGTGTTAGTTTAAAGGCTGGGGGAAAGAAGACCTCAGAACCCCAACTTAATACTTACCACAGAACTATATTTGTAAATAGTCGAGGCCCAAGTTTTAATGATAAATCTGGTAATGATGCTTTACGTAAAGAAATATACGATAAAGTATATTCTAAAATAAAAGGCATGCCTCCATTAGATAATTTTGATGGTGGTAAAGGTGGCAGACATAAAGATAAAGAGCAGACTGTTAAATCAATTAACAAACTATCTTCAAAAGATCAAGACAAGTATTATAACGAATACCTAGAAGTAGCACGCCAAGGTGTTATTGCTAGAATGAATAAGAATGATAAACAGAGTTTAACGTGGATTAAAGATGCAATATTACGAGAAGCACCAGACGTTCCTACATTAGTAATTAAAGCAACTGGGGGACAGAATTATGAAGAAGTAACTGATAGAGATGCCGTTGGTGTATTTTTACCACAAGTTAAGTTTGTTAAGTCATATGCTGGAAAAACAAAACAAAATTTTATTATAGAGTTGAAATCTGGAAGTGAAGCTGTTAAGTTGGGAATGACCATTCGTTCAAGTAGTGGTGGAAAACTTAAACAATGGAGTCTCAAAGTCACCTACAATGGATTAGTCAAATGAAAAAATTTAGAGAACTAATGGAAAAATCTGGTGATACAGCTGTATTCACCTTTGGACGTTTCAACCCGCCAACTACTGGACATGAAAAACTTATTGAGGCGTGTGGAAAACAACAGAGTAAGAACTCTGGTTCTAAGATGTACGTCTATGCATCACAGTCTAACGATCCTAAGAAGAACCCCCTACCATACGCTAAAAAGATTGCATACATGCGTAAGATGTATAAGAAGTATGCCAAGAATATTACTACAGGGAAACCCAGAACTGCCATTGAAGTTGCCGTAGAACTCTACAAAAAGGGCCACAAGGCAATCGTAATGGTTGTTGGTTCTGATCGTGTACAAGAGTTTGAAAGACTTCTTAATGACTACAACGGTGTAGACGGCAAGAAACACGGTTACTATGGTTTCGATAACATTGAGGTTGTATCTGCTGGAGAACGTGATCCAGATGCAGAAGGTGTATCTGGTATGTCTGCATCCAAGATGAGAGCTGCAGCTGCAGACGGAGACTTCCAATCATTTGAGATGGGTGTACCATCTAGTTTCTCTCAACGTAAAGAATTGTATCGTGATGTTCGTAAGGGCATGGGTATGAGGGAAGCACGTGAGATGGGCGATATGAATGATATGGAATATGTCAGAGATTTATATCTCACAGGTAAGATTTGGAACGCTGGTGATATCATTGAGGCAAAAGGCATAACTGGTAACATTATACGAAAAGGCACCAACTATGTTTCATTTGCAGATGATGATGGCAAGGTACATAAGTGTTGGATACATGAGATCGAATTGAATGAGGCGTCTGCATTAGACAGGTTGATGAAGTTTGATAAGTCACGTGTTGCTGCTGGTAAATCTCCTATCTTTACAGACAAAAAGGGACAGACGTTTGTTCGTATGAAGAAATCTGGCCTGATGTCTATAATGAATGTTCCTGCTGATGAGATTGGTAAGTTTGAGAAGAAGGGTTATAAGATCATAGAAAACCTTGAAGAACGAAACTATCGTAAGGAATATGATAATTATCAAGGAACCAAAGAACAGATTGCTAGACGTTCCTCTAGGAACAAAGCCCGTAGGGTAATGGGTGATAAGACTAAGATTGGTATGGATGTAGGACATAAGGATAATAATCCTCTAAACAATGATCCTAAAAACTTGAAGAATGAAGACCCATCATCTAATCGCAGAGAACCACGATTGAGAGAAAAACCAGAAATGGACGAGTCGTGGTGGAATAATTTGGCGGCTAAAGTACATCAAATGACTCACCCTAAAGGATATGCTGAGATTATAAAAAAATATGCTGAGGGTTTGAAAGATAAAAAACACAATCAAAACCCAGGCCAATGGGCTTCAGATTTAGCCAGAGAATATGGCGATCCTAGTCTTACAGGTCGGCATCTATCGGCGTATATTAACAAATTAGTTGATAAGGGTAAACTTCCTAAAGAATTGAAGGCAGAATATGTGCCTGAAGAACTTCAAACATTCAAACAATTCGTTAATCAGTTTCAAGAAGACCCCTGCTGGGATAGCCATAAACAGATAGGTATGAAGAAGAAAGACGGCAAGAAAGTACCAAATTGTGTGCCAGAAGAGAATTCTTGGGGAGAAATCACTGAGAAAGACGAAAAGTCTGGAAAAGAACTGAATAATCCTACAAAAGGCGATGTAAAGAAATACAAGGTTTACGTCAAAAATGAAAAAGGAAACGTAGTAAAGGTGGAGTTTGGTGATCCAGATATGGAAATCAAACGAGATGATCCAAAAAATAGAGCAAGTTTTAGGGCTAGACACGGATGTGATAATCCTGGCCCGAAGTGGAAAGCAAAGTACTGGTCATGTAAATTTTGGAGTGGTAAGTCTGTAACGGACTTAATGAAAGGTTGATCCTTTTATAATTATAAATAGAAGACAAAACAAAGGAAATGATATGACCAATTATACAAAAACAATGAGGCAATCATTGCAAGAGGTATTAAATCCAATTGTAGAAGATAACATGGATTTGTTACGTAAAGCTGCAAAAGGGCAACATCAAAAATTAAAGATGAAAGACGGAAAGGTTACGATGGATTCGTTTACTGCTTCTGCTCTGGTTCAGATTTTTGATAAGGTCAACCCAGCAAACAAATCTAAAATGGAAAAGATGGTCAATCAAGGTACACGTGCTGGACTTTTGAAACTACAATCCTTTGCCATGTCAAAAGTCAATGCTGAATATGTTCCAGAACATAAGGGCAAAAAAGAACACGAACATCCTCATAAAGAAGAATCTGAGGTAGATGAAGCAACTAAGTTGCCACCTCATCTTGCAAAGTTCTTTGATGACAAGGGTAATTTAAAACCAGAAGTTGCGGCCCGTGTTGCAAAAGGCAAAGAAAAAGTAAACTGGAAAGATGTAACACCTAAAGGTTATGGCCCAAAAGAAGAAGTTGAGATTGATGAAGGGTTTTCTTCAAAAGAAATCAAAATGGCTATCGGTGTTGCCTCAGATAAGAGATATGCTGGTGGTAATATGACAGGTGCTGCAGCTGCAATTGATAAAATCAAAAAAGGATTATCAGACCATCCACAGGTTGCCGCTGTTCTACGAAGACAAAACGAAGAAGTTGAGATTGATGAATATGTTCAAGGTGGAGATCGTGCCGCTGTTGGTATTGCTGCTACTGGTGCAGCTGCTACAAAAGCGATTTCTGGTATAGGTAAAAAACTTGGTATTGGCACGAAGAATAAGATTGCTAAACAAGATAAGAAATTGGCTAAGAAAGCAGACAAACAGACTTATAAAGACAACAAGGCAAAACTTGCTGGTAAATCAGAAGAGAAAGAAGAAGTTGTTAAAGAAGGTTATCTTGAACTAGACTTTAAAGACAAACAAACTGCTGAACTGGCGTATAAGATAATCAATAATGAGATTTGGGCTGGTGGAAATCCTCCATATGAAGATTTTAATCAAGAAGGTAATTCCCTACAGATTGATACGGATGGTAATTTGAATCGCCGTAATCAGATGCTTAAAGACTTGGAGAAAGGTCTACCAAAGAGCGCTCGTTTTAAGTTTAAGATTGCCGTTAATGAAGACAACATGGAAGAGGGCGCATATTCAGATGCTCGACGTTCTATGTCAAAGGACAAAGATTTCTCTCGCAGAGATTCTGCTGATGATGATAATAGTTATGACCCAACAAGAGATTCTGCTGCTAGTGCAAATATCCTCGCCCAGTTACGTAAGGTTATTAATCTAAAAGGCATGGGTACATACAAACCCACACCTAGTGAAGTTAAGAAGGGATTGTCAAATCCTAAAACACACGGTAGTCGTTGGGTTAAATTTGACAAAGGTATGGAACAAGTAGACATTAATGTTGCAAAAGAAGTTGCTGCTAAGTATATGAAGTTCAGAAAACCTGCTGAGAAACAAACTTTTCAAGTGAAGATTTCTGGTTCTTATAGAGATATGTTAAAAGCACTAAGAGAAGATTATGATCATGCCCCCGCCGACATTTTGAGTATGATAGATAAAAAATTAATGGAGAGAAAAAATGACTAAAAACTTCAACATGGGTGATCGAAAGCCCACTTCAATAGAGGCAACAATTAAAGATGTCTGGAAAAATGCGGCTGAGAACAACATGTCTGGAGAACAGTCATTTGAAGTAGGTACAGATCGATATGCCAAACATACTACAGACCTAACGCCTGGACAAAAGGTAGAGGAAGAATTGTCTTCCGCTGGTACAAATAAGGAGACAGAAATGTCACAAGAAGAATTTAAAAAATATGTGCCTGACGGAACTCGCATGATGTCGGAACAGTTAATCAATGTCCGTATGTGGCAAGAGGCCGCAGGCGGAGAAAAAGAAGACTTGGATAAGTCTCCAGAGAACACCGCTAAGAAAATGAAACGTGCCGAAGAACCTAAACCTAATATCGCCACTGAGTCAGTTGTCGCTGAGGGTGAATTGCCCCCTGCTTTGAAGAAAGCAATTGACGCTAAAAAGAAAAAGTCTGGTGATGAAGAAGAAACTGAAGAGGAGTTGTCTGCAAAGCAAAAGGCAATCGATCTTAATAAGAACGGTAAAGTAGACGGTGAAGACCTCGCTAAACTTCGTAAGAAGGGCGACAAGAAGGAAGACGTTCAAGAGGGTGGTGTCAAAAAAGCGATGATGAACGATGCTGAATCAATGGATAAAGATAAATTTGTTAAAAAGTATGGAAAAGAAATGTCTGATGCTGCAGCTCAGTGGGATTCAATGAACGAAGAAATGACTATTCCACAAGCACAAGATTTTAAAGTGCAGTCTATGAAACATGCTCTCGCTAAAGTATGGGGTATGGATGATATGTCTGAAGGCGAACTGCCTCCTGCTTTGAAGAAAGCAATCGATGCCAAGAAGAAGGGCAAAGAGGAAGCTGAAGAAGACATGAAAGGTAACAAAACTGAGACTGGCAAGAAAGCTGCCGTCATAGAGATCGAGCCTCAATTAGACAAAAAGAAGTAAGTTATATGAAGAATTTATTCGAACTTGTGTCAAAGTCGGAAGATGACTTGCCTGAGATATACTGTGACCTAGACCAAGTTTTGGTAGACCTTATGAAAGGCGCCGATGCGGTAGTTGGGGGGTCTTTCGTTACTCATGACAAAGATGAGCGATGGAAGATGATTAATCAAACTAAAGGTTTCTGGGAGAATCTAGATTGGATGCCTGGTAGCAGGAAACTTTATCAGTTTATTAAAAGATATAACCCTCATGTGTTATCTGCATATTCGGCCCGTGATCCCAACTCTCAAGTAGGGAAGAAGAAGTGGTTGAAAAAGAACACCTCTTTTCCAAATTCTAATATTAATTTGGTCAAAAGGGCAGATAAGAAAAAGTACGCCATGCGTGGTGGTGAACAGTGTCTTTTGATTGATGACTACATTAAGAACATCCAAGAGTGGGAAAAAGCTGGTGGAATAGGTATACATCATACAAATGTACAAAAAACTATGGCTCAACTTAAGCGTCTAGGGTTTAAATAAGATAAATAGAATAAACAATGCATAATGCATAATAATTAGGAGAAGACAAATGGGTTTATGGGGAGCTTCAGATGCTACGGAAGACCAACCGAAGCATTTTACCGCAGATCAAAAAGAAGACGTAGTTGCTAATGAACATGGATGGACAGTTAAGTCTGGTTCTGCCATGTCTGGTAACGATAATACAAGTGCCGATCCAGAGATTTTGGTATTCATTCGTGGTTTGGATAACAAACTTGGACTTGGCGACATCACAAGGTTAGAGTGGAACATCTCTACTTTTGATAAGTCTGCTGGTGGAACACTTAGTGTTACTGCATACTTTAACGAAGCAGTTACAGTTACAGGTACACCACAATTAACTGTTGTTAATGATACTAACTCAAACCACACGCTTTCATATGCAAGTGGTTCTGGAACTAACGCATTGACATTTACTCTAGTAATTGCAGCTGCAAACGCCGCTACGGATGCAGATGATGTATTGTCTCTTGCTGCTAATGCAATGTCACTTAACAGTGGTACAGTTTTGGATACATCTGCTGACTCAATAAGTGCTATTACTGCTCCAGCTGCTACTACGGGTGCAACGACTTTCCCAACTGCTGCTTTGGATAACGGTAATACTTCATTCGCTACTACTGGTGCCGTTGGTGCTGTTACTGCAAAGATTTTCTCAGTAGCAATTACAACTGCTGGTTCTGGTTACACAGATGAAGAGGATGCTACTATTGACTTAGGTACGGGTACAGACCCAGTACTAACAATTGATGGTACAACTTGTGCTGGTGCAGTAATTAAAACTCCAGGCGCTTTGACTGCTATTACTGGTGTTACTAGTCTTGTTATTACTGGTGCCACTTCTGGTGCCGCTAATGGTCGTTGTTCAATTACAATGGCTGTGGTTAGTTGTGCAGTAACTACTGCTGGTACTAATTACTCCGATGCTCCTACAGTTGGATTTGCTGGTACTGGACTTGTACAACCTAATGCTGTTTGTACAATGGTTGGACGGGCTGCAGCGATTACTAGTGCTACTGCAATCGGAACGACTGCTGGAACGATCACAGTTGTTGCTTAAAAAACTGTTATAAATAGTAGTGATAAATGATACAAAGTGAGGATACATAGTATGATAAGTAAAGAAAAATTGGTGGAACGCAAACAGATTATAGTTAAAGATATTCAAGTAGTCCAATCTCGGCTGAAAGAATATGAAGCAAAGACTAAAGAAGACCTCGCATTGCTAAATGCCCTAACAGGGGCTTTACAGCAATGCGATCTCTTCGTTAAAGAATTAGATGATGATACTCCCAAAGAGGACAGTGATGTAGAGAATAGCGAAGACGGCTAATATCTACAGTAATTTTCCCACAATTTTGTGGGTTTATATAAGGAGAAGCCAATATGGCAGATAAGAAAATTACAGCCCTTACAGACCTTTCAACAGGTATTGCTGGCGCTGACTTGATCCACGTAATCGATGATCCTACGGGAACACCGATCAATAAGAAGATTTCGGTAACGAACTTCATCAACAACTTGCCTTCATTTATCGGATTTTCGAATTCGTATGAGGACATTTCTGATGGTTCACAGACTGCAATTTCCATCACTCACGCTCTGACTCTTCTACAGACTGCTGGTACTAATGCAACTACGCTTGCTGATGGTACGGTAATCGGTCAGATCAAAATCATCCTTCATGATACGGATGGTGGTTCTACTGAGATGACTCCTGCTGATCCAGTAGGTTTCGTAGATATGGACTTTGAAACCGTTGGTGATTCCGCTACCTTGATTTGGAACGGTTCTCATTGGTTTGCACTTGCATCACACGCTGCTACTGCTGATACTGGTGTTGTCGAAGTTACTGCAACTGACTAATAGTTAGTTAGTAATCTGGTTTTGGTGGGGCTTCGGCCCCACCATCACTACCACTTTTAGGAGATAGTTATGGAAGTTCTTAGAGAAACAATCGGTGACATTTTAGAACCTATTAAGAAGATTCTAAAAAAGAAACCTGTTATGCTAGAAGAACAGATTCGTGATACAGCGCCACAGGAAGAAATTGTAGAGGAAGAAGCAAATGCAGAAGTTTAAAAAATTTATGACAGAGGGCCCAAGTTACGATGCTCCAATGAATCCAGCTGCTGGTGGATTTGGTGATCCTTCTGTCCTCAAGAAGATTAATGGTTTAATGGGTAAGATGTGTATGGAAAATTCAAATTCTACTGATCTTGAACCTGTTATCAGGCAGATTAGGAATTCACTATCAAAGATGGGTCTAACCTTTGGTGAAGTTCCTGCTTTTAGTGAAGCGAATGGTTCACATTCTCTCCCACTAACACTATACGGTGGTCGTTTTGGTAAGTTGCCAGACACCCCAATTGATGAATTTGTACATGATGATGGGTTACAGGGCCAAGTTGAAGGTGGCCTTAGTCTGGAGTTTCGTTATGAAATGAATGACCACAACACTTGTCGGATGTATGCTGAAATCAGCTAATGTACGAGAAAATAACATCTGACAATGTTGGAATGTTTGCGATTAAACATTATGACAATCCCCAGTGTGAAGGGGAAAAAGAATTTTATGATGACATGAAGAAGTTTAAGTATATTAAACGTCTCTTACGAAAATATAGAGAGACAGGTGTACTCAAAGAAAGACTTCTTCTTAATCATATTATTGTGTTGAATAATTTGTTTGGCCCTGAGGCTTGCGTGACCCTGCTTCTCTTTAAGATACAGAAAGAGTATTGGGAAGCACTCAAGTCTTTTTTATTATTCCTAAATATGATAAGGGATGATGAACTGGTAGAAACTGAGCTAGATGAGGTAGTATTAACTGTTTTAAGGAAACTGTAATGGGATCAGCGGTAGATTTATTTGTTACATATCGATTTCTAAAGATTCTTACTACGCCCTTTGTAAAACAAGAGGCGTTTAAGCTAGGGATAATTGATAAGAGTGGCAATAGAATTAGAGTAGAGAAGTCGCCTGGTAGGTTTGTCCCTACAGTATTGACTACATCTCAAGAGAAGAATAACTACACTATCCTTCACAAACTAATTTTCAATATCAAAAGACTATTTGAAAAGGTGCCTGGACTTAGGTCTACGGTAGGTACTTATGCGGCAGCTCTATATCTACTCAAAGATACATTTAAAGAGCATGTAGAAGACCCAGATGTATTTGAAAAAGAATTTATGAAGTATTTAAAAGAACATGGTTATGAGCATGATAACACTATTGAAGAAGAGGTTGTTGGTTTTGGTGAAGTATTACCGAAGGGTGATTATGTTCTAATGCAAGATATTCTAAATAAAGAACAAGATGAACTAACTGCTAAGAAGGGCGATGCTGTTATAGCTTATGAAGATGTGCCGCCCACAGATACTATACTTGGGGTAGAAATCTTCCCAGTAGTTCACAAGAAAACTGGTAACGTATTATACGTAGGTTTGGGAGACTTAAAATGAAGACATGGACAGAAGTATCGCCATATACTGGTACTGAAATGGATGAGGATGCCCCTGCTAACTCAGTTGCAGGCGGTGGTGTTGATATGTCCCCAGATATGGGTAAGAAGAAATTGTTAGACCGTAAGGGAAAAATTAATGATGCCCGCACTAAGGGATATAAGGAACATCGTGCCAAGTTAGAATCATCTAGACTGAAACGTGCCGAGGCATGGAAGAAGAAATCTAAGATGTCAGAACAGGTACAGAATGATATTCTCAATCAAGTGTATGAAGCAAAGTCTGCCACTGGATATGATATCTATCACAAGGATTACTCTAGTGCCATGCAACACGCATACAAGTTCGCAAAGAGCAAAGGCGTGATAGTTGATCCTTCTGAGATTGACAACAAGGTTGCATCTGGGCCTAAGAAACCATCTTCT
>Ga0209091_10002774_pt1 | contig 14557 bp, 12 predicted proteins | sample ArcticOcean_MG_C_6_FD_187438 | JGI IMG/M metagenome (GOLD analysis project Ga0209091, IMG submission 187438) | Marine microbial communities from western Arctic Ocean - ArcticOcean_MG_CB8_128 (SPAdes) (version 2) | ecosystem: Environmental > Aquatic > Marine > Oceanic | place: Arctic Ocean...
TGCTGCTGAATTTGTAAAGGCTCATGGAGAAATTTTCAAAGATATTGACCCAGTAACAGCTGGTGTGGAAGCTGGGTTGACTACGCCTGGCATGATGGTTGAAATTTCAGTTGACGCAGTAGTACATGATAGCGATGGAAACATCGAAATGAACAAATGAGGAATAACATAAAGGATTTGTTATGAGTATTAATATAAAAGATAAAATAGCTATAGTGACAGGTGCTAGCCGTGGTATTGGTGAAGGAATTGCTAAAATTTTTGCAAATGAAGGTGCTACAGTTATTTGTGCAGCGCGGACAATTGATGATGGCGAACGAGTCGTGAAATCAATAAATGAAAATGGTGGATCTGCAATTTTTATTCAAGCTGACATACGCTTAGAGGAGGACTGCACTAGACTAGTACATAGTGTTATAGAAAAATATGGTCGATTAGATATTATGTGCCATAATGCTGGAATATATCCTGACGAACTTATGGAAGAAATGTCCATAGAAACATGGGATAATACAATTAATACAAATTTAAAATCGTGTTTTTTATTAACTAAACCTTGTATTAATGTTATGCGCACTCAAAAATCTGGACGTATATTATTCACATCTTCTATAACTGGCCCAAATGTTGCACAGGCCAGTCTTTCAGCATATTCCGCAAGTAAAGGTGGCGTAAATGCATTTATAAAGGCTGCGTCGTTAGAATTGGCAAAAGATGGAATAACAGTAAATGCTGTAAGCCCTGGTAACATAGTTACCGAAAGTATGATGAATTTATATGGTGAAGAGGGTGCAAAAGAAATAGCTAAAGTTGTGCCAACTGGTAAACTTGGTGACACAGATGATATTGGCTATGCTATGGTTTACCTTGCTTCTGATCAGGCTAAATTTGTGACGGGCCAAGCCATCGTGGTCGATGGTGGGCAAATTTTACCTGAAGATCCAGACTCATTTCTTCGTAATGAGTAATTTGCAATTATAGGCACCTGAGGGCCTTTATTTGATAAATGTTGGTCTATAAATAATATCTATCTTCATTTATATTTGTATTATTACACTCAAATTTAATAATATTGACTCATGGCAATTCATATGCTCTGTATACAGTATACAAAGGAGGATTTTATGAAATTGAAACTTATAAAGGTTGTGGCAACTTTGGCGTCAGTGATGCTTGCTTCAACAGCTGTAGCTGACATTAAGGTTGGCTTTATTGGTTCATTATCAAGTGATACTGGACTAAGCACCTTACGTGGTGCTGAAATTGCGATTGATGAATTGAATGCAAAAGGTGGCATTTTGGGACAGCAAATTACACTTGTAACTGCTGATACCCGTCAAGATGTTACTGAAGGTATAAAGGCTTATGAATATTTAGCTGAAACAGCAGAAGTTGATTTTATAATTTCTGGATCTATTGATGATGTTTCTTTAGGTTGGTTGCCTCGTATGCAAGAATACCAAATCCCAACTTTAGATACTTGGACATCCTATGTTGGTATTATAGATATGTTGGTTGAAGACTATGATAGTATGAAACCTTATTTTATGAATATTGCTTCTGATGAAGCATTAGCAACACTTTATATAGACTTTGGTAAAGATGTTTTGGTTGATAAAATGGGTTGGACTTCCACTGTTATCTTGCAAGAAGATACAGCATTTGGAGGTGCTATCCATGGATTAATAAGTCAAGCTATGGCTCCAGTTGCTGGTATTGATGTGGTTGAAACCATAGTCTACGACGTTGCAACTGTTGATTTTGCACCCTTGTACAGTAGGGCAGTGGCATCAGGCGCTGACTTTATTTACTTGATTAGTTCAGTCAACTCACAAGTTGTTTCATCTCAATATGTTAAGCTTCAAGTGCCCTTGGGTATGACAGGGGTTAATGTTGCACCAATGGGTCAAGATTATTGGGCTGATACTGGTGGTATGGGTGGTGGCATGTCCACTTTGACTCCCATTCCAGCAGTAGGCATGAAGCTTGATCCTGCGTCTCAGGAGTTTGTTGATACGTATAAAGCAAGATACTCTTCACGCCCAATTATTCCTCATTTCAATGGCTTCAATGCTTATCATGGATTAAAGCAAGCAATGGCTGCTGCTGAAGAAGCAGGTGGTTTTAATAATACTACTTGGGTTACTGCAATGGAAAAACAAGATCTGATACTTGAGTTAGATGGTGAATTGTGGTTGCGCTACGGTTGGTGGGGTAATGATGAGATTGAACCTAGAACGGGAAGAACATACCCTCATAATTTGAGATTTGATATTACTGAGCCGTTCGATGATGGAGCTCCATCGATGGTTGTAATTCAATGGTATGAAGATGGAACAAATGCCGTTGTTTATCCTAAAAAATATGCAAATGGTGAGTTCACACTGCCAAGTTGGGTAAAGAAATAAAATAAAACTTACTGGCAACAGGTGATAATTTGTTGCCAGTAAATTTAAAATTAGGTTTCATTATATGTTAGAGATTATAATACAAGGCATTTTGCTAAGTGGACTTTACGCATTAATAGCCGTTGGATTTACATTAATATTTAGTGTTGGGCGTGTTCTTAATTTAGCTTATGGCTCGTACATTATGGTTGCAGGCTATATTTATTTTTATTTTAGCCAACTTTTAGGTTTGCCCCCAATTGCAGGTTTACTTTTAGCCGGTATCCTTGGTTCCTGTATGGGGCTTTTAAAATACAATTTAATTGTAAAGCCACTAAAAGGGGATCATATCGCGGTAGAAATTTCAACATTGATCCTTGCTGTTGTTTTACAATCAGCTGTAATTCTGTTTTTTGGCAATAGTGCCAAAATACTCCTCCCTATTATTCCTGGAGTGATTCACATAGGAAATGCGACAGTGACTTTTAATGTTTTAGCAGCCACGGTAGCGAGCTGGCTAATTTTAATAGGTCTCTATTTATTCATTAAAAAAACTCATATTGGTCGAGCTATGATGGCAGTATCAATGGATGCTAAAGGTGCATCGATATCAGGAGTTGATATAGATAAAATAAATATGATTACTTGGGGCATTTCTGGCTTTTTAGGCGCAATCGCTGGTGTATTTTTCGCTAGTTATACGCAGTTGTCTCCAACAATGTGGGTTGCACCATTAATCATAGCAATTGCAATCGTTATTGTCGGTGGTATCGGATCAATAATTGGTACTTTGGTGGTTGCTCATATAATTGGGTTTATGGAAATTATTTCTGTTGCACTTATTTCTCCTCAACTTCGAGGTGTTTTTACAATGCTTTTGATTATTTTAGTATTAGTTATTCGGCCTAAAGGACTTTTTGGGCGGGAGGAGCTTTAAATGGGTTTAGGCTTGCGATGGTATCATTTTGTCCTTTGGGCAGGTTTTATTGCTATTATGGCCTTAATGCCAGAATTTGTTAGTAAGGGAACACTTAGAACAATAATATTTGCGAATTTTTTAGCAATATTTGCCATTAGTTGGGATGTGTTGTCTGGGCGCACTGGTTACATTAGTTTTGGGCATCCTTTTCTAATTGGAATTGGCGCATATACCACTGCAATTTTAACAAAAAGATTTGATGTGCCCGTCGAGTACGCAATACCGACAGCTGTCATAATGACAATGGTAGGCGGCACTATAATGTTTTTACCGGCTTTAAGGATTAAAGGTAGTTATTTTGCTTTAGTCTCTTTAGCATTCATGGAGCTAATATATCAATTGGTACAAGTCATTCGTCCTGATTTGACGGGAGGAACTAGAGGTATGTCTGGACTAGTGACCCTGACGAGAGGAGCTGTAAACGGTTACTATTTATCAGTAACATTAATGATAATTGTAGCGTTATGTATGTGGTTGCTGATGAGAACCCGGCTGGGTACAGCACTTAGTGCTATTGGAATGAATGAAGAGTCAGTAAAGGGCAGTGGTCTAAGTCCTACCAAACTAAAATTATTTGCATTTATGACTAGTGCTTTTGTTGCGGGGTTAGGAGGTGCATTCTATGTTCACTATTTGGGTTCAATAGCTCCGCGAGCGTTATTTGATATTAATTTCGTATTCACAATAATTGTAGCAACCCTGATAGGTGGTGCATCCACAATTGTTGGTCCAATGTTTGGAGCTTTTTTCTTAACATTTTTACTTGAGTATCTACGACCTTACTTACCGGGCGCAGAGCGATACCTAATATATGGGGTAATTGCACTTCTTTTGTATATGTATCAGCCTAAGGGATTATATCACATTGTTATGACTCAATTAGATCGTTTTAAAAAGAGAGCTGATGATGACTAAACCTTTGACAATAAAAAATTTAGTTAAAAAATTTGGTGGATTGACAGCAACTGATGATATCTCGTTTGACTTGAATGAAGGTCAATCAACCGGACTTATTGGGCCTAATGGAGCAGGTAAAACCACAATTTTCTCTCAAATTATGGGTGAGTATCGCCAAACATCGGGAAAAATTGAATTATATGGTTCAGAAATTTCTAAATTATCGACACCAGCTCGAATAAGACTGGGTGTGAGTAGAACGTATCAGGTGCCTCGACCGTTTGCTGAATTTACTGTTTTAGAAAATGTTCGTGTTGGTTTGATGCCAGATAGTATTTGGAAAATGATTACAGAAGGTCCAAACGTAGATAGAGAAATTGAATTAGCTTTAAGTGTTGGGTTTTCAGAAAATGATTTACGCCGTACACCGGATGAACTTTCCATGGGTGATCTAAGAAAGTTGGAAATGGCAAGAACGATGGCTACAAATCCAAGTATCATGTTACTTGATGAGGTGTTTGCGGGACTTACTGTGGGTGAAATTGATCAGATCGCAAAACTAATACAAAAAATGCGGTCAGAAAATATGACCTTTTTAATTGTTAGTCATGATTTAAAGGCTCTTGAGCCACTTGTAGATGATGCAATAGCTATAAATTATGGAAAAATAATTGCTCAGGGTTCTTTTGCTTCAGTAATTTCTGACAAAGCTGTTAGAACCTCATACTTGGGAACATAATAATGGATTTTCTTGAAATAGACAAACTTTCCGCTTTTTACGGTAAAGCTGAGGCCTTGCATGAAGTAAGTCTAAGTGTAAAGCAAGGAGAAATTATTGCGATTGTTGGCGCGAATGGTGCTGGAAAATCTACTTTTCTTGATAGCATAATGGGACTTACTAAAACGGAAGGTGATATTCGATTAGAGGGGAAATCTTTAATTGGAAATTCCACGCCAAAAATTGTTCAAAGTGGAGTAGGTTACGCGCCAGAGAGATTTAATCTATTTCCATATATGAGTGTATATGACAATTTATTGGTTGGTGCTTTTACTGCTCGGGATGATATTGACAATAATCTTAAGGTTGTGGAGAATTTATTCCCAAGATTAAAAGAAAGAAGAGATCAAGAGACGCATACCCAATCAGGTGGAGAACGCCAAATGGTGTCATTAGGTAGGGCTTTGATGTCTAGTCCGCGCCTTTTACTCGTGGATGAACCCACTATAGGTCTAGCACCAAAAATTTGTCTTGAAATAGCGTCAGTTTTACGACGGTTGAGAGAGGAATTTAACACTACAATTGTGATTACAGAACAGAATGCTAATTTTGCTATGACTTTGGCTGAACGCTTATACGTATTAGAATCTGGGTCAATTAAAATTCAAGGTTCTGTTGAGGAGTTGAAAAATGATCCTCAGTTAACAGAAGCTTACTTTGGTCATTGAAAAGTCGAGTGTGTATCATTCAATCACTCAATTAATGTTTTTATCTGTTTCCAGGTTTGTATAGGTACAGCAATTTTTTCTTTAGAATATAATCTATGTTCTCTTTCTCGCTCTCCTGGAATTTCTACTTTTTTGATATGCTTTAGAGGTGGAGAATTTCGTATTTCATTTAATATCTCTTCAGCTGTATTTTTTAATATAGATGTGGATCTCCACTGATTTGCCTTCATAGTAATTAATAACCAATTACATTCCGTTGTGGCAGGTCCCAAGAGAGCTTCGCCAATCAATTCTGCTATGAGTGCAAGGCCATAACCTTTTTGTTCACCCATAGGTAATATAGCTCCATCATTAAAATAGGCGTCAGGATCACGTGATGGCTTACCCTTTTTGTCAATAATACAATCTTCAGGGAGCAAGGCTCCCGCACTTTTAGCAGCATAAACCCAGCCACCAGATATTTTTGAGGTAGCAAAATCTAAAATAACTGGGCCTAAATCACCACCTGGAATACCAATACAGTAAGGGTTTGTGGGTAAAATAGCCTTTGACCCACCAAAAGGAGCGACTTGACGCCATTTTTTTCGATTTCCACCACCCATCATAATAGTTAAAAAGCCCTGTGATGCGGCAATATCTGCAAAAAAACCATGCCGGCCAGTGTGACCAACGTTGCGAATGCTCAATGCTGAAATACCAGTTTTCTTTGCTAAAGACATGCCTTTTTTATATGCAACAGTCATGGTAGGAATGCCTATCCCCCCATTCCCATTAACTTCTACCCCTCCGTATTTATTTATTTGGATTGTAGCAGTACGATTGGGTTGCATATAGCCTTTATTATATTGTTTTACATATTCCAGTATCCGCATTAATCCATGGCTTTCCATACCGCAAAGGCTTGTGTCCACTAGATGCTCTGAGACGCTAACAATTTCTTTTTTATTACAGCCAACTGTTAATAAAATTTGTTGCAAGACTTTTTTTGCTTCATGGGTGGATATAATTACTCGACCAGACTTTAGATCTAATTTTGTATTTGGCTTGATCATTGTTTTAATAAATCCTTTCTTGTTTTTTTTCGACAGGTAGATTGGTTTTTTTATAATTTATTGAATTGAATTTAAATTATTATCTGTAATTTTTACGACTATAATTTGACGGAAACAGAGTCCCTAATTGCGACTAGTTATTTGCAATTAATTTGTAGTATCAATTAATTAGATTACATTAATTTTGTTATATAAATAATTTATTAATATAAAACTTTAAGTAATAGTTTCAAACTATTGTTTTTTAATATTTATTTCATTTATATTCTTCACACCTAATTTGATTAATTGCTCGTCCATAGGTCCATAGGCGTCATTTTTAAAATAACCAATAGTGTCCTCAATAAGGAATACTTCGTATCCTAAGTTAATGCCATCAATCGCCGAAAATCCAACGCAATATTCAAATACTAAACCAGACAAGAATATTCTTTTTACGTTAAGTTTATCAAGGTACCCAGCTAAGCCAGTTGGGCTTCTTCGATCATTTTCATAAAATGTAGAATACGAGTCAATATTTGGATCATAGCCTTTTCTAATAATTGCATTAGCCTTTGTAGTATCTAGCAAAGGATGAAATTCTGCTCCTTTTGATCCTGCAATGCAGTGATCAGGCCAAAGGATCTGCTCTCCATATGATAATGTGGTTGTGTCAAAAATATTTTTATTTTTGTGATTTGATGCAAATGACTTGTGCGTAGTTGGGTGCCAATCTTGGCTTAATACTATAATGTCAAATAAACGCATCATCTTGTTTATTGGCTTTACTATTGAAGCGCCATTTTCCACAGCTAAAGCACCATTTGGGCAAAAATCATTTTGGACATCAATAATAATTAATGCATCGTTCTTATTTAAAAGGATATCTTTAGTCATCAAGGCCTCACTTGCTTAATAAGCATATTAACACAAATTTTTATAATTTTTGCAAGATTAAGAATTTTGCAAAATAAGCTTTTCCGATAATAACAACTTTTATGGTTTATAAATAAAAAATTGGTTTAGTTATAAAAAATTCAGTTCTATAGTCAATTTGTAAACAAAATGATTTTAAATAAACGTAGATTTAACGTTTAAGGGGTTAAAATGAGTATAATTTCACGTATCGCCGAATTTTCTGAAGATCTGGTTGCTCTTAGGAGGGATTTCCACGAACATCCAGAGCTTGGTATGGAGGAATTTAGAACTTCTAAGATTGTTGCCAAACTATTGATTGAGTGGGGTATTGAAACACATACTGAAATTGGAAAAACGGGTGTTGTTGGCGTTTTGAAAGGTAATAAGCCTGGTCGAAGTATTGGTTTAAGGGCTGATATGGACGCATTGCCAATGGAGGAAAGAACTAACCTGCCTTTTTCTTCAAAAAATCCAGGGGTGATGCACGCCTGTGGACATGATGCACACACAACAATGTTACTCGGTGCTGCACGATATCTAGCTGAGAAAAGAGATTTTTCAGGTACGGCTATTTTTATATTTCAACCTGCTGAGGAAGGTTTGGGAGGTGCAAGGGCCATGCTTGCAGATAAGTTGTTTGAGCGGTTTCCTTGTGATGAAGTATATGGAATGCATAATTGGCCAACAGGTGAGCTTGGTAAGGTTTCTATCAAGCCTGGGATTGCAATGGCGGGTGCAGATTTTTTTGATATTCACATTCGAGCTTATGGGTCACATGCAGCAATGCCTCATATTTCAAAGGATCCAATTGTAATAGCCTCTTCTTTGGTCGCTCAGTTACAAACAATTGTTAGTAGAAATGTCCCTCCAATTGAACCTTTAGTATTATCAGTAACAAAAATACATGCGGGTACTGCATATAATGTAATACCATCTGATTGCGTTGTTTCTGGTACAATGCGTTATTTTAGTAAGGAAATGGCAAACATGGTAAGACAAAGAATGAGCGACTTAACCGCTGGATTAGCAAAATCTTATGGAGTGGAAATTGATATTGTAAATCAAGAAATATTTGATGTTTTAATAAATAATGAAGATTTAAGTCATGAAATGCTAGATATTGCTTCTGAAATTGTTGGTACTGACAATGTAGCACTTAGACCAAATGTAATAGCCGGATCAGAAGATTTTGCTGATATGTTGAAAGTTGTTCCCGGAGCTTATTGCAACTTAGGTCATGGTGGCACTGTACCACTTCATAATGATGGGTTTATATTAGATGAGGATATTCTACCAATTGGCGCTTCAATTTATGCAAAGATAATAGAAAAAAGAACTGCTGTTTAAATAAATGGAATAAATAATGAACAAATCATCTAGAGAGCTTTTGACAAGTACGCATTGGGGTACTTATGAGGTTAAAGTCTTAAATGGAAAAGTAACGGCTTTAAATGCTTTTAGTGAAGATGAAGATCCATCTCCCATTGGTCCTGGTATAGTAGACGTAATAGAGGGCCCAACTCGTATTACTGCACCAATGGTTAGAAAAAGCTGGTTAGAAAATGGACCAGGCTCAAATACTAAAAAACGGGGTTCAGATGAATTTGTTCAAGTAACCTGGGAACAAGTTGGTAAATTAGTTGCAAATGAACTGACCCGCGTAAGCAAAGACTATGGAAATGATACTATTTTTGCTGGATCTTATGGTTGGGCTAGTGCGGGACGTTTTCATCATGCGCAAAGTCAATTAAAAAGATTTTTGAACTGTATTGGAGGTTATACCAGCTCTGTTAATACCTATAGTTTTGCAGCAGCGGAGGTGGTGGTTCCACATGTCCTTGGAAGCTTTTATGAACACCTAGATGGCTGTACAAGTTGGGATTCGATTGCTGAACACTGTGAATTATTTGTTGCGCTAGGTGGTACTCCGCTAAAGAATGGCCAGATATCGGCAGGTGGAACAGGTAACCATATTCAACGCAGTAGTCTTTTTAAAGCGCATGAAGCAGGTGTGAAATTTGTAAATATTTCTCCTTTGCGATCAGATATTGATAATAAAATTGACGCTGATTGGATTGCATTAAGACCATCTACTGATACGGCCTTTTTACTTGCATTAGCCCATACTTTGATTGTTGAAGATCTCGTAAACTTGCCTTTCGTTGAAAAATATACAGTTGGGTTTGAAAAATTTTCTAAATATTTAATGGGCACTGAGGATAGTACACCAAAATCAGCTAACTGGGCCGCGAAAATTTGCGACATATCTGAAAGTAAAATTATTGAGTTGGCGCGTGCGATGGCGACTAAAAAAACGATGATTTCAGTGAGCTGGTCGTTGACACGGCAAGATCATGGTGAACAACCCTTCTGGGCTGCAATAGTGCTGGCGTCAATGTTGGGTCAGATTGGAAAGCCTGGGACTGGGATAGGTTTTGGTTACTCTGCAATGAACCATATTGGATTAAACCGGCGACAAATGCATTATCCAGCATTTCCACAAGGTTTGAATAAAGTTAAATCATTTATACCAGTGGCTCGCATAACAGACTTGTTAGAAAATCCAGGCGACAAGTTTAACTACAATGGTCAGGAGTATACTTATCCAGAAACTAAAATTGTTTGGTGGGCAGGTGGAAATCCTTTTCATCATCATCAAGACTTGAATAGGTTGTTAAAAGCTTGGGAGAAGCCGGATACTATTATATCGAATGAATGGTGTTGGAATGCTTTAGCACAGCACTCAGATATTGTTTTACCTTGCACGACTTCGCTTGAAAGATCTGATCTATCTCTAACGCAAAAGGATCCTTATTTGGTTGTAATGGATAAGGCTGTGGAGCCAGTTGGGCAATCTATGGATGACCATGGTATCTTTAAATTACTTGCAAAAGAAATGGGTGTTGAAGAACAGTTTACTGAAAAAAAATCTCCTGAAGAATGGCAAAAATGGATGTATAATATTTCTCGCCAATCTGCAGCCAAAGAGGGGGTTGAATTGCCGAGCTGGGATGATTTCAATAAAGCTGGTTGGTTTAAGGTTCCTACTCTCAACGAGGAAATAGTTATGATGAAGAGATTTGTTGAGGATCCAGTAAGCTATCCCCTCTCAACACCAAGTGGTAAGATTGAAATTTTTTCTGAAACTATTTCAAAATTTGATTATGATGACTGCCCTGGACATCCATGTTGGATGGAACCACTTGAATGGTTAGGCAATGCGTCTAAAGATACGCAGTTACATATGATATCCAACCAACCTAAGAACAAATTACATTCTCAGTTAGATCATGGCCTAGTTAGTCAAGCTGACAAAGTTAATGGTTGTGAGCAATTATTAATGCATCCTATCGATGCTGAAGTGAGAGGTTTGAAAGAAGGGCAATTAGTTCGAATTACTAATTTTCGTGGTTCATGCTTATCGGCTGTAAAAATTGATTCAGATGTTATGGAGAAGGTAATACAAATAAGCACTGGTGCATGGATGAAATTGGAAGATGGTGTTTGTAAAAACGGCAATCCAAATATGTTAACTCCTGACAAGGGCACTTCTAGTTTAGCGCAAGGCCCTATTGCACATACATGTTTGGTAGAGGTTGAAGCCCTTTGAATGAAGAGTATTTAAAAACATTACTTCTTTATTACGAAGAAGAAATTATGGGTGAAGGTTATTTCTACGCATTGTCGAGTTACTTTGGTGAAAAACATCAACAAGATAAAATGATCCTGATGGCTGAGGTGGAGAATTATGCTGCAAATGCTGTTTTGCCTCTTTTAAAAAAATATAATTTAAAAGCCCGGGCCTCAAATGATCTGAGATTAATGGGAAAACGAGGTGTGGCAAAAGTGCAGGGGCTTAACTGGCAAGAATTTATGTTTCAAATTTGTAATAAATATCCAGGCTACTTAACTGACTTTGCAAATTTAGAAAATATGGCTCCAAAAACTGACCTGCCATTATTGAAAATTCTAACAGATCACGAGGTGGCTGCGATTGAATTCGCTAAACTTGAAATTGATGGAAATAGAGAAAGTATAAAACCGCTGACCAAATACCTAGGCTTGAGTTAAGTTTCAAATATTAAGGTTCAACCAAAAATAATTGGAAGATAAAACATGAGAACAAAGCGCCATGGTCTTGTTTTAATGTTCATCTATTCGATATTAGTATAGTTGTAATAAAAATTATTACTGTAAAACTTAGGAGAGTATAAAGTGGAATTAGAAGATTATAAAAATTGGTCAAATAGAGCCACTGAGTGGAGTAACGAGTATCTTCTTAACTTAAAAGATAGACCTGTTCGTCCAAATATTAAACCTGGCTCTATCATGTCATTACTTCCAAAAAACCCACCTGAAAATGCTGAAGACCCTGAAGTAATTTTTTCAGACTTTGAAAAGATAGTTCCAGATGCAATGACACATTGGCAACATCCAAGGTTTTTCGCATATTTTCCTTCAAATGCTTCAGTTGCCTCGATTGTTGCAGAGCAATTGGTGAATACAATAGCGGCTCAGTGTATGTTATGGCAAACCTCACCTGCAGCAACTGAGATTGAGCAAGTCATGGTTCAATGGCTAGCTTCAGCATTAGGATTACCTGAGCACTTCACAGGGACAATACATGATGCTGCTACAACAGCTACTCTTTCTGCTGTTTTGACTATGCGTGAATTAGCTTTGGGCCACAGTGGTCTAGAAACAGGTTTATTCCAGCAAAAACCATTAAGGATATATTCTTCTGCTCAAACACATTCCTCAATTGATAAGGCAGTTAGGTTGTCTGGTATTGGTCAAAATAATTTAATAAAGATCAAAACTGATGATAATTTTTCAATGAAACCTGATCTACTTGAAAAAGCTATTTTAGATGATATCTCAAATGGTCTTCAACCAGCTGGTATCGTGATTTGTGTTGGTGGTACGTCAATTGGGGCATTTGATGATGTCAAATCAATTATTTCGGTCGCAAAAAAATATAAACTTTATACCCACGTTGATGCTGCTTGGGCTGGATCGGCAATGATCTGTCCAGAATACCGCACTCTTTGGGCAGGTATTGAGGATGCTGATAGCATTGTTTTTAATCCACATAAATGGCTAGGAGCTCAATCTGATTGTTCAATACAGTTTCTGGCAGACCCAACTGCACAAATTAATACTTTGGGGTTACGACCAGATTACCTTCAAACATTGGAGCAAGATGAGGTAACTAACTTCAATGAGTGGACTATTCCTTTAGGGCGCAGATTTAGAGCATTGAAATTATGGTTTCTCTTAAGAGCATACGGTTTAAATGGCTTAAGAGAAAGAATTAGAAATCATATTAAATGGGTTGAGGAACTAGAGAAAAAACTCGATTCTAATCCTAAATTTTCAATTGTTACGAGCAGTAGATTAGCATTATTCACTTTTCAGTATACTCCTGTTGATCAAGATCCAAATCATGCCACAGAAGAATTATTAAAGAACATCAACAATGATGGAACAATTTATTTAACCCAAACAATACACGAAGGTAAATTTGTTATAAGGATGACGGCAGGGCAATTCTATTGCACGCGTGAAGATGTAATGACAGTTTATGAAGTATTGAAAAAGTTAACATAATTACAAAGTTGGAATAATTAATGGTTAGTAAGGCTGTATTTGATTATGTGGTGGTTGGTGCTGGTGCGGCTGGTTGCGTATTAGCTAATAGATTGACTGAGGATCCAAAAATTAATGTTTTGTTAATTGAAGCAGGTGGATCAGATAAAAATTTTTTAATTCATATGCCCGCTGCTTTTGCTATGGCTGCGAGGCACAAAGATCTTGATTGGGGTTATTTAAGTGAGCCAGAACCAAATTGTGATGATCGTCAAATTTTAGAGCACCGAGGCCGTGTAATAGGGGGATCGTCTTCTGTTAATGGGATGGTAGCAAATAGAGGTAATCCAAGAGATTATGATGATTGGGCGGCAGGAGGATTGAAGGATTGGTCTTTTAAAGATTGCCTTCCATATTTTCGAAAAATGGAAACATCTGATAAAGGAGTTAATGAGTGGCGAGGTGGAAATGGTCCACAGTCAATAGAAACGGCAAAGGCTAATCACCCATTAAACCGTGCATTTCTTTTAGCTGGAAAACAAGCTGGCTATGACTATACTGAAGATCAAAATGGTAAAAAACATGAAGGATTTCATGTGGCTCAGAGTTTTACGCGTAATGGTAAGCGTTGTAGTGCAGCGCGAGCATATTTATATCCTGCGCTGAAACGTCCTAACTTGAAGGTAGAAACAAATTGTATGGTTAATCAAGTTCAATTTGATGGTCGAAGAGCCGTTAAAGTTGTGGCTGAGCAGCGAGGCAATAGGGTTATTTTTGAAGCTAACCGGGAGATTATACTTTGTGGAGGAGCTATTAACTCTCCTCAGCTGCTGATGCTATCTGGAGTAGGGCAACCAAATCACTTAAAAGAGCATGGAATAACTAATATCGCAGATGTGCCTGCTGTCGGTAAAAACCTAGAGAACCATGTGATAGCCGCCGTTACGTATGGTTCACCAGCTGGAGTATCTCTTGCTGAAAAACTAAATGGATGGAGAAAATATCAAGTTGGTCTTCAATGGCTGTTATTTAAAAATGGAATTGGAGCATCCACGATGTGTGAAACAGGATCTTTTTTTAAAAGTTCAGATTCTGTAGGATATGCTGATATTCAGCATGAGTTTTATGCACTCACATCATTGATTGGTGGAGAGAAATCAAATTTTGGTGGAGGCTTTATGTTTTCTATGGGGTTAATGAGACCTAAAAGTAGAGGTTCAATCAAGTTAAAGTCTGCTGATCCAAAAATGCACCCTGAGCTTCGATATAACTTTTTTTCCAAAGTATGTGATGAATTAGCAATGATTAAA
>Ga0209091_10002781_pt1 | contig 14536 bp, 18 predicted proteins | sample ArcticOcean_MG_C_6_FD_187438 | JGI IMG/M metagenome (GOLD analysis project Ga0209091, IMG submission 187438) | Marine microbial communities from western Arctic Ocean - ArcticOcean_MG_CB8_128 (SPAdes) (version 2) | ecosystem: Environmental > Aquatic > Marine > Oceanic | place: Arctic Ocean...
CTCTTACTGCTGAAACGTGAACGAATACATCTTTTTCTTTATCTTCTCTTTCAATAAAACCAAAACCTTTAGTTGGATTGAACCATTTTACTTTTCCTTGTAGACTCATATTTATCTTCTTACTTTTATTATGTTACTTTTATTACTTATAATTAAGCAATCTCGACTTTGTTTAGATTTATTGAGGTTTTGTCAACTAAATTAAATGAATGATTACAATAAAAGTATATTTAGTTGCTTATTAACAAGCTCATATATACTGAGTTAATATCATGTTTATAGTGTGAGAAAGGGCTACAAACTTTAAATTTGCAGTTATGAAATAATTTCCTTGCAGGAGCAAAAAAACCTCCAGCACCTGTTTCAAGGCTTAATTTTTTTATATCTAATATTTTAGCTTTTGTAATTAAATGGTTAATTATTTTTATTCCATTACCTTTATTTCTGTATTTATCATCAACTCTTATGGATTTAAATTCACCATGCTGTTTATCTAAGAATTTTAAAGCTCCACAACCCATAAGGTTATCGTTTTCCCATAAACTCCAAAACTTAATTGAAGGATCTTTAAGACCATTTATGTCAAGCACATGAGTACTCCCCTCAGGTGACACTGATCTCAATTCAACAAAATGTTTTACAAGAAGATCATAAACCTCTGTATTATCAAAATTTCCTTCTATAGATTTAATCATGTATTTAAAATTGTGTATCTACTTAATTAAAGTAGTTAAGTGGCCCATTTTTCTTTTATTTTTTATTTCTGTTTTAAGATAGTCATAAAAGAACTCATTAGTTTCATATGATTTTTTTCGATAAATGGTAATTTGACTTCCTATAAGATTTATCATCATTGCATTTGAAATTTTTTCAACCTGTATTTGATCCAATCCACATACAGCTCTTACGTGGTTTTCAAACTGACTAATGTTATAAGCATTTATTGTTAGATGACCTGAGTTATGAACACGTGGTGCTATTTCATTTACATAAAGATTATCATTTTTATCTATAAAAAATTCAACACATAAGGTGCCAATATATTTTAACTCTTCAGCTAGTTGAGTAGCCCATAACTTAGATTGTTCCAGAATTTTTTTACTAATGTCTGCAGGTATTTTAGAGTTTTTTAATATTTGATCTTCATGAAGATTTTCTATTGGTTCATAGAGTTCATATTTATTATCACTGAATCTAGTGATGATTATTGAAATCTCTTTTTTTAATTTAACCAATTTTTCTAAAATATATTCTTTTGAAAAATCAATATCAATTGAATCTAAGTCTTTAATAGAGTTGATTAAATATTGGCCTTTTCCATCATATCCTAAAGTTGTGGTTTTAAGCAACCCAGGTAAGAAGTGTTCAACAGGTGCTATTTCAGATTTTTTTTTAATTGATACGTACTGGGTAGTTCTTATGTTTAGTTTATTAATAAAATCTTTTTCAGCTAATCTATGTTGAATAATTCTATTCACAGATGGCTTAGGTAGGACTGGTTTTTTTTTATTAATTTCGTTTAAAGTTTCATAGGGTATATTCTCAAATTCATAGGTGACTATGTCAACGCTGTCTATAAACTCATTAATTTTATCTAGGTCACTATATTTCCCATGAATAAACTCAGTAGAAAATTTTTGAGCTGGAGCATCTGCATCATCAGAAAAAACAACAGTTTTAATTTCTAGTTTTTTTGCAGCCACAGCTAACATGCTACCTAGTTGACCTCCACCAATAATTCCAAGAGTTAGATTAGGCATACTTAATTATATAGGTTTTTTTTTAATTGATTTATTTTGGTTTGTGCGCCATTGGTTTAAATTTTTTTTAATTGTTTTATCATTAATAGAAATTATAGATGCCGCTAGCAATGCTGCGTTGATTGCTCCATCCTCTCCAATTGCTAGAGTTCCTACTGGTATACCCTTTGGCATCTGCGCAATGGACAAAAGACTATCTAATCCTTTTAGTTTTTTACTTTCGATTGGTACCCCTAAAACAGGCAAAGATGTTAGTGCTGCGATCATACCAGGTAAATGTGCTGAACCTCCAGCCCCAGCAATAATTACTGCTATATTATTTTTTTCTGTATTTTTGGCATATTCAAACATTCTATCTGGCGTTCTATGTGCTGAAATAATTTTAGTTTCAAATTTAACATTCAATACCTTAAGTATCTTTTGACATAACTTCATTGTTTTAAAGTCAGATTGACTTCCCATTACGATAGAAACTTTATTTGATTTAATTTTGTTCATTAGGCGTTAATTTATTTATCAGTTAAAAAGTTATTTCAAATTAAAGGTTATATTTCAATAAAATTAATAGAATTTATGCTGCTTACTGATATTCTTAAGACTTAACAAAAATAAATGAATTTTAAAATTGATAATTTACAGTATTGCAATTGGTCTACAAAAATCTTTGAAATCAACAGAGAAGCTGGGCTAGATGCTGTACATGTAACGATCGCTTATCACGAAGATTTTGATGAGCTTCAAAATGTTCTTAAATCTTGGAATAACCTTTTTAGAGAAAACTCAGATTTAATTTTTTTAGGTAAAGATTTTAAGGATATTGAGAAAGCTAAAGCAGAAAATAAAACGGCAATTTTTTTTGGTTTTCAAAATTGTTCGCCAATTGAAGATGATATTGGGTTAATAGAAAAGATCCATGAACTGGGATGCAGGTTTATGCAGCTTACCTATAATAATCAATCCTTACTTGCTACCGGGTGTTATGAAAAGATTGACAGCGGTGTTACTAACTTTGGAAGAGAAGCGATTAAAGAAATGAATAGAGTTGGTGTCGTAATAGACATGTCACATTCAGCAGAACAAAGCACACTAGATGCAATCGATATTAGTGAAAAACCGATTGCCATAACACATGCTAACCCAAGTTTTTGGCATAAGGCTAAAAGAAATAAATCAAACGATTTATTAAAATCTCTAGGAAATAGCGGAGGTATGCTTGGACTATCTTTATATGCCCATCATTTAAAAGATGGCAGTAATTGTACTCTGGAAAGTTTTTGTGAGATGGTTGCAAAAACAGCTGACATAATGGGTACAAAAAATATTGGAATCGGAACTGATTTATGTCTTGATCAACCAGACAGTATAGTTGAGTGGATGAGAAACGGGACATGGACCAAAGCCAAAAATTATGGAGAAGGATCAAAAACAAAACCTGGATTTCCAAAGCAACCTAATTGGTTTTTAGACGCAAGAGGGTTCAAGAACATAGATAAGGGTTTAAAAAAAATTGGCTTTAATGAAGACGAGGTAAATGGAATTTTAGGTAATAATTGGTATAATTTTTATAAAGAGATAAAATAATGAATGTAGAATTAAGAGATCCAAATGTCGTAATGAAATTATCTAGACTGGGTTCTTTTCATCAATCTAAACTATCTTTTTTAAGAAGTTTTTTAAAAGAGTTTAAAGACTGGGAGTACAGCAGAGATTTATTTGAATTAGATAAATCTGGTTACGGTGTTGCAGTATACTCATTTAAAAAAAATGATAGAGTTTATTCATTAATTTGTTTTGCAAACAAACTAGATGAAAAAGAAAGATCTGATAGAGTCATTGCAACAAAGTGGGATGCTGCATTTACACTTCATGATGGAGTGCCAACCAAAAAAGATATTGATAGATTAAAAAAAGAAGTTCCAAAACAGGAAGTAGGAAGGCTTTCTTATAAGGAATTAACATTATCTAGGGCAAATAAATCAGTTAGAGTATTTAATCATGTTGTCGATTGTTTAAGTGAGGGAATTCAGCCTGATGTTAAATTATTATCTAAAGTTGGATATTTATATAGAACAACAGCGGTATATGGGTCAGGAAAATTTGGCCTAGCTGATAGGTTTAGGATTAAAAATAGAAAAGAAATTTATGGCCCTTTTCGTTTAGAAATGATGTTGGTTTATTTAGTTAGACAATTTACTTTTGATCAAGTTAACCATGTTGCCAAAAATAAAAACCCAAAAAAAGCAGTTAGCTTAGATCTTAATATATGTACAAACCTTGGAATCGGGAATTCTACAGGCTTAGGAATGGCTCCATTTATCGTTAATCATCCAACACTTTTGCACAATTGGATATTCGCAAGGGAAACTGCCTTAAAAAAAATAAGGGAAATAAAAGAAGTAAAAGTCAAAGATATTAAATTATTTAAAGACTGTTTAAAAAAATCTCTTAAAAATATTACGTCTTGGAATACAGAAAGTGAGTATCAGCAAAAAAAAATTAAATCTTTGCTACAGGATTTAAATATTTTTATCAATTTTTTGGAAAAAGATTTTAATTTTTCACAAGAATTTGCATTCAACAAAATTTATTTTTGGGTTGAAAAAAATTGTGATGAGGAATGTATTGAATATATTGTTTCAATGATGATGGAGCCTTATGATGAAATAACTAGCTCATTAGTAACACAAATGAGTTCTGAAGAAGAAAAATATTTTAATATACCAACAGAAAGAACTATTGAAGAATTAAGAGAGATAATAGAAAAAAGATACTCAAGAGTATTAAAAATAGATTTTTCAAAAAAAGAAAATAACAAAAATTTCTGGTTTATTTCTAAAAATAAAGAGGAGCCCAGATTAGCAGATAGGTTTGAAGAAAATGGATCAGATTTAGAGCAGCCTCTTGCTATAGCAAGGGATATAAAAAAATTGCATGAAAGTTTAACTATATTTAAAAATAGCTCTACTATTGATAAGTTTTTAGCTAAAAATCCTGACCTGAGACATGTTGTTAGAAGAGCTTTTATAATTGAAAAATTTCCTTATTCAGAAATACAAGATAATACAATTGGGAAATCCGCAATACCAATAGATATGCTCAGACTAAAATTATCTTTTTTTGGTGCTTTAAAATTTGATCCAAGATCAGATAAGTGGTTAAGAATATGTATGTTTCAAGGTGCGCCGCTACCAGAACAATTAAAAAACTATAACGATCACTGGATTTACAATTCATTAAATTAAATGAAATCATTAAGTGAAATAGAAACTGTATCAAAAAGGGCAAGTAGAGCTGCGGGCTTCTCATGGGGCATTGCAGAGGAGATAGGAAAAAATATTAGATTAATGGAGATGTTTGGAATAAATGGAATAAGAAATTTAAATTATTATTTTAAAATAAAAAATAAAAAAAATTTTGAACAAGTAAATTCTATTAGTAGTGAAAATAAGATAAAAAAATTAGAATTCTGCCCTATAGCTTCTGGATTAAGTTTCTTAGATCAAGTTAGGTCCTTAGAAAGCTTTGGTGAAATTAAATTTGAAAAAATTGCTTACCCACTTCTTTTTGTTCCATTTATAAGTAGAGCTTCTGAAGTTATTGGGAAGAAATTACAATTAACAATAGATAATAAATTTTTTTTGCTTAACTATAATAACAGCATATATTCAAATTCTTTTAATGATGGTATTGTAGAAATTGGGAATAATGTTTTAGTTAAATTTTGTAAAAATACTGATTCTTTTGAAGAAAAAGAATGGGATGAACTATACAAATTATCAGAAAATACTTTTGTAGAAGAGAATGAAAGCTCTAAACAGGTTGGCGCAGGTGCTGGGCTAACTGACAATGACTAAAAATTCCAATACACTGAATGAAAAAAAAAAATATTTAAAAGAATTTAATAATTTTTGTGAAGAGTGCAAAAAAAAAGATAAAAGCGTGTCACAAAATTTAATATTAACAGGTTTTAAAATTTGTAAATCATGCAGGATATCTCAATCAATATTTCCATTATAATTTTCTTTAGCTAGTTTGACTTATTGGAAGAGCTGTCATTTTACTCATTACAAATGATATTGATAGAAATGCAATTATTAGAAAAGATAAAAAAACTATTCCAAAAGATTTAAAGTTTGATCTTAAGTTTAGAATTTGTTTTGTTGAAATTATTAATCCTGCAAAAATCCAAAATTGGGTTAAAAAAATTATAGGTATCATCAAATCAGGTGTAACAGCAAAGAATCTTAATATCCCAGGAGCATGTGCAAAGCCAACTCCAATTAATATCTTTTTAAATGGAATCTTCGTTTCTTTATCTGGAAACAGCTTTACACCAACTACAAATATAATTAATGCCCACACAAACCATGTGAAAATTGCTGTTAAGCCAGATAATGCTATAGCAGTTTTAATAATAGTATTTGCGGCAACTGCCCCAGCAATTCCATCTAAGATCATTATTAATCCAGCATAATAGATTGCCGCTTCACCAAAATTTTTATTATCTTTATAGAGAGTTTTATCTAATTTTATTGACCTAACAATTATACTTAAAAATTCACCAATCATTTTTTTTTTTTGCTATTTTTTTGTTCTTTGTAAGAAACAAATAGTGGAAAGACTATTAAAGCAATTACTATTATTATGCAAATCGAGATTAGAAATGTTTTTGTCATTATTTATGGGGGAAGGAGCCTTACCTTCCCCCAAGAAATTAATTTAACCTTTTACTACTTCTCTCGTATTAGCATTAAAAGATTCTTTAAATGGAATATCCACCACCACTGCATCAACAGGTGTTCCCGGTGTATCAGAGTATTCGGCTGGCAAATGAACTTTATATTTAGTTCCAACTTTCCCTTTTGGAAAACCATTAGCATTTAATGTTCCATCAAATGGCACATACCCCATAGCAATATTTTGCTTTTTCTCTGGGTGATACCAAGGAGAGGTAATAAATCCAACAGGATCTCCTCCGTCTTCACCTGATACTAACCAAAAATCAGGAGCATACTCTTCAATAGGTTTTCCACCCATTTCAAGCCCAACTAATTGAAGTTTGTAGGGTTTTTTACCAGCTTTAATTTCAGCACCCATTTTTTCAAGTGCAGCTTTACCTACGTAGTCAGCTTTCTTGTTCCACTCACCTTTACCAGCTAATGAAACTTGGTAACCAAGGTTACACTGAAAAGGATTGTGTTGATGATCCATGTCTTGACCCCAAGAAAGAATTCCAGCTTGAATTCTTCTATGGTGGGCAGGAGCAATAACCATTAGTTCATGTTTTTTACCGGCTGCAAGAACTGCATTCCACATATCATCAGCATATTTAGTTGCTTCTCTTAAGTAGATTTCATATCCAGCTTCACCTGAAAAACCAGATTGTGAAATTACACAACTTCTTCCACCAACTTTAACCTCAGCTAAACCGTAAAAAGGCATGTTGTCTAAATCAACTTGATCACCAAGCAAATCCTTCATTAACGCTTTAGATTTCGGTCCTTGAATTTGTACTGGACAGACATCAATCTCTTCGATTGTACAGTCAAATTTTCCATCAGCATTTACACCTTGAAGATACATACCAATATCTGAGTCTGATAGTGAGAACCAAAACTCATCTTTTGAAATTCTAAGAAGAATTGGATCATTTAAAACACCACCATAAGCGTTACATAAGATTACATATCTTGCTCTCATAGGTGAGATTTTAGTTGCATCTCTAGTTATTACGTAATCTGTAAACTTTTCTGCATCTGGACCTTTAACTCTAATTTGTCTTTCAACAGCAACGTTCCACATCGTAACATGATTAACAATTGCATCGTACTCAACCATTGCACCACCATCCTCTGGTTTTACATATCCTCTAGGATGATAAATACGATTGTAAACAGTTGCTCTCCAACAACCAGCTTCCATTGATAGATGCCAGTATGGCGATTTTCTTACTCTTGTTGATATTAACATCTCAACTTTTGTAGGTCCACTTTGTCTTAAGTTATATGGTACTTCACGATCTGATTGATCAACTGAAGTAGCATGTTTTAGTTTAGTATAGTCAAATTCTTTAGACATAACCGTTCTCCTTCAACCACTTGTTAGTTTCCTTCAAGCCGCCGAATGTATAAATGTGGAAGTTACCAGTAAATTCTTTCACTTTCCCAATCAATTCATTAGGGTCTTTAGGTTTCAATAAATCTAATGCCTTACTAAAATTAGACTTAAGAAAGTTTATGGAATTTTTTGCCCCTACAATATTAGCAAATTTTATTAAGCTAGATATTTTCATTGGCCCAGTAATTCCCACATGAACTGGTATTGACTGCTTAGAAATGAAATCTACGATAGGTTGACTGTTAAGTAACCACTGTGTTACGATATAGTCTGCGTAAGGCTTTTTATCTATCATAGCTTTTTCTAATTTTGTATCGGACATATCTGGACTACCTTCGGGGTGTCCTGCTATTCCTATTTTTATTCCATCAAAAAATCCTGTCTCTAAAATTTGAATTGAACTATCAAATTTTCCAATCGGATCTCTACTTCCTCCAATTACTAAAGCTTGTTTTGTACCGACATCTTTGCATCTTGAAATATAATCTTTAAGTTGAGCCTCATCATTAATTGATCTAGCTGGAAAATGTGGAACAGGGTTAAATCCTTTTTTTACCAAAGCATCAGCTTTTTCAGCTGTCTCTTTATAGTCACCACCAGGAAGCATAGTTATATAAACATCGTTAACTGGAGGTAAAGTATCTAGGTCTGTATGAGGTCCTACCTCAAGTGAAAATTTCATTTTTCCGATCATTATCCTTTTTGTAAAAGCTGTCAAAGAAATTCATCTTGTGGATAAAGAAATTTATTGTCAAAAGTTTCCCTAATGTTAGGATTTATTATGGTTAAAAATAAGGGCAAATCTTTGCTCTCAGCAATCCTAGATCTCAGAAAAATTAAGGCTGTTGATAAACCAATTGAGGAAGCTCACGGCCTTCCTAACGAGTGCTACACAAGTAATGAATATTTAAAGTTTGAAAGAGACAGGATTTTTTCAGATAAATGGACAGTAATTGGGGTAGGAAGCTCTATCCCTAATATTGGAGACGCCAAACCCCATGATCTTTTGGGGATACCCTTAATTATGATTAGAGGAAAAGATCAGAAAATTCGAGTTTTTCATAATGTCTGTAGTCACAGAGGTTTAAAGATCCTAAAGGAACCTTGTACCCTAAAGAATGTCTTAAGATGCCCATATCACTCATGGTCGTATGATTTTAGAGGGTCCTTAGTTGCAACCCCCCACATAGGCGGTTTAAACATTCATCAAGTAGATAACTTTGATAAATCCAAGAGTAATTTAAAAGAAGTCAGATCTAAGGTTTGGATGGATATGATTTTTACCAATTTAAATAATAATGAAATTGAATTTAATGATTATATCAAACCGCTTGAGACTAGGTGGTCAAAATTCATATCTAAAGATGACCAACAACTAATAAGACACGCTAAGGATTATGGTTACATTAACCTAAATGTTAAGAGTAACTGGAAATTTGCAATTGAAAATTATTGTGAGAGTTATCATTTACCATCTATTCATCCTGAGTTAAACAAAACGTCAAATATAAGTGATCATTATGATATACAAGGCTTACCAAATAGATTTGCAGGACAGGGTAGCCATAAATACAATCAACCAATTAAGGGAAATAAAAAATTTAATAGTTTTCCTTCTTGGCCAGAAGATCTAGCTTTAAATGCAGAGTATGTTGCTTTATTTCCAAATGTTATGGTTGGTTTACACATAGATCACTTTTATATTTTTTGGTTAGAACCAATATCAACTAATGAAACTAAAGAGCACATAGAGATGTATTATATTGGAGAAGAGAGTGCTTATAGTGATGACTTTAAAGTAATGAGAAAAAAAAACTCAGAATTTTGGAAGGAAGTTATGTCAGAAGACATAAAAGCAGTGGAAGGAATGCAGGAAGGTAGAAATTCACCAGCATATAATGGTGGTAATTTTTCACCAGTTATGGATAATTCAACACATCAATTTCATAAATGGATTGCTAATAATTTAACAGATTAAAAAAATGTCACAAAAAGATGTGGGGAATAAAATCCCAATTTACAAACTTAAAGACACTGAAGAAGTAATGGAGTTTTATGATGAGTGGGGAGATAATGATAAATATAATAAAGATATGATTGATTGGGATTATACTGGTCCCAAAGAAACAGTTAAAACTTTCAAAAAATATGCTAAAAATAAAGATATATTAATACTTGATGCTGGATGTGGAACTGGTCTTGTTGCAAAAGAATTACAAATTTTTGGATATAATAATTTTCATGGTGTAGATTTATCTCAAAAATTACTAGATTCAATCCCTAAAGATTTATATAAAAAGTTAGATAAAGCAGATCTAAATCAACCCATTAAAAATGAAGATAATTTTTATGATGCAGTTATGTGTGTAGGAACCTTTACTTTTGCTCACGTAAAAGCTATTGCCTTAGATGAATTTGTCCGAATTACAAAAAATGGGGGTTTAATTTGCTTTACTATAAATGAAGGAATTTACAAAGAATATGGATTTGATAAAAAAATAATAAAATTAAAAAATCAAGGCATGTGGAAAGAAATAGAGTTTTTTAAATCGGACTACATAGCAAGCAAAGATGTGAATGCTTGGCTTGGTCTTTATGAGGTTGTAAAATAAAATGAAGATAATATTAATAATGGGACTGCCAGGATCTGGTAAAACAACTTTAGCAAACGAACTTGCACCATCATTGAACGCTAAAAGACTTAATGCAGATGAGGTTAGAAAAGCAGCTAACGATTGGGATTTTTCAGAAGAGGGTAGAATAAGACAAGCAAAAAGAATGGCTGATTTTGCAAAAAAAATAAAAAGGGATGGAGATTATGTTATAGCTGATTTTGTTTGCCCAACACCGGCGGCAAGAAGTTTATTCCCTGCAGATTATATTATTTGGGTAAATACAATAAAAGAAGGTAGATTTGATGATACCAACAAGATGTTTGTAAAACCTTCGAAATATGATTGTGAGGTTACAACTCAAGATGCTAAACATTGGGCACCAATAATATCAAAGGAGATAAAATAATGGCTTATAAATGGGATAATAAAAAACCAACTGCACAAATGTTAGGAAGATGGCAACCATTTCATGACGGTCATTATGCTTTATTCCAAGAAATTATAAAAAAAACAGGTCAAGTTTGCATTCAAATTAGAGATGTTCAAGGTGTTGATGATAATCCATTTGACTTTGAAACTGTTAAAAAAAATATTGAAAAAAAATTAAACCCAGAATTTGAAGGACGATTTAAAGTGATTATGGTGCCAAATATTACTAATATTTGCTACGGAAGAGGTGTTGGGTACAAAATTGAAGAAGTGGTTTTATCAGAGGAAATACAGAAAATCTCAGCAACAAAAATTAGAGCTAAAATGAGAGAAGATGGTAAACTTAAATAACATTAGTATTAAATTATTAAATAAGAATATTGCTTCAATCATAATCAATGAGCCAAAAACTTATAACGCTCTTTCCCTTAAAAACTTAGCTGATTTAATTATAGCTCTTAAGAAGCTTGATAATGATAAAGAAATTAAAGTAATAATTATTGAAGGTTCAGGAAAAGGTTTTAGTGCAGGACATAATTTAAAAGAATTAAACGGACTTAAGAAAAAAGCAAAATATCAAAAATTATTTAATTTATGCTCTAAACTAATGCTTCAGATTGTTGGAGGAAAAAAACCAGTTATTGCAAAGGTGCATGGTGCAGCTTTTGCAGCAGGATGCCAGTTAGTTGCTAGTTGTGATTTAGCCTTCAGTACAAAAGATGCAATTTTTGCAACACCAGGTGTTAATATTGGATTATTCTGTAGCACTCCTATGGTTGCGGTGAGTAGAAAAGTTAATAGAAAAATAATGATGAAAATGCTTTTAACGGGTGACCCTATTAAAGCAAAATATGCCAAGGATATTGGATTAATTAATGATTGCTTTGCTAAGTCTAAATTAGATAAAGAAGTTTTAAAAATAGCCAAAACTATTGCCTCAAAGTCAAATCTTACAATTAAGATAGGTAAGCAAGCTTTCTATAAACAATTAGAAATGCCATTAAAAAAAGCTTACGCCTATACCAGTAAAATGATGACATTAAACATGTTGTCATCTGATGCTAAAGAGGGAGTTTCAGCATTTTTGGAAAAGAGAATTCCTAAATGGAAACACAAGTAATGACTGATAAAATTAAAGATATTCTTTCAAAATATAAAACAATTGCAATGGTGGGTGTTAGTAAAGATGACAAGAAGCCATCAACAATTGTTATGAGGTATATGCAAAAATATGGGTTTAAAGTAATCCCTGTAAACCCCAGAGTAAAAGGAGAAAAAATTTTAGGAGAAGAAGTTTTTGAAAAACTAGAAGATATCAAAATACACATAGATATTGTTGATGTGTTTAGACCTTCGGCAGAAGCTTTTAACTTTGCTCAAGAAACAGTGAAAATTGGCGCAAAAGTTCTTTGGTTGCAATTAGGTATAAGAAGTGAAGAAGCCAAAGAATTAGTAGAGTCTCAGAATATTGATTACATAGAAAATAGATGCACTAAAATGGAATATCAAAAACTTTTTTTGAAAATAAACCCAGCTTTTCCTATTTTACTGGACTAGTTTTTGACTACCCAAGCCCGATGATAAAAATCATCAATATTTTTTTGAATTAGTCCTTTTGCAATCTGATTAGCTTCTTGCTCCTCAAAAGGACCATGTTTTTTCTCTGTATTTTTTAATATTGTCTTAATTTGATTAGGGTCAGTATGCTCACCTTCTATTACATAAAAATTTTTCATGGCTTTCTTATATAACTAGTTTAAAACTACGCAAATGAAAAAAATATTTCTTCTGTACGGTCATTATAATGATAAATCTTTTAATGCTGCGATAAGAGATACATTTATTAAAACAGTAGAAGATAATGGCAATAAAGTTGATGTTGTTGATCTGTATAAAGAAAAATTTGACCCAGTTTTTGCAGGTGAAGAATGTGGTGAAGATGTTTTAAATCATCGTAAAAGAATAGAAGAATGTGATATAATTGTCCTAATTGCACCGATTTGGAATTTTAGAATGCCGGCTATTGTAGAGGGTTGGATAGATAAAGTTTTAGCACCACCATGGGCATTCACGTTTAAGCAATTATGGGGAAACTATGGATATCCGATTGGCAATTTATATAAAAAAAAAGCAATTATATTTTGTACATATGGATCTCCAAGATTAGCTATCACAACATTTTTCTTAAATTTACCAATTAGAAGGTTAAAAAGAGGTGTGTTTCATATGTGTGGCATTTATAATATTGTATACAGAAGATATTTTGCTGTACCGTTTGTAAGTGATAAAAAAAGAAAACAATTTCTAGAAGATGTCAAAACTACGGCCCTTAATATATAAAGTAATTTTAATTAGTTTATTAACATCATCCATATCCTATGCCGAGTTAGTGAAGCCTAATAACGGAATTGAACCCTTTCAAGTTGTTAAAATTCAATTAAGAGGACTAAAACAGAATGATAAACCAAAAAAAGACAATGGGATAGAGCAGACTTGGGAATTTGCCCATCCAAATAATCAAAAAAATACAGGTCCTTTAGAAAAATTTAAGACTATGCTAAAAGGAAAGTCTTATGGGATGCTCCTCAACCATCTAGATCATAAGGTTGTTGAGATAAAATCCACTGATTTAACAGCTGTTTTTGAAGTAACAGTTCTTGATAAGGATAAGGCCTATTACAAATTCAATTGGACAGTTGAAAAGTACACTGCAGAAGGTCCGCTGAAAGGGTGTTGGTTGACCACAATGGTCTCAGCCCCAATGCCTCTTGGATCTTCAATTTAAGTTAACAACTAAACGAATTTTGTTTCGTTAATAATAAAAATTTAGTAGGAATCGCCTAATGAAATCTAAAGCAAAAGTTGTAGTTGTTGGTGGTGGTGTAGTAGGAGTAAGTGCTCTTTATCACTTAGCAAAAAAAGGTTTATCAGATGTTGTTCTTGTCGAGAGAAAAGAATTAACATCAGGATCAACTTGGCATGCAGCAGGTCTGCTTCCATTATTCAATATGAGTTATTCGGTTGGACAACTTCATAAGTATGCTGTTGATTTATATAAAAAATTAGAAGAAGAAACAGGACAAAATGTTGGTTTCAGTGTTGTATCAAATATTCGTTTAGCAAGCACTAAAGATAGAATGGATGAGTATCACCAGTATGCAGGTGTTGCACAAACAATTGGTGTTGATGTGAAATTTTTAACACCAGATCAGGTAAAAGAAATTTGGCCGTTATGTCGTACAGATGATTTATTAGGCGCAATCCAACACCCAGAAGATGGATATATTCAGCCCGCTGATTTAACTCAAGCTATGGCTACAGGTGCAAGAAATATGGGTGCAGAAATTTATAGAAACACAGCTGTAGTTGGTATTAAACAAACTAAAGATGGTTGGATTGTTGAAACAGATAAAGGCGCTATTGAGTGTGAGCATGTAATTTCGTGTTCAGGAAACTTTGCAAGACAAACTGGAAAAATGGTTGGATTAGATATTCCAGCAATACCTGTTGAGCATCAGTACATTGTAACAGAACCACATCCCGATATTTTAAAAAGAAAAAAAGAAGGCTTACCAGAAATGGGAGTTTTAAGAGATAGCGATAGTAGATGGTACA
>Ga0209091_10002783_pt1 | contig 14528 bp, 14 predicted proteins | sample ArcticOcean_MG_C_6_FD_187438 | JGI IMG/M metagenome (GOLD analysis project Ga0209091, IMG submission 187438) | Marine microbial communities from western Arctic Ocean - ArcticOcean_MG_CB8_128 (SPAdes) (version 2) | ecosystem: Environmental > Aquatic > Marine > Oceanic | place: Arctic Ocean...
AGGATATGATAGATTGGTTAATTTCAAAAAACAAGATATTAGTAAATTTACTCCTATTAATAATTATGGAGTTATAATAATGAACCCTCCATATGGTGAAAGATTAGATGAGAGTGATGCAGTCCTTCAACAATTATATGGCTTAATTGGTGACACTTTAAAACAAAAATGTGTAGGATTTGAAGGCTATATTTTTACATCTAATTTAGAAATGGCTAAATTTATTGGTTTAAAATCAAAACAAAGAATTGTACTTAAAAATGGAAAGTTAGATTGTAGACTTTTACATTATCCTATCAAGTCAGGCGAATTTGATTAAAAAATTGGGGGGCTTATATTAAATAAGCTCCCCAATAATTTCTAGGCATCCCTCCGTAATTTTTTTGTAAAATTACTACCTACATTAAAATAATATAACTACATCTAAATTGTTGTGGCCTTTATCACATAATAAAAAAGCTCCTTTTAATAAAAGGAGCTTTTCATTTTAATACAATAATATTATTTGAATCTTAAAAGAAAGTTACAATACCAAACCCAACACTTAGTACGCCGTCAAAGTCTACTCTCTCCTTTTATTATTTATGTTTATATTATAGCTTCGTTTGCTAAAGTATCTGCTCTTTCATTTTGAGGATGCCCAGAATGGCCTTTAATCCATTGCCAATTAATAGTATGACTTGTAGTTAAACTATCTAAACTTTCCCATAGTTCTTTATTTTTTACTGGTTTTTTATTTGCAGTTTTCCACCCATTTTTCTTCCAGTTATGAATCCATTTAGTTATCCCATTTTTTACATAGTTTGAATCTGTAGTTATTATAATATTACATGGACGATTTAATTGTTTAAGAGACTTGATAACTGCAGTAAGCTCCATAATATTATTTGTAGTATTAGCTGAGTAGCCATTAATTTCTTTTATTTTCCCATCATAATCTAATAAGGCGCCCCAACCGCCCGGACCAGGATTTCCTTTGCAGGCACCATCAGTATATATTTTTAAAGTAGTAGAATTAGTATTCATTATTGGTTTTCTTTATATATTATTTGTATCCCATTTAATGTTAGATTTGGATTTAAAAAGTGTGGAAAAGCTAATTTTGGAGATATTAATTTGCTAAAGCCACCGGTTAGAATAACATCTGTTTCAGTATTTATTTCTTTTATAATATTTCGAATCATACCCTCAATAGAAAATATTGCACTGTACATTACACCAGATTGAATATTTGTTTTTGTATTTTTCCCAATAATATTTTTAGGAAGTTCTAAAACAGTATTTTTTAATAAAGCAGCTTTTTTAATAAGATAATTTGCTGAAACATCAATTCCTGGAGCGATAGCTCCACCAATAAATTGTTTTTCTTTATTAATGACATCATATGTTGTTGCTGTTCCAAAATCAACTACAATACAATTATTATTTGTAAATTTTCCAGCTGCCTTTGCATTACAAATTCTATCTGCACCAACTTCATTTATTGAATCGACCTTAAGTATCATATTAGCATTTTTACATGAAACTATAAAAGGTATAATATTAAATATTTTTTTTGTTTCAGTTATAAATCTATTAGTCATATTCGGAACGACAGAACAAAGGGCAATAGCCTCTATTTTATAGTGTTTATAGTTTACAAGAGTAGCATGAATATCTTCTTCACACTCGACTCTTTTAATTGCTTGATAAGCATTACTTTTATAAATAGAGCAGACAGTACTTGTGTTACCTATGTCTATTAATAATATCATATAATTAATGAGCCACTAGAAATTATTTTCTCAGCATTATTTATTTTGATTACAGCTTCTCCATTATCTGTAATACCACTAAAATACCCTTTAATTATCTTTTGATTATCATGATATTTGATATTTTGATTTACATGCATACAATTACTCATCCATTCATTTATAATTAAATTATTTTCAGACATCATTTTTTTTTCAATTTTATTTAGTATTTCAGCTAAGATAATTTCAACTATAATTTTTTTATTTTTGAATATTTTAAGAGAAATAGCCTTATTTTTAATACTTTTATCAAATTCTATATAATCAGTATTAATATTTAGACCAACTCCAATCACAAACTTATTTTTTTTTGATTCAATTAGAATTCCACCTAATTTTTTTTGATCTAACATAATATCATTAGGCCATTTTAATTGACAGTTAATATTAGCGTAAGATTGTATAGCATCAATTATAGCTACTCCAATTGTTAAGGGCAATAAACTTATATTATGAATAATATTTATTTTATTAATAATAATAGAGAAAGTGAGACTTTTATTTTGTGAAGAAAACCACTTGTTTCCTCTTCTTCCTATACCATCAGTCTGATTAGAGGTCATTATAATAGTTCCATTTTTAATGGAATCAAGATTCATTCTCCAAGCTTCTTTGTTTGTTGAGTCTAAGCTATCAAATATTTTTATATCACTCCCTATTGTATTAGCTTTAAGATATTCTGCAAATAGTTTATAATTAAAATTACTCTTTATATTCATCAAAAACATTTCTTAGGGTATCAGAAATTTCACCTAATGAGGCATTTACTTTAGCAGCCTCAATAATAAGCGGCATAATATTTCTGTCACCTTTTGCGCCATTTTCTAATTCTGATAAGCATATTTTTACTAGTTTATTATCTCTAGTTTTTTTTATTTTCTTTAGATTTTTTATTTGTTTTTTGACAGCATTATTATCAATCTTTTGTATATTTTTATATGGTATATTCTCACTAAAAAATTTATTCACTCCAATTTGAATATTTTTCTTATTATCAAAATCTTTTTGAAAATCATAGGCACTATCACCAATTTCGTTCTGTTGAAATTTTTGTTCTATTGCACTTACAGCACCTCCTAATGAGTCTATCTTTTTTATTAGTTTTAAGGTTTTTATTTCAATTTCATCAGTTAATTCTTCAATATAATATGAGCCTGCTAATGGATCTATGACATCAGGAATACCTGATTCATAAGCAATAATTTGTTGTGTCCTTAAAGCTAGCAAGGCAGAGCTTTCATTAGGCAAAGCTAGCGCTTCATCTTTACTATTAGTATGTAATGATTGTGTCCCTCCAATTACAGCAGCTGTCGCTTGTAATGTTGTTCTAACTACATTATTATTTATTTCTTGAGCTGTTAGGGTTGATCCTGCAGTTTGTGTATGGAATCTACATAAAAGAGATTTTATTTTTTTTGCTTTGAATCGCTCTTTCATTATTTTACTCCAAATTTTTCTAGCAGCTCTAAATTTTGCTATTTCTTCAAAAAAATGATTATGACTATTAAAAAAGAAGCTAATTCTTGATGCAAATTTATCTACATCTAATCCTGATTCAATGGCAGCATTCACATAAGCTATAGCATTAGAAAAAGTAAAAGCAAGTTCTTGAACAGCTGTTGATCCGGCCTCTCTTATATGATATCCAGATATTGATATTGTATTCCAATTTGGTATTTCGTCACTACAAAATTCAAAAATATTGGTAACAATTCTCATGCTTGGATTAGGGGGGTATATATATGTACCTCTCGCAATATATTCCTTTAAGATATCATTTTGTATTGTACCTTTTAATAAGTCTCTTTTAATTTTATTTTTATCAGCTACTACAATAAGAAACGCAAGTAATATAGCTGCTGTTGAATTAATAGTCATCGAAATAGATATCTGATCTAAGGGTAAATCTTTGAGCAAGATTTCCATATCATCAACTGTACTAATAGGGACGCCTACCTTCCCTACTTCGCCATCTGCTATTTCGTTATCAGAATCATACCCAGTTTGCGTAGGTAAATCAAAAGCTATGGATAACCCTTTAACTCCTTGCTTTAACAAATAATGATATCTTTTATTACTTTCCTTAGCAGAGCTAAATCCTGAATATTGCCTCATAGTCCATAATTTGTCATTATACATATTAGGATAAATTCCATGAGTAAATGGAAACTCTCCTGGTTGCTCAGATGGCCCATAAAATTTTTTTAACTTTATATTTGAATTAGTTTTCTTCATAATTACAAATTACGTTCTTTTTTTATTTTTTGGTAAGCATCATTGATTGATTTAAACTTATTTTCAGCAAAACTTGCAAAATCTGCACCTAGATGAGCAACTTTATCTGGATGATATTGTTTAGCCATTTTTCTATAAGCAATTTTTATTTCTTGATTTGTTACTGATTCGGTGATGCCTAACATTTGATAATCTGCTTTAGTGTTTGGTATAAACATAGCTTTAATTGATTTATAATCTTTTTCTGTTAATCCTATCAAATTTGAAATTTGATTAATAATATCAACTTCACTTTTGTGTATATCATTATCTGCTTTAGATAAACTAAATAGAATATGAATTAATTGACTTTTACTTGCTTGATCCATATTACTATTTATTTGTGAGCATACTTCTGCAAGGTTAATTTCTTGATTTAATATATTTTTAAAAATATGCATAGTCTGTTGAGCATGTTGATTTCCAAAATTATCTACAAAAAATTTCTTTATAAAATCTAGTTCAGATTTTTTCAGCTCATCATCGGCTTTCATTACTGCAGCAAATAAAACAAGCATTGATGCACTAAAATCACCTCTAGTTGTAGTTGTATTTTTTTGCGCACTCATTGAACCAATTGCATATCCCATAATAGCGCCTAAAGGCCCGCCAAGAGCCCAACCTAATCCACCAAATAACCATTTATTCATACGTTAATCTCCATAATTTTTAATCTTTCTTTATTCTCAGTAAGCATTTCATAGAATATTTTAAGACCTTTTTTTTGCTGTTCCCAAGTTAATAATTTAATAGCATCATTAATATTACACCATTTATAATCAATATGCTCTTCTGATAGTATAATATTTTGACTATTTACCATAACACCAAATACAGGAATCACATTCATGATATTTGTTTCTGCATCATAAAACATATTCACCTTATCAATAGTCCAAGCTTTATTTGGAATTAAACCTGTTTCTTCTTTTAGTTCTCTTATAGCTGCTTTATAAGGTTTTTCTTCTTTTTTAATTTTTCCTGTTACCCCTTGCCAAATTCCAGGGTAAATTTTATTTTTAGATCTTTTAAGCAACAAAAAACATAAATTACCAGAAAATTTTCTATCATACATAGCAATATGACAATCAATAACTCTTATTTTTATATTATTCATTATTATATTTCTGTAAAAATTGAACTGCCCATTTTTCAAATATACCAGCTTTAATTTTATCTCTAATTAAAGACATTAAATGAATATAAAATTTTAAATTATGTTCTGTAGCAATTCTTAAACCCAAAATTTCGTTAGTTTTAAATAGATGATGTAGGTAAGCCTTAGAGTATTGCTTAGATAGGGGACTAAAGTCATTTTCATCTATTGGAGAAAAATCTTCTTTATATTTAGCATTTCTAATATTTAATTTACCATCAAAACTAAATAACTGACTATTTCGAGCGTTCCTTGTTGGAATTACACAATCAAACATATCAATACCATTTAAAACACTTTCTACTATATCAGCAGGTGTTCCAACTCCCATTAAGTACCTTGGCTTTTCTTTTGGTAAAACATCATTTAAGAAATGAATTACTTTTAACATTTCTTCCTTTGGTTCACCAACAGCAAGACCACCAATGGCATGCATATCACAATTTAATTCCATTAACTCATGCGCAGACTGTTTCCTAAGATTTAAGTCTGTGCCTCCTTGAACAATAGGAGAAATAATTTGTTTAAATCCATATAATGATTTGGTATTTTTAAAATGTTTTTGAGACCTTCTTGCCCAATCTGTTGTTAACTTAAGAGCTTCTTCCCAACGTTTTATATCTGCATCTCCAGGGGGGCAGACATCTAGCATCATCATAATATCTGAGCCAATACTTCTTTGAATATCAACAACAAACTCAGGAGTAAATCTATGTTTAGATCCATCTAAATGTGATTGAAATGTTACGCCATCACTATCAATTTTTCTCATACCTTCAAGACTGTAAACTTGGTAGCCTCCAGAATCAGTAAGTATAATATCTTGCCAATTCATAAATTTATGCAAGCCACCAGCCTTTTCTAAAATATTAGTACCTGGTCGTATGTAAAGATGGTAAGTATTGCTTAATAATATATTGCTAGGCAATTGTTTAATTTCTGCAGAGGATTGTGTCTTGACTGCTCCATAAGTGCCTATAGGCATAAAAAAAGGAGTTTCTATTTCACCATGTGCTGTTTTTAAAAGTCCTGATCTAGCACTGCTTATTTTTGATTTATGATTTATTTTAAATATGCTCATTTTTTTCAGGTTTATTCTTATATTTTAGATATAAAAAACACATGAGAAAATAATGAATCAAGGGAAGTTATCATAACATTATGTCTATAAAATGGAAAACAATAAAAAATTTCAAAGATATTAAATATCAATCAGGTTTAGATACTGCTACTGGCATAGCAAAAATTACTATTAATCGTCCAGAAGTCAGGAATGCTTTTAGACCACAAACTGTTTTTGAACTAAAAGAAGCATTTAGTTTAGCAAGAGAAGATCAGGAAGTAGGAGTAATAATTTTGACAGGACAAGGTACTAAAGCTTTTTGCTCTGGTGGCGATCAAAAAATAAGAGGAGATAAAGGGTATGTTGGTGATGATGGTGTCCCTCGATTAAATATTTTAGATGTTCAAAGGCAGATTAGAAATATTCCTAAGCCAGTTATTGCGATGGTAGCAGGTTATGCTATAGGTGGTGGGCATGTGCTTCATATGTTATGTGATTTAACAATCGCTGCAGAAAACGCTCAATTTGGCCAAACTGGCCCGCAAGTAGGTTCATTTGATGGAGGGTGGGGAGCTTCATATATGGCTAGAATTATAGGTCAAAAAAGAGCAAGAGAAATGTGGTTTACTTGTCGTTTTTATAGTGCTAAACAAGCTCTTGATTGGGGTTTGATTAATGATGTCGTTCCACTAGAAAATCTTGAAGAAAAAACTATAAGCCTATGCGCAGAAATCCTTGAAAAATCTCCAATGGCTATTAGATTACTAAAAGCATCTCTTAATGCCGATTGTGATGGTCAGGCAGGTCTACAGCAATTAGCTGGTGATGCTACAATGCTTTTCTATATGAGTGATGAAGCTCAAGAGGGTCGAAATGCATTCAAAGATAAAAGGAAACCAAACTTCAAAAAATTTCCTAGACTTCCATAAAATATAATGAAGTTAAAATCATGGTGGATTACTGCACGACCTAATACTTTAGCTGTATCTATAGCTCCAGTTTTACTTGGTATTTCATTAGCCTTTCATGATAATCAACTAAACAATATTTTTGTAGCATTTTTAACATTAATTGCAGCTATTATGATTCAAATTGGCACTAATTTTATTAATGACTATTATGATTTTATTAATGGAGCAGATGATAAAAATAGATTAGGACCAATTCGTTCAGCTCAATCTGGCTTATTAAGCCTAAATGAAATAAAGTATGGTGGTTTCATATCCTTCTTGATTGCATTAATTATAGGTATTTACTTAGTTATTGAAGGTGGTCTGCCTATACTTATTATAGGATCTTTATCACTTATATCTGGATATTGTTATACTGGAGGGCCTTATCCTTTAGGATACAAAGGTTTAGGAGATATTTTTGTATTTCTTTTTTTTGGACTTCTTGCTGTTCCTGGTACATACTATTTGCAGACTAATATTTTATTTGATTTTAATAGTATTTTAATTGGCTCTTCAATCGGCTGTATAGCTGTTGCTATTTTATGTGTTAATAATATTAGAGATGTTAATACAGATAAAAAAGTGGGCAAGAAAACATTAGCTGTTAGATGTGGCGCATTCCCTATAATAATTTTATTTGATACAATGATTATTTTATCATATTTGTTTATAATCATATTATTTTGGAATTGGAATTCCTCATCATATGCTCTTTACTTGCAAATATTAAGTATACCAGTCAGTATTAAATTAATAATTGATATTCATAATAAAAATGGACGAGCATTAAATGATGTTTTGAAAAATACATGTTATTTTTATGAAATTTTCTCTTTATTGTTAATTTTAGGCATCATTTTATGATTATACAAAATATAGATATTAAACATGTAGCGTTTGACATGGTTAATAATTTAGATACATTTAGTATTAAACATAATAGAAGAGATAGCTGGCTTATTAAAATAACAGAAAAATATGGGACTATTGGGTATGGAGAATCTTCTCCTTTAGTGGGCTTTAATAATGAAACATTTGACCAAGCTGGGTATGCTCTTGAAGGATTTAAGCTTGCAGTTAATAGTTTGAATGAAGACTTAGATTTAGAAGAAATTTTAATTTTAGCAAATGTACATTCATTAGATGCTCCTTCTGCTACGTTTGCTATTAATTCAGCTATATATGATATAGAATCTCAACAAAAAAATCTATCTTTAAATATGTATTTAAATCCTAAAGCATTATTAAGTATTAAAGTAAATGGAATTTATGGGTTATCCAAAAACTATGGTTATAAAACTATTAAAGTTAAATGTGGTTTTAGAAATTTATATGATGAAATTGAATTATTAGAAAAATTAACTGAAAAGTATAAAAATAAAGTGAACTTTAGATTAGACTTAAATCAGGCATATGACCTTCCTAAAGCAATTAGATTTTTTAAGGAAGTAGAAAAATTTAATATAGATTACATAGAGCAACCATTAAATAAAGATAATTTAGAAGATTATATAGAGCTAGGCTTTCATTCAGATATACCTATAGCATTAGATGAGTCAATAACCACTATTGATTCTTTAAAATTGCAGATGGATAATAATATTGGAGAAATTTTTATAATAAAACCTCAATCTTTGGGTAGTTTTAAAACTATTAGTGAGGCAATAAATATTATAAAAAATGAAAATAAAACTGCTATTTTATCTTCGTCCTTAGAAGGTATAATAGGTAGATATTGTACAATGCATCTAGTATCTGCTCATAGAATTGATAAACCTTGTGGTTTAGCTTTAGAGCCAATTTATACTACAGAAAAAGATTTAAACTTAATTAAAAAAGGTGAGTTAGTCATACCTAATAAACCTGGAATAGGAGTTGCCCCATTTTAAATAGACATTATATTGATCAATCTAGTGAAGATTATGAAGATAAAATATTTATATCATATAGAAAACAAAAAATAACATTCTCTGATTTTTATCTTAATGTTTCAGTTAAGTCTAAAGCTATGAAAAATTTAGATTTAGCTAAAGATTTAAGTGTTGGCATATTATTATCAAACCCTATTGATATCTTAGAAATTTATTTTGCATGTATTCAAATAAATAGAGTACCTATTATTATGCCTATAGATATTACAAATCATGAGTTACAAAAAATTATCAATGATAATAAAATAAATTTTTTTATAAGCGAATGGTTGAGAAAAGATCAAATTAAAGAGATTGAAAATGCTACATTTTTTTATAATCAGGAATTATCTACCAGTTATGGTGGGTGTGCTAGTATAGATTTTTCAGATAAGATTAAGAATTTAAATGCTATTCAATCAATGCATCTAACCTCTGGATCAACAGGTTCACAAAAATTAATAGGTCTATCGTTTAACAATTTTATTCATAGTGTTGAACAATGGAATCATGAAATTTCATTTAAATCAAAAGATAGATACATTCAGTGCCTTCCATTAAATCATATAGCAGGCCTATCTATCGCTATCCGTTCACAAATAGTAGGTTTTGAGACTATATTAATGGATAAATACAATTCAAGCAAAATTAATTATGAAATTGATAATGGTGCAACTATAGTTTCGCTTATCCCAAGTATGTTAAAGAGGTTATTAGATAATCGTTCGGGTAAACCCTTCCCAAAGCATCTAAAAGCAATTATAATTGGAGGAGCTAGCTGTTCAGACAAGTTAATAAAAGAAGCAATAAAATATAATGCTCCTATTTATAAGACATATGGAATGACTGAGACTTGTTCAGGTATTGCTGGTTTTTGGGTTAGTAAGCATCCTGATATGATTCATTCATCTGGTAAATCTTTTAACCAAACAAAAATTAATATTATTGATTCGGAAATAAGTATCTCTGGGCCTACTGTAACTCCATTTGATATAGATGGTAAGAAAACAAATCAAAAAATAAAGACATTTGATTTAGGATTTTTTAAGCGTGGTTTTTTATTTTTAGAAGGTAGAACTGATGATATAGTTATCTCTGCTGGTGAAAATATTAGTTTAAGTAAATTAGAAAATACTCTTATAAATCATCCAAATATAGTTGATATTTATATTAATACTGAATTAGATGGTAGTTCTGATAATAAAATTATTGCATATGTTAAAGTTGATTTAGAGTCTTTAAATGTAAATGATATATACGATTATTGTAAAAAATATTTATCAATAAATAAAATTCCATTTTCAATAGAAATAGTTGATTCAATCACAGATAATGAGTAATTAGTGGTAACAAATTGTTTCTTTAATCTTTGCTGATTAGTTATTAAGTTATAATTATGCAAAAAATCTCTTTTCAAAAGATAAGATTATTATTTTTACTAAGCTTTTTCTTAATGGCTATTTTGATAGCTTATGAAGCTTTTTTTGTTGTTACTAATAGTAATCGAGCGAATATATTTCCTGATCAGGAAATGCCCCCTCAAAATAATTCAAGTGGATTATTTAGTTCCTATATTGGTGAAGATTCTAACTATCAAGCAATGAAGGCAAAAAGTGCAATTCTAATTGATTTTGATAGAGATAATGATTTAGATCTTTATTATGGTTTTGCATCCTCTCATTTTTTTGAAAATGAAGATGGAATATTTACTGAAATGACTAATGAGTATGGTATCAACCAGGCTGGTAGTACAGGCTTAGTCGCAGGTGATATTGATAACAATGGTTTTCCTGATATTTTAAGGTGGAGATATACTCCCTCTACAAGCACAAGTTTAGAAGATTCATATAATACTGAATTTAATAACACACCTCATTTAATTATTATGAATAGAGGTAATCATCAATATCAAACAAAAGAATATTTACCATCTCACACGGTTCCATTTATTCATAGTCAAGGTTTCTTGGATGCGGACTTAGATGGTGATTTAGATATAGTTATTATTGAAGATAAATTTTATAATCAGTTCCATTTATTTTTAAATGATGGTTTAAATAGTTTTGGAGAGCCTATTTTAAGACAGGCCTTTACAGAGGGTAGGCTAGACACCAGTTCTTCAAGAACATTAGCAATTATTGATTATGATAATGATGGAGACCAAGACGTTTACGTGCCGAGAAAATTTGGAATTAATTGGTTATTTGAAAATCAAACGATAACAAACAATGGTAATGAAATTATTTACAATGAAAATCCAAATCCTTATTTTATTGAAGTTGCAATTTCAAAGGGTGTTGATGATTTTGAAGCTAGCCCAACAGGAAGTACAGGCTATGGTGCTGCTTGGGGAGATTTTGATAATGATAATAATTTTGATTTATATTTATCTAATTGGGGTGATAATGTTTTATTTAAAAATAATTCAAATGAACCTTTTTCTAATTTAAGTCTCGATATGAATTTAGCATCTGATTCTTTAAGTAACGGTTCTGCTTGGGGTGATTTTAATAATGATGGATATATGGATATTTGGGCGGCTAATATTAAGAAAGAAGATGATTTATATTTAAATTTAGGAAATGGGGAATGGGATGTGAGTTATAGTCCTTTTTTCCAGTCTGCTACTCAAGATATCGTACCTGCAGATTATAATAATGATGGATGGCTTGATGTTTTTGCTCCTGGACTACAGATGTCAGGTGGAAATAATGGACCAAAATATACTAGTTTGCTATATAAAAATATTTCACCAGATTCAGTGAGCTTTGTAAATCATTGGTTGAAATTAGATTTAGAGGGAAGTATAGTTGGGATCCAGAATAATGGCTGGACAGAACATGCAAATAGGTCAGCAATTGGTGCCAGAGTAATTGTGCATACACCAGAGTTTAATCTATCTAGGGAGATTATTGCTGGTAAAGGTCATGGCAGTATGGATCCTTTACAATTACATTTTGGGCTGGGACAATGGTCAAGCATTGATAGTATTACTGTCTCTTGGCCAAGTAAAGATCCTATATTGAACAAACCCAAAACTATAGTTTACTATGGCCCGATAGACTCTGATAATAGATACACAATATTTGAAAATATAGATTTCCCCTTTTTAACTTTAAAGGGAGATGTTAATGAAGATTCTGTGATTAATGTTTTAGATGTTTTGGCCATAGTAAATTTTTTCTTTGAAGATATATCTTTATCTGAAGTACAGCAGTGGGCAGTAGATTTTAATTCTGATAATAATATAGATATTACAGATATAGTTTTTCTCGTTAGTTTCATATTTGCGCATTAGATTATACTATGCAAAAATATCGGATCATATCATTTGCAGCAGTGCACATTCTTATATTTGTTCATATTTTTTGGGCAAAAGCATACTTCTTAGGGAGCTTTGATTTTCAAGAGTTTTTTGATCGTTTTTTAGGAGAAGGTATATTAAACCCAGGGGCAATAATGGTTATATTTGCCTTTATTTTTACCTTAATTTTCGGTCGTTTTTTCTGTGGATGGTTATGCCATTTTGGGGCTGTACAAGAATTTGCATGGAAAATTTTTTCATTAATAGGAATTAAGCCAAAAACTATTAATTCTAGACTTATTACATTTTTACCTTTATTCATCCTTTTAAACTTTTATATTTTTCCAAATTTATTTTTAATGATTAATAACTCTAATGAATGGTCACTATCATTAGACTTAACTTATCCTAAGGTTTGGGCATTCCTTCCGGGCTTAGTAGTTGGAACTTTAACCTTTGTGGTTGATGGTTTCTTAATAGTGTATTTCTTAGGTAGAAAAGGATTTTGTAGATTTGTATGTCCTTGGGGAGCTTTTTTAAAAGTGCCAACATCTTTATCGATGTTTAAAGTAAGGAAAACAGGTGAGTGTACTAATTGTAATTTATGCACAGAATCTTGTCCAATTGGAATTGATGTAAGCTATGAAATAAACTCTTATGAAAAAGTTATTAGCTCTAATTGCACCTCTTGTATGATGTGCATTGATGGGTGCCCAGAATCAGCTCTGAGCTATAAATTTATGAATCCTATTACAGAGATTGATAATATGCAGTTAAAAGACTTTAAGTTTTCACAACAAAGCTATATTAATAAAAAAATAAAAAGATACTTTGTGTCGCTCAGGAAACAAGACATACTATCCATGCCATTTGTAATAGTATTTGGAGTATTATTAGATGGGTTATATCATTTTGGGCATATGTTATCTTTTGGTATCGCAGCTATTATTGGTATAACAATTTTCAATCACCATTTTTCTAAAGTATTAAGAAAAAGTCTGTTTATATTCGCTCTATTTTTCATGATTTTTAATGGTTATATCAAATATTCTCAAAATTCTGCAATCAATTACTATAAGGATAAAGAATATGCAAAAGCCTTACCGTACTTTCAAAATATTGTTGATTATTATCCCATTAAAATAGGTAAGTATCACGCATACCTATCATCTTGTTATATGCAAATCAATGATATAGATAAAAGCTATTTACATTATAATAAAGCTAAATTGATTATACCTAATGATCGTAATGTCTATGAATTAGGTGTAAAGCTATCTAAATACAAGGATTCTCATTGATAGTTATTATAGATAATTATGATTCATTTACATTTAATTTATTTCAATATGTGAGCCAATTTCATAGTAACGTCATAGTTTTAAAAAATGATGATCCACAAATATTTGATTTAAAAACAAATAAAATTGATGCATTTATATTGTCTCCTGGGCCTGGTAAACCAGATGATGGAGGTTTTATGTTAGATTTAGTTAAAAAATATTATCTAAAAATACCTTTATTAGGTATATGCTTGGGTCATCAGGCTATTATGCAACTATTAGGTGGAAAGATTGTTTCAGCAAAAGATGTATGCCATGGAAAAGTTCATAATATTATTCACAATTCTAAATCTATAATATTTAAAAATATCGAAACTTCTTTCAAGGCTACACGCTATCATTCGTTAGTTGTATCTAAGAGTAGCTTACCTGAGGATATTGAGGTTACTGCCATTGATGAATCTGATGGTGAAATTATGGCTATAGAGCACAAAAATAAGTTAATATTTGGACTGCAGTTTCACCCTGAATCGATTGAGACTAAACATGGTTTACTAATGATTAAAAATTTTATTGATGCAATTAAAAAATAAAAAAATAACAGGAAATATTTCACTACATGGGGATAAATCTATAGCTCACAGAGCCATTATTGTCGCATCTCATTTCCCAGGAATTCATTTAATTAAAAATTTACCGCAAAGCAATGATTTGATAGCAACACTAACTATTTTTAAGCAGTATGGCTTAAAATATAAAATAAATAAAAATAATATTAAGATTGATTCA
>Ga0209091_10002784_pt1 | contig 14528 bp, 21 predicted proteins | sample ArcticOcean_MG_C_6_FD_187438 | JGI IMG/M metagenome (GOLD analysis project Ga0209091, IMG submission 187438) | Marine microbial communities from western Arctic Ocean - ArcticOcean_MG_CB8_128 (SPAdes) (version 2) | ecosystem: Environmental > Aquatic > Marine > Oceanic | place: Arctic Ocean...
ACTTGATTAGTGGCCATTTAATATACTCATATGTTTTTGATGACACTCTTGGACGCAATTATTTCCTCTTGGTGATTGTGAGGGCTGTTTTTTTCGACGCCTTCTTGGGATCCTGTTCCTTCTGATCCATGTGCTTGGGGTTGTACATCTTGTTGTGAAGTTTCCAGAGATCTGGACCACCTACCCTGAAGTTTTTCCTGACCGTTGCTTTGTACCAAAATACACAATCCTGTATCTTGTTGGACTTTACCGTATTATCCAACACGAGACACTCGTAGTTTTCAGTGCAAGCATCCATCACCTTGTTGAACATATCGAAACTTGGGAAAATTCCAAAGAATGATTTATATAACTTTTCTCTATTCTGGAGGATATTCTCTCTGAGGAGGAAGACATAATCAACATTGGCTCGAAGTGCTGGGGGTAAATCCATACAATACTGCATCGTCAACATGAAGAAAATCTTCCAGTGCCTACCATTCATAAAACATTGTCGAATACACGGATCTTTGAGAAACTTATTGTCATACATACAATCATCTAAAAGCATAAAAGCGCCACAATTTGTTTTACCAGCACCCACCAACTTACGCTGTCTCGCCATGACTCTCTCAATAGCATCTTTATCGTAATCACCGTACACGAATAAATCGGGGATGAACTCTGAATAGAAATGATTCCCTTCTTCTGTTCCTGAAAGAACTATACCAGCTGGAAGATGTTTCTTGTGATACATGATATCTTTCACCAAGGTCGATTTACCTGTATTACGCTTACCGATAAATACGATGACCTTATCATCCGCAATACCTTCAGGTTTGAACTTCTTCAACTGAAGATTCATTCTATTATAGTGTCTCGTTTTATTTAGCATAATTTTACTCATATAGAGTAGGAATGGCTGGTCGTCTGAGACTTGCCGCCACTGGTGTCCAAGATGAATGGATCACAGGTGATCCACAATTTTCATACTTCCTGATGAATTATAAGAAACATACAAAGTTTTCGTTTGACTCCGTGGAAAGTCAATTCGATGGGAATATCGACTTTGGAGAAATACTTGAGTGTAGAATCCCTGGTGATAAGGGTGACCTGGTCAGAAATATGACCCTCAAAGTGACCCTAACTGACCCACAACCAAACGACGATGGTGAAAATGATATGGTTTGGTCACCATCTGTGATTACAAACCTCATAGAGTATGCCGAGCTTCTCATCGGTGGGCAGCCCATTGAGAGAATCACAGGCGAGTATATTTACATGCACCAACAACTCAACAATACTAACGATGACATTGAACAGACGTTGTATTTCTTGACGGGTCATGGGAATTATTTGAGCTATGCAGGTGAATATACATACTTTCTAGATCTCCCATTCTATTTCTATAGGAATCCATCACTCGCTATACCCACCTGTGCACTTGCAAAACAACATGTTGAGGTGAGAATTAAGACGAAACCTCTCAGTCAGCTTGTAAGGAATATCAGTGCCTCCTCTAATCCTGACCCAGAAGGTATCTCTGATGTGACAGCTTCGATTGTAAAGTTTTCATTGGACACGGAGTTTGTATATGTCACCCCAGAAGAGAGGGGATACCTCATGTCCAGACCTCTCGATTATGTCATCACACAGGTGCAGATGGCAAAGTTCATAATGAAACCTGGTGAAAACAAAAAGTCTGTGATGCTCAACTTTCAACACCCAGTCAAAGAACTTTTCTTTGTGTCCCATTCAAAATTAGCATCTTTGAACAACATACCAAATTATTATAATGAAATCGTGCGTACCGAACTCCGTTTCAACAATGAAGTTGTATTCAACCGTGATAGTCTATTCCTCACCTATGAACAAGCACTCAAACACCATGTAAATTCTCCATCAGCACTCGATTTCACACCTGAGGAGATTAATGGTTCAGTCCGGCGTTTGGGTCCCTCAAAGTTCGGTATGTACTCATTCTCCCTAAAACCAGAGATGTATTACCCAACCGGTCAGGTCAATATGAGTCGCATATCTCATAAACTTTTTACAATCGAGATTACACCAATCGATGCTGCATATGAAAATGATACACGGGTGTATGCCGTGAATTATAACGTGTTACGTATCGAAAGTGGTTTAGCTGGATTAAAATTTTAGATGGATATAGTAGTAATGGCTGGACAAGTACAACTCTCAGCTTCTGGACCTCAAGAGAGGTTCTTTACAGTAGATCCAGACTACAGTTATTTTGTGGAAACTTTAAAAAAACATTCAAACTTTTCCACCGAGTTTGTGGATATAGATCCTGAAAATAATGAAGCTGATTTCGGAAAGACTATACGATTCAAGATTCCCCAAAATCAAGGTGATCTTCTCAAGACACTCAGTGTGAAAATGACACTTCCAGAGATTGTCGAAACTGCTGCCACAATGTACATAGAGTCTGTTGCCCACGCAATTATAGAACATGTAGATCTCATCATTGGTGGTAAAGTGGTCCAAAGACTCACGAGTGACTATCTCCAGATTTATTCAGAGCATAATGTTACACAAACGAAACAGAAAGCTCTCGAACAACTTATTGGTAAGTATCCACTCAGAACATCAGATAAACGTGTCGGTGAAGTTATCGAGAGTGGTGGAGGTAACTCTGGTATCGTCATTCATAATACACTCGGTTTAAACTCAGACGAAAGTTTCTTTGTTGATCTTCCTTTTTATTTCTATAAACATCCAGAACTTGCGGTACCTCTATGTGCCATCAATAAACAAGAAGTGGAAGTCGAGTTCAAATTGAGAGACGCACAAGACTTGGTAATCAAAGGTGATGGGTCGTATATTGTTTTAGAGGAAACCCTTAAATTAAAAAACTTTCAACTTTGCACCGAAGTTGTATTCTTGGATTGTACCGAACGTATCAAGATTGAAAATACACCCATCGACTTTCTAATGACACAACTCCAACACGATGTTTTTGAAGTTGATGTTGGTATCAACGAAGGAAAATTTAAATTAGATTTTGCGAATCCAGTCAAAGAATTATACTTTGTCATTCAGCGACAGGGGAGTAATGTGAATGCTGTGGACAAAACGCTTCAGGGTAACTTCGTAACCACATTCGATTATGACAACACCTCAAATGTTCAAGATGGAAAGTTTATTCTATATGAAAATCTTGACTACTTGACACTCAGTCTCGATGGTCAGGATATAATCACCGAAGACACCGGGAATGTAATCTTCCTAAAGGCTGTACAGGGGGCGATTCATCACTCCAAGACCCAACTCATCAGGCGATTCTATTCGTATAGTTTTGCACTTCAACCTGAAGAGTGGTATCCCACAGGACAAATCAATTTCAGTCTCATAAAAGATCAAAATATTAACCTAAGTCTAACATCTTGTCCAGATTTTAGTAGACAAATTCGAGTGTACGCACTGAGCTACAACGTTCTTCGTGTACGTGAGGGAACTGGTCAAACTCTTTTTGATTCTAAACAGTAAACATGAACATGCAATCTGGCTTCGGTGATACTGGTAACGGAATGATGGAACAGTATATTCAAACTATGACTAACATCATGTTACCCGTGATGGAAAAAAGTGCTTTACTCGCAGCTGAATATTCCAAAGCTTGTGGGAGGGATGTTTTACTCCCAGAAGATATGGAATATGCGATGAAGTATTGTGCGATGTATACAGTTGGTCAGACAATCGGTTCTCTCATGCCAGAAATTTACGATGAAGAACTCTCAGATGAGGAAGAAGAGGAAGAGGTCGAACCAGAAGACTGTCCAGAGTTTGTGAGATATTCAGGACATGAAGAAAAATTCATTCTCTTGAATCAAGCATATGATCGATGGGAAAGTTGGGTGCCTCAAAATCCGACAGAACAGATGTTAAAAAATGCTATCAATAGTAATGAACACCTCTGAGCCGGAGGGTTGGTCCTTCTCAAACACTAAATTCAAAATATATGAATCTGGGTTAAGTTCTAGTGACGATTCATCTGATGATGAAGATCTTTTTTCAAAAACCAAATCTATAAAAAAGAAAAAATTTAAAAAAGTGGTCGAGAAGGAGGAACTCTTACCCGAATAATTTTCCCAGGGTATTGTATATAATGTCATCTGTTACCAGCGCCCTCCGGACCGTTGATATCGTCACCCAAGAGCTCCAGACTCAGACCCTCAACTCCATCGTTGGTGGTTTCTCCTTCGCTGCCGCAATGTCTTGGATGGATTTCATCCGTTGGTCCATCACCCAGATTGTGAAGGTCCCTAAGAACGGGGGTACCCAGTATGCGCTCACCGCTGTACTCACCTCTCTGTTGTCTGTTATCGTCTTCATGGTCATCTCCCGTATTAACAAGGATGTCAAGAAACCCGCTCAGCCCGTCTATGCGATCACTCGCTAAGTTTTCTAGGGTACCTAGGAGGGGGAGGGGGCTTTCGTTTCATAAAGATCAATAGAAGAAGGCCAATTAAAGCTATCAAAGCAATGTAGGTGTATTCCTTTTTCCATCTATAAACATTCTCCACTACTTTGGGAATGCTTATAGATTCTTCTTCTTCTTCTTCTTCGAGTGCAATTTTTGGAAGTCCCTCTAGTTTATCTGTAGAACATGTCATTTCAAATTTCAGTAAGTGATCTTGTTCCATGAAATCGTATGGAATTAGACGACCATGGCTCATATAAAAGAATTCTACATTGATTTCCTTGATTATCTTTTGGGGACCAGAGTGAAAATGATGAATTAAATGATCATCCCTACCATTGAAATTTATAAAGTTTGAACCATCTAGAAGTATATGTCCAGTATAGAATGGTGTTGATGTGTATACATGTTGGTTGAACTCATCTGAACCCGAACTCAATCGAATAAGTAACGAGTTGGGACCGACGAGATTTATCGCCCCCGATGTTAGAACCCTACTCGTAGATGAATAATCATTTGAACCGAAACCAATAATCTGATGAGGTGTCGTGACCGTAGAAGAATTGTTTATGTATCCATTCACACCTGTATTAAATTCAAAAGTAAAATTGTGATCTCCGGGAGTAGTATTTGAGAATGTAAATCGTTTTGTGTCTACGTCGAATGAAACACTGTTCACGTTAGACACTGGTGGGCCAAGTTGATTCTGTAAGTGCGTTGCGAGGTCATCTCCCGTGGGATAGTCTGCATTTTCTAGGGAAATCGTTTGACCGTCAATACTGAAGGTATTATTGCTGGTACACACTGTCAATTGGGGGGTTGGGATACGAGCAGAAACGAGTTTAATTTCTGAAACATCGTAAATTGGATTTTCTAGGGTGATGCTATACGCATTCGGACTCGAGTATGTATTAGAATATTCATCAATGACATATGTACCTTCTGTATCATAATAGGAGTTTGAAGCAATCACATTGATTCCACGTTGACTACTATCTATATTGAGGTTATACACCTTCATTAAAATAGAGTGATACTATTTTAATGACTGTTTTTGTCTACTCTCTAAAATTCTTACTGATAGAGGCCATTTGCTAGGGGGTTGTTCTGGAGCTGACGCTTAGCAATGTCAAGATGGCAAGTGTTGGGATTGGCGTTACCCTTGTACGCGTTGAACTTATGGAATGATTTCTGCTGGTACTGCTGGGTCCAACCACCATTAGCAGCGTTCATGCGACCATCAACACGGGTCGTATCCGAACGAACCGTAGTAAGGGCACCACCTTGTTTGAGGGCACTCTCACGAACATTCATACGACCAGCGTTACCCATACGGTTAGGCTTACCACGACGATCATCTGGGCGGAAACCATACTTCATGAGCTCTTCGTTGGTCTTTGCGGTTACCTTAGCAGCAGCACTACTCGCATACGCACCACGGAAGTTGGTGATACCTGGTTGCGCTTGGTTCTGGTAGTTGTACTGCTGATCATTGCGATCACTCTTGAAACGGGTTGGGTCCTGGGATACCGTTTGGGCAGAAATGAAACGCTTGGCCCCATTGAAACCGAGACCATCTGTGCGGAGACCAGTCTCTGAACGGTTCGTGGTACGCTTAGTCTTCTCATGTTCGTTACGGGGTACAACACCGGACATACCTTGAGCACGACCAGCCATTGTGGGGCGTCGAGAAGGGAGGAACGCAGTCGTATCAGGCTTGTTATGTGTGAGATCACCTATAACAGCTCCACGACCACCAGTGACATCAGCAGCTGGGCCGGAGCGACCTGGGAGAGTGGTTAATCTGTATGCACCAGCATTGACAGGATTGACCCTAAACATCTGTTGATAGCCACCAACAGCGGGGGTGTCAGCGCTCACACCAAGACCTGGACCGACAAGTTGCTTCTCGACAGGGGACAAGTTATTCATGTGACCCTGGTCATACATACGGTTGCGCATGTTCAAGATTTCCTGACCACCACTTCGTTGTTGCATAGTGATGTCACCAAAACTCTCCATCTCCCTCTTCTGAGGGACACCGAGGGGTATATCGAAATTATCATTTCGTATTTCTATAGGAGGAGCTTTGGCTACCGGTTTTTCAGCCTCCTTCACAGGGGGTGGAACAGACTTAGTACTCAAAGTTCGGCCAGCATACACTAGACCGGCCACAGCCATTAGCGAAATGGGATCAGCCATTCTTACTTCTTACCGACATTTTTATTAACGTACCTTTGCTGAAAGAGACCGTTCTGAAGTTCGGCACGAGTGCTCGCTGGTTCATATCGCATGGTACGGAGAGGAGTCTTACACTCCATGTTGGATAATGGGAAGAGATTACGCTCATAGGTTTGGACGAGATGCTTGTTGAAACGGGAAGTGGTTTGGGGACGGAGTTGGTCACTCGTGTCAATGTATTGGGCTGGTGAACCCTTGCCAGCCATGTAGGGGGCAGTTCCATACAACATGGTATTGGGACGGCATCCACCACAGTTGAGAGTACTGGGCTGGGGGTACACAAAAATTTCATCAGTGGCCTTCACTGCTGGAATGGCACCTTTGTTTTGAACTCTAGAAAGACCCGGCTGAAGCTGATACGCCATTTATTATTACATAAGAATATTAATCTAACTATACGCTACCCCCAAACATTCCCGACCGCTTATCCCCATTGGAACCAAGACCCGCAAACGCTTCGAGTTGGACACCACGGGCGTTGGGATCGCAATATCCTGTACCACTCTTACACATGGGTCCATTCTTGGATCCATACAACCACTCCGCAAATGCCGTCTGGTCGCCTGGAATTTTAGACACCGGATTCGAAACAAATTGTCTATCCACACCATTTCGCATGTACTTGGGTAGAGGTGATCGCGAACGCCCCCCATCCATGGGAATCTGACCACTTGTGTAGTTATTCACAAAAGGTTTTACACTGGGATAATAACACGCCTCCAACCTGTTTGGGGCATCGGTGAAATCAGTGATAAGCACATTAGCCATAGGATTATCCTGTGTAGGCATCTGACAAGATGGTTCACCTTCAACTGTGTAACCATAGGTTTCTGTCACCATCTTCGACTTATAAAGAACAAAGATAACAGAGAGAATAGTTGCACCTAGAACGAATATCCTAGGGTCACGACGAATGATATAAATTAGACAACTCGCATAAATAACGAAACGAGAGGCGGCATTAATACGATCCTCTGGGGTTTGCTCACTTGTCGGCCAGAATTGTAAAGCTGCATCAGCCTTAATGAGCTGCTGAGGATCATCAAACCAAACCTTCATTTAGTATATGTTGAGGTTTATTTTTTTGGTAGACCACCAAGCATACTACTCATCATTTTCATAAGAGCATCCTGATTGAGTCCATCACCATCCCCATCTTGCATCTTATTGGCACAATCTTTAGCAATACCCTCAATCATCTTTAGGGTATCATCTGGAATTGAAGTGATTGTCGTACCAAGCATGTATAGAGTTTGGAGATACTGCCAAGTTGCAGACCTGGTAGCGGTAGACATGCGCTCCCAATAAGACTTGATATTGAGATCCTTGAGGAAGTCGATTGTATCAATCTCCTTGAGAAGGAATGATTCATCCTTCCCAGAAATCTTATCAGCGTATGGAGATACACCCTTCATGAAACCATCCACGACGAGACGTGGGTTTGTAGACTTCAGTAAATCGAATGAAGTCATCATCTTCTTAATGCCTTTTTCCTCTGGAAAAGTCTTGTGCAATTCCACAAGAAATTGACCCATCATATCGTTAAACGCAGTAACGGATGCCATTTTCTTATTATATCGGTGTACTCTTTAAGTTTAGAAAGGCTCGGTAGAAATAGCCTCTTTCTGTCCAATGCCACCTGATACGATGAAAAATACTAAGATCGCATTAAGAACGGCTGGTTTCGTGTATTTGTTAAGTTCCAATTTACCTTCATTATTGAGATGTGCCTTCAAGTGAATGTATGCCGCAGTGATACCTCCTGCAATGAGAGCAGCGCTCACAGGGTCACGAAGATAGTCGGATAGTTCCATTTAATTATACCGGGGATTTTTTGTACGCTGTTCAGGTGCGTCTCCAAATAATACATCATCATCTGCCTGGGGTTGGGGCTGGGGCTGAGGCTGGGGCTCGGGTTCCATCTCAGGCTCGGGCTCGGGCTCCATTTCAGGGGCCTGAACACCCGGGACAGTTTTGAACTCATTCTCAAGACCGGTGGGCTCGGGTTCCATCTCTGGCACAGGTTCCATCTCGGGCTCAGGTTCCATCTCGGGCTCCTCCTCACCATCGAACACCTCGGGATCGATACTGTCTGCAATTTCTCCATCTAATGAGATGTCCCGAGAATCTTGTGACATGTACGTCTGGAGAATCTGTTGAATTGGGATAAGTTCCCTAACAGTACTCTCGATGCAGAGTGTAAATCGCCCTGTGAGCTTCTCATCCCTTAGATATTCACTCTGCTCTTCACTGAAAATACGAGGGTCTTTGTACAAATCCTTAGCGATGTTGTTGTAGCACGTCTGAATAAAAACTTCCTCAGTTGGAAGTTTTAGGGAAATCTTCTTGTTTTCAGCTTTGAGACGAACAGCCGAAAGAATCTTCGTGCAAGCAACAAACACGGCGGCAAGAAGGTCACTAAACCAAGAACACCTATCAGTGATATTGTCAGAGTGACGCTTAGACATGGCATTCGACCAATTGGGAACCTCTTTGAGGTGCTTCTGAAACATCATCAGAACCTGCTTCCCCTTTGAGGTCTTCACTGCTTCATTGTATATTTCCTGAAAAACTTCAATCATAGGTGGACACATAACGAGGCACATCTGTCCAAGGTACTCCTTTTTAGCCTCTACCATTATACTTAACGGGTCAGACATGATTATACGATTAAAGTGGTTTTTAAATTGAGAATTTACTACGCAGCTCTCCTGTATTTGTTCGCAATCTTCTTGAGGTTCATAAGATTTGGAAAATTGGTATCATCCTCTTCCTGTTCCTTCTTTTCCTTCTTCTTTTTTGGAACAACCCAAGAAATATAAATATCATGATCAGTCACAAGTTGAACCGTAAAACCACCAAGAACAAACTGCCTTGCGACGTATCGCGCAGCAGCACTCCTGTCAAACATTGGATATCCCAATAGAAATCCCGGAACTGTTAGGAATATTTGTTTGTGACCAAGTTCTACCGATTGTTTTATCTTAGAAGAAAACTGTTCATAAATTTTTTTGTAAATCTCTTTACGAAGCTGCTTTCGTTTGTCATCAATCTTAGTGACATCATCGATGCTTATCATTACAGTTACTGTAATTTATTTTTTACCGAATCCAACTCAGCCTTTGTGGGTGACGCTACTTCCCTGACCAACTTGTAATCGAGGAATTCTTTACCATCAGAACCTTCAGAGAACGCCTTCACGTCACTTGGTACCTGAACACCAAGAGGCTGGGAGCGAAGAGAAATGAGAGTGACCTTACCACTCTTCTCAACCTCATAGGAAGCAACGACTGAGAAACCAAACGAAAAGCCACCCTTCTTTACAGCCATGAACATACACTCGTAGATATCATTCTGCTCACCTTTGTAATGCCGAACAGTTGTCGTCTCGATAATGTACGTACAGATACCTGTGCGCTTGGAGATTTCTTTGTTGGCTTGGAGTACAAACTCCTCCATATTATCATTATCAACACTCGCCTCAACCTCTGTATATTTGGAAAGGTCTGCTCTGGGATCGTCAAGTTTTATAACTCCTACTGGTTTTGTGTATCCTGAAAGACCAAACGCTTCGGTGAAAGATTCACGAGAAGTTGTGATATAAACCACTAACACGAGAAGGACGATCACAATCAAGTAATTCATATTTACTATAATGCGTTAATTTTTTTTTACAAAATACCCTATAGATAATAGATGTCGCTCCTGATATATAGTCCAAGATGCAAACACTCGATGGATGTTATCGAATACATTAACAAAGTTCCCCAGCTGAAGCAGATCATAAGTTATCATAATATCAATACACAGGGTATTCCACAAAATTATAAGAATAAGATTAATCGTGTCCCCACTATGCTCACGAAGAATGGTAAGATCCTCGTAGGTAACGAGATCAAGAACTGGCTCGATTCTCTCTTACCAAAGAAAGAGGTCGAGAATGGTTCGATTGGTGGATTTGGTGGGTCTATGTTCAGTCTTGAGGGTGGTGAAAACAACTCGGATATGTTTTGTCTTGATGATTACGGACAATCTCTCCAACCCGCAATGACAAAGGAACTGGAAGAAAAGATCAATCGTGAAGTGTCAAAAGGTGTGGCGTATACAGATTTAAAGACGTAACACGCATGTCATAATAGATATGAAACTTGTTACGATACAAGCTTCAGCTTTTAAGTCTACATTTGAAGTACTCAAGGATATTCTGAATGATGTGAATATCTACTTCAGGCCAGATGGAATGTATGTCGTAACTTTGGATACTGCGAGAACCTCCCTTATTGATATGTATCTTTCGGCTGATAACTTTGAAGAATATCACTGTGACCAGGAAGAGATTATCGCTGGTATCAATATTTCAAACACTTTCAAACTTCTGAAGACAATCACTAACAATGATGTTCTCAAGATGGCGATCAACTCCAAAGAATACATGGATATTGAGATTATCAGTGAGACGAAGAAGACAAATTCGAAATTCCAACTCAAACTCCTAGACATCAATGAGAGTCGCATCGAAGTTCCAGATGTTGAGATGACGACGATCACCACCCTCCCATCCGCAGACTTTCAGCGTCTCTGTCGTGACATGTCTAATATTGGGACAGAAATCGATATTCGTCGTGAAGGTAAGAATATTAGTCTCAAATGTGAAGGTGACTTTGCCAATCAGGAAACAACTATTGAATGTCCTGATGAAAGTCCAATGATTCATGGTCTCTACAGTCTAAAATATCTGAATATCTTTACAAAGGCGACGAGTATGTGTGCGTCTGTGCAAATTATACAGGAAATTGGGAATCGATTTTTGATTCTCAAGTACAATGTAGCCAATTTAGGTGAGCTCAAGTTTTATCTAGCGACTAAGGTATCTGAAGATCCGTAGTGAAGTCGTCTAGAGTAGAGAGTGTTTTTTTCATACCCAATGTATTAGCTAAAATAATTTTAGGGAACTTATCTTTGAGTGTTTCCCTATCATAGTATAAAAAGTTTTCGAGTGTAACTTTTTGTCCATGGAAATCATTCCTTGGACCTGAATATCGTTTCACCTTTTCAGTAATGTTTCGCATAGGTTTGTCATCATGATCAACTATCCAAGCACTACTCAAAGGGATACTGAAGTGCATCGCATTATCTTCATTCTCACCAGGTTTGAAATTAATGTCATTTGAAATGGCTATGTACTGCTTACCACTGTAGTAATACTTAATACGAAGAATGAGAGTACTGACATTTTGGGGAATCAATGTATGTCGAAAGTTTTTACCTGTAGCATGCACGTAGTAATTATCGAGAATACCATCTTCCCAATCCTTGCTTTCTTTCATCCAAAAATCATCTTCTATTATATAGCTCATGTCATTATCCACATCATATTCGAGTTCTTCTGAAATAATCGAATAGTCTCGTGGTGTGGTAAGAAATTTATAAAAAAAGAAAATGGAAGTTAAAAGTTTGGTAAGCATCTCTTTATATGAAATGGAAGGTAATTTTTTAAGTAGGTATAATAACCTAATAGATGAATGGAGTGAACTCATAAAGAAAGAGCCAATGAATAAAAAAAAACATGAATCTGATATGGCAGAATATATCATGAAATGTATGCCATATATGAATCAATATGTCGATGATGACATTGAAGGTGGTGATGAAGATATAAATACAAATAACATTTTCAATGTCAAAGAGACTGTCGGTCTGAAGAGAAAGGATATATATACAGATTATCTCATAGATGTTGAAAAAAAAAATTTATCTAAACCTATTGAACGAACACGAGATCGATGTTTAACTTGCCCCGATAGTAATCTACTTCATTTTCAAAACACGAGTGATCTCGTATGTGATTCATGTGGTGCAATCGTAGCAATGTTAATTAGTGAAGAACTGACATATAGAGAAGAACAAGAAACATCCGAGAAAGTTGTCAATTATTCATACAAGAGAGAAAATCATTTTAATGAATGGTTGTCACAATTTCAAGCACAAGAGATGACTACGATACCCCCCGAAGTTATCGAACAATTACGAAGTGAACTCAAAAAGATGAAAATCAAAAAGTTGGAAGACATCACTCATGCAAAGATTCGAGCACTTTTAAAAAAATTAAGACTCAATAAATATTATGAACATGTCCCGTACATTACAAATATTCTCAATGGTATCAAACCCCCAAATATGCCACAAGAGTTGGAGGAATATCTTCGAATCATGTTCAAGGATATTCAAAAACCATTCGATGATAATTGTCCATCAGAAAGGAAAAACTTTTTGAGTTATTCATATGTCCTTTACAAGTTTTGTGAACTCTTGAGTGAAGATCAGTACCTACAATATTTCCCACTCCTCAAGTCTAAAGAAAAATTGTATCAACAAGATGTCATATGGAAGAAGATATGTCACGACCTCAAATGGGAATTTATCCCGACAGTTTAAAGAGTAAATATTCTAAATGTGTAATGAACTGCCCAAACTACCAAATTTGTAGTAAACAGGTGAAACCTGGGTTGAAGGTATGCACTTCATGCTTTTGGAGATTCAAAAATGAAGTATTAGAATTTAGGAATGAGGAGTGTCCAAGATGCTGTAAAGTGGGGGAAGGTCTCAAGTTTCGGAAATGTGAACACTTCTTATGTATGAAATGTTTCGATAGATTACCAGTCTGTAAATTATGTGTTTAAAAAACAAAGATGGTCGTATACATTCCCCCCAGTAACTCAGGTATGAGGAATCTCAAAGGTTTTATCAGGGACTTGCTCGAGGGGTAATGATTGAATCTTTCCGCACTTCCACCTCCCGATTCGGGTGAGGTGGGTAATTCACCAGATACGCTGTCTTCAGACCTGTCAGATGAAGATAGTTTCGACCCTGCAACTCCGCCGCATCATTTAGAGTCTTGATCGTCTTGAATTCTAGAACAGTCTCGTTATTAATAATAATGTCCGCCCTCAAATTACCAATCACATGCCCCTTGAATGAAATGGGAATAATCCGTTCCGACTCATATGAAATTCCCTTCTCCCGTAGTAAAACCTCCATCGCATTATGATATACTCTCTCACTGTACCCAGGTCCCAATTGACAATATATCTCTCGAGCGTAGGCATCGATGTCCCACTTCATTTATAAAGAAACTAAAATTTTCTCTATATATGTTAAGATGCCCAGCCCCATGAATAGTAACAACGGTCCAGTCCCGATGAACATTAACAAAAAGCCCAATAAGTCCAGCCCCATGAACATTAACAAAAAGCCCAAGAAGTCAAAGAAGTCTAAAGAGAATGGAACCCATATCGTATACGTACGGGCACATACCCGTATAGTTAAAAACAAGACCCAATAAACTCTTCGTGTATAATAGATGAAAGTAGGAGTCGTGCGTCCAAATATGATGTTAAGAAGACAGCGATTGAAATTGTCTCATGAAGTAGTCCACAATTTGAAAGAGATAAGTAAGGTATCTTCTGTCAAGCGGTGGGAATATGCAGGTGGTATCGAATACGATAATCTGAAATTTAGTACACCAACACAGGTTACATCAAAAAAACGAAACAGAGTCGAAACTCGTGAAATTGAACAGGTGTGGTATTCTAAAATATCATATCATACACATCCAGGGATTGGGTATCATGAGGAGTGTATATTTGAAAATACACCAATATATACAACCCTCCCCAGTAATTCAGATTTTGAAGCGTATATCAAGGGGTTTCCCAAAATGCAAGTCAATATAATTTGTGATTCACATGGATATTACATTATTGACGTCTTAAAATCAGTCTATAAGAGAGCATCACCCTTACCTGAAGCTGTTCATGAATATATGAGAAAGCTACGCAGTAGACCATTCATGCGCATAGGTGCA
>Ga0209091_10002785_pt1 | contig 14521 bp, 15 predicted proteins | sample ArcticOcean_MG_C_6_FD_187438 | JGI IMG/M metagenome (GOLD analysis project Ga0209091, IMG submission 187438) | Marine microbial communities from western Arctic Ocean - ArcticOcean_MG_CB8_128 (SPAdes) (version 2) | ecosystem: Environmental > Aquatic > Marine > Oceanic | place: Arctic Ocean...
GTTTATCGTAACTAATGTATGTCCAGCTGGTAATAGATTACCTTGCCATTGTTGAGTATACATTAAAGTTCCACTTGGGTCTCTTAATTCTATTTGAGCTGAGGTTAAATCAACATACGCACTTGCATTATACAATTCTACTTCAACTTCATTCCCTGAAGGACATATCTTAATCCCATGATTTAATAGTAGTGTTGCGTCTGGATTTTGCCATTGAAAGGCCTGTGAACAATTTAATACATCATTCCAAAATACCCATTTTTCATTTCGTTGTATCTCAGGAGCTATTCCAGTACCACAGTGTAGGAATAATGTAGGGTAACCTCCAAAGGTATAATTACTTGCTACTGAAGCTCCTTCTCCGTTTGGCCCAATTAAAGGGTAGGGTGTTCCAGTTACCCAGTTACCTACAGAACCTGAAGCTCCGTTTAATAGTGATACTGATGAAGCTGCGTCACCATCTATAAAGAACACCATAAATTCATCAGTTCCGTCAGGTCCAAAGTCATGATACAATTCTTCCATAATACCACTTGTATGCCATGACCAACATGGTCCACACCAATGAGCTGATATATCTACTATTACTGCTTTATTAGTAAAATTGGCCATGTCGTATGATACTCCATTCATATCATTAGCAGTCCATGTTTGTGCTGTTAGTGTAAGAGTTATTACACTTAATAATAATGTAAGTAATTTTTTCATATTATTTTTTAAGTCGTTTTTTTAATGAGGTTTTTGCGTCTTTACCAGTTTTCTTTTTCACTACTGGTTTCTTGTTTCTAATTTGTTTTAACCGCTTATCCGTTTCTGAGATTTTTTTCTTTGTAACTTTTTTTTCTTTTTTAATATTTTTAATCTTCTTCTGAACTTCTTTGGTTTTCTTTTCGTTACCCTTAATATTCTTCTTAATCTTTTTAACTTTTCTATTAGAGTTAGCGTTCATGAACCAAACTAATCCAATAATAAACCCTAACACTCCAACTATAAACTTCCAAGATTTTTTAATAAATTCCATAATTACATTTCTATATCGTCCCCTGGTTCAGTAACTCCCATATCATCGAAGTCTTCTTGTTCTTCATCAGTTTCTTCCATCTCCTCAAATTCTGTAGATGTCTCTTCCGACCACTTTTTAGCCCAACCGTCATAATAAGCTCTTAGTTTTTCTAAGGTTTTTAATGTATCGTCTCTTAATTGTAATAAATCTGCGCTTATATAACAACCAACAGTATCATCTAAAGAAAAAACAAACTCCATTCTTTCTCTTATTAATTCTCCCATCCATTCCACTTTTGGGAGTCCTCCACCTTCATAAATTCTTATCTTACCGAATTTAACTCTATCAGAAACCGCTCTTCTAAAATCTTCCTCTTCCCTTTTTTGTTCCTCAGGGGTTAATTCTCTTCCTTCTTCTTCCTTAATAATGTAAGCCATATTTCTACTACTTTTAAGTAGATTTTTTATCTCATCGTATTGATTGCTCATCCTTTTTTTCTTTTAATAATTTATTATCGATGTAATCGAATTCAAATGATGGGGAAATATCAGTAAACTCTCTAGAGAAATTACTTTTACTCAAAACTCCATTAAATGAAGGTGCTTCTGAAAACATAACATTATGTGATAAAGAGTTCTTTTCTATATTATATTTATCACACAGTGTTTCAATTAAACACCCTACTGATTCCATTTGTTTCTCAGTATAAGGAGCCCAAAAGAAATGTCCTCTCCACTGTTTCTTAAAAACATCACTTCCTTTATAAATATTACCAACCCAGTCTTTATACTTGTTAGTTAATGAATCTTTTTTTAACCACCCTTGGTTTACGAGGGTTATACCTATTGTTTGTTTATCTAATAAATGTGTCCCCATAAACTCTGAATAATATGTAGGTTCATAGTGTTCATAAACCTTACCATCTCTATCTACTGTATATGGTGTTACTTTTTTATATGACCCATTACGTCTTAATAACCACCCGTTAAAGAATTTCATATCTTGAGTACTAGAATTTCTTAAGACTATTTTATATTTTTCCTGAGTCTTGGGGAAAAAATTATCTTCTAGTAATCTAAATTTCGTTTTATTTATTCTCATATTATCTATTATTCTTATAGATTAATCTTTGGTTCTCTAGTTTTTGTTCTTGTTTTATTTTTATAGATTCTTTAGCCGAAAGAGATCTAACTTCTTCGTCTTTATTAACTATAATATCTTTCTCATCATTTTCAATAGGTAATTCTGGTTTAATTTCTTTTTCATAATGTAAACCATCGTTACCATTCTGCCCAATTATATCCATACGTCTTTCATCTTCCATAGTTTCTTCTTCCATTTGTTCTTTTGTTGGTCCAACCGTTACTTCTATCTCTCCACCATCAAGTGTTATCCCCTCAAGTTCCGGGATATAATCTTCAAGTTCATCAAATAACGCATCTTCTGGTTTCTCACCAAGTGGTATTGTGTATGATTTGTTAAATTCTAACCCCTCTGGCACAGACATTTTAACCTTAGGCCTTATTTGTGCAAATGCCATATTGGCCGCCACTACTAGTGCTATCGCTAATGGATCGAAGACAAATATAATAAGTAATAAGAACCAGTTAACAACTTGGTCCATATCTTTACCTGTAGTTTTTGCTAGATACTTTAATGGTCCGAGCTCTCTTTCATCTTCATTAGATATTTCTTTTTCTAATAAAGCCATATCTGTTTTGCCTATTGAGTCTAACACAGCTTCTAGCTTTAGGTTTATATTGTCTCTATCTGTAATTGTAGTCTTGAGTTCACCTTGTAATGATCTCCTCGCTGAACTAGATGTTGTTGTGATTACAGTTTCGGAATTCTTATCCCAGTAAGATACTGATGTTGGACTTGATAATGATATTCTTAAATCCGCTATTGATTGGTTTATTTGAGTTTTTTCAAGCGTTAAATCATCTTTCGTTTCTTGAAACCTAACTTGTTTCTGATTAAGGATTGTTAGAGATTTATCAAGTAACTCTGATTGGGTTGCCGTTGATTGGTAGGCCCCAGATAAGAATCCATAAATACCCCCTGATGTTATTATCATTAGAACAAAACACGCAATTGCAAGATACGCTCTAAGAAATTTGTTAATAGTATCCCAGTATTGATATAATAAGGAGGCTACTACTAACTTTGCAAACTCTAATGACCCGGCCATTATAATTACTTGTGTACTAGCACCAGCGAATAACTTACTTAGTCCAAAGACCGAATAAAATGCTGCGGATCCAGACACTGCTAGGGCCGAAAAGGCAATAAGTAATGGAAAGAGGCTTTTTTTCATAATGTATTTATTTTACACTATAAATATCTAGTCTTCCATGAACCTAAATAATGAAAGTGAATTATTTCTGAGTTTACGAATAGATTTCTCTTTTATTTGTCTAATTCTCTCTTTAGTTAAAGAATAAGATTCTCCAATAGCTTCTAAAGTCTGGCTTTCTCCGTTAAGTCCAAAATACCTTTTAATAATGTCTTGTTCTCGAAGTGATAATATTGATAGTACTTGGTCTAGTTCTTTTTTAAGTTGTACTTCTTCATCTGCACAATAATCAGGTTTTTTACAATCTTCATCCGCTATTAAATCAATTAGTTCTGAACCTTCATCATCTATTTTAGTGAATAGTGAGGTAGTTTGTGGTATGTGTTTTACATTAAAAATTTCTCTTAATTCTTTTTCTTCTTCAAGAGAGGAAGCCTTTTGTAGTTCTTTATAAAGTTTCTGATTTTCTGTAATAACATTTACTGGTACTCTAATCGTTCTAGAGTTTTCATTTAATGATTGCACTATAGTTTGTTTAATCCACCAAACGGCGTAGGAGATAAATCTAAATCCTTTAGTGTGGTCAAATCGAGTAGCCGCCTTCATTAGACCGTGATTACCTTCTGCAATTAAATCACTTAAGGTAAGTCCCTTATTTTGATATTGTTTAGCCACAGAGATTACAAATCTTAAGTTTGCCTTCACCATCTTGTCTATTGCACTTTGCTCACCTTTAGCAATTTTCTTAGCCAATTCTACTTCTTGTTCTGGAGTTAAAAGTTTTTCTCTTCTTACGTCCTTAAAATATTGCGATATCGAATCTTCATCACTGTTTATAAATCTACTCATAATTTCTATTATTGTTATTATTATTATTATACTTCAAATACTGTGCCCCTACTAATTACTATGACATTTTGTCATCCACTTTAGTGGAATCTATTCTTTTGTTGGCAAAATTAACATATTCCTCTATGTTATCAAAACCAATCCATCCTCTTTTTAGCTTTTTAGCTGATACTCCTGTCGTTCCACTACCCATAAAAGGGTCTAACACAAGATCCCCTTCATTTGTTGCCCCTTTGATAAAGTAATCAACTAATGATTCGGGATAAACGGCAATATGATTATCGGAAATTCTTTTGGATTCTGAACCGATGTTTATTAGGGTAGATGGTAATGCTCCTTTTGGATTTGGTCCCCAATCTTTATACTCTACCTTATCATCCCCTTCTGTTCTATTATACCTTTTTTTAATTGGTTTTTTGAATCTCTTTAGAGATGACTCGCTATATGGTACTCTCATTTCATCTATATTAAAGGTAAAGTTCTCTGTTTTCGCAAACCAAAAAAGGTACTCTATCTTATCACCAAACCTTTTTGGGTGCGATAGTCCTTTTCCTTTATTCCAAAATAATCTCTCATATAATTTAAGTGTTGTTGAGTCTGTTATTTTGTAGATAAGTTCATATACGTAAGGATCTCTAAATTTGTTACTAACTTTATCATTTATGTTTAATATAAAACTACCTGTTGGTTTCAAAACTCTCTCTATCTCTCTAACATGATCCATTAACCACAGAACATACTGTTTTACTGGTATTCCCTCACTCCCATCTACATATTTCTTCATGTCTGCATATGGTGGTGAAGTTATAACCAAATCCACTGTGTTATCTTCTAGAGTCAGTAACCCATGTATTGCATCTATATAATGTACTTTATTATTTTTCATTTTTCAATTTTCCTTGGTTATCTAAAAAATCTTTTTCTTCTTCATTTAATGAGTCTATCCCGTTTTCTATTATCTTATCTAAAAGGATATTAACCGTTAATCTTTTCTTAGGTAGTTTATCTAGATAGCTCTGTAATAACTCCTTAATAGGTATTATCCCTATATCTCTTTCTTTTTTAGGTTTTGTTTCGTCCTGAAGTTGTGTGAATTTAGTATCTAAAAAATATGTTTTAAGTTGTTCATCCATTTCTATAGCATGTTTTCCTTCTAAACAAAAAACAAAGAATGACTCTATCATATCATCTAAATAATCTAATAGAATTTGTCTAATGTCTTCAACATCACCATTACTTTCAAAATGATAGATACTATATGTTGGTCCACTAAAGAACTTTATCTCATCACTTATTTTTTCTAGATCAGATAATGTCTCAACGATTAACTCTTCTTCTGTTAACCCAAAAATGAATAATATATATTTTTTCATAATAATTTATTTATGGTACAAATATACTAATTAAATTATACACGACAAAGAGAACTTATATTTTCTTTCTTAGTTATAGTAATTATTTTTTCTGACCAATCTTTAACCATGTCATTATGAGTAATTAACATAACAATAGGAAAATAGTCTTTTACCTTACCAAAAAATTGGGCGACTCTTTCAAGATTTTCGTTTGAAACCTTCCCTAGAACTTCATCTAATACTATAATATTAGGTTTAGGGAGACAACTAATTCTAGTTAACACACAACGTAAAGCCAAGGAGGCTAGTGTTTTTTCAAACCCACTACCAGCGAATAACGGTTTTGTAACCGAGGTTTCTCTATCCGTCATATGGAACTCTACTTCTTTTCTTTCATTAAGTTCCAACATAATATCAAATTCTGTGGTATCACTTAACAACCTTTCTAATTCATTGTTAATTGACGGGATTATATTATTCATTACAATTTTACCTATTCCATTTTTACCGACCATCTGAATGTAGATTCTGAATACATTATCTATTTCCTCTTCCTTCTTAATAGTTTCAATAATTTTTCTATTGTTGTTAAGGGTGGTGAGATTATTATCAATTTTAGCGTTATTAGTCGCTATTATGTTTAGGGATTGATCTCTCTCTAAGGATTTTTTACTTTTTCGGTAATTAACATCTACAATTTTTTCCTCGATACTTATATTATTTTCAATGTCTTTTAGATGAGTATTATATTTGACCATTACCTCATTTTTCTTTTGTATTCCTAACTTCCATCTTTCTAAATCTATCTCTATCCTACTCAAGGTTATTTTAATCTTTTCAACTTCATCGGAATTACTCTTTAATTGTTGTTCTTTTTCCAATTTTTTCTGTATTTTGATCAATCCTTTATTATTTTCTTCTATTTTCTTTTCTAATTTCTGAATGTATTTTTTAATCTCTTGTATCTCCTCAGTGTGGTCTATATCTTCCATAGCTCTCTTACAAACCGGACAGAATTCGCCATTTTCTAAATTTTTAATTTGTTTAAGGTGATTATTTAATTCCGAATCTATTTTGATTACCGTTATTTCTTTTTCTTTCTCTTCTTTTAATAAAGCGGAATAAGTGTCTATATTATAATTCGTCTTTCCAATCTTTTTTATCTCCTTTTCCCTTTCTTCATAAAGACTTTTAGTGGTAGAGATTTTCTTCTCTAACTTCCCAATCTCTTCTTCAATTTCCTGTGGTTTAACATTTGTTAACTGATCATCTATTTTTGTCTTTTGGGAAGAATAACTGTCTTTCTCTTTTTCTAGAGCCCCCAACTCTTTTTCTATATTTTTTAATGTTATATTTTCATCAATCTTTAGTGCTTTTAGTTGTTTTACTGCGTCTTCCAAGTTTTTATTATTACTCTTTAGTTCTTCAGTGTCATAAAGATTCATCTTCAAAGTTTTATTCCATAAAGAATACATCTCTTTTGCAATTTTTTCTTTATTTTCTAATATTTCTAACCCTATAAACTTTGACAATATTTTTCCTCTTTCTGTTGGTTTTGTTTCAATAAGGTTTTCTAGATTGGAAGCAGTTGAGATAATGGTGGACATAAAATCGTCATAGGTTCCTATGCTCTTTCTAATTAATTCATCTGTTTCTCTTCTTTGTTCACCTTCTAGATTAAGAATTGATCCGTCTTCCATAACTTTCTGAAATTTTAATTCAGTTTTCACCGCCCATTCTCCCTTTTTTGTTTTTTTACGCACTATACCTCTCTCTATCGAATATTCCTCATTATCTATAATTAAGTGTCCTTTAACCCTTACCCTATCTTTATCAGAATGTCTATTAAAAATCTCAATAGTTTTTGTGGTTCTTGTCGTAGTGTTAAATAGTAAAAACAGTAATAGGTCTAAACAAAATATGGTTTTACCACCAAAATTAGGTGGGTTAGACGAAACCACTGTAATTCCATTTAATTTCTCATAATTAATGGCATTTCCCTCACCAAAAGATAAGAAATTATCAAACTCTATTTTTTTTATCTTCCACATTCGATGTCTATAATCCACATCTCTTTCTTGTTCTAATTTCTCTTGTACTTTTTTGTTAAGTGATAATAATCTCTCCCATTCTACTTCATGGTTAGTTAAACTTAACCAAGAGGCAAATAATTTTTTTTGGTAGTTATCGTCCATTATATTTTCAGATATGTCAATTTCTACTTCTCCTGTTATTTCATTAACTTTGGTTGGTTTGAATATTACATTGACTTTCTTCACCCCATATTTGTTCTTAAAGTAGGATTCTACTTTTTTTCTTTTTTGTTGAGTGTAGTTTTCTGATTTATCTTCCCATAAAACTCTAATCTGGGCGTTTTGAGGGACTCTAATCATCGTATAGGTTTTTGTTTAGTTTGGATCCTCTTAGGAAATCTCCTCTCATTAATTTTTTTAATGGGCCTTCTTTATGTTTATTAATTTCTTTTTGTAAACCTTTTATTTGTGTTTGATAAAATTCCGTCTGGGAACTTAGGGTTAATAACTGAGTATCTTTATCCTCTGTTATGGATTGGAGATTACCATATTCCTTTTTTAAGTTTTCTATTTGGTCTAGAAATTCTTGTATTTTACTATCATCTGTTATTGGTATTTCTTTTTCAACAATCTTTTCTATGATTTTTTCTACTTCTACTACCTTTTCTATGACCTCTCTCCGTCCTATCGGGGTTGGTCCGTATTTTTCAATATTAAAACCTGTTATAAAACACCTAAAGGCTAGCTCGTCTATTTTATCAATCTCATTAAGTTTACAATACTTCTCAAACTCTTCTCTTATGTCTTGTGGTATTTCTATCTTCATACTAATTTTTCTTTTTCGTTTTCAATATCTTCTATGGTGTTTATTCTAAAAGAATAAAACCCCCAACTATTATCTATGTCTTGGAACTCGTATTTATCTTTCTCTATATCTACAATACAGAAACCATGTTTATTTATACTCTCTCCGAAGTTTTGTTGTATTAATGACCCAACCATAATAACAGGTCTTTTATTTATTTTTAATACTTCCCTTTTGTGTATGTCCCCACATAAAGTCCAATCTAGTCCTTCAAAGATACTAACTTCCTGTCCATCTTCAAATTCATATCCAACATCCGTTTTAAGTCCCACTATTGGATCATGATAGAGTCCAATATGTGTTTTATTTGGGAATTCTTTTCTTGATTCTTCTATGTTTGGTCTGTCTGATCCTGTAATCTGAGAAAAAACACACCATATAACATTATTATCTTCATAACAACCTGTATCTTTATAAAATAGTATCTCCTCATTACCCAAAGATTCGATAAGTGGAGATAGGGCGTCCATTCTATCCAAATTATTCGCCAAAAAATCATGATTCCCTAATATAATAACTGTTTTACATATATTAGTACAATCATTTAGTAGTTTTATAACAAAACTAACTAATTCTGGTGTCATTTGGTTTTTAGAGTGTACTATGTCACCAGCAATAGCAATTCTTACCTCTTCCTTATTTAATTCTCTTTTCTTAATGTCGTTAAGAACCTCTTGATAGAACTCATCTAGGACAGTTTGATATTCCAAGTGTCTTTTGAACAATCTTATGTGTATATCCGCTATGTGATAAATTACCTTTATCATTATTTTTTAGTTCTTAACATTACTTTAATTTCTTGTGTGTAGTCATGGCATTTTATTGGAAAGTATTTATCATTTTTTTCATTAAACCATACGATGTAATTATCCCCCAAATCAATATTCGTATTTCTTGTTATAATATATTTGTATAAAGATAATTGTAATGAATACGTATTTAATTCACAAACATCAAGATGAGATATTGGTTCTTTGAATTGTTGCCATCTATTTTTTTTATCTATTTTCTTATTAGTTTTCCAATCCCATATTTCTAACTTACCCGATTTTTCATTGAAGAATAGTTGGTCGACCATTCCACAGATACCAAGTTCCTTATCGCCTACAACTAATTCAGCTCTAATCGGTATCAATTTACCATATGATTGTTTATAGAACTCCTCAAAAAGAATCACTATTTTATCAAATCTTTCTTTAACGTCATTTCCCTCACCTAAAACATTATTGATTTGTTCTTGTGGAAATGGAAATATTCTATTGGTTAAATAATTCTCGGCGTACTCATGAAATGCTGTCCCTTTCTCTGTTGAGGTTAGTGATTTATTCTTCCACTCTGCCAATATTTCTTTTTGTGTTATGCCTCTTTCTTTGGCTTTTCTTTTAGACCAATATTCTTCATCAAATTTTTCCTTAAATTTTCCAATGAATGTAGTGACGGAGGTTAGTTCTTCACCATCTATATAATACTTGTGTGGTTTATCATAGTATTTGATATTATTAAACTTAGCCAATTCTCTTATTAATTCCATTATAGTGTACTTTCTTTTAATCTACCCGATGATAATAAAACTTTCTTTAGTTCCATAATCCCATGTTCCTTTACAATATCTGCAACATCAGTGTTATTAGGAACTTTTGTTAAAAAGACCTTTTCTTTTAATTTACCACCATCTAATTTTTTATATAATTTTATTGCATCATTCCAAGCGTCCGAATCTAGAACAATGAATATTTTCTTAGTTAACTTTTTGTATATAACTTCCCATAACTTATCACTCATAACCTTACCTAGCATTGGTATCGAATTAGGTATAAATAAAGAATCAAAGACTCCCTCCACTAGAAATAGATTTTTATTCCAATCTATTTTGTCTTCGTTAAATATTATATCCTCTTTTGAAGTTATTGGATTGAGGTACTTCATTTTATGATTAACATAGCTTCTACTTATAAAGTAATTTAGCTCACCATACTTATCGTAGGAGGGGATAATAACTCTTCCTGAATATTTACCATCTTTACAAAACCCAATTCTATTTCGAGATATTATTTCTTTGGTGATGGCCCGGCTCTTTAGATATCTCATTACTTTTATCGTCTGATAATCTTCCTTAATATTATTACTTAAAGGAATATATTCTTTAGGTAATCCAATTTTTTCAGTTACTATATTAGCTTCGGAATATTCAAAGTCACTACCATCTACTAAGGAAAAGTATCTATCTTTTATCCTCTTAGGTGCGTAAATGTTCATTAACTTTCTAAGACTTCCGTGAGTACCATGTGTTTCACTACAAGCCCAACACTTATATACCCCCAAACGATAGTTAACCTCAAAATTACCTTTACCGTCTCCTTTGTTTAGTCCTTTTATATCTTCAGAACAAACAGGACAGTCATAGCTAACTTGTTGTTTACCTTCGTTAGACTTCATTCTCTCGCCTAGAATTTCATCTAGAATGTCAATTATGAATTCATTCCCCATAATTAAAGATACTAATATGTAATGATTATGTCAATTAAGACCAAAGACCTTCTTGTTTCATATGTCCTAAAACACATGCATATGCATCGGTCATATCAAAAGATTCTTTTTTAAGGGTTTGGTTTCTGGTGTATAACCAAACTATCTGTGGTTCCAGTAAAGCAACTTTTTCCCAAACTATCATTTTTTTGTCGCTTTTAGTGTCATATCCTCCGAAAAGAACTGGTTTTAATCCTTTCTTTCTTGAAGCCATAAGTTCTGGGAATGCAAATTTTCTGGAGTTGTAGGTAGAAATATAGGATGGGGTAACTCCTAAGATGTCATAACATATTTTAGAAATCATACCATTATATCTTAATAAAACCCCTACTGTGTTTACATTATTACTTCTAAGTAAAGGTTCTTCAATAATCACCGTAGTTACATTTAAGTTTCTATATTTTTCAATGAATATCTTAAATATTTCGGCCTTTCCTATTAGTTCACCAATTTTAGTTTCTGCTTTTGGTTTAGGTCTTGGAGAGATATGTGTTAACTCAAGTAAATTTCCATCTTCTTCAAATAAGGCAACCCCTATTGTCTTTGTGGATATATCTAATCCTAATATAGTGTTCTTTTTTTCCATAGAACCAATATAAGCTGTTTATCTAGTTAAGTTAAGAGTTGCTGTTAAATATTGTGTCTGAGTTTTTAATATCGGCACATCTGGTACTGCCACCCCTAATAGATTATAGTTTTCATCCCATAAACCGATCTTAGTTACATACACCCCTGCATTATTAGAACCCGATTCAGAATACTCTTCTATCCATGTTGGGTTAGTCGAAGTCCCCCAAGATCCAGATTCAGCAACACAAGTTATACTTTGTATATAGTCAGTACTAATTGTTCGGAATGAAGTTGACGCTGAAACATCCGTTATTTGAACTGCCGTCCCTCCATTATCCGTTCCTCCTGTAAAATAAACAGCAGTAAATGGTGTTCCACTATCTCCTTGATTACTCCATCCTGTCGGAAATATTGGTGCTGGTATCCATGGGGAGGACCCACTTGCACCTCCAATAGGTAAAAGAGGTAAGAAGTTTGTATCTCCGTAATTAGATGCTGAATTGGCAGCTGCCCACGCATTACCTACTGCCTCACCTGATGCTCCATTATCAGAATATAAATTTCCTGGTCCTGCGTAAGTACCATCAGTAGGAGTTACAAAACCTGCTCCTGTTACAGTTCCTGCTGTTAAAGCCATAATATCAACAATATAGGGATGAGTAATAGCACAAAAACCAGCGTCTAACATACACAATCCAACTGGAACATCTATTTTATCTCTTCCTGTTAAATTAAGTGATTCATAGTTAAACGCCTCTTTACCGTCTTTATAAACCTTATTAGTGTTTATTAAAGCATTAGCCGATTGTGTTGCCCAAGACTTAGCTGGATCGTTATTTGGTCTTCTAACAAAATCTGAGAATAAAAATACAACATTACTCTTATAAGGATTATAATTAATAAGTTCGTTATTAATATTGTAGATTGGTTGACCAAATTCTACTGCATTAATACTACTTTCTGAGGTTAAGTTATCAAAACTATTTTGGTACCCTCCTTGATACTCATAAGAACCATATATATCTATTGTTTCGACACAAGGAATTATTCCACAACTTAACTCTCCAGGAGTTCCAATTGTACCAAAAGTTGAGGCTTGCTTCACCACTGGTATTTTCATATGTATAGAATGTCCCACTACTAACTCCCCATAACTAGTTCCAGTGATTGGGGTGTAGATGATTACGTTTTGATTAAATCCACTAGTCCCTGAAAAGTTATAAGTTGTTCCAGTTGCAAAATTTCCTTGGAATACTGTTTGTTGCGTCGGAGTAAGTGGTAAATTCATTGTCATGAATATATTATTCTGTGAATTTGTTAAGTTCCTTCTGTCAGCTACGTAAAACTTACAAGCCTTTCCACTATTTGTAACACTATTAGTATTCACTGTTATTGGTTTTATTACAGAGGAACCATCCTCTACTTGTTTGAAAAATCCTGTATTAATTGCCATAGTTTTTTATTTTAATATCCTCCTCCTGTACTCCTGTTTCCGGTTGTCGTATTTTGTCTTACTGTTCCAGAATTTGGGTTATTTCTTGTGTTGTTATTTGTGATTCCACCTTGTGCCACTCTAGTATTTGTTAGCATTTTAGTTTTAGGATCTAAAACCAAAGTATCTCTTCCAGGCATCGCCGCTAAGTAAGTAGGTTGAGCCATATATACTGGATTATTCTCATTAGATGGTGTTTGATTCATTACTACCCCTTGTCTATTAGTTGTTATTTCCCCTAAAGAGGAGTCATACTCAACATTACTCTTAAAAGGTAAATTTATAAATGTTTTAACATAAGCGGATGTGTAATCGGCATATGGGTTATCCGTAGTAAGACCACCTAGGATAGTTGTGTAAACACCATCCTCTGCTGTTACTTCTACCTTAGGATTTAATTTATATTGTACTTGTCCTCTAGTAGTTGATTCGTCAAAATAAGCATTAAGATTTTTATAATCTCCTGAGTTAAATGTCGGTATTCTATATAATATTGCCATAATTTTTTATTTAGTGTGCCACTTCATTATCAAATCTTTCTTTAACAACAAAACTATTGTATCCGTAACTACTGTTGAATTGTGAAAGACTCCAATCAATTGTTCTATCTTCTGCGACTGCCTTGTTGTACTTAAAAGTTATTGTTATCTCCGCGTCTTTAACTGGATTAGAACGAGAAGTTGTTATATTCCTAGGTTTAGCGATTAATGATAATGTTGTTCTATAGTTATCAGAACCATCTTTACTTGTGAATTGGTAAGGTGAAAGAGTAGTTTTTCTGAAAAAAGATTCAATAATATCATTTTGTACTGATATAGGTTTGGTCCCAAAAGAACATGTCTCTAGTATCGGTATTGCTAATGGATAACTTCCTGTTCGTGTTCGTGGATAAAATGCTCTATTGTGATTAGTTATAATCGAAATCCCTGGATAAAGAGGAACAATAGTAGAGTTATTTGTAACCGCTACTGGGATATTTAATCCTTCATAACTTCCAGGGTCTACCTCAATAAAATCATAATCTGTATTAATAGCGTTCTGACCATCCATAAAACTTACCATGTCAAAGTAATTTATGATTGGTGATTGGGAACCGTTTCCTTGTACAATACCAGAGTCAAAGGATCCATCAATAGTGTCATTAAACCAATCTCTTCTTCTTATACCATAGACGAAATCTGTCATACCTAGGGTTACCCCCCATTGTCCTGCCCCTCCAAACAACTTACCATTCTGTTTTTTCTGTGGTGGATCATTTGTTAATTTAGTAATGGATTCAGTATATTGGTTTGTGTCTCTTCCTGAAGAGAAGGCAAACTTGAATGGGCTATCTATCGAATTTTCGATGTAACTTGCATTAATAGGACTCCCTCCATTATTATATAACATCTCCTTAGACATTAAAATATATTTCTGTAAATCAGAACTATATTTGTTAACACTAGTAGTGAGTATTCTATCATTTTCACCAAGAAAACAGATATCAATATCATCTTTTTCGGTGTCTAGAGTTACCTGGGTGTTTTCATCGT
>Ga0209091_10002789_pt1 | contig 14492 bp, 12 predicted proteins | sample ArcticOcean_MG_C_6_FD_187438 | JGI IMG/M metagenome (GOLD analysis project Ga0209091, IMG submission 187438) | Marine microbial communities from western Arctic Ocean - ArcticOcean_MG_CB8_128 (SPAdes) (version 2) | ecosystem: Environmental > Aquatic > Marine > Oceanic | place: Arctic Ocean...
TGATACTTCTCTATTTCCAATCGAATAGCTTTTTGAATTTTTTCTGTGAAACTATTCTCTATAGCAAATAAATTTCCAGAAGTTTGGTAACCGTTAACGAGGAGGGATTGTTTTCTATTCGATATCCTATTCTCGTTAAGGATAGATCTTGCCTTTTCGACAAAAATTTCTTCAAAATCATATTGAGTATTCATGTCAATGTGTAAAACATATTTCAGTGGTTCCCTGCAAAATAGATTCGGCTTTTCGAGCCCATATTTCAATGCGGAACGGCAGGTAAGTGATCCAATAACTGCGTTAGCTTTATCCTGATTTATGAGGTAATCCAATTCATCGATAAAAAGTGACCGTTTATCCTGCAGATACAAACACTTCAATAGGTTGCTATGGGCTTCAACATAGTCAGGTTTCAATGCTATCGCTTGCGTGTAGCTTGCTTCAGCCTCGTCTAATCTACCCTGTTCTTGGAGCATGGTACCAAAGTTATAATGGGCTTCGGCATAGTCAGGTTTCAATGCTATCGCTTGCGTGTGGCTTGCTTCAGCCTCGTCTAATCTACCCAGCTCTTTAAGCGTGTTACCCAAGTTATTATGGGGTTCAGCATAATCCGGTTTCAACGCTATTGCTTGCCCATAGCTTGCTTCAGCTTCTTCCAATCTGCCCAGCTCTTGGAGCGTGACACCCAAGTTGCTGTGGGCTTCGGCATAGTCAGGCTTCAATGCTATCGCTTGTGTATAGCTTGCTTCAGCCTCTTCTAATCTGTCCAGTTCGTTCAGCGTGTTACCCAAGTTGCTGTGAGCTTCGGAATAGTCAGGTTTCAACGCTATCGCTTGCTTCAAGCTTGCTTCAGCCTCTTCTAATCTACCCTGTTCTTGCAGCGTGTTACCCAAGTTGCTGTGAGCTTCGGCATAGTCAGGTTTCAATGCTATTGCTTGCCTATAGCTTGCTTCAGCCTCTTCTAATCTACCCTGTTCTTGCAGCGTGTTACCCAAGTTGCTGTGAGCTTCGGAATAGTCAGGTTTAAGTACTATCGCTTCTGTATAGCTTGCTTCAGCCTCTTGTAATCTACCTAGTGCTTGAAGCGTGTTACCCAAGTTGAAGTGGGCTTCGACAAAGTCAGGCTTCAACGCTATTGCTTGCGTGTAGCTTGCTTTAGCCTCTTCTAATCTACCCTGTTCTTGCAGCGTGTTACCCAAATTGCTGTGGGCTTTGGCAAAGTCAGGTTTAAGTACTATCGCTTCTGTATAGCTTGCTTCAGCCTCTTGTAATCTACCTAGTGCTTGGAGCGTGTTACCCAAGTTGTAGTGGGCTTCGGCATCTTGAGTAGATAATGCAACTGCTTTTTGGTTAGCATTTGCAGCTTCAACTTTTCTACCTGTCTGCCCAAATATTGCACCCAGTACTTTCCAAGCAAATTGATGTTTGGGAAATTGCTCAGTGATAGATACCGCTAGCTCTTCAGCATCAGCAAATCGCCCGTTCTGATATTGCTCTAATAGATTACTAAGTTGTTGTTGGGATGGGCTGAGACAAATAACATTTTCTTGTTTGTTTATGGAGGCTAGTTGTGCCTCTAGGACATTTAATTTTTCGACAGCCACACACTGCTTTTTTGCCTGCTCAAGGACTTGCTTTGCTGCTTCAAACTGCTGTTCTTTGATTAGAGCATCAATGTAACTCAGCCAAAACTGCTCTATATTCGGATTTACGTCCAGAGCAATTTTAAATAATGGCAGCGCCGCCTTTATTTGATTCACAGAAATGGCTATAAGCCCTATATTATGGTTAGCGTCAGGATGTGTAGGCTGAGACTGCAGGATAGCTCGATAAAGGCGCTCAGCTTCCTGCAGATTGCCTGATTTATGTGCTGCAACACCCTGTTGCAGGACTTGTTCGATAGTCAATTCCATTAAGTTCTCTTAAACGCTGCTTCGTACATATTTTAAGCACCTGTTTTAATTCGTTATTGCATGCTTGTCACATCTGATTTACCTATCAAAGCATTGTATTGATTTTTATGGAATTCCGATAGCACGTTTTTTGACGTCTAAAATATCAGCATGGTTGGTTCGTTTTATCTCATCGAAGAGCATCTAGCCCCAGCCTCATTATGCCAGTCACTGATAACGTCAAACAGAATTATAGACAGCTGAAAACCGTGCATTAATGAGCATTTTTCAAACGCTTATTAACTGATTTGTTAATTGGGTAGCGGCTTTTGAGGAGTGGTGGGTTTGATAGCAGTTCGAGCTGTGTCGTTCGCCGCGGGTTTGCTAGGTTGCTGAATGTGCTTTTTGATGATTTTTGTTTTGGGTATTGAAACTGTGCGAGTGACTGTTTTTGTGTCTGGCTTAGTCATCTTCTTTGCTAATGCTGCAACGCTGGCGCTTGACGCAATCATCAGCTCAAGTGCTGCCCATTTTGTGTCAGCATCCATAGCGTCGATTTGATTGCAAATGATGTTGAGAGTTTTTTGAATGTCGTGCAGTGCTGATTTGTTCATACAGTTATTTAGCAATATGCAGACTTTAGTTATTAATACCTATTCCCATTCCATTTGTTCGTATACACGTAAGGCGTTACCTGGGGCGATGCCTTCGTAGTTAAGCAAGTGGCTAAAAGCCGACTGATCAACGGTGCGAATGTCGATCAAGTCACCATCATTATCTAAAAATTCACCCACACCTTGCCGCAGATGAATTAAATAATTATAGGTTTGCTCTTCGAGCTTGGTCAGGGTGCTCACTGCTCCGTGACCAGGAATCACCTGCTGTGCTGGTAACTGGGACATCTCCTCAAATACCTCAACCCAAGACAGACTGTCAGACACCTCAATCACCCCTAACATGCGATCACCATAGGCAATATCGCCAGTAAAGAGGATTTTCAAAACAGGAATATAAACCCAACTGTCACCCGGTGTGTGAGCTGCACCTTGATGAGTAATGTGTATCTCTAAGCCCCCATGATTTAAGGTATACGTTTGGTCAAAGGTCACGTCAGCAGTCATGGGCTCAAGGTTCTGCATAGGATCTTGGCCTGTTGTTGCTGTTAAGCCTTGTATTTGATCACCCGCTCGTTGATCGTGATCGGCTACAGCTGCATTGCTGGCTATAATACGGGCCCCTTGCTGAGCAAAATAGGCGTTACCTAACCAGCGATGGTCTTGACCACCGGTATTGATGACCACTGTAATGGGTAATGAGGTGGTTTGTAATATTTTGGCTTCGATGGCTTGGGCTGCTTCTGTGCCTGCGCCACTATCGATTAAAAGCACCCCTGTATTGCCAACAATAAAACCAAAATTGGCATTATTACCTAGATTCTCTGCACTGCGGTTTCCCGTCTCACCAATAATTGCATAGACAGGGCCACTGATGTGCTGAGTGGTTAAGCTAGCATTGTTGGCTAAGGCCGTTTGACTCAGGCATGCCATAGACAAGCCGACCCCTAAAAGAATGACTAGGGAACCATTACGGAGGCGGTTTTCCATGCCTAGTGACCTCAAAATAATTCGTTGATACTACCTAAATATCTCTAGATCATACACTGAAAGCAAACTGCTTGTCCTATTGCCAGCCGAAGGGAAATTACTGGTGTCGCTCACCCTCAGTTCTGTGCCAGCTTTGTGGCTACTGAGGTCTGTTGCCTGAAAAAAACTGGCACACGAATGGCACCAGCAGATAAATTAAATCAAACATCAATGGTCGGTATGTGATCGCTTATCCTAAAAGATTATTAACCCTCAAAAATGAGTTACTCAAACGCTCCAATCAAGCGTAAGACCCGGTGCTGGCAGACTCAGTAGGTGGCGGCATAATTCCTGAGTAGCTGATACCACTCAATAACGCCATATCACGGTGCCACGTTGCTAAATCCTCTTGAGTGAATTTTCTTAAAGCATCATGCCCACAGGCCCGAGCCATCACCTGCATCAAAAGGGTTGAGGATTCAAAAAAGTTTTTAAGTTGATGAGCCGATTTTTCAACATTCAACCTCTGCCGCAAATCTGCTTTTTGAGTGGCAATTCCGGCAGGACAGTTATTGGTATTACAAATTCTTGCGGCAACACAACCGATCGACTGCATTGCGCTATTAGAAATGGCAACGCCATCGGCTCCCAAAGCCATGGCTTTAACAAAATCCATGGGCACTCGCAAACCACCCGTAATGATCAATGTGACTTTACCACTTGCACCTTGCTCGTTTAAATACCTGCGAGCCCGTGCCAAGGCTGGAATCGTAGGCACACTGATATGGTCCCTAAACATTTCAGGAGCAGCTCCTGTACCACCACCACGCCCATCGAGAATAATGTAATCAGCGCTGGCATCCAAAGCAAACTGAATGTCTTTTTCAATATGGTTGGCACTAAGTTTAAAGCCAATGGGAATACCACCCGTTATTGAGCGCACTCGATCAGCAAATTTTCTGAAATCTTTAGGAGAGTGTAAATCTTTAAATGTGGGCGGTGATATAGCCGCTTCCCCAGCTTTAATACCCCGCACTTCAGCAATTTTACCAATATTTTTATTGCCAGGAAGATGCCCTCCCGTGCCTGTTTTTGCTCCTTGGCCACCTTTGAAATGAAAGGCCTGAACATTTTTTAACTTAGCTTCATCATAACCAAATTGGGCACTAGCAAGTTCATAAAAATAGCGTGAGTTAGCGCGCTGTTCTGCAGGCAACATGCCCCCTTCTCCAGAACAAATTCCAGTGCCAGCCAATTCAGCACCCATTGACAAGGATAGCTTAGCTTCTTCTGATAATGCACCAAAACTCATATCTGAGACAAATAATGGGGTCTTTAAAATAAGTGGCTTTTTGGCCCTTGGTCCAATCACTAATTCACTATTGACCACCACATCTTCAAACAAAGGTTTACGTGCCATCTGTGCTGTCATAATCTGAATATCATCCCAGTGAGGCAACGCGTGGCGGGGCACCCCCATAGATACCATGGGGCCGTGGTGGCCCATCTTAGATAAACCATCTCTCGCCAATTGATGAATAAACTCAACCGTAGGTTCTTCTTTTGTGGCACTAACAAGAGGGATTTTAGAAGCTTGAACGTCCATACCTGGGCCTTCTTTGCCTATTGCATTGTCGTCAAATTGTTTATGACTACCATCGCAAAATGGTAAATTTGAAGAATGTTTGCACTGACACAAATATGCATCACCTGCCTCCTCTGCCACTAGCTGCTGAGGTTTGAAGTCAGTGCCGACATGGGAGCCATCACAAAAGGGTTGCTGATTCGATCGGCCACAGGTACAAAAGGCGTAGGCCTCACCTTTGGCAAGGGTGACTTTAACAGGTTTATTATTAGCGACTAAAGGTTTCATCTATTATTTCTCTATCTGGTTCAGATGCATTTAAGTGCAAAAAAAAGACTGCCAAGAGCAATCTTTTAAGGGGTCATTAACACTAAGCGTCTACTAAACTGACGCTCGGTGATGTGGTTGCATAAAATCTAGCACTGGACCCGCAGGTATAATCAAGGTGGGGTTTATGGTTTCATGACTGCCATAGTAGTGGGCCTTACAGTGTTCCACATGCACCGTTTGCGCTACACCGGGCACTTGATACAAGTCCTTCAAGTAACCCCACAGGTTTGGGTAATCTACAATGCGACGCAGGTTGCATTTAAAATGCCCCACATAAACGGCATCAAAGCGCACCAAGGTGGTGAATAGACGCCAGTCTGCTTCTGTAATGGTGTCGCCCGTTAGATAGCGTTGCTTAGCTAACCTCGCTTCAAGGGTATCAAGACCATTAAAAACATCGGCTACGGCGTCGTTATAAGCTGCCTCAGTGGTGGCAAATCCCGCCCGATAAACACCGTTATTAATGTTGGGGTAGATAAAGTCATTTAGCTCATCGATTTCGGCAAGGAGTTCAGGTGGAGAGAAGTCTCCAGGGATAGCGCCCACACCATCAAAGGCCGAATTAAACATGCGGATGATTTCAGGTGACTCATTACTCACAATAGTATGCGTGTGCTTATCCCAAATCACTGGCACCGTCACACGACCCGTGTAGTCTGGCATGGCCGCCGTATAAACTTGGTGCATCCTAGTGGCTTGGTGTATAGGGTCGCCAATCACCCCATCCCCTGGTTCAAAGGTCCACCCCTCATTACCCATAAAGGCATTCACCACCGACATGGAAATTAGGTCTTCCAAGCCCTTAAGTTTGCGATAGATCATAGTGCGGTGAGCCCAAGGGCAGGCTAGCGAAACATAAAGATGGTAGCGATTGGGTTGGGCTTTAAAACCACTGATACCGGAAGGCCCTGCACTGCCATCTGCTGTAATCCAGTTACGAAAACTGGGGGCTTTGCGTTCAAAACGCCCACCCGTGGCTTTGGTGTCATACCAATCGCTATGCCACTCTCCATTAACAAGTAATCCCATTATTAACTCCTAAAACCGATTGTTTCTAAAATCATCATAAGCCTGCATTACTTCAGCTTTTGTGTTCATAACAAATGGCCCACCTCGGGCCACACTTTCGTTAATCGGGGTGGCCGCCACTAATAACACACGGGCCCCTTGGGGGGCTGCGACCATGCTGACATGGTCCCCATCTTCTAGAATGCCTAGCTGTTTAGTAGGCAAAAGACTGGCCTTACCTCCCACTAACACATGACCTTCAATCACATAGATAAAGGCCGTATCACCTGATTTAATTTGTTGATTAAACTCACTACCTGGCGCCAAAGTAATGTCCATAAAGGTGGGAGTGATGTCATGACGTTGCACTGGCCCAATACTACCCAAATCGGTAATGCCAGCCACAACCCTCACTTGGCTGCCATCTTCGCGCTTTTCGACAGTCACGTCCTGAGCTATAAATTCTTGATATTTTGGCTCACACATTTTGTCTTTGCTGGGTAAGTTCACCCACAACTGAAAGCCTGCCAGCAGGCCACTGTCCTGCTCTGGCATTTCTGAATGCACAATGCCTTTGCCTGCTGTCATCCATTGCACGCCATGGGCTTCGATCACCCCTTCATTGCCAATACTGTCTTTATGACGCATGCGCCCAGCGAGCATATAAGTGACTGTTTCAAAGCCTCGATGGGGGTGATTTGGAAATCCACCAATATAATCCAGTGGTTGATCACTACCAAAGGCATCGAGCAAGAGGAATGGATCCAGCATGTTTAACTGTGGAGTGCCAATAATACGAGTCATTTTAACCCCATCCCCATCTGAGGCTGGCATGCCTGGCGTGCTAAGTTGCAGTTCTCTTAATGCTAGGTTGGTATGCTTATAAGAAGTCATAAGGGGCTCTGTCTCAAATTTATTTATGCTTGGACAGATTTTACACGATTATCTAAGGCGTAAGCACCTGGCCCATGGGCAACCAACAATAAAAAACCTCCAGCAATAGTGACGTTTTTCATAAACGAGGCCATTTCTGCTTGGTTACTAAAGTCATTATGGAATAGCACCGCCGACACCACGCAAAAGCCTGCTAAAGCAAAACTAGCGATTTTCGTTTGCCAGCCAAGGATGATAGCCAGCCCTCCTAATGCCTCTAGAACAATTACCAGAGGTAACAGAGCACCCGATACCCCCATGGCTTCCATATAGCCTTGAGTGCCCGCATAGTTACCAATTTTGCTAAGGCCAGACATGAAAAACATCATGGCGAGAAATAAGCGCCCCGTGGGGGCGGCGAAAGTATATAAGGTCTTCATAGTAATGCTCCATTTATGATATATTTGTGTGGCTTATTAGGTACATTGGATGTGCCTTGCCTACCCTTTTTTCAGGGTAGGTTTTGGCTTTAATTACCCTCATAAAGGTTAATTAAATAAAGCAAATTACAAAATAATTATTAGTAAAAAGAGAACAAAACCTATGGATGAACAATAAGATATTCATATTCCCTATTTAAGTAATAATGCGTAAGGCGTGTTTCATTCTATTAGATCCCAAGCCTAACTTTCCTTTACTTTGAATTTCCAAATGTTGCTTCTTTTTCTTTGTCCGTTTTGGCTTCATATTCCACGGGCGTTAACATATGCCAACCAATACAGTCTCCAGTGGGTGATCTACCACATTGACATGTGCCATTTTCATTTCTTACATCGGTCATAATTTGTCCTTGTTCTCTCGTTAAAAAACGCTACGTTAAAGGGGGGGTTAGCAAGAACTACAAGGAATTAAAGTTAGTTCTTGCTTACACCAGAAATATACAGTTTGACTAAATGCGGAAAAACATAAAGAATATGAAAACATTGTTCGTCAAAAGAGAACTGTGCCTATGGGTCAGCTAGAAGATATGCATGTATTTGTCAGGATTGTTGAAGCGGGCAGTATTACGAAAGCCGCAGATCAACTTAACTTAGCAAAATCTGCCGTTAGCAAACGCCTAGGGGATTTGGAAAACAGGTTGGGTTCTAAGCTTATCAATCGAACTACTCGTACATCGAGCATTACCGAAGCTGGTAACCAGTATTACCAACGCGTAAAACTGTTGCTGGGGGAAGTAGATTCGTTGAATGGTGACATAGCGTGTAAAAACAAAGTGTTAGCAGGGTCCTTAAAGCTAGCTGTGCCATTATCGTTTGGCATTACTCACCTAACGCCCGCCATTGATCTGTTTATGCGCCAGCACCCCGAATTAAACATTGAGGTTAATTTTTCTGATCGTAAGGTCGACATCATAGAGGGCGGTTACGACCTTGCATTTCGCATTGGCTCCCTGCCAGACTCCAGCCTAAAAGCTCGCAAAATCACGCCTATTAGGCATGTCATCTGTGCCAGCCCAGATTACCTTAAACATCGAGGCATACCGGAAAATCCAGCACAGCTAAAGCATCATAAAATACTAAAGCAAACGGGCTGGCCATTGGCAGGCATGCCCTTATGGGACCTTGAGGGGCAGAAACATCTCGTTAATGGAGAGTCTAGCCTTACTGCTAACAATGGTGATGCTATGATGCAATTAGCGCTCTCTGGGCACGGCATTATTATGCTGCCGAGCTTCTTCGTTTGGGAAGCTTTGGAAAAAGGGGATCTAATACAGATACTAGAGAATTACTCGTTACCCACCATGCACGCTTATGCAATATACCCAGCCACCCGCTACCTGCCACTCAAGGTGAGAAGCTTAATAGATTTTCTCATTGAACGATTTGGTGACAACCCCTATTGGGATCAGCATACAACCTAAATAGCACTATGTACTGAGTGATAACATCAAAAAATTTTAGATAGGCGCACTTGCGTAAAATATATAATTTAGCAGTGCGTGTTTCAAGCGAAGAGCTTGATAGGTTAAAAGCTATGCTTAATCATTAAAAGGAAGGGGTATTACTGAGAAGAAACTACTAGCCTGCACTTTTAAGTGCAGGCTAGTTCAGCTAGAAAGCAGACTTTAGTTAGTCTTACGTTTAAACGTCAAAACGCCCGTAGGCCGAACATTAATCGCTTCTATTGGGCCCACTTGAGCTGAAGCTGTATTTTCAACGGTACCATAGCGGTCGACTATAGATACAACAGCGCGGATATTAAGCCCTGTCAAATAGCGAGTAAGCTCCAAGTATTGTGAGTTCGCCCCAGGTATGTGGTGCCATGTGTTATCAATAGAGGATTCCCAATAAATGCTATCAGAATAAACACCATCGGGGTCCGTAAGGTTAGACATACTAAGGGTTAGAGTTTCACCTTCTAGGGCTGGACCACTAACCGTTGGTGTGCCAACAACATTGTCATTAACATTCCGTACTGGCCCCACTGTATCACTAGTCACCGACTCTGGGTGGCCATATTTATCAACATAACTGACCACTGAGCGAACATAAAGCTCTACCTCTGATTGGGTAAGCACTAAGGTACTATCAGAACTACCCAGAGGAGCCCAGCTTAGGCCATCTAAAGAGCCTTCCCATGTAAATGATGTTACACCTGCCCCATCTTCATCACGAACACCAGTGACGTCTACACGCAAAACTTGGTTTTCTTCAGGCTTACCGATCAAATCTAAGCGGCCTAATGGGGGATCGTTTATATTCTTAACTGGGCTAGTTGCTGGCGACACTAACTGCTCGATCGAACCTTTACCGTCAGTGTATGAAAGTAGAGCACGGAGACTATTGCCAACATGTTCTTGACGAGGAATGAACACTGGAGAGTTAGCACCAGAGATGGACATCCAACCTTGTCCGTCAAGCTTATCCACTTCCCACTGCAAAGTTGTCAAACCAATGCGATCTGGATCCAATAGTGCAGAAATGTCGATTAAAATAGGATCATCTTCAACAGCTTCAAAGCCGTCGTTAGTATTTAAACCATCAGTTAATGCGGTGGCAGTAGCGGTAGAAGTTGACTGACTAGCGGTGCTAGAACTCGAGGATGAATCCTCAACGACAGTACTAGAACCCACAGATAAAGCCTCAACTGCGAGACCAGAACCCAAAGACAAAGCCTCAACAACAGGCGATTCAGCTATGAGTGCAGTCTCCGAGGAGTCGACAAGACTCTGCGATGAATCGTCCGAGTCCCCCCCTGCAAGTACTACACACGGAATCGCCCACATGGCAACTACTACGGGTAACAATTTTCTTTTATTATTCATTTTACTGGGCGCCCTGATTGATTGGTTACAGGAAAATTACCAATGCCCAAATTTATTGCAATTAGCGCATAAAGTCAATAGTTTCAAGCGTAAGGTGGGTAAAGAGTTAGCTGTTCAGCACTTACTCACTCGTTTTTATGTGTCTGGCCCTGCCTGTTGGGTATGACACTCAACATGGGCAAGACCAAACTACTGAATAATAAAGACTTTAAAGACATCATTAGCCAACATCAGGCCTTTAGACAACCCAGAAAGTTATGCCTTTTTGGTAGTCTGGGAAATAACTATAGGGCCTGCTTGGCAACTGCATTGCCATCTATTTTACCCGCGTGGCTTCACATGGGCTAACTTCCAGCTTGCAAACTATTGAGCAGCTAAAGCACTGATTCCTCAATTACCAACTTATTGTCTGCCCTTTCCAATCAACATATGACAGCTGACCATCTAACTCAGCATTAGCCAGTATCTCAGCCAATTGTGATGCTACGAAAGCTGGGGCAAAAAGTTTTCCACTTGGGACAGACGCTTGAAATGGTTTTGATAGCCCTGTATCTGTAGTGCCTGGATGAAAGGCGATTAATTTAACGTTTTTGGCTCGCCTAGCATATTCAATCGCCATGTTTTGCAACACCATATTTAATGCTGCCTTAGATGCACGATAGGAATGCCATCCTCCCATCCTGTTGTCACCTATACTACCCACTCTAGCGCTCATAGTGGCCACGACACATGGGGTTTTACCTTTGAGCACCTTAAACAGCAATTTTAACCAGAGTGCAGGCACCACCGTATTGCTCTGAAATATCTCATGTAAGGCTTCGGCATTAATATCTTCAAGACGCTTTTCAGGCCATATTGTCTTTGAATGTAGCAACCCATGGCAAATGCACACTCTAGCAAAGTGGCCAGCATATGGTTTGAGTTGATCAACTACGCCTGCCATCGACTGCTCATCATATTCAGTTTTAATCCAAACAAGCTTATTTCCTGGAGAGATTGGATTTGATGGTGCTGAAGGTTGCCCTTGGCTACTCACTGCAAACACACTGGTGATAGCTGAATCACTTAGAAACTTAGTGACTAATGCGGAACCTAAGCCACCGCTAGCACCCAATACTAGAGCACAGTTAGCTCCAAGTGAAGTCATTCTGAAGGGCCACTGATTTCACATCTATCACAACGAGGTTTACCAGTGACAAGAGCAGAAATTCGGTGGCGATACCTTGCAAAAAAACGATACCCTAGCTGCGCTAACTGTTTGAAAAGGGGCCAGCGAAGGATAGCTACCCAATGGCGTTTGCCTACCAAAGCCCAAGAATGATAGGTGACGTCTAAGCCATAGATCATGCCCCCATTATTCCACTGCCCATGTAAAATTTTATCAGCTTTGTGCTGGTCAATGTGAGGGAAGCGCTCTCTAAAAAGAGGTGCATAAATATCTTCGAAGAAAAGCTTCTTGCCACTGTCGAGACGCTCAAGATGAGCTATCTCGGCAGCGCATAGAGGGCAGCCCCCGTCATAAAATATAGTTAACTCTGACACGTTTACAACTCCATAAAAATAAGGGTGATCATTACAAGATGCAGGATGATGACGATGCCAGTCAGCGATAACCGCATTCGCCAATATACTTTTTCCAACCCACCAATTAAATGCTCTACCCACAACAGGCTGATAAAACCAAGCATGAGCAGGGCAACAGAAAACACAGCCATAACTGGTGCGCTATAAATTAACAACAACGCGCACCAAGCACTAAGCGCAAACAGATTACTCGTCAAAACGGCAAACTTTGCTAAACTTTGTTCTTTAACCGTCTGCCATTTTGCCCATAATGTACCAGACATGAAGCTTAAAATAACGGCACTGTAAGCAATGAATATTTGGGGAGCATAGATTCCAAATAGGACGGCACTGCGCAGCCCTAAGCCAAACCAAAGCTGATCGAACATCAGCCAAACTGGTATCATGAGTGGAATCAATCCAGTGTAACCCAGAATACGAATCAACATAGGCAAACGAATGCCTGAAGTATTTTTAATGCTTGGCATAATTAGCCCTTTGAGGGTTCTGGATTACAGTTTCAAGTGATAATTAGATTGCTGTAATATTGTTATTGGATGACATCAAATGGTGGGGGTAGACTGGTGTGATGCGCTCCTGACTTTATTGACACTCCAATTGGTTCCATGTAAAAATTTATTCTAAATGATAAAACCAAACAGAATCTTCGAAGAGAACTGCGCTCACTTCCAATACTTGCCCTGCAGTAACCTCTATGGGACGATCAAAGAGATAAATTGGAGTAGGCCAATGTGAAGCAGTTTCACCAGGTTTATTTTCATATTCAATATTGGCAAAGAGTTGCACCTTTAGCCACTGTATTAAACCCAAACAAAGACCACTTTCCGTCACTGTTAAGCGTAATTTTTTTTCTGATTTAAATATCTTTTGTGAATCATAAAGATTGATATGAAAAGCGTTATTAGCACTGCTTAGTAGCTTCGGTTTATCATCTAGGTTCAAGGATATTTTCTGACTCATTATCGAATTAAAATCCGATAAATCATAACCATTTACATTTCCTACAGTAATTTTATTTTGTATTTCAGTATTACTCCCTAACAAGGCAATCCGTATATCCCCAGATTCTGGAATCATTTTACCATTTTTATTGAGTAATCTTTTATTTGCGTCCTGTATTGTTGATCGAACACCCTCCCCAACAAACTCAGCTGATAAAACTTCTGATATCACCACATCCGCTTTTATTGGAAGATCTTTCCCAACTATGAGTTCAGTCGATTTTTTATCGATTACAGTAATTTTTTTACTATAGCCATTTTTGTGGATTATTTTTTTAGCAGCTTTTGCAATGGTTTCTGAAGCCTCGCACGTAATAACCTCTCTTGCACCAGAATCTGCGGCCATCATAGCTAATAATCCTGATCCCGTGCCTATTTCCAATACAAAATCATCCTTGCCGATAGCTAATTTAAGAGCCCGTAAATATGCCTCATTTCTTTGTTTATCATTCATCATGCTTACATGCCATTGTGGAACAGCTCGATCCTCAGCGCCTGCTAGACTCATCCTGGCCTCAGCGTAGTAAGGTTTGATCTTGATGGCATTTTTGTAGCTTTCAATAGCTGATTTTAGACTGCCCCTATCCCTTAGAATGTTAGCTATATTGTTATGGGCCTCAGCAAGGCCAGGATTAATCTTAATTGCCTGTTTATAGCTGTCGAGAGCTGACTCTGGATCACCCTTATCATTCTGAGCAATACCCAAATTATTATAGGCTCCAGAATGATTAGGATTAATCTTAATAGCCTGTTTGTAGCTGACTATAGCTGCTTCTGAATCACCCTTATCCTTGAGGGCAATACCCATATTATTATAGGCCTCAGCATTGCTAGGCATAATATTTATAGCCTGCTTATATGTGTCTATAGCAGCCTTCAGATCACCGTTATCGTGCAGGGCCTTACCCATATTATTATAGACCCCAGCATTGTTAGGCTTAATCTTTAGAGCCTGTTTGTAACTGATTACAGCTGCTTCAGGATCACCCTTATTCTTTTGAGCATTTCCCATGTTGTTAAAAACGTCAGCATGCTCAGGGTTAATCTTTAGAGCCTGCTTGTATACATCTATAGCTGCCTTTAAATCTCCCTTATCCTGCATGACATTTCCAATGTTGAAATAGGCCTCCGCTAATGCCTGGAGGGCTGTTAGCGCTTGCTTATTCTTCGGAAACTTTTGCAGGATATCTGCGTATATATTTTTTGCTTCTTCAAACTGATCATCTTTGGATTTCTGCTTCGCAAGCCTTAGAGCCTTATCAAGTTTGATCGTATCTAATATGTTAGACTTGTCAGAACTTGAACCATCCACTT
>Ga0209091_10002791_pt1 | contig 14477 bp, 12 predicted proteins | sample ArcticOcean_MG_C_6_FD_187438 | JGI IMG/M metagenome (GOLD analysis project Ga0209091, IMG submission 187438) | Marine microbial communities from western Arctic Ocean - ArcticOcean_MG_CB8_128 (SPAdes) (version 2) | ecosystem: Environmental > Aquatic > Marine > Oceanic | place: Arctic Ocean...
GGCCATTGCATGTATCGGATCAAAAAAGCCCTCGTCCAATCACGCATCAATTTGTTGAGGCAGCCAAAGAAATGCAATATCGATATATCGAAGACTTTAACAAAGGTGATAACGAGGGGGTAGGTTTGTATCAAGTTACTCAGTTTCACGATAAAGCTAAAAATGGTGAAAGATGTTCTGCCGCGGAAGCCTTTTTATTTCCCTTTATGGAAAGGCCTAATCTAACTGTCATCACTAAAGCGCAGGTTGATAAAATAGTATTTAAAGAAAATCGGGCAAAAAGTGTTTTGGTTTGGAAAAAAGGCAAACTTGAAGTTATTTCCGCATCTAAAGAGATTATACTTTCTGGTGGCTCCTTAAATAGTCCTCAGATTTTGCAAAGATCAGGCATTGGTAGAAAGGAAGATATTGAGCCTCATGGTATTGAAATGATACATGAAAGCCCTGGTGTGGGGCAAAATTTACAAGACCATTTGGATTTTTCTCTCGCGTATAGAAGTAAACAAACAGATTTATTTGGTATTGGACTGATTGGCATAACGACCCTCATAAAAAATATCTTTCAGTGGAGAAGAGATGGCACTGGAATGATTTCATCCCCTTTTGCTGAGGGTGCTGCTTTTCTTAAAACAGATCCACGCATCAAAATCCCAGATATACAGTTACATTTTGTTACCGCAATTCTAGATGACCATGTTCGAAAACTTCATTTGGGTTATGGATTTAGTTGTCATATCTGCGCTTTACGTCCGTATAGCAGAGGAAGTGTTCGGTTGCGGGATAATAATGCATTTTCGGAACCATTAATTGATCCCAATTACCTATCGGATCCCCGTGATCTTAAAATATTAATAACTGGTGCTAAAATAACGAGAGAAATCTTAGAAGCACCAGCTTTGTCAAAATACCGTGACAAAGAATTATTTGGAGTTAATGGCAACATGACTGATCAAGATTGGGAACAACATATTAGAAAGAGGGCAGACACAATTTATCATCCAGTTGGAACTTGCAAGATGGGTATAGATAGTATGGCGGTAGTTTCCCCAACCTTAAAAGTTCATGGAGTAGACGGTTTAAGAATAGTAGATGCTTCCATAATGCCAACACTAATTTCTGGAAATACCAATGCTCCTACAATAATGATTGCTGAAAAAGCTGCTGATATAATTAAGCAAAAATATAATTTCAGTTAAACGATTTATTTACCTGTTAAAGAAGTATTATCGGGTGCAATGGGTTTGTAGTATTCGGTAGTTTTGTGTTTTTCTGATATGCTAGTTTCAACAAATGGTGCCTTAGATCTACAGAAAACTTCAAATCCAGCTTCATACCAAAAAGTTGGCGGGTCAAAAGTGCCACCCCCAACACCAATAAGTCCTTTTCGTAGCTCTACTTCCCAAAAAACAGTGGTACCACATGTTTTACAAAATTTATTTTTAAAACTGCGCCCTGACGAGTTTGTAAAATTATACTCAGTTAACTCACCGTTTATAAGATTAATTTGATTTTCCTCGAAATACACTGAGATACCAAATGCGGAACCAGTTCGTGTTTGGCAGTATCTACAATGACAAATACCTGCTCTGACTGGATTACCAGTCGTTTCGTAACGTACTGCGCCACAGCCACAGCCTCCACTATGTTTTTCGGTTTTCATTTATTTAGTCCTCTAAAGTATTAGTCCTCACCCAAAGGTGCATTTTTTCTTCATTTTTTATATACATTGTATGAAAGCTATTGAAACTCAATAATTAATTGTCTCTAAGCTTAGTAAGTAATTTTGATTGAATGAAATGTTTTTAAATAAGAATACAGCACCACATATTTTTACCCTTATATTGATGTCGAGCATGTCTGTCATGAGCATGAGTGTGTTTTTGCCATCTTTACCAAGCATGACTGAATTCTTTAAAACAGATTATTCTTTAATACAGCTGTCAATTTCGTTGTATCTGGCTTGTACGGCGATTGTTCAATTAATTGCGGGACCTTTATCAGATTATTTTGGACGCAGAAAAATTGTTCTTACTGCTATCATGGTTCTAATATTTGCCACAATTGGATGCTATTTTGCAAAAAGTATTGAGGCATTTTTATTTTTTAGAGTGTTGCAAGCTTCGATTGCTACTTTAATGGCGATATCAAAAGCAATTGTGAGAGATATGGTTTCGCCTGAAAAGGCGGCATCAATGCTTGGATATGTTACAATGGGAATGTCAGTAGCACCAATGATTGCACCATCAATTGGTGGATTTTTTGAAGCATATTATAACTGGCAAGCAACATTTCTCTTTGTTATTATCCTTAGTATTGGTTTGTTTTTTTTATGTTGGTTTGATCTGGGGGAAACTAATAAAGTTAAAAATAAAAGTCTTAGTGAACAGATAAAAGAGTATCCAATACTATTTTCTTCGCGCCGATTCTGGGGGTATGCTTTTGCCGCCGCATTTTCTACGGGAACTTTTTTTGCATTTCTAGGAGGTGCTCCTTTTGTAGGTTCAAAGGTTTTTAATTTAACACCTACAACGATGGGTTTTCTATTTGGTTTGCCAGCTGTTGGATTCTTTTTTGGTAATTTTGCTACTGCAAGATTCTCAGTAAAAGTTGGGATAGATAGAATGATTTTATTGGGAACATTATCACAAATTTTTGGTATGGGTATGTCATTAATTATTTCTTTATTAGGCTTTGGTAGTGCAATAACTTTTTTTGGCTTTTGCGTTTTTATTGGTATTGGTAACGGGCTGACTTTAGCTAATTCAACAGCTGGAATGCTTTCAATTCGTCCTGCAGTAGCGGGGACTGCTAGTGGAATCGGTGGCGCGATACAAATTGGAGGTGGAGCTGCCTTAGCCGCACTTGCAGGGTTTTTATTGACTATTAGTGAGAGTGCTTATCCTTTGCAGGTAATAATGTTTTTAAGCGCATTTATGGGTTTTTTGTGTATTGTTTATGTTATTCGGCGTACAAGAATTGTTAGCGATATGAGTATTTAACAATTTGCTTTATTTCATGAGGAAAGTTGATGGATAATAAAGTTATTGAAACAATAAAAATTCTTGAGAAATTAGTTAGTTTTAAAACTATTTCGGGCACCTCAACAGAAGAAATAAATAATTTCATAGTTGAATATCTAAAGAAATATGGTCTTGAGCCAGTCTTGAGTTATGATGACGATGGAGAGCGATCTAATATATTTGTTACTATTGGTCCAAAAATTGACGGTGGTGTGCTTTTCAATGGTCATACTGATGTTGTGCCAGTTGAAGGGCAAAAATGGTCAACTGATCCTTTCACTTTAACTCAAGTTGATGATCGACTATACGGACGTGGATCTGTGGACATGAAAGGATTTTTGGCATGTGCATTAGCTTCGTTACCAAATTTCTTGGCTGCTAATTTAAAAAAACCCATCCATTTTGCATTTTCGTATGATGAGGAGACGGGAGGATTTGGTATGCCTGTTTTGTTAAAGAGCATGGCAGAGAACCAATTTCAACCTGATGTTGTTATAGTAGGTGAGCCAACAGAAATGAAGATAATCACTGGGCATAAAGGTAGTTATGAAATGCGCACTGAAATTTCTGGATATGAAGTTCATTCATCAAACCCATTATTAGGTGTTAATGCAATTTCGGTTGCCATGAAGCTTATTTCTAAAATTGAAGAAATAGGTCAAGTCAGGGCATCAAATCCTATTCCCGGTTCTCCGTATGAGCCACCATTTGCCACGTTTAATGTTGGCATTATTGAAGGTGGAGCTGCTAGCAATGCGACAGCTGGGTGGTGTAATTTTGATTGGGAATATAGGCCTATGCCAGATGAAGATGGTGGAAAAACAATTGCTGAAATCGAAAATTTTGCAAGCAGTATGCTATTGCCAAAAATGAAGGAAATAAGTGATGAAGCAAGTATTAATATTATAACTCAAGCACCAGTAGGGGGTTTGGATGATAGAAACGCTGCAAAAGCATCAGCTTTTATTGCTGACATAACTGGGCTTAATAGCGAAGGAGTAGTTTCATTTGGAACTGATGCTGGTTATTTTAGCGACGAGGGATATTCAACTGTCGTCTTTGGACCAGGTAGTATTACTAGGGCACATAAACCAGATGAATATGTTGAAATTTCTGAATTAAAGCAAGGTTTGAAATTTTTTGAAAAGGTTGCAATGCATCTGAGTAAATAAAATTAATCCCCTATCTTTTTTACTGTTTTTAAGCTATATTTAATTCTAAAATATGGCTACATTGATGACTTAGTTTTAAAAGTTGATTGCCCAAATCATCTCGTTTTTGATCATCAAACGTATTTACTGGTCCAATGGTTCCTATACTGAATAGGGTTTCATTTTTTTTAATTCTGATTGGGACTGCAACACTTGCAATTCCATTTTGAATTTCCTCAACACACTCAGCATAACCTTTTTCTTTAATCTTTTTTAATTCCTGTTCTAGTTCAGTTTTTGAAATTTTAGTATTTGCTGTGTATTGCTTTTTGGGACCATTTAGAATTTTTTGTTTAAATGAATCCTCTGAAAAAGCTAAAATGGCTTTGGAGCATGAACATGCATGGAGAGGTCTAAATCCAAGGCCTGGATGAACGAATGATGAGGTCATATTTTTTGGAGTTTCAACGTGAATAATCTCTACACCACTGTTGCGAAAGCGAGATAAAAAAACTGCTTCATCAAATTTTTTAGCAGTTTCCTGTAACAATGGGCTAATGGCTAAACAAATGTCTTTATCGGGAGTTCCGGCCATCACTATGGTTCTTAATCTTTTCCCTATTAAGTATTTTCCATTATCATTCGGATCATCCAAGATTCCATGAAAGATTAATTGTTCAGCTGTGCGGTAACACGTGGGTTTTGGAATTCCAGTTAGTTTATGTATTTCAGTTGTAGAGATAGGTCTTCCAGAATTAGAAATAGTTTCTAAAATTATTATTATTCTATCAAGATTCATTATTTTCTCATTTACTAAGAATTATTCTTATTATACGATAAATATTGAATTTGATGCAATATATATTTTTGGAGAAATTTTATGGATGGAATGACTTGTTGTGGACCTGGATACGCATCACCAATGGAAGCGATGAAAGCTCCAAGGGAAGAACTATTATATACGATTGCAATTTATGTGGGGACTGGCATTCAAGCTCCAGATTACCTCGCGACAATAGATGCTAATCCGTCTAGTCCAACTTACTCGCAAGTAATTAGTCGCTGTGAGATGCCAGGAATTGGGGATGAACTTCATCATATGGGGTGGAATGCGTGCTCTTCGTGTTTTGATGACGCGGGAATGGAAAGAAAATATTTAATAGTTCCTGGTGTTCGTTCTACTAATATTCACATTGTTGATTGTGGTACCGATCCAAGAAATCCAAAAGTATATAAAGTAATTAGTGGTGATGAAATTAAAGAAAAAACTGATTTATCTGCCCCACACACTGTTCATTGCCTAGGGTCGGAAATAATTATTTCGATGCTTGGAGATGCAAAAGGTAATGCCCCAGGTGGATTTTTACATCTAAATAAAGATTTTGAAATATTGGGGCGCTGGGAAAATGATTTAGGTGGAATGAAGTTTAATTATGATTTCTGGTACCAACCACGGCATAATGTGATGGTTTCGAGCGAATGGGCTGCACCCAATACCTTCATGCCTGGTTTTGATTTAGAGGAAGTGGGTAACCTAAAGTATGGCAGAGAAATACATTTTTGGGATTTTGAAAAAAAGAAAGTAATAGAGACTCATTACCTTGGGGAAGATGGTTTGGTACCTTTAGAAGTGCGATTTCATCATAATCCTGATTCAACCCATGGATTTGTTGGTGCTGCAATGTCGTCTAATATTATTCATTGGTTTAAGCAGGGTAATGACTGGATCGTAAAAAAGATAATTGATGTCGAAAATGAACAACATCCTGAATGGCCAATTCCATTACCAGGTCTAATAACTGTTATCTTGTTATCTATGGATGATAAGTATTTATATTTTTCCAATTGGCTACATGGAGATTTGAGGCAGTATGATATTTCGGATCCGCACAATCCTATTCTTAAAGGTCAAGTTTGGATGGGTGGGCTGTTAGGAAAAGCCCCAACAGTCAATGATGTTGAAATAGCGGGTGGCCCACAAATGATTCAATTATCTCTTGATGGTAAAAGGCTTTATGTGACTACATCTTTATTCTCCACTTGGGATAACCAATTTTATCCAGAAATTAGACATAAAGGTGGCGTTATGCTGATGATTGACTGTGATGTCGATAAAGGTGGTATGAAAATAAATTCAGACTTTATTGTTGATTTTGGAAAAGAACCAAATGGACCATCACGATGCCATGAAACACGTTATCCAGGTGGCGACTGCACATCTGATATTTGGCTTTAGGAGATTAATATGGATCATAAAGAGGAATATTCCGCTAAATATATTGCAGATGTATTAGCTTCTGTAAAAACTATTGCTATGGTTGGGGCTAGCCCAGATCCCACTAAATTCAGTTATGGTGTGCTTAGGGTCCTTCATGAGCAGGGATTTAAGATGTTTCCTATCAATAATAAGCCAGACATTAAGGAAATTAGAGGTATAAAAGTATTTTCATCTTTAGATGCAGTTGATCAGCCCATTGATATGGTTCAAGTTTTTAGAAGAGCGGATGCCTTGTATGGGGTTGCAGAGGAAGCAATAAACATAGGCGCAAAAGTTCTTTGGGGTCAAATAGGTGTGTTTAATGAAGACGCGGCTTCTCTTGCAGAAGAAGCAGGTTTACAGGTGGTTATGAATAGATGTCCAAAAATCGAATTGTTTAGGCCTTTTTGGAAGCCAAAACTTGGATTAGGCATCTAAATGGATAACCTATCTATTCATAAGGTAACTTTAAAAAATCAGAATATTCTTTTGAATGTTAATTCAGACCAAACGATATATGCAGCTGCGCTAGAAGCAGGTGTTCAATTGCCCATTGGTTGCAAATATGGAGGATGTATTACATGTGCTGCAAAGCTTATCAAAGGCAAGGTTCGTCAACCTGGAGCAACTGCTTTGAATCGCCGGCAATCTGAAGCTGGGTTCATTTTGTTATGTGTTGCGAAGCCAAAAAGTGATTGTCTTATCGAAGAGGGTGTTGAGTCACATGGTGATTTGTATCAAAATCCATTTACTAGCACTGGTTTTAAAAGATAAAATATTGTTTGTTATTATTAATTGTGGTCAATAGTTAGCTATTAGTCACATATTTATAAACTGATAGTAAAAATGAAAACTACTTATTGTATAGCGCAATTAAACCTTGGTTATCTTAAATTTAGCAGAAGTTCTAAACAGATGTGTTCGTATCTAAAAAACCTGGAAAAGGTAATGGAATTTGTTTTGAATGATCCTGGTTTCATATGGATACATGAGAAAGATACTACTGAAATAGTTCATAAATTTTTTGGGAAAAATGCTGCAGCAAATTTATCCACCTGGATTAGTGTAGATCATCTACAAAAATTTATGATGAGCAAATTACATTTGCAGGTCATGGGAAGACGTGAGGAATGGTTTGTTTCTCAAAAGGAAGAAACATTCGTCATGTGGTATGTTCCAGAAGGTCATAAGCCAACATTTTATGAAGCCAAGGAGCGGCTGGAGTTTTTTAGAATAAATGGCCAAACAGAGTATGCTTTCAATGATCTGTTTAGCTATTCTAAAGCCCCATAGTACATAGTACTGACTTTCTTTACTCAATAAGCCGTTTGGTCTCTTTTTGCCAAAATAACATGCGTTGCAATGGCTAGTCCTGCCAGTAAGATTGCAGGGCTATAAATTAATGCAGAACTTGAAAGTATTAGAAGGGCTAATATTAACCTAATAAGCACTTCCCAAATGTGCAAAGTGCGATGGTCAAAACGGCAAAGTGAACTAGCTACGAGATACAAAGATAAAGTGAGGCGGATTAATAACCAGGCAAGACCAGGTATATTTATGGTACCATCGTATCCTGTTAAAAACTTCCCTTTGCTATCATCCGGACTTAAGACAGCTGCATCAATTAAAAGTAACTCAGGATGAAATGCAAACACAAAAGGAATAATAAATATCACAATTCCAGACTTCACGGCTGAAAAACCAGTAGTCATAGGTTCTTCTTTAGTGATCGATGCAGCCGCAAATGCGGCAATTGCTACAGGTGGTGTGATGGCAGAAGCGACAGCAAAATAGAAAATAAACATGTGGGCAGTGAATGTAGCTATCCCCAAGCCTGCCAGCATTGGCCCCATTAGTAGAGCAACGTTGATATAAGCTGGTACTGAAGGCATGCCCATTCCCAACAAAACTGCCATTATCATTGTAAGTAATAAGGCCATAAATAGTAAGAATGGAGTTCCAGTAACACTTAGATCCATTGATGTGAGTATTGATAATATATCTCTTGCTATATAGGTGGAAAAACCAGTTAAATTTAAGCAAAAGTCAATTACCGATACACTTAGAAACATTAAGTACAATGTTGAAATCATCACACCAGCATTTGCTAAAGCCTTTATTATTTTATAAGGTTTCGATCGTATTTCTGGATCGAGAAACAGAAGCAAGATTAGTAAAACACAAGCCCACCAACCGGCAGACCCTGCATCGCCTGCAGAATTTTGAATTACTTTAAACAGCCAAGGAAGTTGATCAGCTGTGCAACTAGTTGCGCCAGCGAGTTTTTCGACACCAAACAATGATCCTATAAAACCGCAACCGACTTGTTCCTTAGGGGTTAAAAGAAGCCCTAATATTAATAGCAGTGGCGCTACAATCATTATCAAATTAAATTTGTCTTGTTTATCGAGTACCATATCTTCGGTTATTTCACCGATAGCTTTAATGTTTTGCTTACGCGCTTGAAAAACTGCTGAGAGAAATAAACACCCAAAGTAAGCAATTGCAGGAATTATGGCAGCTATTATTACTTCCCGATAAGGCACCTGCGTCAGGGCGGCAAGAATGAAGGCTGCTACACCCATTATAGGAGGCATGATTTGTCCACCGCTTGATGCCGCCGCCTCAACACCGCCAGCAAATACTTTTGAGAAACCACGTTTCACCATCATTGGAATGGTTAGGACTCCAGTAGCAAGTACATTAACCACAGGACCACCCGAAATTGTTCCAAACAATGCTGAACTTACGATAGCAGCATGAGCAGGCCCACCATTTAACTTACGTGTCCATCGAAAAGCTAATTTAATTAATGATTTTCCACCTGCAGAAGCGCCAAATAAACTACCTAATATAATAAATGGAAAAACCGTATTTACTAATATATCCATGAATCTACCAAGTAAACCACTGCTATTGTTTACAATTATGTCATGAACTTTTGGTCGTCCGTCTATCAAGTGCCTTGGATCACTTCCTAGCTTGGTGACAAGATATTTATTTATATCTTCAGCTCCGTAGAAATACCAAACAGCAAAAGTAAAGAAAGTATAAGCAACAACTATTATGGTCACTGCAACTAATGGAAATCCCCAAACTTTTATATTATAGATCAAAAATATAGTTATTGTTGCAGCCATTATTGCAAATAGCCAAACACCCGTAGTGGCCATACACTGAGGATCGTCGACGCCACTTGGCGCAGGTAAACCATACAATTCAGCAAATGCAATTTCTTCTTTCAAGCTTTCAGCTATTAGTTTTGCACGTTCTCCAGTAATTTGATCAATAAGGCAGACGCTATCAATCTCAATTAAATAAGTGACAGCCATCAGACTTGTAATAAATAACATTAGTATATCAAATATTATGCCAAGTTTTTTCCCAGAATTTGTTTTTGCATCTCTAAAAAACGAATGTTTAAGAACTGTAACTACCATCATCATTGTAAATGCTATAGGATGAAGCCACTGGTAAGGAAATTTTCTAATTAAGACAGAATCTACATTAAAAATGTTGGCAATTGATTTTTCTAAACCTGGTATGGATGGAATATTATTAACCATACCAACGAGTACTAATAGAAATCCAATAACACCTGCAATTCTTATTCCAATGTCGTTATTTTCTGTGGTCTGCATGATTTGTAAACTGCTTTTATATTTATAAAGTTATAGATATTCCCGGCTAATTATTATTTAGCCGGGAATGAATTTGTTAAGGTTTAGCGCAATCGGGAATTGAAACTCCAGCTTCTTCCCATGCTGCTACTGCTCCTGGATGATATTTCATGCCAACAGCACCACAAAAACCAGAGTCTCCAGCACTTCCTGCTGTATTTAAACCTAAGTTTTTCGCATATGATGTATTAGTAATTAATCTATCTATGTTTGCAATATGTACTGCAGTCATTGATTTTGCTAATTCGAAAGACATATCTTTATTAACGACCTGCGCACCGGTGGTAACCATTCCCCTCCAATAGCCATCTTCAGAAATAATATTAACGCCGCTAGTATATCCCATTTCATCAATTTTCACGACAATTGGCGCACTACCAGGACCTTTTGTCAGTTTTTGGAATGCTTCGCCTTCATAAATGTCTTTAGGAACAGAGATTAGGTTAATGTTACCAGCTGAAAGTGCACCAATCATAATATCGGATGGTATTGTGAAAGGTAGTACATTGGCTTCGGCACTATTGTCTGTAATCGTTTTTGACATTTGACCCCAGTTCACTTGCAAGCCTGTGTAACCTTCACCATCTTTCAAACCTGTTACTACGCTAATAACCTGTCGCGCGTTTGTTAATGCACCGCCTCTTGGAGGTCCATTATATACAACTTTTCCAGCAAGGTCCCAACTTTTTAGCCCTGTACTTTCATAAGCAAATAAATGAAAAGCTCCTAAATTATATGGAAACAATGCTCTGATATTGTCCATTTGCTTAGAACCTTCTTCTTTTCCAGTCTTAGCATAAGGACCTCGTCCATTTTTCAATAAAAAAGGTAGAATTAAAGGAGTAATACCCATATCAGTAGTGCCGTTTGCTACATTCTGAAGTGTATTGGTAAGAGTCGCTCCAGACTGTACTTGAAGTTCTGCAACACCCGCTTCAGAAAGAATCTGCGCGAAGTGACTAGTTACAGTATGTGTGACTCCTCCAGCACCAGCTGACTCAGCTGACAAATTTTCTGCTGCGTTAGTTGCCGATGCGAAGACAAATGGTAACGCTAACAACCCCATAATTTTAGATTTAAACACTTTCATTCCTTCCATATTTTTTTCCTTAAATGACATTTTATCAGTTAAGAAAATCCCCGTTAAAATAATTTAGATCATTAAAATGACTAAATAGTTATTTGTTTTCTTAATATAATATAGGAATAAGTCTAATTCTGCTTCCATACAAATATTAATTAACATGTTAATGACTTTGATGTTACAAGCAATGATACATTTATGTAAAGTAAAATTTAATTTATTTAATTTGAAATAATTCAATTTCCTTGTTTACTTAAAATGTGAATGCAGAGACAGTTATATTGATTTTTTCGATAAGTTTTGTAGTAAAATGGGGTATAGGATGACGACTGGATTTTTTTATGATGAAAGGTGTTTTTGGCATACAGGGACTGGGTATGCTTTTGCTATTCCAGTAGGTGATTTAGTGCAGCCGCTTGCGGCAGGTGGATTACCTGAAGATCCAGAGACAAAGAGAAGGATAAAAAATCTTTTGAATGTTACTGGATTAGCAAAAGAACTTAATATTGGTTCAGCCCCAAATGCAACCAGGGAGGACCTTGAGAGAGTTCACACTTCCAAATACCTTGATGATTTTAAATCGCTATCAGATTTAAATGGTGGAGAAGTTGTACCCTTTTCTACAACTCCCTTTACCCAAGGTGGTTATGAATTAGCATCATTGTCTTCTGGATTGGTAATCCAGGCATTAACGAGCGTTCTTTCAAAACAAAACAAAAATGCCTATGCACTTTCTCGACCTCCAGGCCATCATTGTTTACCCGACAAAGGTATGGGATTTTGTTTATTAGCAAATATTTCTATTGCAATAAAAAATGTTCGCGCCAAAGGATTGGTAAAACGAATTGCTGTTGTAGACTGGGATGTTCATCATGGTAATGGTACCGAAGCGATCTTTCTTGAGGATCCTGATGTTTTAACTATTTCAATCCATCAAGATCGGTGTTTTCCACCCGATACTGGAAATATTGAAGAGCAAGGTAGTGGACCGGGTTTAGGTTGCAATATGAATATTCCTTTACCTGCAGGTTCGGGGCATTTAACTTACCTAGAAGCAATGAATAGTTTGATAATTCCAAAATTAAAAAAATTTCAACCTGAGGTGATAATTGTTGCTTGTGGATTTGATGCTTCGGGTGTTGATCCATTGAGCCGGATGATTTGTAGTGCAGAAACCTTTGCAATGATGACGCAACAGTTAATGAGTACGGCGAAGGATATTTGCCAGGATAAGTTGGTTATTGCTCATGAAGGAGGTTATTCAGAAGTCCATGTGCCCTTTTGTGCCCATGCCGTTTTGCAAAAATTATCAGGAAGTGTAGTTGATGCTGGTGATCCACTCGGCCCAATATTGGATTGCCAACAACCTAATCATGAGATGTTAAGTGTTTATTCTGGCATAATTGATCGTTATCGAAAGTATTTCGATTTATAAGAATATAGAAGAAAATTACCATTTTTATAAATATCATTCTATATGTAATTTAAATTTTTTTTTGCAGACGGCTAATGGATTTAAAATGTTGATAGATAAACTTAATAATGCGTTGTTTGTGGTTAACCCAGTTTCTGGCAAGCTATCTATCAAAAAGAAAATATCTTTGATTAAGAGTGTTGTACAAAATAATAATTCAAAAATTGTGGTCACACAATCCCCAGAGGAGTCTATTGAAAAATCAAAAGATGCAATGTTAAATGACAGATTAGTAATTGCGTGTGGTGGCGATGGACTTCAAAATATGGTTGCTGAACAAGCTATTAAAACTGGAGGAACCATGGCTGTTTTTCCAATGGGAAGAGGTAATGACTTTGCAGCGTCTCTAAATGTTAAGAATGCGACTGATGTGAAAGAAGCTTTAGTTTCTGGGATTGTTCATAAAGCCCGATATCTTAAAGTAGAATTTGATGAATACACGAAGGTTTGTTTAACCTGTGCCGGTGTTGGCTTGCTTAGCGAAGCAGCATTTCGAGCATCAAAAATTCCGATTTTAAAAGGGAGTTTATTATACGCGGTTGCAACATTATTAAGTTTTGTAAATTTGCATAACCATGGTTACCAACTCTCAATTGGTGGTAAGGAAAAAGAAGATTCATTCTTGATAATTGCTGGGGCTGCTTCGCCTTATACGGGTGGTGGTATGTTTATTGCTCCAGAAGCGTTCAAAGAGGATGGAAATGTTAATTTGCTGAGTGCAAAAAAAGTAAACAGGTTGCAAGCAGTCAAACTGCTCTCACAAGTGTTCTCTGGTAAACATATCAACAATAGTAATGTTGTAAATTCCCACGTAAGTGACTTTGAAATTAATACACAATCTACGAATACATGGGCAAGATTAGTTTATGGAGATGGTGAGTACTTAGGAAATTTACCAGTTAAAATTAATATTGGACAGGATCCTTTAAATGTATTGTTGCCGTCTTCAAGTAATCAATAATTTATCCTTGTTAAATTATCTTCAAGCTGGCAATTGTTTATTATTATTGTGACACAATAGTTAGGACTTACTGAATGACTTACGATGAATTTCATAGAACAAACTACAATGCTCGGGTTGATTTACGAAGTGATACTGTGACTCAGCCCTCAGAAGGTATGAAAAGCGCAATGATAAGCGCCCCCTTAGGTGACGACGTGTATGGCGATGATCCTTCAGTTAATTTTCTGCAAGAAAAGGTTGCTAAACTTTTTGATAAAGAGGCGGCTTTATTGGTCTCAAGTGGCACACAATCAAATTTATGTGCAATGTTGGCTCATTGCGAGCGTGGAGATGAAATTTTAACAGGTGATCACTATCATGTTTTTGTGGACGAAGCGGGAGGTGCTTCTGTATTAGGTGGAGTAATGTTCGCACCATTGATAACTCAAACGAATGGTGGTTTGTCTGCTAAAGAAATTTACGAAAAAGTAAAACCTGATGATGATCATTGTGCTGTTTCAAAAATGCTATCTTTGGAAAATACCCATCAGGGTAATGTTCTCGACGTCGAAGAAATAGAAAGTTTGGCCAGCTGTGGTCATAAGAATGGTCTTAACGTTCATTTAGATGGCGCTCGGTTAATGAACGCTGTTGTGAAGCTTGACGTTGAGGCAAAAGAATTTGTGTCGAATATAGATTCAGTGTCTTTATGCTTTTCAAAAGGGTTGGGTGCTCCAGCTGGATCAGTGCTGACTGGGTCTAAAGTTTTCATTAAAAAAGCTAAACGTATTCGTAAATTACTAGGAGGTGGATTAAGGCAGGCAGGTATGCTCGCGGCGGCTGGAATTTATGCATTAGATAATAATGT
>Ga0209091_10002795_pt1 | contig 14462 bp, 13 predicted proteins | sample ArcticOcean_MG_C_6_FD_187438 | JGI IMG/M metagenome (GOLD analysis project Ga0209091, IMG submission 187438) | Marine microbial communities from western Arctic Ocean - ArcticOcean_MG_CB8_128 (SPAdes) (version 2) | ecosystem: Environmental > Aquatic > Marine > Oceanic | place: Arctic Ocean...
TCTAAGCAATAAATCCTTATCAAGCAATTTATATCTGCTTTATTTAGTTACTTTTTTATAAAAAAAGCATATATCATTTAATATTAACTATGTTTCTGATAACATCAGTGTTTCAAAAATCTAATATTAAGTTTGGTTATATGAGAAAAATAGTACTAGCATCAAGTTCAATTCATCGAAAAAAGCTTCTACAACAGATTAAGCTAAAGTTTACGTCAATCTCACCAAATATAGATGAGTCAAGAAATAAAAATGAACCAGTAAATAACTTTGTAAAAAGATTATCAATTGAAAAGGCAATGAAAATAGCATTGCTTAAGAAAAATTCTATAGTTATAGGGTCAGATGAGATAGCTGTAGTTGGGAATAAAATATTAGGTAAACCTCTAACCAAACAGAACGCGCAAAAGCAACTTAGTTTTATTTCAAGGAAAAAAATAATATTCAAAACAGGAATATGTGTAATAGACACCAATACTATGAAGAAATATTCTTCTGTAGTGAATTATTATGTAAAAATGAAAAAATTATCTAAAGATATTATAAATAATTATATAGATAAAGAAGACATGCTTAGCTGCGCTGCTAGTATACGGATGGAAGGCTTAGCTATTAGTTTAATTGAAAAAACTGCTGGCGAAGACCCAACCTCAGTCATTGGTTTGCCACTTATTAGACTTACAACATATTTAGAGAAACTTGGCTATAAAGGACAGTAGTTTATTTAGAAAAATGATCGAACCCTTTTAAGTTTAAATCAATTTTCTTGCCATTATCAAAATATCTCAATTTACTTTTTGTTATAATACCTATCCTGGTAATGGAAAGAGAGTGTTTCTTTGATATTTTATCAATCTGTTTTTGATATTTTTTGTTTGCAGTAAAACATAACTCATAATCTTCGCCTCCGCCGATAAGCGTCTCATAATAAAGTTTTGACGGTATAATTTTCTTAACTAGTTTATGAGTTGGAATCTTGTCGATGAATATATCTGCGCCGCATTTACTGCTTATAGTTATATTATACAAGTCTTTTGAAATGCCATCAGATATATCAATGCAGCTACTTGCAAATTTAGAAATATCTACTCCAATGTCTATTCTAGGTGTAGGCAAATGTAAATATTTCTTAAGCAGTTTAAATTCATGTTGATACTTTTTTTTATTAGTAATCATTAATGCTGCTCTTGCACATCCAAGCTTACCTGTGACATAGATATCTTCACCATTTTTTGCCCCATCACGATAAAGTATATTTTTTTTGTTCTCCCCTATTACTTGAATCGAGATACTTAGTGGGCCACGATTAGTATCTCCACCAATCAATGCAACATTGTGTTTTTCCGTGAGGTTCTTTATGCCTTTATAGAAAGATTTAATCCATTTTGATTCTAGTTTAGGTATGGTTAGAGCCATAAGTATATATTTAGGTACACAGCCCATTGCGGCAATATCGCTTAAATTAGTAGCTAATGATTTGTATCCAATTTCATAAGGACTATAGTTTTTAGTAAAATGAGGTCCCAGCAAGGAAGTATCTGTTGTAATAACAAAATATTTCTTTGGGGATATTTTAATTACTGCGCAGTCATCACCTATACTTCTGACAACATTACTAGAGGTTGTTTTAATATTTGATTTAATATAATCAATAATACCTTCTTCATTCTTAATCATTTTTATCAAAGCATCTAAGCAGCTGGTCAAGAATATTATTGATGAATTTATACGATTCATCAGTAGAATATTTTTTAGCAATATTTATACTTTCATTAAGAACAACTTTTTTAGGCACATCATCTCTATACATTAATTCACAAACTGACAGCCTTAGTATTGACCTATCTATTGGTATTAAAGACTCGAGCTTTAAATCTGTATTATCTTCTATGAAAGTAATTATTTTTTCATTATTTTGCTCAATCAATATAATAATATTCTCAAAGTAATCTTTGTCATATTTTCTTTTTTCAATAAATGTTTTTAGAATATCTGAGAATGCATACTCATTTAAATCCTGTTGATATAAAACTTTTAAGATATTCTCCCTTGCTATACTTCTATGTTTAGAATTAATAGTAGTCATTCTTTGTTTATTGTTCCAAGAATGCTCAATAAATCCTCTCTAGCCTTTGCGTATTCGGAACCTTTGCTAAATTTAATTCCAGCTCGATCAATGGCTTGTTGCTCAGTATTAGTTGTTAAGATTCCATTTATGACTGGCTTTTCAAATTCAAGACTAAGATTTCTCAATCCATTAATTACTGATGATGATAGATACTCATCATGATTCGTGTCCCCTTTTATAATACACCCTAAAGCAAGAATGATCTCTGGCTTATATTTTCCTAAAACTATTTTTATTATCAATGGCAATTCAAAAGCACCTGGAGATTCAATGAAACCAATATTAGAAATACTTTCCCCAGAATGGTCTATAAAATCAGTAGCCATGCTTCCTGTTATATATTTATGGTATGAAGTTGAAACAATAATAGTTTTTTTATTTTCTAGTCTCAAGAGATCAGAATAATTATCTTTATAGTGTATCTCAGGGTGATCATATAACCCTACTATCTTGTTATTTATTTTTTTCATTTACTTAGTTACGTACTTGATTACATTGAGCCCAAAAGCATTTATTCCATGATAGATTATAGGACTGCTTAACAATATCATATCCTTCACGCCAATATCGCTTAATATTTGCGCGCCTATACCGACTGTCCGAAAATCATCAAATTTAGCTTTATTTTTTGAAACTATCGACTTGGATAGCTTCAGATTATTTAGCTGATTATTTGTAAGATTTTCTGTAATAAACACAACAGCTCCTTGTTTTGATTTAGATATCTTTTTCAATGCGCTATCAATTGGCCAAGTTGAATAATTAGTAGATTTAACTGTGTCAGTTAAGATATTTTGCACATGGACTCTAACCATTGTAGGTTCTCCAGCAATTATTTTATTTTTAATTAATGCAAAATGAACCATTGAAGTTAAAGTATCTTTGTAAAATATTCCAGTAAATTCACCATACTCTGTTTTAATAACTTCTTCTCTTATTCTTTTAATGGTTTTCTCGTTAGAGACTTTATATTTAATTAAATCTTCAATTGTTCCAATTTTTAACTTATGTTTTTTTGCAAAAGTTAATAAATCTTTTTTTCTAGCCATGGTTCCATCTTCATTTAAGATTTCAACAATCACGGCAGAAGGTTCTAGTCCGGCTAGTTTAGCTAAATCACAACCAGCTTCTGTATGACCAGCTCTTATAAGGACTCCACCATCTTTAGCCATAAGCGGGAATATATGGCCTGGCTGAACTAAGTCACTTGCCTTTGAATTTTTGGCAACCGCAGTTTGAATTGTTTTTGCTCTATCAGCGGCAGATATTCCTGTGGTCACTCCCCTTGCAGCTTCTATAGAAACTGTAAAATTTGTTTCTTTAGAAGTTTCCCCTGTTTTTTTTATAAGCGGTAAGCCTAGTTTTTTACATTTAGCACTTGTAAGAGTTAGGCAAATTAGCCCTCTACCTTTTGAAGCCATAAAATTAATATCTTTTGCTTTAACAAATTCTGATGCCATTACGAGGTCACCTTCGTTCTCACGATTCTCATCATCCATAATGATGACCATTTTTCCTTTTTTGAGGGAATCAATTATTTCTTTAGTAGTATTAGTCATTTTTGAGTTTCTCTAGGTGCTTAGCTATATAGTCTACTTCAATATTCACACTATCGCCTACATTATAATTTTTAATAATAGTATTTTCATATGTATGAGGAATTATCATTAAGTCTATCATATCTCCATCTACTTTATTGACTGTCAAACTAACGCCATCAATGCAGATTGAACCTTTGTGGACTATATATTTTAAATATATTTTATCAATTTTAATTTGAATAAACCATGACTCGGTATCTTTTAAAAGTGTTTTAATTATCGCGACAGTATCAATATGTCCAGTAGTTATATGCCCGCTAATAAATTTATTTAAAGTTAAGGGAAACTCTATGTTGACCAAATCACCCTTTCTTAAAGACTTAAACGATGTTAATTTCATAGTTTCTGGAGATAAATCAAAGCTAAAAATATTGCTTTCAACATTAACAGCCGTTAGACAAGTTCCGTTAACTGCAATACTGTCACCATTAGATATATTTATTAAGAGATTAGAAACCTCTATTTTTATCACAAAACTATTGTTAACTTCCTCGATAACAGCAACCTTTCCTATATTTTCTATAATCCCTGTAAACATATTATTTTTCTAGTCTCACTTTTAGGTTGTTACCGATTAGAATCATATCATTTATTTTATATTTTATCTTTTTAGAAAGTTTTTCTATATACGTAACCCCAGAAAAAGATCTTCCAGTGTCTCCAATTATTTTGGGAGAAATATATAACAGCAGTTCATCAATTAAAGATTTTTTAAAAAGGGATTCCATTAACGTTGCTCCCGCTTCAACGAATACATTATTTATATCCTGTTTAGCTAAAAAAGACATGCATTCCGTAATATTTATTTTACCTTCCTTTGCTTGTATATAAACAATAATTACATTTTTTTTATATTTCTTAGTAGTCTTTTTTACTGATGTAAATAAGTAAATTTTTCGAGATAATCCTTTAAAAATTTTACTGTTTAATGGTATTTTTAATACGGTATCTACTATCCCAAGATCGGGTTGTTTTAATATTTTTTTTAGCAGTGATGGTTTGCGAACATTTAAGCTAGGATTATCTGTTATCACTGTCTTGGATGAAGAAAATATTAACGATGACAATGCTCTTTCTGTTTGAACATCAAGTCTTGCTTCTTCTGAAGTAATCCATTTACTTGCGCCGTTACTCAAGGATATTTTCCCATCTAGAGATATTCCTGATTTACAGGTAATGCTTGGTCTTTTTAATAAAAATTTACTAAAAAATCCTCTATTTAACTTAACTGCCTCATTCTTTAAAACTCCAACTTTAACCTCTATTCCAGCTTTTTTGAGTTGTCTAACGCTCTTACCGTTTACAAGTGGGTTTGGATCCAGGCATGAAATCACAACTCTTTTTATCTTATTACTAATTATTAAATCAGAACATGGTGGTGTCCTTCCAAAGTGACAGCATGGTTCTAAATTAATATACAACGTTGAATTTTGAACAGATTTACCAGCATTTTCAATAGCCTCTTGTTCGGCATGAGGGGAGCCAGGTCTTAAATGATATCCTTTTCCTAAAATTTTGCCATTCTTAACTATAATTGCACCAACCATCGGATTCGGATGTGCGGTAAATTTTCCATTGAGCGCTAATTTAAAAGTTTCTTCTATATAGAATTTATCTGCTTCTTCTTTATTCATCTTGTAATAGATTCTTTTGAAGTTTCTTCATTTCTGGGGACAAATCTTTCTCTAAACTTTTTATAATTTTAGTGAACGCCTCTTTATCTTCAAAATTTAAATACACAGATGCAAATCTAAGATATGCTACATGATCAAGTTTTAATAACTCTTCCATTACTATCTTGCCTATTTGATTTGAAGTCACTTCTTTGTCAGCTTGTGTTCTGCATTTTTTAAAAATATTGTCGAAGGCATTGTCAATATCAACCATCGAGTTTTCTCTTTTCTCTAGAGCTATATAGACACCTTTTTTAATCTTATCTTCAGAGAATAGTTCTGATGAATTGTTTGTTTTTATTACACGCGGGTATGATAGTTCTGATTGCTCAGCAGTATTAAAACGTATGTTGCAAGAGACGCATTCACGCCTTCTCTTTACAGCATTTGTTTCTCCGATTAACCGAGAATCAATTACCTTTGTTTCAGGCTCCCCACAAAAAGGACAGCGCATACTAAATACCTCTAGGCTACAGCTTTTTTATTCTTAGAATAAACTGGGAATTGAGACGTTAAGTTCAATATTTTTTCTTTAACAGACGCAATTTTTGACTCATCTTCGATATCATCAAGTACATCGCATATTAAATTACCCAAGATAGTAGTTTCAGCTTCCTTGAAACCTCTCGTTGTAATAGCTGCAGTACCTAGTCTTATCCCACTTGTAACAAATGGGCTTTGCGGATCATTTGGAACTGAATTTTTATTTACAGTAATATTTGCGCTATGCAAGGCAGCATCAGCTGCTTTACCAGTTAGTCCTTGTTTTACCAGGCTAACCAGCATTAGATGGTTTTTAGTTCCGCCTGACACAATATCATAACCTCTTGAGATTATCGTTTTTGCTAGCAAGTCTGCATTCAATACAACCTGTTTCATATAATCTTTAAACTCAGGCTCTAATGCTTCTTTGAATGCTACTGCTTTGGCTGCAATAACGTGCATTAGTGGCCCACCTTGAGTTCCTGGAAATACTAAAGAATTAAACTTTTTCTCAAGTTCTGGGTTAGATTTACAGATTATGATTCCGCCTCTAGGCCCTCTTAATGTTTTGTGCGTAGTTGATGTAACTACATCAGCAAATGGAACTGGAGAAGGATAAACTCCACCAGCAACTAATCCAGACACATGTGCCATATCAACTACAAAATAAGCGTTAACTTTTTTTGCAATCTTCGACATTCTTTCCCAATCAATCACTTGCGAATAAGCTGAAAAACCACCAATTAACATTTTTGGTTTGTGTTCTACAGCAAGTTTCTCTATTTCATCGTAATCAAGCATGCCGTTTTCATCTATACCGTATTGGATAGCGTTAAAAAGTTTTCCTGAAAAATTTACTTTTGAGCCATGCGTCAGGTGACCACCAGCATCTAGACTCATTCCTAATATTGTATCGCCAGCACTAAGCAAGGCAAGATATACAGCAGCATTTGCTTGTGAGCCAGAATGTGGCTGAACATTTGCATAATCTGCACCATATATTTCTTTTAATCTATCAATAGCTAATTGTTCAGCTATATCAACATTTTCACAACCACCATAATATCTCTTGTAAGGGTAACCTTCTGCATATTTATTCGTTAAAACTGAACCTTGGGCTTCTAAAACTCTCGGACTTGCATAATTTTCAGAAGCAATTAGCTCCACATGCTCTTCCTGGCGAATAATTTCTTTATTAATCGCATCATTTAATTCGTCATCAAAGCCTGCAATTTTCATATCTACGTCAAACATATGGTCTCCTTTTACAAATATAGTGTATAAATTCAAATGAAATACTAACATTTAATCTATTTCTTGTAACTAAATTTCTATCCCCTCATTATCATTTTCTAAAGCTAAGATTGGTTGTTTGACCTCACTTAAATCATAGTATTTTATGCTACCAAGATACTCTTTGGTTACTTCCCATATAGGATCACCGGATTCTTCTGAATTTACACTAGCCCAGCCACTAACTATATATTTCTTGTTATCATTCAATGATTTACCATTGTTTAATGTAATATTTGTTATTCTTTTATTGATGGTATTTTTTGGTGTGATTTGATAATTAATCCCGGTTGTCCTAACCATATCTCCTCCCTGCTGAAGATAAGGGTCTGGATTAAAGATATTATCTGCTACATCTTCCAGGATATTTTTAATGGTAAGGCCGGTCATTTCTCTTCGGTAAACATTTGGATATGTAATGGCGGTATGGTTATAAATGTCAGACATTAAAATATCTTCTCCTGCAAGAATAGTTGGCCCCCACCTAAATCCAGGAGATAAGCAGATTTCTGAATCCAAGACATTAGACATTGAGTCGCAAATAAGGTTATCAAAAGATCCATTAAAATTGCCTCTTCTATATAAATCATAATTTGATTTTCCAATTTTCTCATTTAATTCTTTTAAATATGGTTTTTTTACATCTTTGATATGTTTGTTCATCTGGGCTGATGGTTTAATTTGATTGGAAAGAATCGGCAAGAGCTTATATCGGTAATCAAAAGAGGAATGTCTAATTTTTACATCAATCATTGACACAAATTTTCCATTACATCCCGAATTAAGAATTACAGTTCTTGAATTATTATTGATAATTTCAATTGGTTTAGGTAATACATCATGAGTGTGTCCACCAAATATTATATCAATTCCATGCACTTTGGATGCCATCTTTTTATCCACATCAACGCCATTATGAGATAATAAAACAATCAAGGACGTATTTTCTTTAGCCTTGATTAGGTCAATCAACTCTTGTAGTTCATTGTCACGAATACCAAAAGTAAGATTAGGAATTAATCGTCCTGGGTTTGCAATAGGCGTATACGGGAAAGCTTGGCCAATAACTGCAACTCTTTGGTTATTTATTGTTTTTATGACATATGGTTTCTGAAAATGGTTGTTTTCATCAACTGGCTCAATACCATCAAATAAGGCTTCTTCAGTCAATGAAATATTTTGAGCAACAAAGTCCCCGTTAAATTTTTTTAAATTTTCTAAAAATATTTTTTCACCATATGTGAATTCCCAATGCCCAGTCATTACATCGACACCTAAAATATTAGATGCCTCAACCATATCCAAACCATTGGTTAATAGTGAAAGACCACTGCCCTGCCATGTATCCCCGCCATCTAATAATAAAGAATTGTCATTAGCATCATATCTTAATTGATCAATAACAGTTTTTAAATGGGCATAGCCACCAAACTTTCCAAACTCTTTTGCATGTTGATGGAAATTAAGATGTGTAAAAGCATGCTTCATAATAGTTGAATCAATAGAATAGTAGTCTAAAAGTTTTCTTCCAACTATATGCGGCGGAGTATTCCTATTATTGCCAACGCCTAGATTATAATTAGGTTCTCTGAAATACATTGGGTCTAGTTGTGCATGTGTATCAGTTATATGAATAAGTCTTAAGTCACCAAATAATCTAGTATTATAATTTATCGTTGGTGAACCAAATGAAGGTTTTACAATACCAGCTGCATATCCAGCCATCAAAAATTGAATAAACTCTCTTCTGTTCATATCTTATAAATCCTTTTTTTAATTAACAATATAGATAATATTATAAACACATAAGTGTTAAATAAAAAATAATCAGCTTTAATAATTAAATAGTAATGTAATAGTGATAATACAAGTATTAAATAAATTAATCTATGCAATGCAAACCATTTAACGCCAAGCTTTTTCTTAGCCTTATCTGATGATGTCATAAATAGAGGAATGAACAATATTAAGGCAACATAGCCTACCTGAATAAAGTTTCTAGAAACTATGTCAGATGATATGAAAGAAAAATTTAGATCATTATCAGTCAAATATAAAAAGAAATGGAGCAATGTAATCAAAAAAGTAATAATTCCTAGAGATCTCCTGTCTATATAATTTTTAATATAAAATAGAAGCGGGACTGACAGGACAATTATTATCATGCTCATGGCTATATAACCCGAGGAGATTATTAAATATGAATACGGGTTAATGATTTCATCATTATATATAGATTGATAAAAAATAAAAAATACGGGAAATAGTGATAGCGAATATGTGATAAACCTATTCAAAATAATAAATTATATTAAAAGTTTTTTTCAAGGTCCATGCCTGTATATAGATTGTTAACAAATTTACTATATCCATTGAACAATAAGGTATCTCTCTTGCCAAACTCTCCTATTCTTCTCTCTCTTTTTTGGCTCCATCTAGGATGATCTGCATATGGATTAACATTAGAATAAAATCCATACTCATCAGGAGCTTGCTCATTCCATGAGCATGCCGGTTGGTGATCAACAAATGAAATTTTAACAATTGACTTGATGCTCTTAAACCCATATTTCCATGGGACAATTAATCTTACAGGAGAACCATTTTGATTAGGTAAAACTTTTCCATAAAGACCAACGGCTATCATCGTTAACGGATTAATTGCCTCGTCCATCCTTAACCCTTCTTTATAGGGCCAATTCAAAATATTTCTTTTTTGACCGGGAAGATTCTCCTTGTCTAATATAGATTCAAAAGAAACGTACTTAGCATTATGTAGTGGCTTAGCAAGATTAATTAGACTCTTCAGTTCAAAACCAATCCACGGAACAACCATGGACCAAGCTTCAACACATCTCAATCTATATATTCTCTCTTCTAATTGAAATTTTTTTATCAAATCCTCACTATCTAGAGTAAATGGATTTTCAACCAACCCATCTATTGTTAATTTCCAGTCATCAGACTTAAGCTTGGATGCATTTAACATCGGGTCTCGTTTGCCAGTGCCTAGCTCATAAAAATTATTGTATGATGTAATCTGTTTGATGGTGTTTGTTTGTTCATTTGTACTATAATCAAGATCTTTATTGAAAGACAATTTTTTTTGTGATGCAGAGAGAATACTTGAATTCATTAGAAATGGAAATCCTAGCGTTGATGCCATTATTTTTCTACGATTATTGAAATGTCTTTCGTCTGTAACTTTATTTTCTGTATCCAAGTTATATTTATTAAATATTTTCACTTCAACCAGTTTCTCGCATTAATAAATATTTTAGACCACGGTGATATTTTCCAATTAACGGGATGGTAAGAGTACTGGTTTAACGAAAATAATCTTTCTGGATGGGGCATCATGATGGTTATTCTTCCATCATTATTTGTAAATCCATTTGATCCATTATCAGAACCATTTGGGTTAAATGGGTATTCTGTTGTTTTTTTATTATCACTATCAACATAACTTATTATAGCACTGCTTATATTTTTTTTATCCGTAAATACCGCTTTCCCTTCTCCATGCGAGACTATTATTGGCAATATAGACCCTTCCATTCCAGTCATGAATACTGATTTAGATTTATTTACCTTAACTCTTGATAATCTAGCTTCAAACTGATTAGATTTATTTTTATCAAACAAAGGCCAGTGACTAGCCCCAGGTATTATCGAATGAAGTTGTGAAAACATTTGACAGCCATTACATATGCCAAGTCCAAATTTATTCTTGTCGTTAAAAAATATTTCTAACTCATCTTTTATCTTATTATTGTAAAGTATTTTACTTGCCCAGCCTTTTCCTGCACCTAAGACATCACCATATGAAAAGCCACCACAGGCAACTAGTCCTTCATAAGACTTCATGTTTACATTACCTTTCAATATGTCATTGATGTGTACATCATGAGCCTCAAACCCTGACATCATGAATGCATGCGCCATTTCTTTGTGTCCATTAACACCCTGCTCTCTTAGGATTGCTACTTTTGGTTTTCTATTTAATTTAGTTTTCTTGATCTTTATACTGCTCGTTGAAAAAGTAATTTTATTATCCAAAGGTTTTAAATTTCTATGAGAAGATATTTTATTATTATATTCTTCTCTTGCAGTTAAAGGGTTATCGCGAATCTTTTGAATTTTATAAGATAGTTTACTCCAATATTTTCTCAGTGTTTCCAGAGAGAATAAAATATCTTCATATGATTTTATTAATAAACTAGGATTTGATGATTTTATTGACCTACCTAGTGGAGTAACCAATGCTTCAACTTTATTTTTTTGGATTAACTCATTGAAAATATTTATATTTTTTTTAGGCACTTCTATTACAGCACCTAATTCTTCATTAAAGAAAAATTTTATCATATGATCAACATCAAAATATTTTTCTAAACTTTTAAAGATATCTAAAGACATATTTCCTGAAAGAGCCATTTCAGTCAACGTTGTAAATAACCCTCCATCTGATTTATCATGGTATGCAGAAATAGTTTTTGACTTTATAAGTGTTTGAATAAAATTAAAGAATAAACTGATATTCTCAGATTTATTTATTCTTGGGACATCAGGGTCAATAATATTATGTATTTGATGTAAGGATGACCCGCCCATACGCTCCATACCTTCAGAGATATCTATTAGAAAAATTTCTCCATTCCCTTTCAGATCAGGAGTAATAACATCATTAACATTGTCTATAGAACAAAATGCTGACAAGACAAGACTTACTGGGCTTTCAACATCGTACGATATTTTTTTATTTTTCCATGATGTACTCATTGATAATGAGTCTTTGCCAACTGGTATAGTAATATTATTTGAAATACATAGAGCTGATATTTTTTTAACAGCTAAGTAAAGACTTTCAATCTCATTACTATTTTTAGATGATGCCATCCAGTTTGCTGATAATTTTATTTTGGAAAGATCTTTTATGTATGAACATGAAATATTAGTTATAACTTCACCAAATGCAATTTCCACTGAAGCTTCTGGGTTTGTAATTGCGATAGATGGTCTTTCGCCCATTGTAATAACCTGTCCGCTCGAAGAACCTATGTCGGACATTGTAATGCCCACGTTAGAAACTGGTACTTGATTAGCTCCAATCATTTGATCTCGTGCAACTAGTCCTGTCACCGATCTATCACCAATTGTAATAAGGAACCCTTTATCTGCTACTGCTGGTAATGACAATATATCTTGTACGCATTTTTCAAAATTTGTGTAGCTATGCTCATTTCTATAACTCTTTTTATCATAACCAGTAATATTAATTGGCTTAATTGGAGGTTTGCCTAGAAGATAGTTCATCGGTAAATCAATTACTTTTGTTTTATCATCTACATCATATACAACAAGGCTTTTAACAGTAGTCACTTTGCCAATTACAGAATATGGACAATTCTCTCTGGCGCATATGGAATCAAAAAGTGTTAAGTCTTTACTATCAATTACTATGACATACCTTTCTTGAGATTCATTACACCATATTTCTAGGGGGCTCATAGATGCTTCGCCAAGAGAAATCTTAGACATCATAATTTTTGCGCCTCTGTTAGAATCATTAACTATTTCTGGAACAGCATTGCATAAGCCTCCAGCTCCAATATCATGGATACTTTTAATAGGTGTCTGCTTATCTAAATATACGCATTGATTAATAACTTCCTGACATCTTCTTTCAATTTCTGGATTATCTCTCTGCACCGATGAAAAATCTAAGCTTTCGCTGCTTGAGCCAGACGATAATGATGATGCTGCGCCTCCACCAAGCCCAATAAGATAAGAAGGTCCGCCTAGAATAATAATCAAATCTCCCTGGTCTAGTTTATTTTTATATATATGGCTATTTCTTATAACTCCAACACCACCAGCAATCATTACTGGTTTATGGTATCCAATGCTCTTTACGCTAAATTTTTTAATGACTGGACTAAATTCACATGTTCTAAAGTAACCAAAGATATTTGGTCTACCAAACTCATTATTATAAGAAGCAGCTCCAATTGGTGCTTCAATTATAATATCTAAGGGTGACTTAATTCTTCCAGGGGCACCTATAGCATTTTTTTCCCATCTATTATTATCCTCTGGTATACATAAGTTTGATAACGTATAACCTGTAAATCCAACCTTAGGTATCGAACCTCTACCCGTTGCCCCTTCATCTCTCAACTCTCCTCCAGATCCTGTGGCTGCACCTGCATGTGGAGAAATTGCTGTTGGGTGATTATGGGTTTCAGCTTTTACTATATATAAACCATCTTCTTTTTTATATTTATACTTTTTACTTGCAAGATCAGTATGTAAAAAATTTACTCTATTTGATTTTATAATCGAGCAATTATCAGTGTATGCAGATATAACATCTTTATTTTTTTTCTTAAAAGTTTTTTTAATTAACTTAAATAAAGAAGTATCTTTTTTAGAGTCTTTTGTAATAATTTTAGAATTGAATATTTTATGTCTACAGTGTTCAGAATTAATTTGCGCAAACATCATTAACTCTATGTCTTTTGGTGACCTTTTAAGGTTGGCATACATTTTCTTTAAATAAAGAATTTCTAATTCACTGAGAGCCAAGCCCATTGTCTTATTATATTTATTTAATTTTGTTAACGGAATTATTTCTGACCTTTTACTCTTTGTGGATAATTTTTCTTTTTTAAAATATTTTTGAATATCAGGTTTTGTAGTGAAACAATATTGAGTCATTTTATCGTATATTAAATCTAAGTTACTGCTTATATACTTAAAGGCAGTTTTTCCGTTGAATTGGTATAATTTAATTTGCTCGATACTCAGGCTATTATCAAGACCACAGTTAACGATGACCTGCTTAGCTTTTTCTGCCCATGGAGACAAGATGCCTGACCTACTTGTTATTAGTACGCTACTATTAGTTATATCTCCTTTTTTCAACTCCTTAGTGGTATTTAACAAATGGCTTAATGTTTGCAACTCTTCCGGAGTAAGCTTTTTTCCATATTGAATTTTATAAACAAGAAAGTAATGAAATGAGTCTTTAGCACTATCCTTTCGCTTGATTGAGTCTAAAAGTATATTTTTATATTGAAGCATAATTGAGTCTATATTTTAATACAGTTTAGGGAGTATTGGTATTGCTTAGTTGTAATAAAATATATTGATGTCAGCAACTTCATAAGTGTTATATATAATACTGATATTATCAATATCAGCGGTACTTTCAATCATTTCTAGATATTAATCCGGATCTTACTATAAAAAAATAAATTAAATGTGGTCAATATCAATTGC
>Ga0209091_10002800_pt1 | contig 14432 bp, 9 predicted proteins | sample ArcticOcean_MG_C_6_FD_187438 | JGI IMG/M metagenome (GOLD analysis project Ga0209091, IMG submission 187438) | Marine microbial communities from western Arctic Ocean - ArcticOcean_MG_CB8_128 (SPAdes) (version 2) | ecosystem: Environmental > Aquatic > Marine > Oceanic | place: Arctic Ocean...
CTCCAATGAGTTTTGTTCAATTTTTTCTTGGATAAACGAAAAAAGTGGACTAAGGTTTTCATGCTCTTCAATAATAGCTTCGTAGGACTTTCCAATAAATTTCGACTCGTCTTCAATTTGAAGTATGCTTCCAATAACTGGATTAATAATCTGTATTTTCTTGTCTTGATTAAGAGCAATGACTCCGAAAGAGTACTTTAGAATAGTTTCTAAATAAAGGTTATGCGTATCAAGACCCTCTGTAGAAAGCTTAATTCGCCTGCTCATTTCGTTGAAATGTCCTATTAAATCATGCATATCTTTATTTTTAGGATCTTGTTTAATTTCTACGTCATAGTTTCCAGAAGAAATTTCTCTTGTAGCAACTGATAAGTTGTGCATTGGCCTCATCAACTGATCAATCATACGAAGAACAATGAGTAATGCACTCAACACAGCTAATAGGATTGTTGAAGAAAAATCAATCATAAATCGAGTTTTAATAATTGATGAGTTAAGTGACAATTCAGCATCTTTAGCAGCATCCCTAAAACGAGTCATTCTTGATGTTAAATTAACAATACTAGAGTCAGGCGCATAGTAAGCTGTAAGAGTAAACTCTTCAGTTGAGGCGGTATATCCATAATCCGCCTGACATATTGTATCTCTTTTACTTTGAGCGACAAGATTCATTAAAGGGTCATATAGCTTGAGTTCACAGGCCCAAAAGTCACTCACTAAAAGATTAAGCACTGACTGCATTTGCTCAGTTGACGCTCTAGGCGCGTCAAAGTAGTTAATAAGTTTTCCTATATTGCGAGTTCTATCCTCATAATACTTAATGGCAATACTATTAGTGCTTCTATAGAGCTCATCAACCTCGCCGCCAACCTTTAAATTGAACTCATCAAATTGAGTTTCGGCAATTTGAAGGTTATCTCGTATTGATCCAAAAGAAAATAAATAAAATGATAGTACGGGTAGCAAAACCAAAACTGGAACAATTTTTATAAAAGACCAGGTAAATCTTGACCCAATTACGCCTTGTTCAGTATTTTGTTTTAATCTCCTCATGGAGAGCGCAATATAATATATTGCAACTAAGCTCATTAGAACATTAAATCCAACTAAAACTAAATACCACTTCTCAATTAATTCAGCATTCAGGCCAAGGTAAAACATTCCAAAAAATGAAATTAAAAAGACACCCACCCAAAATAGGGCGCGAGGAGACTCTTTTAAAGAAAAAGCTTGATTTAACAACATAAATTTTGTTGACAAAAAATTAAAGTTTTTTGATTATCTCATAAATGAATTATTACTAGCATGAGTTGTTGATAAAATACAACAATCCATTAGGGACAATTCCTTTGATTACAAGCGAGTCACAACTTAACAAGTATCTGCAAAGCATCCAAAATGACTCCCTTCTTGCAATTGATACTGAATTTAAAAGAATTAATTCATATTACCCAGAACTGTGCTTAATTCAAATTGCAGTTGGTGATCTCTTAGAATGCATAGATGTTCTTGCTATAAAAAATTTAGAGCCTCTTTTTGAAAAACTATACGACCATCAAACCAGTTGGATTGTTCATTCTGCTAGACAAGATATTGAAGCTCTTTTTTACCTATCTAAAAGGACGCCTCATTCAATTTTTGATACTCAAATTGCTGCCTCGCTATTAAATTACCCCTTGCAAGTCTCATATCAAGGCTTAACAGAAACCTTGCAAAACATTTATCTAGAAAAAAAACATACTCGATTTGACTGGAAAACAAGACCCCTTCCGAGTGATGTATTACAGTATGCACTTGATGATGTTAAGTATCTACTTCCTAATTACACAATACTTAGAGATGAGCTTGTTAAAAATGGAAAACTTCAGTGGCTTAGTGAAGAGACAGACTTCTTATTAGATCATAGACTTTATGAGCCTAACTTCAAGCAAATTATTAAGAAAACTAGCGGCATTTCAAAAATAGATTCACAATCTCAAAAAAAGGCAATTAATTTAGTAATGTGGCGTGAAGATACTGCTATGAAAGAAAATAAACCTCGTAAATGGATCATGTCTGATGAGAAATTAATAGACTATGCTATAGGAAAAAATAAATTATCGGCTGACTCCCATAAACTTTTTGAAAATTTTTTAAAAACTAATCAAGCTGAAGAAAATTTCAAGGACTCGCTAACGACTCAAAAGCCTCTATCTGCTGATGAAAAGCTTAAAAAAAATCAAGCTCAAGAGCATATTAAAGGTCTTTCAATTAAATATGATATTGCTCCTGAAATTATTTGCTCTTCAAAAAATCTTGTTAAATTTATTAGAGGTGATAAAGAAGTTTCTGTTAATAGCGGATGGAGGTCAAAAATATTTAAACTATAATTGCATCTAGAAGCTTAACTTGCCATTTAATTAATTCAACCTTATCAAAGACAATACTTTTAAAATAATTGCAGGAAACCTTAAAGGCAGGAAATTTAATTTTCCTGATGCTGAAGGATTGCGCCCTACTCCTGGAAAAACAAGGGAGACACTTTTTAATTGGCTACAATTTGATATTGCTGACAAGACAATTCTAGATCCTTTTGCTGGAAGTGGCGCCCTTAGCCTTGAGGCAATCTCTAGGGGGGCTAAAAAAGTATGTTTAATTGAAAAAAATAGAAAAGTTTTTAAAAGCCTTGAGTCTAATTTTAAACTCCTAGATAACCTTCAATATCAACTGAATAATAATGATTCAACTATCTTTCTTGATAAGCAAAATACCAATCCTTTCGATTTAGTTTTTTTAGATCCTCCATTTAATCAAAACTTAATACCATCGACCCTTGATCTGTTATCCAAAAAAAATTACTTGCATCATAAAACCCAAATTTACATTGAGTCTGAATATGAAATGACACCTGAAATATTAAAAAATCACCTTGGATGCAACTGTATGGTCAAAAAACAGAAAAAATCAGGCAATGTTCACTATTGTCTGATAAGCTTGGAATCACTATGAAAAAAATTGCAATTTATCCCGGCTCTTTTGATCCAATAACTAATGGGCACGTTGATCTAATAAAGCGTGCATCAAAAATTTTTGATGAAGTAATTATTGCAATTACTCAAAATGCAAATAAATCCAGTTTTATGACTATTGAACAAAGGGTTGGAGCAGTTGAAAGCTCAATAAAATCTTTAAATAACACTAGAGTATTAAGCTTTAACTCTTTACTGGTTGACTTCGCAAGAGGCCATGATGCGCAGATAATTATTAGAGGCTTAAGAGCGGTTTCAGATTTTGAATATGAATTTCAACTGAGTGGAATGAATAAGCGTCTTAATTCGGAAATTGAAACTTTATTTATGACTCCATCGGAAGAGTTTGCTAATATTTCATCCTCTCTGGTTCGAGAAATTCTTTCTCTTGGTGGTGATATTAGTCCATTTGTTCCTGCTCAAGTTAAAACAATACTCCTAGATACCCTTCAAAAATAATTTCGTTAATACCTTGAAATAATTTTTTAAATCCCTAAATAGGGTTTATATAAAAATACAAGGAGTATATGGAATGTCAAAAATAATTGGAATTGATTTAGGAACAACAAACTCATGTGTCTCAGTGATGGATGGTGGTGTTGCTAAAATAATTGAAAACTCAGAAGGAAATCGCACAACCCCATCTATTATTGCTTACCCTAAAGACTCTGATGAGATATTAGTTGGTCAGCCTGCTAAAAGACAAGCGGTTACAAATCCTGAGAATACGCTTTATGCTATCAAAAGATTAATTGGTCGACGCTTCGATGAAAAGGAAGTTCAAAAAGATATTAGCCTTGTTCCTTATAAAATTATAAAGGCTAAAAATGGTGATGCCTGGGTGGAAGTAAAAGGTAAAAAAATGGCGGCCCCAGAAATATCTGCTCGTGTAATTCAAAAAATGAAACAAACGGCTGAAGATTATCTAGGAGAAGAAGTTACTGAAGCGGTAATTACTGTGCCGGCCTACTTTAATGACTCTCAACGTCAAGCAACAAAAGATGCAGGAAAAATTGCAGGACTAACTGTAAAAAGAATTATTAATGAGCCTACAGCTGCTGCATTAGCATATGGTGTTGACAAATCTTCTGGTGATAAGAAAGTTGCAGTTTACGATTTAGGTGGAGGAACATTTGATGTTTCTATTATCGAAATGGAAGATATTGATGGTGAAAAACATTTTGAAGTTCTTTCCACGAATGGTGATACATTTTTAGGTGGTGAAGATTTTGATCATAGAATAATCAACTTTCTAGTAGAAGAATTTAAAAAAGAGCAAGGCCTTGATCTTTCCAAGGATGCGATGGCTCTTCAAAGGCTTAAAGAGGCCGCTGAAAAAGCAAAGATAGAACTATCTTCATCAGAACAAACTGAAGTAAGTTTGCCTTACATTACTGCGGATGCTTCTGGCCCAAAACATCTTAATATCAAAATGACAAGATCAAAACTAGAGTCTCTAGTTGCTGATTTATTAAAGCGATCAATCGATCCTTGTAAAACGGCACTTAAAGATGCTGGACTATCAAGTGGTGACGTAGATGAAGTAATTCTTGTAGGTGGTCAAACTAGGATGCCTAAAGTTCAAGAAATGGTAAAAGATTTTTTTGGAAAAGAACCTAAGAAAGATTTAAACCCTGATGAAGCTGTTGCTATGGGTGCAGCAATTCAAGCTGGTGTTCTAAGTGGAGACGTTAAAGATGTCTTACTTCTTGATGTAACTCCTCTCTCACTAGGTATTGAAACTATGGGCGGAGTCATGACTAAGTTAATTGAGAAAAATACAACAATTCCAACGAATCAATCTCAAGTCTTTTCAACTGCTGCAGACAATCAATCAGCTGTAACAGTTCATGTTCTTCAGGGCGAAAGAGAAATTGCTAGTGCCAATAAATCACTCGGCCAGTTTAATCTAGAAGGTATTCCAAATGCACCTAAGGGTCAGCCTCAGATTGAAGTTTCTCTTGATCTCGATTCTGATGGTATTTTGAATGTATCCGCCAAAGATAAAAATACTGGTAAAGAGCAATCAATAACGATCAAATCCTCAAGTGGTCTTTCAGATGAAGAGGTTGATAAAATGATTAAAGATGCTGAAGCGCACGCTGAAGAAGATAAAAAGTTTCATGAGCTTGTAACTTCAAGAAATATGGCTGATTCTCTTGTGCATTCAACAAAGCAATCCCTAGAAGACCTAAAAGATGAAATTTCTGATGATGAAAAAAGTGCAATCGAAACAGCACTCAGTGAACTTGAAGAAAGCATCAAAGGAGATGACAAAGAAGCCATCGATGCTCAAGTTCAAAATCTAAGTGAAAAAGCCCAAGTTCTAGCCCAAAAAGCTCAAGAAAAAGCTAGCGCAGAAGGAGCAGAAGCTGATAACTCAGAAGGGAATGATGATGTTGTCGATGCAGACTTTGAAGAGGTTAATGAAGAAAAATAAGCAACATAAGAAATTAATACATAAATAAAACCTCCCTTGTCTGGTGCATGGGAGGTTTAATAATATAAGGGACCCATGGCAGAAAGAGATTATTACGAAATTTTAGGCGTTGATAAAGGTGCAGACGAGGCCAAAATTAAAAAAGCCTACAAGCGCCTTGCAATGAAATATCATCCCGATAGAAATACTGATGATAAAGCTGGTTCAGAGAAAAAATTTAAAGAAGTCCGTAAAGCATATGATGTAGTTTCAGACCCTCAAAAAAGATCAGCATATGATCAATTTGGCCATGCAGGGGTTGAGCAAGGTGGAAATGGCTTTGGTGGTGGAAATCCATTTGGTGGATCTGGAGGTGGTTTTGGTGATATTTTTGGTGATATTTTTGGAGGTGGAAATTCAAAACCAGATAACAGAGGATCGGACCTTCGTTATGATCTAGAAATAGATTTAAAGCAAGCCGCAGAAAGTGATACTGTAAAAATTAGAGTCCCTAAAAATGACACATGTGGCACATGTTCTGGAAGTGGCGCTAAACCGGGCACTTCAGTAAAAACTTGCGGAAATTGTCGTGGAACAGGACAAACAACGATGCAGCAAGGTTTTTTTGCTGTCCAAAGACCCTGTAACCAATGCAATGGTTCAGGTGAAAAAATTGAATCCCCCTGTGGAACGTGTCGAGGACAGGGCGTTGTAAGAAATCAAAAAACTCTTTCAGTTAAAATTCCTGCCGGAGTAGATACAGGAAATCGAATTAGATTGAGCGGTGAAGGTGAGGCTGGATTAAGGGGAGGTCCTCATGGTGATCTTTATGTTCAAATCCATATTAAAGAACATTCAATTTTTCAGCGTGAAGGCAATGACTTGTATTGTGAAGTCCCTATTGATTTCGCAACATCTGCCCTTGGTGGCTCAATAGAAGTACCAACTTTACAAGGTAAACTCAAAATTAAAGTTCCTGCAGGAACTCAAACTGCTAAGTTATTTAGGCTTCGCGGCAAAGGAATGCCTGCTATGAGACATAATGGCTCGGGTGATTTACTCTGTCAAGTTAAAGTGGAAACTCCTGTAAGTTTAAACTCTAAACAGAAAAAATTATTAAAGGACTTTTCAGATTCATGTGAGGCAAAGCATCACCCAGAGTCAAGCTCATTTTTTGGTAAAATGAAGTCTTTCTTTGAGTAAATCTGAAACAATTTGACACAAAGTATTAATCACTCAAGTATAAAATTTCTTTTTTCTTTAACTTAATAACTCTTAAATGACGATTAAAAAAATTATTGCACGTGAAGTATTGGATTCTAGAGGAAACCCCACTGTTGAAGCTGATGTTATTTTAACCAATGGTATTCTTGGAAGAGCAATTGTCCCATCAGGAGCTTCTACCGGCCAAAGAGAGGCATTAGAACTAAGAGATGGTGATAAAAGTCGCTACCTTGGTAAAGGCGTACTAAAGGCTGTTAATTTTATTAATACTGAGATTAGTGATTCTCTTCAAGGCATGCAAGTATCAAATCAAAAGACTATTGATCAAAAAATGATTGATATGGATGGTACAGATACAAAATCTAGATTAGGTGCAAACTCAATATTAGCAGTTTCCTTAGCCTGCGCTCATGCGAATGCAAAAAATAAAAACCAATCACTATTTCGCTCATTTGACTTTTCAGAAACTTACCAAATGCCTGTTCCAATGATGAATATTATCAATGGTGGTGAGCACGCCAATAATAGTGTTGATATTCAAGAATTTATGATAATTCCTGCAGGTGCGCCTAGTTTTAAAGAGGCATTACGATATGGTACTGAAGTTTTTCATCATTTAAAGGCTGTACTTGATCAAAAAGGCCTCAATACTGCAGTTGGAGATGAAGGTGGCTTTGCTCCAGATTTAAAGTCAAATGAAGAGGCATTAGAAGTTATTATTGAAGCTATTAATAATGCAGGCTACGCTCCTGGAAAAGATATATTTATTGGTATAGATGCAGCAAGCTCAGAATTCTACAAAGATGGTACTTATAATCTAACTTCAGAAGGTTTAAAACTTACTAACTCTGAATTTACAGATTACCTTGCATCATGGGTTGAAAAGTACCCTATTATCTCAATCGAAGATGGTATGGATGAAAATGATTGGGAGGGTTGGGATATGCTTACTCAAAAATTATCCGATTCTGTTCAACTTGTTGGGGATGATTTATTTGTAACGAATAGCAAGATCCTAGCCAAAGGTATTAAAAATAACATAGCAAATTCAATCCTAATAAAAGTTAACCAAATTGGAACTCTAACTGAAACATTTGATGCAATGAAAATGGCTCTTGATGCGGGCTATACATGCGTTATGTCTCATAGAAGTGGTGAAACAGAAGATACAACAATTGCAGACCTTGCCGTAGCGACAAATTGCGGGCAAATTAAAACAGGCTCATTGTCTAGATCTGACAGGCTAGCTAAATATAATCGACTCCTTAGAATAGAAGAAGAGCTTGGTGATGATGCTAAATATCCAGGACTAACTGCATTTAACAACCAATCATAAAATTCTCAAACATGTTGTTTTAAGAATTTTGACTAATTTAAGGTTAAAATAACATCATCAATGATTATTATGGATGACTAATTGGAATCACTTTCCACTTTTTGGCTTAGTGTTTTACTGTTTGTACTAATTCTAGCTTCGGCTTTCTTTTCTGCTTCTGAAACTTCGATGATGGCATTGAATCGCTATCGCCTCAAAACCCTTAGTTCAAAAAACAACCTTCAAGCACAAAGAGTAGAAAGACTACTTAAAAATATTGATTATTTAATTGGGGGAATCCTACTAGGAAACAACTTTGTCAACATACTTGCCGCAAGTATAGCAACACTTCTTGCTCTCAAACTCTGGGGAGAAGGGTCAGTAATCATTGCCTCTTTAGTTTTAACGTTAGTTATTTTAATTTTTGCTGAAAATACGCCAAAAACATTTGCAGCGAAAAATCCTGAAAAAATTGCTTTGCCTGCCTCTTGGCTTCTTGAATTATTAATCAAAATTTTTAAGCCACTAATATATTTAATATCTTTTATATCAAAATCTATTCTAAACCTGCTTGGATTAAAAAACATAAGTAAGGACATACTCAACTCTGAAGAACTCAGAATGGCTGTTATAGATTCAAAATCATTACTATCAAAAAACTACCAAAGCATGCTTGTTAATATTATTGACCTTGAAAAAGTTAAAGTTGAAGATATTATGATTCCTCATCACGAACTCGTAAGCGCAGACATTAACAATGAAGAGGAATTATTTGAACAGCTTAAACGAATTCAACACACTCGCTTGCTGATTTTTGACGGTTCTGAAAATAATATTATTGGTACTATTCATATGAGAGATGTTGTAAACATATATGCCAAAGATGAAATAAATATATCCAAAATTAAAGAGGTAATAAGGGAGCCTTATTTTATTCCTGAAGGCACTCCTTTATCACAACAACTTGAACACTTTAAAAGTCAAAAACGAAGACTTGGTATTGTTGTTGATGAATATGGAGAAGTTAAAGGAATGGTTGTTTTAGATGATATTTTAGAAGAAATTGTTGGTCAGTTCACCTCATCTCAAGGGGAAAGTATAGAGGAAATAAATATTCAGAGCGATGGCAGTTACCTTGTAGATCCACGAGTAAGCATTCGTGAATTGAATACAGAGCTTAAAGTTAAACTACCTTTTGATAACGCAAAGACACTTAACGGTCTAATTCTTGAGCACCTTCAAAGTTTTCCTCAGCATAATGTTTCTTTTAAAGTAGATTCACTAATAATTGAAATTATGCAAGTTAGCAAGCAAGGTATTAAGCTAGTTAAAATTAATAGAATAAGCTAGGCATTACTTTCTATACATTTTGATAAACTAGTAAGATTATATTTAAGTTACATCATCACCCTCTATATTATCTAAATTTTCTAATGTTTCACATAAATATAATCTGGATCTAATCCTTGTTGATATCTCTCATACATTGTCAAGTAGGCAGACTCAAGCTGTTGTGTAAACAATGGAGTGTCATATAACGGTGCTGTGGGTAAATTATTGATTAGCTTGTCTTTAATGATTTTTAATTTTTCTGGATGAGTCGCCAGTTGAATTGCAAGTGACTCATATTGTTCTTGAGTGGTAGTAATCAGTTCCGGTAAATTGACGGCATTCAACAGACTTGCTGCAACTCTACTGGCAAAAGAGTTACCTACACACGTCAACACTGGTAATCCCATCCGAAGGGCGTCACTTGCCGTAGTATGGGCATTGTAAGGTAGTGTATCAATAAATAAATCTGCTTGTTTAATTCTGTTTAAATGTTCTTCAACAGGCATATGTGTAGCAAAAACAAATCGATCTTCGTTAATACCGAATTTCATTGCTTCTTTTTTTAAGTTTTCGGTAGTGCTGTTATTATTCTCAAATAACCACAGCACACTACCTTCCACTGCTTTGAGTATTCGCATCCATCCAATAAAGGTGGAAGGTGTGATTTTATATGTATTATTAAAACAACAAAATACAAAACCTTTACTGGGTAATCCATACTCATGACGCAATAATGAAGTTCTAGAAACACTTCTATTAAATACATTAACTTGATAACTATTAGGCATGTATACGATTTTTTCTAAATAATGACGCTGTTTTTCTTCAGGAATAAGGGTGCGATCTGCAATCAAATAATCCATGTAGTTTGCCGCCATCGTGCTTGGATATCCTAAATAACTAACCTGTATTGGTGCGCAACCCTCTGCGAATATATTAGGTCGACAATTTCGAGTATATCCTTTTAAATCTATTGCAATATCAATTTCCATCTTTCTTGCTAACAATGATATCTCTCTGTCTGATTTTAACCTTACGTCCACAAATTTATCAAAACTTAAGAATGCTCTTTGTCTCCATTGATCTTGTTTATTAGGTCCAAATGAGAAGGCAATCAGTTCAAAAAATAATTTATCATGGCATTCAAATAATTCTGCCATTAAATGCATCGTTGCATGATTGTGGAAATCTCCAGAAAAATACCCTATCCGGATTTTTTTATGTTTCGGGTAACGCTCTATTTTAGATAAAACATGACTCTGTGGATACTTCTCGTTAACCGAAATTTCAGCAGTTTTCATATGAAGCTCAGGATTATCAATCAGCGCTAGCAGAGGAAATGGATTTATAACCTTTTCGCTATTATTAATTTTATTTGTTAATTCATCAAGTTGGCTTGATAGATCACCCCAGATACAAAGTTGCATTTTTGTATGTAATAAATCACCTAGAATAAAATTTATGTCGGGTTTAAGGACAATAGCACGCTCATAACTTGCTAGTGCTTCATCCAGTCGCTTTAGGCTTAACAGTGAATTACCAAGATTGTGATATGCCTCAGCATAGTCAGGCTTAAGAGCTACTGCCTTCTCATAACACTTAACCGCGGCATCCAGTTTAGCAAGATTTTTGAAAGCATTGCCGAGGTTATTATGCGCCTCAGAATAGCCAGGTTTAATGGCCACTGCCTTCTCATAACACTTAATCGCAGCATCCAGTTGACCGAGTTCATCGAGAACATTACCAAGGTTATTATGCGCCTCAGCAAAGTCTGGTTTAATAACGAGTGCCTTCTGATAACTCTTAACCGCAGCATCCAGTTGACCAAGCTCCTTAAGAGTGATGCCGAGGTTATTACATGCATTAGCATAGCTCGGATTAATAGTGAGCGCCTTCTCATAACAATTAACTGCAGCATCTAGTTGACCAAGATCCTTGAGAACAACGCCGAGGTTGAAATGAACTTCAGTGAAGTCTGGCTTAATAGAGAGCGCCTTCTCAAAACTTTTAATGGCCTTATCCAGTTTGCCAATTGTTTTATAACAAACACCGCTGATATTATAGAGTAATGGCTCATTAGGATAACTCTTGATCAAGGTTTCAACAGTATCGAGTGCCTCTTGTATCTTGCCGCTAGAGTAGAGCGAAATAACAGAGTTAATTTCAGTTTGTAAAGGGTTTACTTTGGTCATCTTGCTACTCTAAATTATCTAATGTTTCACATAAATATAATCTGGATCTAATCCTTGTTGATATCTCTCATACATTGTCAAGTAGGCAGACTCAAGCTGTTGTGTAAACAATGGAGTGTCATATAACGGTGCTGTGGGTAAATTATTGATTAGCTTGTCTTTAATGATTTTTAATTTTTCTGGATGAGTCGCCAGTTGAATTGCAAGTGACTCATATTGTTCTTGAGTGGTAGTAATCAGTTCCGGTAAATTGACGGCATTCAACAGACTTGCTGCAACTCTACTGGCAAAAGAGTTACCTACACACGTCAACACTGGTAATCCCATCCGAAGGGCGTCACTACTTGTTGCATGGGCATTATAAGGAAGTGTATCAATAAATAAATCTGCTAACTTAATTCTATTTAAATGGTCTTTCATAGAGTCTAATCTTGGGGCAAAAATCAATCTATTTTCATCTACACCATTTTTTTCGGCTTCTTTTTTTAAGTTGTTAATAGCAGTGCTATTTCCATCAGTCAGCCATAGCACACTACCATCGACTGCTTTAAGTATTCGCATCCATCCAATAAAAATATCAGGAGTAATCTTGTAATGATTATTGAAACAACAAAATACAAACCCATTAGTTGGTAATCCGGACTCTACCTTAGTAAAAAACCTATTTGAGAGTTTGGTTTTCGTGTCATTCACCATAAAACTATTAGGCATATATACGATTTTTTCTAAATAATGACGCTTTTTTTCTTCAGGAATAAGGGTGCGATCTGCAATCAAATAATCCATGTAGTTTGCGGCCATCGTACCTGGGTATCCCAAATAATTAACTTGTATTGGTGCCGCTCGTAAGGAAAACACTCCTGTTCTTGAATCTTGAGTAAACCCTCCCAAGTCGACAGCTATATCGATCTCTAAGGACCTTGAAAGTATTGCCAAATCTATATCCAACATCATGTGTACATCATGAAAATGATCTACCCCAGCCTTAATTCTAAGATTCATTTCATCTTTTGTATCTGGTCCATAAGAAAACGCATAGATTTCAAATTGGCTTCTATCATGAAGTTTATAAAGATCTGTCTTTAGAGTTGACACAGGATGATTTCTGAAATCTGCAGAAAAATACCCTATCCGAATTTTTTTATGTTTCGGGTAACGCTCTATTTTAGATAAAACATGACTCTGTGGATAATGCTCGTTAACCAAAATTTCAGCCGTTTTCATATGAAGCTCAGGATCATCAATCAGCGCTAGCACAGGGAATGGATTTATAGCCTTTTCGCTATTATTAATTTTATTTGTTAATTCATCAAGTTGGCTTGATAGATCATCCCAGATACAAAGTTGCATTTTTGTATGCAACGACTCACCGAAGGTAAAATATATATCAGATTTAAGCTCCATTGCACGGTCATAATACTTAATCGCTATATCTAATTGACCGAGCTCCTTTAAAGCACTTCCTAGGTTATTATATGCTTCAGCATGGTCTGGTTTAAGTACTACTGCTTTTTCATAATACTTAACTGCAGCTTCCAGTTGGCCAAGATCTTTGAAGACGCCTCCCAGATTGTAGTGAGCATCAGTATGTTCAGGTTGAATGGCTAGTGACCTCTCATAACTCTTAACTGCAGCCTCCAGTTGGCCAAGATCTTTGAAGACGCCTCCCAGATTGTAGTGAGCATCAGAATAGTCAGGTTTAAGAGCTACTGCTTTTTCATAACACTTAACCGAAGCATTCAGTTGATCGAGTTCTTTTAGAATGTTACCAAGGTTATTATGTGCCTCAGCAAAGTCTGGTTTAATAGCCACAGCTTTTTCTAAACTTTTAAGAGCGGCATCCTTTTGATTGAGTTCTTTAAGGACAACACCTAGGTTATTATGCATCTCCGCAAAATCTGGCTCAATATCTACTACCTCTTTATAGCTTTTAACCGCATCATCCAGTTGACCAAGTTCTTGAAGCGTTTTACCAAGACTATAATGCGCTTCTAAATAGTCAGGTTTAATTGCTATTGCAGTCTTATAGCTTTTGACCGCAGCCTCCAGTTGTTCGAGATCCTTGAGTACATTGCCAAGGTTATTATGTGCGTCAGCATAGTTAGGTTTAATGGTTAGTGACTTCTCATAACTCTTAACAGCGGCTTCCAATTTACCAAGCTCTTGGAGAGTACCAGCAAGGTTATAATGCGCCTCAGCATATTCAGGTTTAATTGTTAGAGCCTGCTCATAATGCATAACTGCCGTATCAAACTGTCCTAATCCAGCATAGCAGGCACCACTAATATTGAAGAGTAATGGCACTTCAGGATAGTCTTTAATTAAGGTTTCAACGATATCAAGTGCCTCTTGTATCTGCCCATTAGAATGGAGCACAATAGCAGATTGAATTTCTGACTTCGGTGGGGCTGATTGATTTTTAGGTTGAAATTCCAATAGTCCATCTTGTGCCTCTTGGTTATTGGGTGAAGCCTCAAGAACCTTTGCATAAAGTTTTCTCGCCTCTTCAACCTCACCTTTGTTTGCAATTTTTTTTGCGCGAGCTAAAAGTCGTTGAGATTTTATTGTCATTTAAAGTACTTGTGTTAAAGTGTTAATATTCAGTCCACTCCTTGCCTTTACTTCAGGAGTTCAACTGACATTACATATCAAAAGAATACACTATTTATCTCTTAAAATTGAACCACTCTAATCAAAATTGTGTAAGCATCAAAACAAGTTATTAAACTTGTTCGAATCTACAATATATATTAGGTATTATCTTTTTAACTATAAGTTATTTTGCATATTTTAAGGAAGTGAAATGTTTAAATTCTTTACTGAAAAAAAATGGTTTCTTTGGGCCTATCTTGGCTCTGCAATTATCCTCAGCTCATTATGGATAACAGTTCAAATTGACGTGATGATAAATGAATGGTTTGGTGAATTTTATGACATGATTC
>Ga0209091_10002802_pt1 | contig 14429 bp, 11 predicted proteins | sample ArcticOcean_MG_C_6_FD_187438 | JGI IMG/M metagenome (GOLD analysis project Ga0209091, IMG submission 187438) | Marine microbial communities from western Arctic Ocean - ArcticOcean_MG_CB8_128 (SPAdes) (version 2) | ecosystem: Environmental > Aquatic > Marine > Oceanic | place: Arctic Ocean...
GAATATAGATCAAGTTGCCATTAAACTAAATGAAAAGGACCTTATAAATATTAAAATATTTAGTGATCTATGCACAGACATAGCTTTTATCGAAAGTATGGGTTTATCAGGCATATCTTCATTAGAGGGTTTCTTATATCCTGAAACATATTTTTTAAGTTCTAATCAGACAGAGAAGCAGATTATTGAAACAATGGTAGACCAGTTTAAAAAAGTTATGAGTATTGAAAATATTAGTAAAAATAAATATAACTTTTCATTGCATCAAATTATAACGTTTGCATCAATTGTGCAGGGAGAGTCGATGTTAGAAAGTGAGATGAAAACAATTGCCTCTGTCTTTCATAATAGAATAAATAAAAATATGTTTTTAGATGCTAATGCCACTATTCAGTATGCTATCCCTGGTAAAAATAGACGATTAAGAAATAAAGACTTAGAAATTAAAAGTCCTTACAATACCTATAAAAATAAACATTTACCACCAGGACCTATTAATAGTCCAGGTATTTCTGCAATAAGAGCTACTTTAGATCCAGAAAAAACAAATTATCTTTATTTTGTAAAAGAAAACATTAATTCAAGAAAACATATATTTAGTAGTAATATTAGAGCTCATGAAAAAGCAAGAAAAATATATTTAAAGAGCTTAAAATAAAATGGACTTATCAAAACTAAATCCCAAACAATTAGAAGCAGTTAAAAGTGTAGGTCTACCTAACTTAATCTTTGCTGGTGCAGGAAGTGGTAAGACAAGAGTATTAACCTATAAAATCGCATATTTAATTAAAGAAATAGGATTGCCCCCTGAAAACATCTTAGCGGTAACCTTCACAAATAAAGCAGCGCAAGAAATGAAATCTAGAGTTCAAGAACTTTTAGATTTTGATGTGTCTTCCATATCTATAGGTACTTTCCATTCAATATCAGCTAAAATACTTAGAAAAGAAATACAGCATTTGGGTATGATAAATAATTTTATTATTTATGATCAAGCTGATAGTCTAACGATTATAAAAGATTGTATTAAAGATTTAGGTTTAGACGTTAAACAATTTGAGCCTAAAACCTTTAAAAATAATATAAGTAGCCTTAAGAATCAGCTTATCTCTCATAATGACGCTGAAGATATTGCGGATGATTTTTTATCTAGAAAAGTTGCTGAAGTGTATAAACTATATCAAAATCAATTATTTGCTAATTCAGCATTAGATTTTGATGACTTACTACTAAAACCATTAGAACTTTTTGAAAAATTTCCAGCTATTTTAAAAAAATATCAAGACCAATATAATTATGTCTTAGTGGATGAGTATCAGGATACAAATAAGCCCCAGTTTAAATTAATTCATTCATTAGCATATCATCATAGAGAAATTTGTGTGGTTGGTGATGATGATCAGTCAATCTATGGGTGGAGAGGAGCTGACATTTCAAACATTCTAAACTTTGAAAAAGCATTTGGCGAATCTAAAGTTTTTAAACTTGAACAGAATTACAGGTCTACGCAGAATATTTTAGATGCTGCATATCATGTCATATCTAAAAATGGTAAAAGAGCTGAAAAGAAAATATGGACAGATAATAAGGAAGGTGATCCAATTTTTATAGCTGAATGTCCAAATGATTCACTAGAGGCTGACCAAATTATTAAACTTATTGCAGATAACACATCTACTGATGAATATGATTTAAGTGATATTGTTATCCTATACAGAACTAATGCGCAAAGTAGAATGATTGAAGATAAGTTAAGAAGACAGGGTATTCCTTATCATATTGTTGGAGGGGTTAAGTTCTATGAAAGAAAAGAAATTAAAGATGTTTTAGGGTTTCTAAAGCTTATCGTAAATCACTTTGATAATGTGAGTTTACTCAGAGTGCTTAATTTTCCCCCAAGAGGTGTTGGAAAAACATCTGCTGATAAAATCATTGATTTTTCTAAACAAAGAAAAATATCAATTTTTGAAGCATTAGATTTTATTGATGAGATTAAAATCGGGTTATCGCAAAAAACCACACTAAATACTTTTAAAAATAATATCAAAAAACTTATAAAGATGATAGATAACGATAGTATCGTCGACATTATTAATGAAGTTATAAGTACTTTTAATATTCGTGAACATTATAAAAAACAAAATACCTCAGAATCACATGAGAAATGGAAAAATATTGAGGAATTAGTTAATGGTATTATTGATTATGAAAATGAAAAAAAAGAATCTAACATAACTCAATTCTTAGAAGAAGTTTCATTATTAACAGATATTGATAAATGGAACGGTGAGGTTAAGCAGGTTACACTTATGACGTTGCATAGTTCAAAGGGATTAGAGTTTCCTATTGTATTTATTTCTGGCTTAGAAGAGGGTTTGTTTCCTATTTCGCAATATTTAGAGAAAAAAGAAGAACTTGAAGAGGAAAGAAGATTATTTTATGTGGGCGCAACAAGGGCTATGGAAAAACTTTACCTCACATTTTCAAAGTTCCGAAGAAGATGGGGAGGTGAATTCGCACCTATGTTAACCTCTAGATTCATTAAAGAATTACCAAATAAAAACATTGAATATATTGGTAATAAAAATATAAATTTCGAAAGTAAACCAATTTTAAAGGATAAGGAATTTAAAAAAGGTCAAGTTGTTCAACATACCTTGTTCGGTAAAGGAAAAATTTTAAATATTGAGGGTAGTGGTGGTGAGGCTAAAATTACAATTATTTTTAATGGTAATGTTAGTAAGAAATTAATTTCTAAGTACGCTAACTTAAAAATATTGTTTACATAGATAAAGGAATTTAAATGATAAAAAAACAAAAAAAATATATGGAACAATTTTTGTCAGCTTTAAAAGAGGAGAATCTAAAGGCTACAACGCAGAGAGTAGCTATTTTTGAGGAAGTTATCTATGGTGAAAAGCATAGAGAATGTGAACAAATTTGTGACAGCTTAAAATCAAGTAAAGTTAATATATCAAGAGCGACCGTTTATAGAACATTAGATACTTTAATAAAATATGAGTTTATACGTAAAATGGACATAGGTGATGGAAGAATTAGGTATGAATCAAAAATTGGTCATCCCCACCACGACCATATGATATGTGTAGAAACAGGAAAAATAATTGAATTTACAAGCGATGAAATTGAAAATATCCAAGATGATATTGCTAAAGAACATGGTTATAAAATAATAAAACATATCCATCAATTATTTGTTAAGCCTATAAATAATGATTAAGACCAAAAATATTAGTGATTTTAAGATTGGTCAAAATATTCATGGTTTTTTTCAGGTTACTTTAAAAGAAAAAAATATTTCTAAAAATGGTGATTACTATATAGATTTATTTTTAAGAGATAGAACGGGTATGATTAATGGAAAAGTATGGGATTTTATAAGCTTTTATGATAATGCATTTACAGAAGGTGATATAGTAGCGGTAAAAGGTACAGTAAAGAGATATAGAGAGAAATTATTTCTAGAGATTAATAATATAAGTTTACTAGATCCTAATAGATATAAAAAATATGGGTTTAATCACGGTGATATTCATCCCGAACTGACTATAGCAACAAATTCAATTTTTAACAAAATAAAAAAAATTATCTGCTCGCTAGATGAACCTTATAAAAATATTTTATTAGATATTTATGAAACATATGAACAAAAAATTAAGAGTTATCCTGATGATTTAGATGTAAATCATTACAATAAAAAAGGGTCACTTCTTCTAAAAATTTTTAATGCTTTAGAAATAGCTAATAAAAACTATAAGTCTCATATTATAGAAAACAAAAATATAATTTTATCTGGAATCTTACTAAAGTATATTGGTAGAATTAAACAATATGATTATAATATTGTTTTTAAATTATCTGATATTGGACAAACAGAAAATTGTTTTATTTTAAGTAGAGATATATTAAAAAAATATTCTGCAAAATGTAAAAAAAACGAACAAATCTTTATCAATCAATTAGTAGATATTATTTTATACAACCATGAATCTAAAGAAATAACAGTTAAAAATGCTAGTGGTGCAATTGTTTACACAATATTTGAGCTTGAAAAAGCATTAACGGTTTCTACTTTATATAAAAATTAAATATGTTTAAATATATAATATTTTTTATTTTATCTATTTCATTTTCTAAATCACAAAATAATATAAATATTGACAATTTCTATTTTGGTTGTCAATCAAACCCTTTTATTACTTTCGATCATCTTAATAACACCTCTTATGCATTTAATAGATATGCGCCTAATATTCTTGAAGATTATAAAATATTAGATATAAATATTAATGCATCTACTTTGTATCCTATAGGTACATATAATTTTCATCCATTATTTAATAGTACATATGATACGGTTTCATATAGTCAATTTGAACATAATAGAGGTGATTTTGCATATTATGAAAACACAGTTATTATAAGTAATAAAATTGATAGCTCTACCTCTGCTTTTTTACTTTTAAGTGGTAGAAGTCAACCAAGATATTATACCTCTGCCTCAACAGGGAACTCTTTACAGAACTATATATTTAATTTAAAGAAAGAGCTTCATAATTCTCAGCTTAGTTTTTCTATGATGTACCATAAAGAAGATATAGACATTGGTTTTAATCAAGGCCAAATAAACAGAGCTTCTGAATCATACATGTATGGATTTAGTAGTTTTTCTAAATATAAAAAAATAAGTTTAGATGCATCCTTTTCTTCACAAATAAACAGGGGTAATTATTATTTAGAATCAGTTATTGATGATTATTCTGTATGGTCAGATATTGCAATTAACTATGGTTATAATAAATACTTAACATTTATCTTTAAAAATAAATATAAAAAAAATGATATTGAAACATCTATTTATAAAAATAATATCAATTATATAGATAATGGATTCTTTACTAGAATTAATTATAAACGATCTGAAATTGACATCTCTATTCATAGCATTTTAACAAGTGAAATATCTCATAGCATTTATTCAAACAAAAAAATAAATTTTAAATTATTCTACAATTTTGGAGAAAAGACAAATTTTTCAATAAATAAAAAAACATTATTATTCTTTAATAGAAACAATACGGAAGAAATTCAGAACGAAACTAATATTAATGAAGTAGATATTTTTGATATGTACTCATTTAAAATTGAAAATAAATCTGATCTGTTTTTATTGAGCTTGGAGCCATTTTATATCTCTAATAATTATGCTTATAATAAAATAAATAATAATTATGTCAAGGCTAATATTAATGGATTTATTTTTGATACAAAAATAAAAAATAAGTATATTTTGTTAGAGCTTAATAGCGGTTTCTATAAAGACGAATCTAAAAATAATAATTTTTCTATTAATTCTTATATTAATTATGGAATAGTCTATTCACCTTATAAAAATAAGTATAAATATAGACCTTTTATTGGTATTAATGGGAATTATGCAAGTTTTAAAGATGGACTAAGAATTGAACCGTATTCGAACTCATTTGAATATATAGATGATAGTTCAGATACTCATTTAATCAATTTTCAAATAGGGCTAATCTTAGACCAATTTAAAATAACATACACATATATGAATATTAATAAGTCTGATGTTTCCTTTTCTAATAATTCTTATGGATTTTTAGATACTTTTTCGAGACTCCAAATCAATTGGAATTTTTTAGATTAAAAAGCAAAATATATATATATATAATAATATTTTTAGTTTAAATTAGGCTTGTAATTTTAGGTATTTAAATGAAAAAATGGAGTAAAAATGAGTGAACACACCTTAGATGTGACGAGTGAAAATTTTGACGAAAAAGTTATTAAATCAAATCTGCCTGTAGTTGTTGATTTTTGGGCAGAGTGGTGTGGTCCATGTAAAATGTTAACCCCGACAATTGAAAAAATTGCTGAGGATTACAAAGGAAAAGCATTGGTTGTTAAAGTGAACGTAGATAATGACGCGCCACTTGCAGCTAATTATAATGTTAGAGGTATTCCAAATTTACTAATTTTTCATTCTGGAAAAGTACAAGAGTCCTTAGTAGGGAATGTACCTGAAAAACAAATAACTGATATTCTTAATAAGTTTATATAATATAATGATACATCAATTAATTATTGTAGGTTCAGGTCCAGCGGGTTTAACAGCGGCTATTTATGCTGCTAGAGCAAATTTAAAGCCCCTGGTTTTTGAAGGAATACAGCCTGGCGGACAATTAACTATTACTACAGATGTTGAAAACTATCCAGGGTTTCCAGATGGAATTATGGGCCCAGAGTTAATGGATTCTTTTAGAAAACAAGCTCAACGCTTTGGTGCAGAAACTTTTTATAAAAATGTTGATAAAATTGATTTATCACAAAAGCCATTCAAACTAACTATTGGTACTGAAACCTTCTTAACTGAAACTGTTATAATAGCGACAGGTGCTTCAGCTAAGCTCTTAGGTCTTGAATCAGAAACTAAGCTTATGGGGTACGGTGTTTCAGCTTGTGCTACATGTGATGGTTTCTTTTTTAAAGATAAAGAAGTGGTAGTGGTTGGTGGCGGAGACTCTGCAATGGAAGAAGCAATGTTTTTGACAAAATTTGCTAGTAAGGTAACAATAATTCATAGAAGAGATGAATTCAGAGCTTCAAAAATCATGCAAGAGAGAGTATTTAAACACTCTAAAATTGAAGTTCTTTGGAATCATGAAGTTATTGATATGATTGGTGAGCCTAAAGAAGGTGGTCTTACAAAAGCAATTTTGAAAGATACAAATGGTAATGAGGTAGAATTTAAATGTGATGGTTTATTTTTAGGGATTGGGCACAGTCCTAATTCTGTTTTCTTAGAAAAGCAGTTAAATACTGATGATAAGGGATATATTATTACAGAGTCTGATTCTACAAAAACTTCTATAGGTGGTGTATTTGCTTGTGGTGATATTCAAGATACTATCTACAAACAAGCCATTACAGCCGCAGGTTCTGGTTGTATGGCAGCAATTGAAGTAGAGAAATTCTTAGAAGAAAACGAGTAATTTTATTATTTAATTTTTAAGTTTATTTGTAGTCTAATTTTATATAACTATTATAATAGGATTATTAATGAAGCTTTTAATTATAAGCGCAGGACCAGGACTAGATGATGTCACTTCAGCTTGTGGTGAAGCCACAGATTGGTTTGCTGGACATATTAAAAATCCAAACATTATAATCTCAATAAATAACATATATAAAAATGAAGACTTTGATGAATCTGCATACGATGCATGGATTATTACTGGTAGCGCTTCGTCTGTTATGAGTAAAGAAAATTGGATAATTAAGTTAGAAAAAAAAATACGATATGCATATAAAAAAAATATTCCAATATTAGGTGTTTGCTTTGGTCACCAAATAATCAGCTCTGCTTTAGGAGGTGAAGTTATAAGAAATGACAAGGGTTGGGAATTAGGTTCTTATAAACTAAAAATTAATAAAGAAGGACAAATTAATTCGATCTTTAAGGATGTATTAATAGAAGACTATTTTTATTTTTCTCATCAAGATATTGTAACAAAAATACCTTCTGAAGGTAAAGAGTTAGCAAGAAATAATATGGGGCTTCAATCCTTTTCTATTGGTAACAATATATTTGGTGTTCAGTTCCATCCAGAATTCTCAGCTAACATTATCAAAAAGTATGTTGAGGTAAGACTTAACAGTGGTGTTGTCTTTAAAAATAATAACATATATGAATCTCAAAGTTCTTATAATGTTATATCAAACTTTATAAATATTGCAAAGGAGTTTTAAATGCAAAAATCTATATTCTCTATTAAAAAATTAAGTTACTCAATTAATAATACTAAAATTTTAAATATAAATAATTTTGACTTACACAGAGGAGCAATGTATTTATTTACAGGATTTATTGGTTCTGGAAAGTCTACTTTAATGCACGTTCTTGCAAAAGATAAGCAAATTCAAAATGGAAATGTATTGTACGAAAATGAAAACTTAGAAAATATTAGCAAAGATAAGTATGACAATGATGTAGTTTTTCTTAATCAATCAAATAAAAGGCCATGGTTTGGTATAACTGTTAAAAATTATATGATGAAAAAAATTAAAAATGAGGCTAAATCAAAAAATCATGCAAAATCATTTGATAAAATATGTAACTCTATGAAAATATCTAAATTCCTTTTAGATAAAAATATAAAAGTTATTTCTGAAGGTGAATTTAGATGGATAAAATTAGCTATTTGTATTTCTCTTGATAGTAAAGTATTAATTGTTGATTATATAGATAAAAATCTTGACTATAATAAAAGTACTATTTTAAATAGAGTGCTAAAAAGAAAGACCAGTTATGATGGGGTAACAATTATTGCTTCAACATATAATCCAGATTTTTTTAAATTATCTGCATCAGTTATTATTAAGATGGACAAAGGTAGAATACTTCAAGTTAGATCCTCTCACAAAAGACCAACGGTCTCTAAAAAAAACTAAATAGAATTTTACATTGATATTATTTATAAATTAGTCCTATATTAAACCGACTAGTCGGTATGTAAATAATGGAAATACAGAATAAAATAGACAGAAAAAAACAAATTCTAGAAGCGGCCCTAAAAATATTTATAAAAAAGGGCTACGCTAAAACTACTATGGATGACATAGTTATTCTTTCTGGCTTAAGTAAAGGTGCTTTATATCATTATTACAAAAGTAAAAAAGATTTATTTCTGGATTTGATTGATCATTGGGAAGTTTATACTTTTAAAAACTTTTATAAAAAATCCTCTAAATCTAATTCTGCTAGCGATACAATAAGGTTGTTTGGTCATAATGTTTTAAAGACTTTAAAGGATAAGAAAATTGCATATTTAGCTGAGGTAGAGTTCTTATCATTATCAAACCACGATATAGATATTAAGCATAGAACTCAATTACTATATGATAAGCTACTTAATTTGTTTGAAAAAGTTGTAAATAAAGGAATTAAACAAAAAGAGTTTAAAGATTTAGATGTAAGGACTACAGCTATGTTTATTATAGCCGTATTTCAAGGTATAAATTGGTTTGCTATTTTTGAAGAAAACTCTGTTTCAGCAGAAAACTATATTGAAAATTCGATTGATTTGATAATTAATTCAATCTCTAAATAAAGGTTAAAAAATGGAAGATACTTTTAATAAAAATGTTTTATATACAGCAAAGGATTTAATAGGTAAAGGAGGTATTTTTTTAATACTGAGCTCACAAGAATCCACTGTCTTCTGTAGAGAAAAATTTAACGAAGAACAAATAATGATCGCTAGTTCAGCAAAAGATTTTGCTAATAGTCAGATTAAACCTTTTAGCAAAAAATTAAACACAGAATTAGATGAGCCTTTAAATAGAGAATTTTTCCTTAAAATGGGAGAGTTAGGTTTTCTAGGTGTTGATATACCGGAAAAATTTGGAGGACTACAGTTAGATAAGACGACAGCGTCAATAATTGTTGATTCATTATCTAACTGCGAAAGTGCATCTTTTATGGTTACGACTTCTGCCCACACAGGTATTGGTACTTTACCTATTATATGGTACGGAAATGATTCACAGAAAGAAAAATATTTACCAAAAATGGCATCTGGTGAATTTATAGGATGCTTTGCTTTAACGGAAGCAGGTGCTGGCTCAGATGTTTTATCAGCAAGTACGACAGCAAAACTAAATGAAGAAAAAACACACTATATAATAAATGGTCAAAAAATATATATAACAAATGGATCCTGGGCTGACGTATGTATTGTTTTTGCTATGGTGAATAATAAATACACTGCATTTATTGTTGACAAAGATTGCAAGGGCTTAGTTAAGGGAGCGGAAGAGAAAAAATTAGGCATTAAAGGGTCGTCTACAGCAACATTATACTTTGAAAATTGTGAAGTACCTGTTTCTAATATGCTAGGTAAAGTAGGAGATGGAGGGCCAATTGCTTTTAATGTTTTATATCCTGGGAGATACAAGTTAGGTGTGACTACCTGTGCTGGAGCTAAATATATATTAAATGGCGCCTTAGACTTTGCTTTTGAAAGAGAGCAATTTTCAAGGTCAATTAGTAATTTTGATATGATAAAAAATAAATTTGCAAATATGGTAGTGATGTCTTGGGAGTCTGATAGTATTAATTATATGACAACAGGATCAATTGATCAAGGAATAAAACAAATTAATTCTGAAGATGAGACATATTACGCTGGTGTACAAAAAATTATTGAAGACCACTCTATAGAATCATCTATTTGTAAGATTGTTGGTTCAGAAGCTCTTGCTTATGCAGTAGATGAAGGTGTGCAAATTATGGGAGGAGCAGGCTTTATTGAAGAATATTCAATGGCAGGTGCATATAGAGATGAGAGGATAAACCGTATTTTTGAAGGAACCAATGAAATAAATAGAATGATAATTGGGGGATATATACTTAAAAAATCAATTTTGGAAGAAATTCCAATTCGATTAGCTATTCAAGAAAGATTAGAAAACTGGTTAGTTGATTCCAAAGATAAATCTTTTAATATCGTAGAGTTTTGTCGTTCTTTAATCTTAAATATAACAAATCATTTAATATTAGAATATGGACAAGATTTAAAGAACAATCAGTGGATATTAGAACCTTTTGCTGATATGGGTATATCATTCTGTATAGTAGATACATGCTTTAAAAGATTTTCAGCATTAGAAGAAGGTCTACATAAGGATAATACATTTAAAGTATTTAAACTTACATTAGCTAATCATTATTCTCGTATGATAAATAATTCAGAGCTTATTTTAAACTATACTAAAAACAAACAAATGAAGAAGAAAATAAAAGATTGCGTAGAGAAATTAAATTACACTCCTAATCCTATTGAGTATAAGCAAGACATAGTTGAAGATTTATATAAACATAAAAAATATTACTTAGATTAAAGGAGTATTGATGAATAACAGATTTACAGTTATAATAGATGGTGTAAGAAGTCCTATTGGTTTAAAAAATGGAAAGATGGTAGGCTTGAGGTCTGATGATTTAACAGCTCAAACAATTAAAGCTTTACTTAAGAGAAACCCATCTATAAACAAAGAAAATATAGAAGATATAGTTCTTGGTTGTGCTTTTCCTGAAGGTCCACAAGGCATGTTAATGGCTAAAGGAGTTAGTATTTTAGCGGGACTTCCTAACACAACCGCTGGTAAGGTTGTAAATAGATTTTGCGGTTCATCAATGGACTCTGTGCATCAACTAAGTCAGGCTATAGATTGTGGTGACATTAAGTCAGGTATTGCATGTGGAGCTGAAGATATGTTTAGTGTTCCTATGGGCGGATTCAGTCCTAGTTTTCATCCAGAATTATATGAAAAAGATTATTATATGGGTATGGGAGAAACTGCAGAAAACTTAGCTAAAGAACTCTCTATATCAAGAGAAGAACAAGAAATGTTTGCTATTAATTCTCACAAAAAAGCATTAAATGCAATTAATATTGGTAATTTTAATAAAGAAATAATACCGATAGAATTTAATGGTAATACTATTACTGTAGATGAAGGTCCCAGAGAGCCTAACCTTGAGAAAATTAAATCACTAGACCCAGCATTTGATGCGGAAGGTTCAATTACGGCAGCGACATCAAGCCCAATATCAATTGGTTCCTCAGCTATTTTGCTTACAAGTAATAAAGTCGCAGAAGAATCAGGAATTAAGCCAGAATTTAAAATTCTATCAAGGTCTATTGCAGGAGTAGATTGGACAAAGATGGGTATGGGTCCAATCCCAGCTACAGAGAAAGCACTTAGAAATGCGAAGCTTTCTATTAATCAAATTGATGTAATTGAATTAAATGAAGCTTTTGCAGCTCAGTCTCTTTACGTCATTAAGAAAGCTCAATGGGATATAAATAAGATAAATTTAAATGGAGGAGCTATAGCTCTAGGTCACCCATTAGGTTGTTCTGGTTCAAGGATTATAGTTTCATTAATGAATACTATGAGGCAAGAAGACGCCCAATATGGTTTAGCAACTATGTGCATAGGAACTGGGCAAGGTATTGCAACTATTATTGAAAGATTAAAATAATGAAAAAAATTAGAACTAGGAGTTTTAAAAAATGACAAAAATTAATACTGTTGCTGTTTTAGGTACTGGAGTTATGGGTGCTCAAATAGCAGCCCATTGTGCAAATGCTGGACTAAAAGTTTTTGCATTTGATATGGATCAAACTATATCAGATAAAGGTATACAAGATTCCTTGAAGATTAAGCCTAAAGCATTTTATGATAAAAAAAATATTGATTTAATAAAGGCCTGCAATTATAATGATGATTTAGCAAAACTTAATGAATGTGATTGGATAATAGAAGTTATTGCTGAAAGATTAGAATGGAAAAAAGATTTATATAAAAAAATCACTCCTTACATTAAAGGTAAGATTTTAACATCTAATACGTCAGGAATTTCTCTAATTGAACTATCAGAAGATATGGGAATAGAAATAAAAAAGAATTTTTTTATAACTCACTTCTTTAATCCGCCAAGATACATGAAATTAGTTGAGTTTGTTTATTCAAATCATAATGATTCTGATATCATTAAAGATATGGCATCATTTATTGAGAACACGTTAGGTAAAGGTGTGGTATATGCTAAAGATACTCCTAATTTTATTGCTAATAGGATTGGTGTTTATGGAATGATGGTTACTGTAAATGAAGCAATTAATAAGAAGATTAATATTGCAGATGTAGATGCTCTAACAGGCACTTTAATAGGTAGACCAAAAAGTGCAACTTTCAGAACAGCTGATGTTGTCGGTTTAGATGTAATGAAATTCGTTGCAGATACAGCTTACAATAAATGTCTTAATGATGTAAATAGAGAACAATATATACTCCCTAAACAAATCACTAAACTTATTGATGATGGATGTTTAGGACAAAAAAGTGGTTCAGGTTTTTATAAAAAAATTGATAAAGGTGTAATACACGCATTAGATCTTCAAACAATGAATTATGAGCCAATAAAGAAAAAAAGATTTAAAGCTATATCTATGGCAAAAGAGCAAAATACATTAGAAGGAAGATTAAAGGCTTCTATATTCTGTGATGATGAAGCAGGAGATTTTTTATGGTCAATAACCTCAAAGTCTTTTGTTTATTGCGCGGAACTATTAGGTGAGATATCAGATGATATAGTAAATATTGATAATGCTATGTGTTGGGGGTTTGCTTGGGAAAAAGGTCCATTTAAAATGTGGGATATACTTGGTTTTAATAAAGTTCTAAACAAAATGAAAGAATCAGGCTTAATTATTCCAGAATGGATTTTAAATATGAAAATAAATGGATTCTCTTCATTTTATAAACTTATAAATGGAGAACATTTTTATTATGATAAAGAATCAAAAAATTATAAGAAAATTAAATTAGACTCAAATAGAGTTTCTTTTTCTATTTATAAAAATAATAATAAAACTATTTATAAAGATTGGTCTGCATCAATGGTTGATATAGGTGATGGAGTATTAGGTGTAGAGTTACACTCTGTACTTAAAGCTGATTTTAATCCATTAGATGGTTCAATCGTAAGTACGCTTGATAAAGCTGTAAAATGGGTTAAAGAAAATAATTATAAAGGTATTGTTATATCAGGAGATGGGCCTAATTTTTCAGCGGGTGCAAATTTAAATTTAATTTTAAATGCAGCATATAGAAAAGAGTGGGATTTAATAAATATAATGACTAAAACTATGCAGGATACTTTTCAATCTCTTAGGTTTGCTCCTTTTCCTGTTGTAGCTGCACCTTATGGTTTTGTCCTAGGTGGAGGTTATGAAATCTGTGGTTCTTGTGATAGAATAGTTGCAGCAGCAGAGTCATATATTGGTCTAGTGGAAGTTGGTATGGGTATAATTCCTGGCGCAGGAGGTAATTTGAGGATGTTAAGTAATGTCTCAGCTAATATTAAAACTATGATGCCTGGATCATTCCCTATAGTACAAAAAGTTTTTGAAACTGTAGGTTTTGCAAAAGTAGCTACATCAGCTAAAGAAGCTGTTAAATTATCTTATCTAAGGAAAAATGATAAATTTATACTTAATAGAGCCAATTTATTGCATGAAGCAAAAAATGAAGTAATAATAATGTCTGAAAATTATACGTCTCCGAAAGTAGAAAAATTTAAATTACCTGGTGCAAGTGGAAGGCTTGTCGTTGATTCATCAATAAAGGGTTTTGTTAAATCTAAAAAAATAAGTGAACATGATGCGGTAGTAGCTAGAAAATTAGCGCATGTATTAACTGGTGGCGATAAAGGTGGACCGTTTTCACCAGTAAATGAACAATATCTTCTTGATATCGAAAGAGAAGCCTTTATTAGTTTGTGCGGTGAGAAAAAAACAATCGATCGTATTGAA
>Ga0209091_10002806_pt1 | contig 14427 bp, 12 predicted proteins | sample ArcticOcean_MG_C_6_FD_187438 | JGI IMG/M metagenome (GOLD analysis project Ga0209091, IMG submission 187438) | Marine microbial communities from western Arctic Ocean - ArcticOcean_MG_CB8_128 (SPAdes) (version 2) | ecosystem: Environmental > Aquatic > Marine > Oceanic | place: Arctic Ocean...
CGGTTTGACCAATTTCACGGATAAAGCCGATTTCGATTTGTAAATTGAAAAGTCCACGAACGTTCTGCCGTTCGACGATGACGATGACGAAGAATTGTTGTTGTTGTTGTTGTTGTTGTTGTTGTTATAACCGCCGCCTCCGCCCCCGTACGAAGAAGAAGACGAATACGAAGCGCCGGGGCCGTAGTTGTTGTTGCCTCGATTTTGCGTTTGCGTTTGCTGTTGCCCACTAAGACCACCACCACCACCACCATCACTCGCTCCCCACGGCGGCGCCGACGGCGTCTCTCTCGCGTAATAGTTGTCCTTGTTGTTCGACGCAGCGTACGCCTCCTCCTCGCCAAAGGCGTTAGATTTCGCATCGCTGGGCACCCACTTAATCGCCCGATTCGCCCCGGGACCGGACAACCGATCGCCGTTGGAAACGACCAAAGGCGGCGACGCGAACGCGTCTTTGTATTGATTTTGCGCTTTTTCTTCTTCTTCTCCTCCGTAGTAGTAGTTGTTGTTGTTATTATTCTCAGACGACGAATAAAACGAAGAGGCGCTTTTTGTGGCTTTCGCTTTTCCGATTTCAAATCTCCCCGTCCTCGTCCTCGTCCCCCAAAGCGAAGAACGAAACGAAAAAAATCGAGACGTCCCCCCCACGCCGCATCTCGTCGAAAAGGAGGAAGAAGAGGAGGAGGATTTGAGCGAGAAGATGTATAAACGAAGCGGACGCAAAGAAGCAGACATTTTAAGAATACTCTACTCGTACTATTTTTGTGGAGACATTTTTGAAAAAAATACTCGAGTTCTTCCAACAGATATTAACAGACTTTTCCCGAACTTTCAACGAATGTCAAAGACAGACGACGACGTGTATTGACATGATTCTTTTTTTGCTAGCTTCGTCTTGATCCGGGGTATCGATGGCAACAGAGAAAGCATAAAGAAGTAAGAGGAAAACGTACGCGATTCTCACCTTCGTCGGGGAATGGCGTCAATTCTTCTTCATCGGTGTTAATTTGTGCACTGTGCGGATCAACAGCCGAACGACGACGCTTCCGAACGAGATGAAAACTCAGACGTTGCTTCACAACATCGTTAGGGTCAAGGCCATGGCGTTTTTTTCTAAGATTCATCGCTTTTAGCGCGGGGAAGTATGGAGTTTCTACTTTGTGAAAAATGCGAAATTGAGGAGGAAAAAAAACATTTCGATTAAAAAAGCATCGGTGATTAGGTGACAAAAAAATGTAGTGTATGGAAGTTCTATTCGGCGCAAACACGATTTAAGTAAACGACAACACATATTTGAACGCTCAACGAAGAGGCTTTGATAGAGAAGAGGATTTACATGCTCAGATCGACGAGAGAAAAAGATAGCTATTTTTTCCCTTTTTTTCTGTATTTTCGTCAGAATTTCTGACCCAGTTCACTTAAAAAGGGAGAAAGGGAGATCAGAGTCACTTCAAACAATTAAAAATCGAAAAGCAGCCGGCCGCGTGTGTTGTCCAATTTCACATTTACCCATTTTCTCTCACTAATCTTCCGCGCGTACTCGTTACGCGCACACTACACTCACACGGATATCATCTGTTCGCCTTTCGCGACGAAAAGAGAGATACTCGAGAGACTTCTTATTCTCTGTTTAAAAAAAATGGTGGCGGACTACTCCTCGGGAGGAGGCGTGCCCGCTTCAAATCATCATCACAAAGACGTCCGCTTGCACCTCGCGCTGTTCGCGATACAATGCGTCTGCGCGATGTACAACACCTTGTGCCAACTTTTCTTGAGTAAAAATGATGAGAGTAAAGACGATTGGCGCGCGGTGTTGGTTTTTTCCTTATACAGGGACGTGCTCGCGGCGCCGTTGCTTTACGTGTGCGCGTTTTTGCACGACCAACACGCACAACAACATCTCAGCGGTGCGAGCGGTGTAGTCTCGTCAAACTTCAGATGGTTCCCGAGTTCGCAAGATTTTCCGAGAGTTCTGAGTCAAGCGTTTCTGGGGATTTTTTGCAACCAATTAGCATCTTTACTCGGGATTCAACTCGTCGGAGCGGTGATGGCATCTTTAGTACATCTGGCGACACCGATGTGTGCGATGGCGATCGCGGTGTATTTAGGACAAGAGAAGTTGAACGCGTTCATAGCGAGCGGCGTCGTGGTGGCGTGCGTAGGCGCGATGAGTATGAGCGTGATTGACGCGTACTTGAAAGACGTCAGCGTGGAAGAGGAGAAAAAAGAGAGCTCGCCGGTTGGGTTGTTTGCGTTGTTTGTGGGGAGTTTGGCGAGCGCGGTGTATTATAATTTACAAAAGATTACGTTGAGGAAGAAAGAGAACGTGCCGTTGATGGTGACGGCGTGGGAGTACGCCTTCGGGGCGTCCATGATGGCGTTGTGTGCGGTGATTTGCGTGCCGTTTGGAAATGAGGCAGAAGTATACGCGTACGATGGCGATAACAGCGTGTCGTCCATAGCCGCAAACGCCATCACCTCCGGAGGAGGAAGCGCTGCGAATAAAAGGTGGGTGTTGGAAACGGAAGGCTTGTACGCTCTCTTCTTCGCCGTCGTGTTCAACTCCATCTTAAAGTACGCTTTGAGCGCGTATTGCAACAAAAGAGCCGGAGTGACGTTACTCACCGTCTATTCCACGCTACAACCCGTAGTCACCGCCGTTTTAGCGCTTTTACTCTTATCCCAACCCTTACGGTGGGGCTACGTCGGCGCGTTTGCCATTTTTTACGGCGTCTGGTTAGTCGCCAAAGGAAGAGATCTGAACGTGACGAGCGGGAAGATGAAGTACGACGATTCCGCGCCAACAACAACATCAACAACAACAACAACATCGAATAATAATAACACTAGAAATAAAAAAGAGGAACAACCGTACAGTAGTCTTAGCAATAGCAAAGAGTTACGCGTTTAGAATTTAATTATTTGTAAAGAGTACGCGGATGATACGCGTATATGAGCGCTCTCTTTCATCGAAATCTCTTCATTTTCAGAGACTGTTCAGACGCTTTTGAGACCAAAATTCAAACACTACCAATTAGTACATGTTCGTAAACGTGCTCGTCGCCGCGGCGTCCGCGACGACAACTTTCTTCGTCTCTCGTCGTAAAAGTCGTCGTAATGGTGGTGGCATCGTGGAAAACAAAACGAAGAACTTTGAGCAGGTACGTATGACGCGGGGTTCGTTTTCTTTTGAGCAACAAAACGTTCCTCGCGGGAAGAATTTCAAAATGTAATCCGCTGACACCAAAACGCTATATGTTTCTTTTTTCACATCAGGAGACTAATATTACCGTGGATTTCCCGCCATTTTTAGCGCGAGATGATCATGGGTGTTACTGCCGACAGTGTCCTCCGGATGCTTCACTCGTTTCCTCCTCCTCCGCTTCTTTTGATGAGGAAGAAAACAAGGAAAATTTTGGACTCGATTCACCACCAAAGAAGAAACCAAATCCACTCTCGAAGGAAAAACGCACGCGCTATTTATCCTGGGACGATTATTTCATGACCGTGGCGTTTTTGAGCAGTCAGAGGAGCAAAGATCCGAATAAACAAGTTGGAGCGGTGATTGCGTCGGAGTCAAAGTTAATATTGGGTAGGTTTTTTTATATCGTTCGTTGTTGTTGTTTGCGTCGTCTCGCTCGCTCGTCGCTCTCTCTTCGCGAAGTGGCGTTGACATTTTTTTGTGACTACATGAACAGGTGTGGGATATAACGGTTTCCCGCGAGGGTGCGGCGACGACGCCTTGCCGTGGGCCAAGAAAAGTCCCACGGGCGATCCTCTCGAAACCAAATACGCGTACGTGTGCCACGCGGAGATGAACGCCATCATGAACAAAAATTCCGCGGACGTGAAGAACGGAACCATGTACGTGACCATGTATCCGTGCAACGAGTGCGCGAAGTTGATGATTCAAGCCGGGATTAGAGAGGTGGTGTATTGCGAAGGGAAGTTGAACAAGGACGATCGCGATAATAATAGTAATAAAAATAGTGCCAGTAAGAACAACAATAATAATAATAGTAAGAAGGTGTTCGGAGAGAACACAAAGAACATCATCGACGGAGCGAGAGTAGCGACCACCGCGGCAGAGAAAAAAGAGGAAAAGAAAGTCGACCCGTCCTATTTTGCGAGCCAGAAGCTCCTCGCGTTGGCCGGTGTCACCGTTCGGCAATTCGAGCCGAAAGTAAAAGTCGATTTGACGTATTTACGCGATTAATTATAATTTAAGTCGTGTTGTTTTAAGTACCTTTCAAATAACACGCGGCGGATATCTCTTCTTTTTATTCTACATTTATATATTTTGTTCAATACGCATCTCTCGCGCGCACTATGTGCGAGAGCGTCGTTTAGAATTCCTTCTCCCATCCCGGCTCTCTCCCATCTTTTTGTCTCTCTTTCTGTATTTTATAATATATTTCTCGTCGTTTTTTATTAGCAGCGCGTTCTTATAAATAAACAAACAGCTCAAATTAGTTACCCTTCGCTTGCTCTCTTTCCTTCGCGTCGCTAATCTCCTCGACCGTTTCCCACTCGACCGCGCAATCCTCGGTGCACTCCTTAGCCGCTTTCAACGCGATTTCCAAAGACTTGGAAAGCATCTTCACTCTCTCGCTCTCCTTCACTTTACCTTGAACTTTGCCCAAACTCTTCGCCGCGGTTTCGATGGAATCCAAAACCGCCTTGTCCATCTCCCCAGACTTGGCCGCTTTCAATGCATCTTGGGAAGCTTTGATAAACGCTAAATCTTCTTTGGACACTTCCGCATCGACCGCCGCCGGTTCTTTCTTGGCGTGCGCGGACGCGGCGGAGATTTCCTCCACCACGTCCCAGTTCGCGGCGCAATCGTCCACGCATTCTTGCGCGCTTTTGATGGCATCTTCCAAAGCTTTGGACACCGCGGCTTGGTCCGCCATGCGGACGATCGTGTTCACTCTTCGAGCAGATGTGGTCTTTTGCTGTTTTGTGGTGAAAAGATCGATGAAAGTGTTTGAGAAAGACAGAAAGAGGGTCAGTAATCGTCTCGGTAGGTTCGTTTCCCGGCGGGGAGATCATCTCCTTGACCCTCTCGGGTTTAGATATCATCTCTGCGGGGCTTTCCTCCTCTCGCTGCTAAAGAAACCAAGCGCGCCGCGAACAAAAACAACAACAAGAAGAACAACACGTTCGTGTCCTTTTCGTCTCCGAAAGAACAATCAAAGCGTCCTCCAAAGTCGAAAGAGAAAAGAACATGCGATGGTGATGACGCGATCGATTACTCCGCTCGAGAACGAATAATCCACCCAAAACTCAATCGCTTCTTTCGAGGAGAAAAGCGAGCAAAAAGCAATATCTATAGCGAGTGACTACGCATCACAAAGAAAAGAGAGAGAGAGATGAATCGTATTACCTGTCTCGTGATCACTTTCGCGTGCGCGAACGCGGAGGCTCTTTGGGCGATCATGGATTGCATCTTGTCGTTGTGTTGTTTGTGTGTTTTTGACGTAATTCTCGGGGGGAAATGTGAGAGACGAATTTCAATCAAAAACCCTAAACTCTTATCTTCGTTTTTCCTCCTGTGTTTTAGAGAGGAGCGAACGCGTGAGGTAGGAGCGGGGAGTATATATATACTGATAGTAGCGTTAAGAAGAAGGAGGAGGAGGAGGAGAAGAGTCCTCCAAAGCGTTTGCTGTGTGTTAATATATATATATATCTTTATATCTTTTCTTATCTCGTATAAACAACACCCGTCTGTCTTCTCGTTCTCGTTCGTTTATTTTTATCCTTCTTTTCTTTTCTGTTGTGTGGGCTATGTTCTTTTAATAAAGTCTTTTCTCTCCTCTTTCTCTCTCTCTCTCTCTCTCTTTCACTTTGTTATTGAATTCTCTTTAAGCGCCGCACATGAACTTGGCCGCCTCGACTAAATCGCTCGCTCTTTTCACGACTTCTTTCTCCATCTCCCCGGCGTACGGCACCGGGGCGTCTTCCATACACAAACGCATCACCGGCGCGTCCAACTCGTCGAACAAGTTTTCGGAAACGATGGCGGATAACGTCGCGCCGACGCCACCGGTTCGCGTACTTTCGTCTAAGATTATCAACTTGTGCGTGCGTTCGAGAGAAGATTGGATGGTTCTCCAATCGACTGGTTTCATGCACGTCATTTCGATGAAATCAAACTCGATGCCGCTGGCGGCTAACTCTTTCATGGCTTCTTCAGATTCCTTGACGCCGTGTAAATACGTAACCACCGTGATCGCTTTGTTCGCCTTAACCGCCGCGTCCGAAGCCTTCGCGTGTTGCGTGGACTTGTGCAACGGTAAGAATTGGTTCGGGTTGCACGGACCTCTGGTCTTCATCATCTTCACCGGCAACAACAAAACGCCCGGCCCGTTGTCGCGAATCATAGATTTCGCTAAACCGTACGCCTCGTTCGGTTTACTCGCGGAGCAAATCTTCAAACCAGGGATGCCCATGATATACGCGTGGAACGGTTGCGAGTGCTCCGCACCAAGCGATTGGTTCGGCGCGGTACCACCGGCACCGATGACGGTCATTGGCATTTTGAACTGCCCGCCGGTGGTGGCGTACGTGTTCCCGGCGGAAGAGAGTTCCGCCATGCCGTAGATACCAAAGTTTGCGTTCATCAACTCCACGATCGGCCTGTATCCGTTCATGGCTTCGCCCAAGGCTTTACCGATGAAGTGACCTTCGTCGATGATTTCATCCGCGGCTCGCAATCTCCCGAACGCTTGTTGCGTGTTCGCCGGAATGTTGTACGAAGACCCGGCTTGTAAATCCTCGGCGTGCGCCAAACACGTCGGGTCTCTCAACATTTCTTCCAAAACTGCCAAGTTGACCGCGTCGCCGATGGAAATACCTTGCGGTGTATCGCACAATCCTCTCAAGTCCGCGATTCGCTTTTCCAACCCGGCTAAAGTGTTCGGGTCGACGATTCTCTTCGTCGTTTCTTGCGCCTTGGCCAAACCCATCTCCGGTTCGCGTTGCGAGTAATCCACTTGCCCGTTCGGATCTGGGTACTCCAACTCCGCCGCTAAACTCGGTGGCGGTGGCGGAGACGCGTCCGCAAAGTCCAACGCTCTCTTCACTTCGTCCTTCGCTTTCTTTGTCAACGCTTGCAAATCCAAACCTTGCGCGTGCGCGGACTGTTCGAAAATCGTAATCGGGTCGCACTCTTTTCTCGCCCATCTCTTCTCGTCCTTGCGGTTTCTCTCGTGTTCTGGATCCGCCGGCGAATGACCGTTAAATCGAAACGTGTGCACTTGCAAAATTGCCGGACCTTTCGTTCTCACGTGGTTAATCGCCGCTTTACCAACCTTCAAGACATCCGTCACGTCTTGGCCGTCGACCAAGACGCCCGGGACGCCGTAATGCTTCCCTTGCTCAAACACCGACTGGTTTTGCGCGACATCTTTCGTGAACGTGTTAATCGCTCTCCCGTTATCGATAACCAAGAACAAAATCGGCAAATTCTCCTTCGCGGCGGCGTTCAAGCACTCCGCCATTCTCCCGTTTTGCGCGCCGCCTTCGCCGACAAACACAATCGCGATGCGTTCGTCCTCCATACCTTCCTTGCCTAAAAACTTATCCAAAACGATCGATCTCGCGGCGCCAACCGCGTACGGTAACTGCTCAGAAACCAACGCCCATCCACCTTGGAAGTTATGTTCCACGTCGTAAATGTGCATACTTCCTCCGGTACCTCGGCACGTCCCGCCGTCTTTCCCGTACAACTCCGCCATAACTTTACCGGCGTCCACGCCGCAGGCGATGGCGTGACAATGATCTCTGTAATACGAGTGCTTCAAATCAGACTTACGAATGCTGTTCGCCAACAAGGCTGGAATAGACTCTTGCCCGTTATCCAAGTGCATGAACCCGCGAATCTTCCCGCCCATGTACGACTGGTTGCACTCGTTTTCAAAGTCTCTGCACAACTGCATCATCTCGTACGCGTTTTCCAACTCTTCCTTGGTCAATTCCCCAAACGTTTTTAAATCCTCCTCGGAGGTTTTAAACTCCGATTTCAAAACCATTTGCGCGTCCTCCCACGGGGTCGAGATGCGCAAACGCTCCAGGTTTTTCGGGACTTCTTCCTTCTTCGTCGTTTTCGCGGCTGCCGCTTTTGCAAAGCATCTCAATCCTCCTCTCTTGTTCTTGTTGTAATTGTTCTTGTTGCGCGTTTTATTAGTATTAGTATTCAAAACCTGTCGTCGTCCTCCCAACGCGAAACTCGTCGTCTGTGTCGTCGTCATCATCTTTATTAAACAACGAACGCGCAAAGTGATGTTGAATCAAGTATCAAGAAGTCACGCTCTCGGAATCTCTCTCGGGAAAAAAAAAGGAGAGAGTAACGCTATCCACAGGAGTCAAGGAGTCGCTTTCTTTTGTGGTAACCAACATTTTGTTTTTTGTTTTTTTTCGTGGTCGTGGTTGATTTTGCAACTTTTTTTCACGGAGGAGCTCTTTTTTTTTTCCGAAAAGCGTCCTCTCTTGGGGCGTCCTTTACGCACAAAAAGTCACATTTATCCAATACTAATCGTCACAAAACGCGCGCGGATATATATATATAACACATGCATTCCAAAACAGAATAAACACGCGTCGTAATAACAACAGAGGTTTTTGTGCTTTTCACTCCCTCTCTCTTTTGAGACGATGTTTTTGACGACGATGAATAAAACTTTGACGTCGTTGTCGTTTGGAGAGAGGAGGAACGAACATCAAGCGACGACAAAAACATCATCCTTGGCGAAAAGGAAAAGGAAAAGGAGGCGTTTGATGATATCTCTTCCTCGCCGGGCAGCGGCGTCTTCGTCGTCGTCTGAATCGTCGTCGTCCGAGAAGAAGAGGAGCGAAAGAGTGCTCTTAGAAGAAAAAGAAACGACGAATAGTAATATGAATAATAATAAAGATGATAATACGAACGAAACAACATTAACAACAACAACATCAACATCGAGAGAGGTTTTACTGGCTGAACGCGCCGCCGACGCCAAAAGCGCGTCGTTTTCGACGTGCGCGGATTCGTGCGAGGCGAACGTCTTTTTACTCGAGAACGAGTTACCGACCGCGGCGAAACGGCTGGAGTTTAAAAACGAGGACATCGACAATCGCCCCGGCGTGTATCATCGAGTGGGGAACTCGACGACGGAACAGGCGTTGGCGAATTCGGTGAATATTCTGTTAGGCGTTGGGACGTTATCGGTACCGTACGCGTTGAGAGAGAGCGGATGGGCCGGGATCGTAGTTTTATTGTTGTTGGGAGCGACGACGAATTACACCGGGAAGACGTTGATTCGATGTCAAAGGCGAGGCTCTTTGCCGATGCGAACGAATTTTAACACGTACTCGGACGTGAACGAAGACGGGAGCGTGACGGTTGTTAAAAAAGCGAGGAGAGCGTTAACCACGTATGAAGATATCGGTGAAGCGGCGTTTGGAGAGTTTGGGAGAAGTTTGATTAGCTGGGTGCTGTACGCCGAGTTGATCGGGACGTGCGGTTTGTTTTTCATCTTAGAAGGCGATCATTTGAAGTTGTTGTTTGGATCGACGATGTCGCCATCGAAAGAGACGCTGATGTTGTTAGCTGCCGGTGTTATGATCCCTACGACTTGGTTGGTTGATTTATCGAAACTTTCACTCATTGGCGCGTTGGGATTTGTCGCCTCGGTCGGTTTAACCGGAGTCGTCGGGTGGGATTTAATTCAAGCGTTGACGAATCCGAGCGGGTACGAGTTTCCGCACACGGCTTTGGTTCATTATTCCACGTACCCTTTATCTTTCGGTTTGTTAGCGTTCGTGTTCGCGGGACACGCGGTGTTTCCCGCGATATACACGTCCATGCAAAAACCGGAAGAGTACGAGTCTATGCTAGACAAGACTTACGGGGTCGTCATGATTAACTGTTTACTGCTGGGATGCGCTGGGTATTTCTTATTCGGCGACCAAGTGTCCTCGGAGGTGACGTTAGATTTACCAGCTGGAATTATTAGCACGATTGCTCTAGGATTAATCACGATCAACCCGCTCGCGAAGTTCGCGTTAACGATGGACCCAGTCGCTCGAGGCGTAGAGGAGAAGTTCAATTTAGACACATCGAAAGCTGAAAATTTACTTCCCGCGAGAGTCTCTAGGACTGGTTTAGGATTTTTCGCGCTCGGTTTAGCCGTGAAACTTCCTTTTTTCGGCGTAGCCATGAGCTTAGTCGGCGCCGTGCTGACTTTATCGGTCAGCCTTATCTTTCCAACCGCGTGTTATTTGAAAATGTTCGGCGACGAGTTAGACGCCAAGGAGAAGTGGTTGAATTACGCCATCGTCGGTCTTGGATTTTTGTGCGTTGGAAGCGGCACGTACTCGGCGGTGAGCGCTTTGATGGATGCCAGCTCAGACTTTGGCATGTAGATATTAGAGGAGAGGTGCCTTCGGGTAGACATATAGATAGCAGCAACACGAATTTGTACATATTATTATTAGAAGTCAAAAAGCTAAGTTCACAGAGGAAAAACTAAATCTATCATCATCGTCATCATCATCATCATCGTCATCGCAAACTGGTCCCTCGAAAACTCCCACCATCCTTCACAATCTCAAAACACACTTTCATCCACCACATGGGAAACACGATCCAAATCACGTTCGCGAATAGCACCACAATTTTGCTCCCGAAACTCGCCCGTTCGTAATAGCGCTGATACGCGTAATTCGAAAAGTAAATAACCGTCCCATACATCATCTGATAGTTAAATATCAACCCAATCAACCCGTACGCCAACGGCGATACGCCAAACCTGCTCAAATCGTACGTCGCTCCAACCGTCATCGCGATCGTCGGCGCAATCGTCACAAATCCGTTCCCAGTATCCACCCAAAACCCCCAACTTTGCGTCTGGACGTAACTCGGGTCCAACAGAGCGTACGTGGACCAAATCACGTGCCAATGTTTTAAACTCAAAGCTTCCCGAAGCGTGATTTTCTCGAACAAACACAAAGGCGTCGGTAAATCTCCTCCTCCTCCCCCTCGTCGTTTTTCCACTTCCTTCTTCAACTTTCGGTACGTTTTTTGCACCTCGTTTTGGTTCACGAATAAACTCATCTCCCAGACGCATATGAGAACGTTCACGGCGTTGAAAAGCGTCAACAACGCGTGCGTGAAGTTGATTCTTTTCTCATTAACATCATGATATAAATCGTAATGGACTTTGACGAACGGGAGCCAGAAAAGAAGAACGAATGCGGTCACGTACGTGAACGCGTGCAGTTTTGGCCCTCCCTTTTCGCTGCTGCTGCTGCTCCTCATTCTTCTACTCGGTTCGTTCGTGTGCTCCTCGCGGTAAAGAGCAGCTTTTGCCGTCAAAGTTGTGTATGTTTTGTGCACAATCGGATGAGGAGTTTTTACCTCTCTTTTCGTCCCTTCTGCCAAAGAAAATTTCTTAATTTTGAGCGAAACGCTTCTTTTTTTGTCAAAAAAAAACACAACAAAACAACAACAAAAAAGCCTAACTAATAAGCGCACCACCCTTCGCTTTGAACAGGCGCGCGCGCGCTGTGTTTTTTGTTGTTGTTCTCGTTGTAGTCACGACCGAGAGACAAAAGAGAGAAGGAAACGACGACGAAAACGAAAACAAACGAAAGACGGAAAAAAGATGTTGAAAGCAAAAACATCTGTTGCGGTAAATGTAAACATTTATATACATAATTCTCTCTTAAACTCTTGTTTTGTTAACACCCGGCAACAACGATTCGCGATTGATGATGGCGATTTTCTCACCGTAATAACCACCACTTCTACCCCCCATTACGCAGGAGAACTATGAGGACGCGAAGATGGATGATGATTTTCTTACCTTCTTTCGAGTCGAAGATATTTCCTTGAAAGATATCGATCTGAACGTGGAGAGAGATTACGAAGATTTTGATCTCGACGCGCTTTTTTTAAAGAGCAGCAATGTGACTTTTAGCAGCGAAGAAACAACAACCACGGAGGAGGAAGAGGATCAAAAGAAGATGAAGAAGACAAAGGTCATCAAAGACGAAGACGAGGACGAGGATGCGATGATGCGCGCGTTTCTGTTCAACTGCGCGGATGAAAGCGTGGAAAAGTTTTGGACCGTGAGCGAGGACGTATTTTTGAACAAAATGTGGCAAAAACCTTCGACGAAACCGATTCTGTCGTCGGCGTCTTCGGACGCGACTTCCGAAGAAGACGAATCTTCGGGTGCTCTGTTTTTGGATCGATTGGAAGTGCTCGCGAAGGAGGACGAAGACGTCAAGGCGTTGTTTTTCTTGGACGATGTGACTCCCGAGGCTGAAGATGGCAACGAAGAAAAAGGTTTTGATCTTTCGCGCATGACGTTGAGCGAGGACGGAAGGAATAAAAATGTTCTCGGGGAGAAGTTGGCGGCAAACGTTCGAAGGCACGCGAGAGACGTGTTACTGTTCGAGCTCGAACGCGCTGGATTTCTCACCGCCGCCGAAAAGAAGACGAAGAAGAAGACGAAGAAACAGGATGAAAAGGAAGAGGATACGAACGCGACGATACCAACCTCTCCCACGCGAACTCCCAAGAAATCTTCTACGATACAACCGCAGCCGTGGGATAATCTTTCCTTCGCCATCGATCGCATTCGAGAGTTGCAAAAAAGCGTCGTCGCGTGCGCCTGTTCAAAGCGAAGGGTGGTGCGCTTATTATCATTAAATCCCTCGAAAAACAATTACGACGACCAAAAAATCAACATCGTCGCCGATAACGTGTGCTCGAGTTTGCGAGATTTGAACAACATCGAAACTCGTCAACTGAATCGCGCAAAGAAGGCGATGAAAATGACTTTGTCCGTCCCAGACGGGCGCGTGTTGCGAGTCATCGAAGATAAGTTCAAACATTCCAGGAAAGTTGCTCTGGTGGCGTTTGAACAGTTTTGCGCAAAGACGACGACGACGACGTGCGAACAGAATTCTATTCCTCGCGATGACCAGGAGAACGATAAGAAGTTGGTGAACACGCCCACTCGTGATATGAAACATTTGAAGAGTGAAGGAGAGACGCGCTGCGAGAATGATGATGACGACGACGACGACGACGATGAAGGAGAAAAATCGAAACGACACGGGAAACGCGTCAAAAAAATTCTCTCAGAGTGGCTGTATGCAAACTTTTATCCGACGGGCACCAGAAAGCGACCGGTACCGACAAAAGTGGAGAAGAAAATGTTAGCCGAGACTACTGGGTTGACGCAAACGCAAGTGACAGATTGGTTCGTAAACGCACGGGCGAGGTTGTGGAAACCGAGAGTGGAAGGCATCGTGCGTTCGGTCATCGACGAGTTGAAGAACAAGGAAGGAATGTGAATAACGCGACGACGACGACGGCGACGGTTAATATCTTCTGGTATTATTATTATTATTATTATTATTATATTATCATACCGTTATCACATCTTTCACTCTCTCTTTCTCTCTCGCGCTCTTCTCTTCGTCGCACTCGCGTTGAGAGAACACGCGAGAAGTTTTTACGGTTGCATCGTGTTCGCGGCTTCGTACGACAACAATCGATCCTCCTCTCTTTTAAACGCCAAAAACTCCTCGCTCGGTTTCGGATGCGTCTTTCCGTTTTCCGTCTCGTAAAAATCTCGTATCTTTGGAATGTGTTCGGGCACGATAATCTGCCCCTCGTACTCCGGATCCGCGCCGTGCTTTTTCAACGCCTCCATCGCTTCCTCGTTTTGCATATTCTCCGCCCAACGATACGGCGTATCCCCGGCGTTATTCGACGCGTTCACTTTCGCCCCGAGTGAAACCAACAAATCGATCCCTTCCACCCAATTATCGTACGCCGCGTTAAACAGCGGCGTGTTCCCAGCCGCTTCGACCTCGTTCACGTCCATCTTCTCTGTCTCGATTAAATCCTTGATCAGATTCTCGTCTCGTCGAAACACCGCTCGGTGAATCTTCATCGGACCAACCACCCCTCTCCCGCGCATGGACCCGCCGCCGTCCTCTTTCACACCGACGCACCCGTATTTTAAGGGGAACGGGCCGGAAACGCGTTTGTACCACGGTTCGATTTCCGTCATTTATCTTACTTTTATATAGTTTGTTGTGTTCGTTGAAAATCTAACGCGCGTTTTGGATTCTTTTTTTTTCTTTTTCGTAAAAGTAAGCGTTTTCTTACAGGTGTTGTTTAGGGTTTTCCTTTTCCTTTAAAACCACCCTATTAAAATCAATCGTCAGAAAAGAGAGAGAGAGTCAAAGTCAAAGAGAGAGACGCGAAGAACGCGGAGAAGGGACAAAAATAATGGGTCTCTTCTTTTCCTCCTCCTCCTCTAAAACTTCGTCTTCTTTAAACTCCTCCTCCTCTCAAAAAAAACGAGCAGAAAACGACGACGAGTTTCCGATGAATTCTATTTCCGATGATGTTGAAACTTCTCTCGT
>Ga0209091_10002808_pt1 | contig 14417 bp, 11 predicted proteins | sample ArcticOcean_MG_C_6_FD_187438 | JGI IMG/M metagenome (GOLD analysis project Ga0209091, IMG submission 187438) | Marine microbial communities from western Arctic Ocean - ArcticOcean_MG_CB8_128 (SPAdes) (version 2) | ecosystem: Environmental > Aquatic > Marine > Oceanic | place: Arctic Ocean...
CCTTGACGGAAGATAATACCCAGCAGATAAAACAATGGTTAGAGGATGGCAGAGTCTTGGCTGTTACAGATCAACAGGCGATAGCGTGGCATGCAAATAATAGGACACTCTGGGCTTTGGTGATACCTCCTTTTGTTTTGGTGCAGGAACCTAAAGTCTGAGAGCTTAAGTGCAAAATATGTGACTAAAGCGGCCTCAATAAGATTTCCTGATTGATAGCGCCATAATAGGATATTGGACTTTTGGCATAATTCTCCTAGATACTTGTGTTGAAAATGAGTTTTGCAAACGGGTTATGGAATGATATGGCGCTTATCAAATAATCCGGAACTTCCCTATCAGGTTTCCATCGAAGTGCGGCCGAATGGTTTTATCTGATAATTTTTTTTAGACATTTTCTAGGAGGTAAAGATGAATCTACAAAATAAAGTAGCAGTAGTGACTGGCGGTGGCTCAGGTCTTGGTCGTGCGGCAACACAGGGGTTGGCCGACGGTGGAGCAACCGTCGTAATCATTGATATGAATGCCGACGCTGGTGCTGCGGTCGTGCAGGCGATAGGCGCTGATAAGGCGCACTTTATTCAGCTGGATGTGTCCAGCGGGCCTGACGTTGAAGCTGCTTTTGCTAATATTACCAACGAGTTCGGTCATGTGGATATCTGTGTTAATTGCGCCGGTATTGGTGTTGCCATGAAAACGGTTACCCGTGAAGGCTTGCCCCATGACCTTGATCTGTATCGTAAGGTTATTGAAGTTAATCTGATAGGCACCTTTAATATCTCCCGCTGCGCGGCGGCTGCGATGATGAACAATGAGCCTGACACAAAGGGCGAGAAAGGCGTAATTATTAATACGGCTTCAATCGCAGCGTTTGATGGTCAGATGGGTCAGGTTGCGTATGCCGCGACAAAGGGTGGTATTGTGGGTATGACGCTGCCAATGGCGCGGGACTTAGCGGGTGGCGGTATTCGTGTGAATACCATTGCGCCAGGTGTCATGGCAACCCCATTAATGCTGGCAGCACCGCAGCCGGTGCAAGATGGCATTGTGTCTAACATTCCCTTTCCTAAACGTTTAGGCGAGCCTTCCGAATTTGGTCAACTGGTGGTGCATATGGTGGAAAATAGCTATCTCAATGGCGAGACCATCCGCCTCGATGGTGGCGTTAGAATGCAGCCCCGTTAGACCCGCTATCATGACAATTGGACAGGTAAAAATCGATAGATTAATCACCGGCGGCTGCTCCTGTGAAGCGGTAAGTTATTCGCTTGTAGGCCCGCTAAACGATGCACGCAGCTGTCATTGTTCGATGTGCAGACGTATTTTTGCGGCTCAGGCGTCTGTCTGTGCTGAGGTAGACGCAGAAAAATTTAGCTGGGTCAAGGGCGAAGACCAGCTCACTAGTCATGTCGGTGAGCAGGATTATGGTGTGCAGTTTTGTCGGCACTGCGGCTCAACATTGTGCATTATTTATAAAGGCGCCATTCATAGCCTCACCCTAGGCTGTGTTGATGGAGATCCGGAGATGGCCATTGCAAGACATATCTTTGTTGGCTCAAAGGCCAGCTGGGAAGTGATGCCAGAGGCTGTTACTCAGTTCGATGAATACCCCGAGTAGACAAGCGATGCTAAAGCACTAAGCATTTCTTAGCCAATCAGTAACCTCTTCGCGATTACCCCGAAACACCACTAGCTCTTTCTTTTTTTCAAGCTGATAGCTGTACATGGGGTCGTAGTACTCCTTAGTCAGTGCGGCGAGCCAGTGACGATGACTGGCAAAACTGTCCTGATGTTGAACTGCGATAGCATTGTCCATGGAGGCTAAAAGTTCTTGGGTGCGCAGGCCGCCCAGACGCTTTTCCACGCGCAACAGACTGTCGCGTAAATAGCTGGCAAATTCCGCCTCTCCGCTGCCGCCAAAAAATGCCAGAGTCTTATGATGGCGTTCCACTACATACTCCTGCCACAAACGCTCAAGGCGTTCTTCAAAATCCATTTCTATAACTACGAAAGAGCTCTGTGCCATGCGGGCTGCCAAATAATGGGGCAGGTTGCGCGCACCTATATTGCGGCTCTCATCCTCCAACACAATTTTCCTCTCGGGCAACCCTTCCTCAAGTTTTAAAATATCCAGCGCAATACGGTTTTCAAAATTAATCTGTACCGGCTGGCCATCCAGCGGGCGGCCAAAGCTTGAGCCTTTATGATTGGCTGCACCCTCAAGATCAACGCCGGTTTTAAGCTGCTGAATAATCTCGGTTTTACCTGTGCCGGTCATACCAGAGAGAATGTTAAAAGAGTGGTTGGCGCTGTAGTCCATCAAGTATTGATAGAGAAAACCTCGCAGCGATTTATAGCCCCCTTCAACTTTCGGACAGGCAATGCCAATATCCGCAAGCCATTCGCAACTCAGTTGCGAGCGCAGTCCGCCGCGGGCGCAATAAAGTACGGCATTGGGATTGGCGGCCATAAACGCCTGCCATGCTCGCACACGCTGCTCTTTGATGTCGCCGGTAATCAAATTATTACCGAGCTCTATGGCCGACTGCTGACCGTTGTTTTTGTAGCGGATGCCTACCTGATGGCGTTCTTCATCAATCATTAAGGGCAGGTTTACCGCAGAGGGCAGGGCACCAGTGATGAACTCAACAGGCGCGCGGACATCAATCATCGGCGTGTTATTCAGCAGCAACTGTCGATAGTTGCTGGTCAGGGGATAGTTCACAAGATGACTTCTATGGTCGGACCATCGGTTTGATGGGTAAGGGTACCTATGGGCAAGTGATGACAGCCAGAGGCTTTTAATAGGCCAGCAACCAAGCTCGCACTGTCGCTATCGACCGCTACCAATAGCCCTCCGCTTGTTTGTGGGTCGCATAGTAGCATTTGGCTTTGCAGGTCGGTGCCATTGATATGTTGTCTGATGCTCTCCCAGTTGCGAGTACTGCCACCGGGGACACAGCCCTGCTCAAGGTAATTAATTACTGCGTTATCCAGCAGAGGCAACGTGTCTAAGTGAACCGCAGCGGCCAGTTGACTTCCCTGGCAGATCTCAAGTAGATGGCCCAGCAAGCCAAAGCCGGTGACATCGGTCATTGCCGTTACGCCATCGATTTTAGCTAGGTCAGCTCCAACAGTGTTGAGCTTCATCATGCTCTCTACAGCCAAGCGAGCATGTTCAGGTCGCAACATGCCCTGCTTCTCGGCGGTAGTAAGAATTCCCACGCCAATCGGCTTGGTTAAAAACAACTGATCACCTGCTTTGGCGGTGCAGTTCTGCTTCAGATTGTTGAGTTCAACGCGGCCAGTCACTGCCAACCCAAAGATCGGCTCCGGTGAGTCGATAGAATGGCCGCCGGCTAAATGAATGCCGGCCTCGCCGCAGGCATGACGCCCGCCATCAATGACTTTTTGCGCGACTTGCGCAGCTAACAGGTTGATTGGCCAGCCTAAAATAGCAATCGCCATCATTGGCGTGCCGCCCATGGCATAGATGTCGCTAATGGCATTGGTGGCGGCAACACGGCCAAACTCAAAGGGATCATCGACGATAGGCATAAAAAAATCGGTGGTACTAATAACGCCGGTGCCGTCACCCAGGTCATAGACTGCGGCATCGTCGTTGGTGTTGTTCCCAACCAGCAGGCGAGGGTCATTAGGCGGCACATAGTCAGTCTTGAGGAATGTCTCAAGCACGCTGGGGGCAATTTTGCAGCCGCAACCGGCACCATGACTGTATTGGGTGAGTCTGATTTTATCTGCGGGCATGGGATCTATTATGGGTTATCAATTTAGCGGACTAATGTACTTGTTTTAGCCGCAGAGGTCATTGGTTGATTTTGCTTGCAGTACTCACTCGGCGTTAATCCTGTCCAATGTTTAAACGCTCGCGTAAACGACCGCGACTCGGTAAACCCGACAAGATCGGCTACCTGATCTACACTTAAGCGCTCATTGACGAGCTTTTGAATCGCCACTTCGCGCCTCAAGTTATCCTTAATTTTTTGGTAGCTGGTGGCACTTTCCCTGAGTCGTCGATGCAATGTTTGGCTGCTAATGCCAAGTTCTGCTGCTAGCTGGTGAAGGGGTGCAAAGACTAGGCGATCGGGATCACGCTGGGCAATCATTCTTTCTATCTTGGCTTCTAACGTACTATCTGAACCAGGGATGGTCATAACATCCGCCGGAGCATTTTGCACATAGGTGGCTAATTCCTGGGCTGAGCGCACCAGGGCTTTATCAAGATACTGGGCATCGAAAATCAGCCGGTTAGCGGTGCGGCTGAACTGCAACTGACTGGGAAACATGATTTGCAGCTCATCGTGGTGCTGGGGGGAGCTAAAGGTAAAGTGGGTTTCCTGCAAGCGGATGGGCTCGCCGATATACCAGCTGGGAAAACGGTGCCAAATCACTAACCAAAACTCAGCCATAAAGTGTTCTGGATCGAGATGGGGTTTGCTCATTTTAAAGCTGACGACTGCATTGCCCCGTGACCGGCTAAGTCGCATGGGAATATCACTACTCACCAGATTATAAAAATTGACCGCCTTGTCTAATAACTCGCCCAGTGTTCCGCAATGGCTGACGAGTTCACCCATGGTGGCAAATAGACCTACCTTGCAGTGATTTTCGGTGAAACCCATAAACTCATCATCCAGTGTTTCCTGTATTGTCTTAAACAGTCGTGCGACCTGATCGGTGTGCACTCGCTGGCTATCATTACGTATCACCGAGGGATTGATGCCGGCCCGCTCCAATGCCTGCTGCTGTGGTAGATTCTGTTCTCTGAGTCCGTGCATGCAGGAGATAACATGGTGGTTACAAATCGTCGCCATTGTTAGCCTCTAAAAAGATATAATTTGTGAGTTATTGTGTAGTTTATAGCATATTTATAGGAATTTAAGGAAAATATGTGGCAATAAATGTGTGTTTGTCTGGTAAAAATAGACCTACTATTACAGTGCGCGTTACTGCATAGTTCCTTCATTGAAACCTGTGCCGCTATTTTTAGCCGAGAACCCTATGACCGATAACAAAAAACCGATGGCCAGTAATACTTTTAGTGACTGGGAAAAACTCGCCACCCAAGAGCGTAAAGGCGCCTCGCCTGATGAGTTGCTGTGGCAAACGTCTGAGGGTATCGAGGTTAAGCCGATCTATACCGCTGAAGATACTGCGGGCCTTGATCATATGGATAACCTGCCGGGTTTTGCGCCCTATAAGCGCGGCCCTAAGGCCACTATGTATGCAGGTCGTCCCTGGACCGTGCGCCAGTATGCGGGTTTCTCTACCGCCGAAGCATCCAACGCTTTTTATCGCAGTAACCTTGCGGCTGGCCAGCAGGGTTTGTCTGTAGCATTTGATTTGCCGACTCACCGCGGTTATGACTCGGATCACCCTCGCGTTGTTGGCGATGTGGGTAAGGCTGGGGTGGCGATTGATTCTGTCGAAGATATGAAGATTCTATTTGATCAGATTCCGCTGGATAAGGTGTCTGTCTCTATGACCATGAACGGCGCAGTGCTTCCGGTGATGGCCAGCTATATTGTTGCTGCGGAAGAGCAGGGTGTTGCGCCCGAACAGCTTGCGGGTACATTACAAAATGATATTTTGAAAGAGTTTATGGTGCGTAATACCTATATTTACCCACCGACACCGTCGATGCGTATTGTGTCGGACATTATTGGTTATACCGCCAATCATATGCCTAAATTCAATTCTATTTCGATCTCCGGCTACCATATGCAGGAAGCTGGCGCGACCAATGTCCAGGAGCTGGCATACACCATTGCCGACGGCATTGAATATGTGCGCACGGCTATTGATAGCGGTATGGACGTGGATAAGTTTGCGCCTCGACTGTCGTTTTTCTTTGCGATTGGTATGAACTTCTTTATGGAAATTGCCAAGCTGCGTGCGGCTCGCATTCTCTGGGCGACGTTAATGGAAGAGAAGTTTGCGCCAAAAGATGATCGCTCACTGGTACTGCGCACCCACTGCCAGACCTCAGGTGTAAGCCTGACCAGTAAAGACCCCTACAACAATATAATGCGCACCACGATCGAGGCCATGTCTGCGGTTCTTGGTGGCACTCAGTCATTGCATACCAATTCCTTTGATGAAGCCCTGGCGCTACCCACCGAATTCTCGGCCCGTATTGCACGCAATACACAGCTAGTGATTCAAGAAGAGACGGGCATTACTAATGTGGTTGATCCTCTGGCCGGTTCCTATTATGTGGAATCGCTTACCGATCAGTTAGTCAAAGCTGCCCGCGAGATTATTGATGAAGTAGAAGAGCAGGGCGGTATGACCAAGGCGGTTGAAACCGGCATACCTAAACTGCGTATTGAAGAGGCGGCGGCACTGCGACAGGCAGGCATCGATCGCGGCGAAGAGGTAATTGTTGGGGTGAATAAGTACCAAATGGCGGTTGAGCCTGAGGTTGATGTGCTAGATATTGATAATAGTGCGGTGCGCGAATCTCAGGTGGCCCGCCTTGCACAGGTGCGCAGTTCACGTGATAGCGACGTCTGTCAGCGAACTCTTGCGATGCTAACGCAAGCTGCAAAAAGTGGTGACGGAAATTTATTGGCGTTGGCGGTGGATGCTGCTCGTGCTCGGGCAACAGTGGGTGAGATTTCTGATGCGCTGGAGACTGAGTGGGGTCGCCACAAGGCTACCCAACGGTCCATTAGCGGCGTCTATGGCTCTGCTTATAAAGGGGACGAAGGATTTATGAATATTAAAAAGAAGGTAGAAGCCTTTGCCGATGATTATGGTCGTCGGCCGCGCATGCTGGTGGTAAAAATGGGTCAGGATGGTCATGACCGTGGCGCCAAGGTAATTGCTACGGCGTTTGCGGACCTTGGCTTTGATGTCGATGTGGGGCCTATGTTTCAGACCCCAGAAGAAGCGGCACAGCAAGCTATCGAAAATGATGTGCATGTGGTGGGTGTATCTTCTCAGGCTGCTGGTCATAAAACCCTCGTGCCTCAGCTCATTAAAAGCCTTCGGGCACAGGGTGCTGAAGAAATTATCGTTATCTGCGGTGGCGTTATTCCGCCTAAAGATTACGAGCAGCTTAGGGCGGATGGTGTCGCCGCGATCTTTGGACCCGGCACTAATATTCCCGAGGCGGCAGAAGACGTGTTAGCCATCATTAATACAGCGGTAAATGATAAAGAACAGGGTGCATAAGGAAAAAATATGAAAGAGATATTGGCCCAGCTTGAAGAAAAACGTAGCCTCGCCCGATTGGGTGGTGGACAAAAACGTATTGATGCCCAGCATGCCAAAGGTAAGCTAACCGCTCGCGAGCGCCTCGATCTATTGCTCGACGAAAACAGTTTTGAAGAATGGGACATGTTGGTTGAGCATCGCTGTACCGATTTTGATATGGACCAGCAGCATATACCAGGCGATGGTGTGGTGATTGGTTATGGCACTATCAATGGTCGTTTGGTGTTTGTATTCAGCCAGGACTTTACTGTATTCGGTGGTGCTCTTTCAGAGGCCCATGCCGAAAAAATCTGTAAGCTTATGGATCAGGCGATGAAAGTCGGTGCGCCTGTGATTGGCTTAAATGATTCTGGTGGCGCACGCATTCAAGAGGGTGTTGCATCCCTCGGAGGCTACGCAGAGGTCTTTCAGCGTAACGTGATGGCCTCTGGTGTGATTCCACAGATTTCTATGGTGATGGGCCCCTGTGCTGGTGGCGCAGTGTATTCACCGGCTATCACCGATTTTATCTTTATGGTTCAGGACAGCAGCTATATGTTTGTCACTGGACCGGATGTGGTTAAAACCGTCACTCATGAAACCGTTACTGCGGAAGAGCTAGGCGGTGCGGCTACGCATTCAACAAAATCTGGCGTGGCTGACTTAGCCTTTGATAATGATGTCGATGCTCTGCATAAGCTGCGTCGCTTTATGAATTATCTGCCAGCCAACAACCGTGAGAAGCCGCCGGTATGGCCAACGGAAGATGAGGCTGATCGTATTGAGATGTCATTGGACACCTTAGTGCCTAGTGATCCCAACAAGCCCTATGATATGAAGGAGTTAATTCTCAAGGTCGCGGACGAAGGCGAGTTTTTCGAGCTCCAAGTCAGCTATGCGAAAAATATTATTACCGGCTTTATCCGTATCGAAGGTTCTACAGTAGGTGTGGTGGCAAATCAGCCCATGGTCATGGCGGGCTGCTTAGATATTGATGCCTCCCGCAAAGCCGCGCGATTTATCCGCTTCTGCGATGCCTTTAATATCCCAGTGCTCACGCTAGTGGATGTCCCCGGGTTTATGCCCGGTACCAGTCAGGAATACGGAGGTATTATTAAGCACGGTGCCAAGCTGCTCTACGCCTATGCCGAATGCACGGTACCGAAGGTGACGTTGATTACCCGCAAAGCCTATGGTGGTGCCTATGATGTTATGGCGTCCAAGCATCTTCGCGGCGACGTCAATCTGGCTTGGCCAACGGCAGAGATTGCCGTAATGGGTCCCAAGGGTGCAGTAGAAATTATCTTCCGTAAGGATATTGGCGATGAAGAGAAGATTGCCGCGCGGACTGAAGAGTATCGTCAGAAGTTTGCCAACCCATTCAGCGCCGCCCAGCGGGGTTACATCGACGATGTGATTATGCCTCACAGTACGCGTAAGCGTGTGGCGAGATCGCTGGCTATGCTGAAGAATAAAAGTATTGAAAATCCCTGGCGCAAGCATGGCAACATCCCGCTTTAAGATTACTCTAAATTCGATTTTAGCTCGTTATAAAGAGAAGAAAAAACTATGTTAAAAAAGATTCTAGTGGCTAACCGAGGCGAAATCGCCTGTCGTGTTTTTGCTACCGCTAAGAAAATGGGTATTGCCACTGTGGCGGTTTATTCCGACGCTGATGTCGACGCGCTGCATGTAAAGATGGCAGATGAGGCCGTCAATATTGGCCCGGCGTCCTCCTCAGAAAGCTATCTGGTGATCGATAAAATTGTCCAAGCCTGCCGAGATACTGGAGCTGATGCGGTGCATCCAGGTTATGGCTTTCTCTCAGAGAACAGTAAGTTTCACAATGCGTTAGATGCTGCCGGTATTGCCTTTATTGGTCCAGGTAAAAAAGCTATTGAGTCGATGGGTGATAAAATCACCTCGAAACTGATCGCAGGTAAAGCGGGCGTTAACTGTATCCCTGGATATACTGATGTGGTTCGCGACGCAGAACATGCTGTGGAGATAAGCGCTGAGGTTGGTTACCCAGTAATGCTAAAAGCCTCTGCCGGTGGCGGTGGTAAAGGTATGCGAGTGGCCTGGAATGAAGAAGAATGCCGAGACGGTTTTGAACGTGCCACCAATGAGGCGCGCTCCAGCTTTGGCGATACTCGAATCTTTATTGAAAAATATATTCAGCAGCCGCGTCATATTGAAATTCAGGTGATGGCGGATGCCCATGGTAATGTCATTTATCTGGGTGAACGAGAGTGCTCTATTCAACGCCGTCATCAGAAAGTGATTGAAGAGGCGCCGTCGCCGTTTTTGGATGAAGCTACGCGACAGAAAATGGGTGAGCAGAGCTGTGCCTTAGCGAGAGCGGTGGATTACCAATCTGCTGGCACAGTGGAGTTTATTGCCGACGCTAACATGAACTTCTATTTTCTTGAGATGAACACTAGGCTTCAGGTCGAGCATCCTGTGACAGAGCTGGTAACTGGTCAGGATCTCGTCGAGATGATGATCAGAGTTGCTGCGGGTGAGAAGCTTTCAATTACCCAAGATCAGGTCATATTGACAGGTTGGGCGATGGAGTCTCGCGTCTATGCTGAAGATCCGTTCCGTAATTTCATGCCGTCAATCGGCCGTCTGTCTGGCTATCGCGAACCCGAGGGTGAAGGGGTGCGTGTGGACAGCGGCGTCTATGAAGGGGGCGAAGTGTCAATGCACTATGACCCGATGATCTCAAAGTTAATAACCTATGGCGATAACCGTACCCAGGCGATCGATCGGATGGTAGATGCCCTAGATGCCTATTATATTCGCGGCGTAAGTCACAACATTAGCTTCTTAAACGCGCTGATGGTGCATCCGCGCTTTGTTGCTGGTGAACTGACAACTAATTTTATTGCTGAAGAATTTCCCGATGGCTTTAACGCCGACCTAGTGCCACAGAATGATCCTGCCGTTGCAGTGGTCGTCGCCGCCTCGGTGCACCAGGAATACCGTGAACGTTCAGCCCTGATCTCCGGACAGACCGGCGGTCAACAATATGATGTGCCCTGCGACTGGGTCGTTATTGCCTCTGGTACCGAGACCTCGGTCATGACTGTATTGAGCGAGCACGGGTTTATAGTATCTATTGGTGACAGAGATTATGAAGTGGTCACTGATTGGGCATTGGGCGAACCGCTATTTAAGGCCAGTATTAACGGCCGATCAGTGTGTGTACAGGTTACTCGGAATGGCTCTGAATACAAGCTGTTCTATCGTGGTGCAGAAATCAACGCGTTGGTTCTGTCAGTAAATGCAGCTGAACTCAACAAGCTGATGCTAGAAAAGATCCCGGCAGACCTCTCCAAATTTTTACTTTCGCCAATGCCTGGGCTATTGGTTAAACTTGCCGTTAATGTCGGTGATCAGGTCAAAGCAGGAGAAGAGCTTGCCGTGGTTGAGGCGATGAAAATGGAAAATAGTCTTAGGGCCACTCAGGATGGTATTGTGGCAAAGATCTCTGCTGAGACGGGTGCCAGTTTGATGGTGGATCAGACTATCTTAGAATTCGAGTAAAGAGTTCCCATGAGGAATTTTAATAAATGACGCATAGGTCACTAGCAAAAAGACTTCTCGGTGGCGACCGCAGAGCGTTGGCCAAGTCTATTACTTTGGTTGAATCGACCCGTGTCGATCATGGCGAGCAAGCCGCGGCGCTCTTAGAACAGATAATGCCTTATACCGGCAACTCCATCCGCCTAGGTGTTTCGGGAGCCCCAGGAGTGGGCAAGTCGACGTTTATTGAGTCTCTGGGTAACTCCCTAACGGAGTGGGGTCATCAGGTCGCGGTGCTGGCTGTTGATCCAACCTCCGCGGTGAGCGGTGGATCGATACTCGGTGACAAAACACGGATGGAAACCCTCTCTGTTAATCCGAAGGCCTTCGTGCGCCCCTCTCCTGCTGGCAGAACCTTAGGTGGCGTTACGCGTCGTACTCGTGAGTCTCTTTTGCTTTGCGAAGCGGCCGGATATGATGTAATTATTGTCGAAACCGTGGGTGTAGGCCAGTCAGAAACCGCCGTATCTGATATGACCGATATGTTTTTACTGCTGTTGTCTCCCGGCGGCGGTGATGATCTACAAGGTATTAAACGCGGCATTATGGAACTTGCCGATCTGGTGTTGGTCAATAAAGCCGACGGCGATCAGGCAAGGCTGGCCAACCAAACTGTGGCAGATTATCGCGGCGCCCTACATTTTATGCAGGCGCGAACGCCAAGTTGGACTCCGCAGGTGGAAGCATGCTCGGCGTTGAACAATCAGGGTATGGACGAGGTGTGGAATACTGTTACTGCCTTTCGTAAGGCTTTAACCGATTCTGGAGAGTTGACTGTGTTGCGGGCTCAGCAGGCGCGGGCATGGATGTGGGCTGAAACGGCTGAGCTTCTGATTGCGGGGCTAAAAAATCATGATGCGGTTAAGTCTCTTGTGCCGTCATTGGAAGCTGCCGTATTAAAGGGGGAACTACCCGCCACAGTGGCCGCTCAACGACTGATTGATCATTACAAAGCAGACGTGTAAGTTATATAATTACGCTATGACAGAATAGAAAAAAGTGACTAGATGATGACTGATAAAAGCGCTCCCAGTGAAAATTTCGCGGCCCTGATGGACGCGAATAAACATTATTCAAAGACCTTTGATCAGTCTGAACTGAAGCCCGTCCCGACCAAACATTTTGCTATCCTGACTTGTATGGATGCGCGAATGGATCCCTATAAATTTGCCGGCCTGAATGATGGAGAGGCACATATTATTCGCAATGCTGGGGGCCGTGCCACTGACGATGCAATCCGCTCTTTGATTATCTCGCATAAATTCTTAGGCACATTAGAATGGTTTGTTATTCACCATACTAACTGCGGTATGACACTGGTAACTGATGAGGCTATTGGTGATTTACTCCAGCATGACTTAGAGACAGCGGTTCATAATGGTAAATGCTGGGTAAATCCTGAGCGTCAGCACAGTGAGAATACGAAGCCTGGTTCGGCGCTGGGCAAGAACATAGAATGGCATACTTTTTCTGATCTGCGCGAGAGTGTGTTGAATGACATAAATGTGATTCGCAACCACGAGCTAGTACCTAGCCATATCAAGGTCCATGGCTTCATTTTTGACATTAAATCTGGAAAGCTGTCGCCAGTGATGGATTAGAATAGGATTCTGGTCGCGACGGCGGCATGCAGTGTGATTGAGCACCTGTGGACACATCGGCTTAAAATATTTAGGTAATAAAAAAGCGGCCCTAGGGTCGCTTTTTTATACTGTCGATTTTTACTGAGCAATTAACCACATTTAGACTCACCACAATTTAGGCAGGTCATACAGCCGTCCATCAAGATTGTTGCTTTCACACTACACTTTTTACACAGTTCGGCAGTGGGTGGAAAGTCACTGGCCTGAGCTATGGGAGCGGCGGCTACACTTTCAAAATCTGCGCGCTTCTCATCCATAATTTTCTGCTGATGCGCAGGGATCTCTACTTTAGTCATCATGCCGATTTTCTGTAAATGATCTTCGATAGCCCATCCGATTTCAGCCACTAACGATGGCATAAACCGACCGCCTGGCTTGAAGTAACCGCCCTGTGGATCAAAAACTGCCTTAAGTTCTTCCACTAGGAATGTACAGTCTCCCCCTTTGCGGAATACAGCCGAGATGACGCGTGTTAGGGCGACAATCCACTGGAAGTGATCCATGTTTTTTGAATTAATAAATACTTCGAATGGGCGACGCAATTCATGATTTGTGCCTTGATTCAAAATAATATCATTAATAGTTAGATACAGAGCGTGATCAGACATCGGTGTCTTAATCTTATACGTGCTACCAGCTAACTCCTCAGGGCGCGAAACTTTCTCGTGCATCTGAATGATATTAGAGTCTAGTTCTTTGGCGGCTGTTTCTCGCTTCTGCTCTTCTGTACTTACTTTATAAGAAACAATTTTTTGTGTAATCTTCTTGTTCATTTTCTTCCTCTTAGCGTTCTACGGCCTTAATTAGGTTGATCAGAATTTACCGTAGTAACCTTCCTTTAACGCATCAAATAGGTTGGCAGCAGTATGGGTTTCGCCATCGTACTCAACTTCTTCATTGCCTTTGAATTCCACAGTGGATCCATCTTCCAGCGTAAAGCTGTAGGTCGTGTTCTCCAGGTCCTTCTCGGTGACCAATACACCTTGGAACGCTTCTGGATTAAAACGAAAAGTTGTGCAACCTTTTAGGCCTTTCTCTGCGGCATACAGGTAAATATCTTTAAAGTCGCCGTAGTCACAATCTGTAGGGACATTGATAGTTTTGGAAATTGAAGAGTCAACCCACTTCTGTGCAGCAGCCTGAATATCAACATGGGCTCTCGGCATAATATTTTCAGAGCTCATAAAGTAGTCGGGCAGGGTATCTTCTTCTGTAGTGCCATAAGGCATGGCTTTATCGTTAATCAATGTACGGTAGGCCAGTAGCTCATACGAAAAAACATCCACTTTCTCTTTTGACTTCTTGCCTTCACGGATAACATTGCGCGAATAGTGATGGGCAAAACTGGGCTCAATACCGTTACTGACATTATTAGCCAGTGACAGCGAGATAGTCCCTGTTGGGGCTATCGATGAATGGTGACTAAAGCGACAACCTTCTTCAATCAATGCCTCGACCAGCTCTGGTGCTGTCTTGGCTATGGTTTGCATGTAGCGGCTATACTTCGCTATCAGTACCTTACCTTTGAGTTTATCACCCACTTTAATGCCGTCTTTAGCCATGTCTGGCTGCTTAAACAGCATTGCTGCAGTGACGGCGAATTCATCGTCCATAATTGGCGCAGGACCTTTCTCTCGAGCCAGTTGCAGGCCGGCTTTAAGACCAGAAACTGCCATATCGCGGGCGATACGGTCGGTGAAATCCAGTGAATTGTCATCACCATACTTCATGCACAGCATAGTGATTGCTGATCCTAGCCCTAAGAAGCCCATACCATGGCGGCGTTTGTATTCGATCTCTTTGCGCTGACCTTCAAGTGGCAGACCATTAATTGCTACGACATTGTCGAGCATGCGAGTGAATACGGAAACCACCTCGGCGTACTCCTCCCAGTCAAAGAAAGCTTCTGGTGTGAAGGGATTGCGTACAAACTTGGTCAGATTTACTGAGCCTAACAGGCAG
>Ga0209091_10002811_pt1:0-2500 | contig 14404 bp, 10 predicted proteins | sample ArcticOcean_MG_C_6_FD_187438 | JGI IMG/M metagenome (GOLD analysis project Ga0209091, IMG submission 187438) | Marine microbial communities from western Arctic Ocean - ArcticOcean_MG_CB8_128 (SPAdes) (version 2) | ecosystem: Environmental > Aquatic > Marine > Oceanic | place: Arctic...
CGTATTTAATGGAATATGTAAAACAGGTACAAACTCCATATAGGTAAGGTTTAAAAGTTAATATATGTGGGCTATCTGGAGAAAATATTGGTTGCGGGGGTAGGATTTGAACCTACGACCTTCAGGTTATGAGCCTGACGAGCTACCGGGCTGCTCCACCCCGCGTTAATAAGTTTAATCCTATATCGCTGTAAAATTTATAAAGAAGTTAAAACTAAACGATATTAAGAAGACCTGGCAACGACCTACTCTTCCGCACCTTAAGATGAAGTACCATCGGCGCTGAGGATTTTCACTACCGAGTTCGGAATGGAATCGGGTGTAGCCTCCTCGCTATAATCACCAAGTCGTCATAATATCGTAAAGTTAATATATACCTTGCCAAATATACAGAGTAATTACTGTACATGGGTTGAACTAAAGCCGATCGAGTTATTAGTACCAGTTAGCTTCACACATTACTGCGCTTCCACACCTGGCCTATCAACGTGGTAGTCTTCCACGACTCTCAAGGGATATCTAGTCTCGAGGAAGGCTTCCCGCTTAGATGCTTTCAGCGGTTATCCCTTCCGTACTTAGCTACCCAGCGATGCTTCTGGCGAAACAACTGGTACACCAGAGGTACGTCCATCCCGGTCCTCTCGTACTAGGGACAGCTCCTCTCAAATATCCTACACGCATGGCAGATAGGGACCGAACTGTCTCACGACGTTCTAAACCCAGCTCACGTACCACTTTAATCGGCGAACAGCCGAACCCTTGGGACCTGCTACAGCCCCAGGATGTGATGAGCCGACATCGAGGTGCCAAACACTACCGTCGATATGAACTCTTGGGTAGTATCAGCCTGTTATCCCCGGCGTACCTTTTATCCGTTGAGCGATGGCCCTTCCACACGGGACCACCGGATCACTATGACCGACTTTCGTCTCTGCTCGACTTGTCAGTCTCACAGTCAGGCTGGCTTTTGCCATTGCACTCCACAGCTGATTTCCGACCAGCTTGAGCCAACCTTCGCGCGCCTCCGTTACTCTTTAGGAGGCGACCGCCCCAGTCAAACTACCCACCATACAGGGTCCCGGACCCGGATAACGGGTCTCGGTTAGATAACAGATATTAAAAGGGCGGTATTTCAAGGTTGCCTCCATGCCAACTGGCGCTGACACTTCAAAGGCTCCCGCCTATCCTACACGTTCAATATCTATTACCACTGTAAAGTTGTAGTAAAGGTGCACGGGGTCTTTCCGTCTGACCACGCGTACTCCGCATCTTCACGGAGAATTCAGTTTCGCTGAGTCGATGTTGGAGACAGTGGGGAAGTCGTTGCGCCATTCGTGCGGGTCGGAACTTACCCGACAAGGAATTTCGCTACCTTAGGACCGTTATAGTTACGGCCGCCGTTTACTGGGGCTTCAATTCAGAGCTCTCACCCCTCCTCTTAACCTTCCAGCACCGGGCAGGCGTCAGACCCTATACGTCCTCTTACGAGTTTGCAGAGTCCTGTGTTTTTAGTAAACAGTCGCCACCCCCTATTCTGTGCCACCCTCACCTGGTTGCCCAAGTAAGGGTCCCCCTTCTCCCGAAGTTACGGGGGCATTTTGCCGAGTTCCTTCAACATCGTTCTCTCAAGCGCCTAGGTATTCTCTACCAATCCACCTGTGTCGGTTTAGAGTACGGTCTATAAGCTGGAGTTATTTCCTGGAACACCTTCACTGCAAGTATCAATCCAATAAGAACTTACAATTTACGGTATTCGTCACTTCCAGCAGGCCCAGGAATATTAACCTGGTTCCCATCGACTACGGCTTTCGCCCTCGCCTTAGGGGCCGGCTCACCCTGCGCAGATTAGCTTTACGCAGGAACCCTTGGATTTTCGGCGACAGTGTCTCTCACACTGTTTATCGCTACTCGTGTCAGCATTCTCACTTCCGATACCTCCAGGCTACCTCGCGGTAACCCTTCACAGGCTTACGGAACGCTCCGCTACCATGTGAAATAAATCACATCCGCAGCTTCGGTGCATGGCTTTAGCCCCGATACATCTTCGGCGCAAGAAATCTTAATTAGACCAGTGAGCTGTTACGCTATCTTTAAAGGATGGCTGCTTCTAAGCCAACCTCCTGGCTGTTTTGGATTTCTCACATCCTTTGCCACTTAGCCATGACTTGGGGACCTTAGCTGGCGGTCTGGGCTGTTTCCCTTTCGACACTGGACCTTAGCACCCAATGTCTGTCTGCCGTGCTGCACTCATCGGTATTCGGAGTTTGGTTAGGTTTGGTAAGGATTAGCTCCCCCCTAGCCCATCCAGTGCTCTACCCCCGATGGTGATACACAACGCACTACCTAAATAGTTTTCGCGGAGAACCAGCTATCTCCGGGTTTGATTGGCCTTTCACCCCTAGGAACAAGTCATCCCCGTCTTTTTCAACAGACGTGGGTTCGGTCCTCCAGTGCATGTTACTGCACCTTCAACCTGCTCATACCTAGATCACCCGGTTTC
>Ga0209091_10002811_pt1:7500-14404 | contig 14404 bp, 10 predicted proteins | sample ArcticOcean_MG_C_6_FD_187438 | JGI IMG/M metagenome (GOLD analysis project Ga0209091, IMG submission 187438) | Marine microbial communities from western Arctic Ocean - ArcticOcean_MG_CB8_128 (SPAdes) (version 2) | ecosystem: Environmental > Aquatic > Marine > Oceanic | place: Arctic...
TTGATATAGCATCGCTATTTGCATACACCTTATCCTTTGTTACAGTAATGATAATTGTAGAATATTCTATTATAAGCCCTATTGAAAGGAGGCTAAATAAATGGAGAACAACATAATAAAAAAGCCTCATGATTTATTTGTAAACATTATTTCAAAAGGATATGAAGATAAAAATCAAAACACTTATAATAATGCCATTAAAGATATGGAATTTATTGTGCCGCAAGGACAGTTTTGTTGCTTAGTGGGCCCATCCGGTTGTGGGAAAACAACTCTGTTAAACTTGCTATCTGGCCTTGATACAAAATTAGAAGGTTCTATAAGATATCAAGATGGAACATTGCCAAATGAATGGCCAATAGGTTACATGTTTCAAGAACCTAGATTAATGCCCTGGTTAACGGTAAAACAAAATGTATCCATAGTTACCAAACAAACTGCTGAAGAGATCTCTCATAGTGAAGAACTAATTAATGAAATGGGATTAACTAAATATATGAATTCATTTCCTTCTCAATTATCTGGAGGAATGCAGAGAAGAGTTGCGATAGCAAGAGCGTTTGTTAACAAGCCTAAAATATTATTATTAGATGAGCCTTTTATTTCTCTTGATCTCACAGTAGCTAACTTACTTAGAAAAATGTTAATAAAATTATGGGAAAATCAAAAAACTACTATAATTTTTGTAACTCATGATTTAAGAGAAGCCATATACCTAGGTGACAGAATTCTTTTTCTTTCTAAAGGACCGTCTCAGGTTATTCATGACTTAAAAATAGATATGAAACGACCAAGAAAAACTGAAGATGATCAAATGGAAAAAATAAGAACAGAATTGATAATAACATATCCAGAAATTTTATCTGGAAAAATATAATATAAGGAAACGAGAGAAATAATGGAAAATATAACTTTAGATATAAAATCGTTATCCAAATCATATGGCTTAATAAAAGCACTTAATGACGTAAGCTTTTCATTGGCTGAAGGAGAATATGCTTCTTTATTAGGCCCAAATGGTGCAGGGAAAACTACTTTATTTCAAATTTTAACAGGATTATTTGTTTCTGAAAAAGGTAATGTTTTAATAAATGATTTTGATATGAGAAGTAATGCAATAAATGCTTTAGCTCATATTGGCGTTGTGTTTCAACAGATTACCCTAGATATGGACTTAACAGTTATGGAGAATTTAAAGTTTCATAGTAATCTTCATGGCATTAACGACAAAGAATTTAAAAAGAGAGTTATAATAGAATTAGAGCAAGTCAATTTATCTGACCGAATTAATGATAAAGTTAGATCTCTTTCAGGCGGTCAAAAACGTAGGGTAGAATTAGCAAGATCTTTATTACATAAACCAAAGCTGCTCTTATTAGACGAACCTACAGTGGGACTAGACCCGCAAAGTAGAAGAGATTTATTGGATTATGTTATAAAGCTTAAAAAAGAAAGAAAAATGGCCGTGCTTTGGGCAACACATTTAGTTGATGAAGCAGAAAAATCTGACACGGTTATTATTTTAAATAAAGGAAAAATTATTAAAAAAGATACACCTCAAAATATAACTAAAGAATATAATAAAGATACTTTGCATGATGCTTTTGTATCTTTAACCTCTTAAATAAGGAAAATACTATGAGATTTATTAATTTTATTTATAAAAATTTCATTAAATTAGGCTTTATAAGTGCGCTATTAGTTTCTTTTGGTGCTAACTCAGAAACTATTCTTATTTCTAATGAAGGCAGTGATAATATAACTATCATAGATTTAAAAACCTATGAAGTTATTGCTACAATTGATAGCGGTAACCGACCAAGAGATATGCATTACGTTGCCAACTCTAATAGCCTTTTAGTTGCAGCAAGTGAAGATGACACTATTAATATAATAGATATGAATACATATGAGATTATTGGAAATTTAGAAACAGGTGATGACCCTGAAATTTTTGATATAAGCCCTAATGGTAAAATAGCAGTAGTCTCTAATGAAGATGATAATGCTGCAACTGTTATAGACGTTAATACAGGTAAAATTATAAGAGTAATAGAAGATGTAGGTATTGAACCTGAAGGTGTAAATTTTTCTCCTGATGGCAAGCTTGTATATATTACGTCAGAAGGCACTAATACAGTTCTTATTATAGACCCCTGGGCAGGAAAAGTCATAGAAGAAGTATTAGTAGGAAACAGACCTAGGCGAGGTGCATTTACAAAAAATGGCCAAGAGTACTGGGTTACAAATGAGCTAGGTGGAACAGTTAGTGTAATAGACACGAATAGCTTTAAAGTAATTCACAATATAAAATTTGAAAAAAAAGGTATACGAAGTACAGAAATTACACCTGTTGATTTTGCTATGAGTAATGATGGAAGCCTAGCTTATATCACATTAGGCAGATCAAAACATGTTGCTGTAGTACAAACAGAAAATTATGAAGTGATTGATTATATTTTAGCAGGTTCTAGAGTATGGGGAGCAGCTATATCTTCAGATGATAAAACTTTAATCGTTACTAACGGAAATAGTGATGATATTTCGATTATAGATACTGATAAAAGAGCTTCTATAAAATCTATTGCTGTAGGAAGAACACCACATACCGTGAGGATAATTGATTAAATGAGATTATTTTCTTTAAAGGTAACTATATTAGCAATTTGCCTTATTCCTGTTAATATTTTAAATGCACAAGAAAACCCAATTTTTAATATAGGTTATTATGATTTAGAAGAAGATATTCGATACGATATATGGGGTGTTCATCCTGTTGATATTCGTTCAAATACTAACCAGCTTTATAAAAGACCTGTTGCAGGAGCTGAGTTGGGTTTAAAAGACATTAAACCTTTCCAAAGAATGTCTAAAGTCAAATTTAATTTAGTAAAAAAGAGAATAAAACCTAATGAAGAAGCTGCTGAAGCTGTATATAAACATATTAAAGAAAATAATATAAAGTTTATTTTATTAGATTTTCCCGTAGCTGAATTATTAAAAATTACTAATAAAATTAATGACCTTGATATTACGGCCATAAATGTTTCTTCTAAAAATAATGAATTAAGATCTTCACAATGTAATAAAAATTTATTTCATACTATCCCAAGTGAAAGAATGTTATCTGATAGTTTAGCTCAATATTTATCGGAGAAAAAATGGAGAAAAGTACTAGTACTTACTGGCCCTTTAGACGTTGATAAAGCTAAATCTAAATCTTTTGTAGAATCCGCTAAACAATTTGGTTTAAAAATTACCGATAAAAGAAATTTTTTATTAGGAAATGACCCTAGAGCTAGAGATCAAAATGATTTAGATTTTTTAACAGGTTCCGCAAAATATGATGCTGTATATATAGCAGATACACATAAAGAATTTAGTTATAGAGTACCATATGCTACCCATAGATCATCAATTGTAATTGGATCATCTGGCCTGGTACCTCGCGCTTGGCATTGGTCTTATTTAAGACATGGAGCACCTCAAGTTCATGGAAGATTCGAAAGAATGCATAAAAGAAGAATGACTGAAGAAGATTGGGCAGCATGGGTTGCCATGAGAGCTGTGGCTGAAGCACTAGTGAGATTTAAAGATAATGAAAATTTTTCTTTTAGTGATGCTTTTGTTAATGAAAACTTTAAATTAGATGGGTCCAAAGGACCTATCTTAAACTTTAGGCCATGGAATAGGCAATTAAGACAACCTATTATGCTTTCTACTGAAAACTGGGTTACTAGTATAGCCCCTTTAAATAGCTTTGTTCATCGTGAAAATAATTTAGATACTATAGGAATGGACAATAAAACAAGTAAATGCGCAAATTAGTTAGATAGGGAGAATATTTTGCAAACAAAACATGCAATATTAGCATTACGTGGCCTTACATATAGAGAAGCTGTAAAGTTTTTTCATCAAAAAAGTCGGTTATTATCCGCATTTGTCAGACCTGCACTTTGGCTTTTTGTTTTTGCTGCTGGAGTTGGATCTGTTACTGGTGTAGACCCTGGGTTAAATCACCCTTATCCTATTCAAAATGTTAATTATTTTGAATATATAGTGCCAGGCCTTATAGGTATGGTACTATTGTTCAGCGGAATGCAGTCATCTTTATCAATGGTTTATGACAGAGAAATGGGAGTTATGAGATTATTATTAACTGCACCCTTACCTAGATGGTATCTCCTTACAGCAAAACTATTATCTGGAACTTTTTTATCTGTTATACAAGCTTATGTTTTTATAATTATTTGTGTTCCAATCATTAATCTTGTAGTAAATTTTTCAACACCTGTAATAGGGTGGCTATATATATTACCTGCAACTATTTTATTTGGCATGATGCTCGGAGCATTAGGGTTATTAATATCAGTATATATAAAACAATTAGAAAACTTTGCGGGCACCATGAATTTTGTTATTTTTCCAATGTTTTTTATATCTTCTGCGTTGTACCCATTATGGAGGTTAAAAGATAATGGAGCAGAATTTGTTTGGTGGATTGCAAATATAAACCCATTTACTTATGGAGTTGAATTAGTTAGGTGGGCTTCTCTTGGTCAAATATATGTTCCTGGCTTAATAGTTACTTTGCTTTGTACAATCTTGTTTCTTACATTTGCTACTATAGGCTATGACCCCCAAAAAGGTATGGCAAAAAAAGGTAAAGGAAAACCTAGCTAAATATACAGGAGTATAAAAATTGTTAATTGAAGCTAGTGATTTATTAAAGCTATATAATAATAAAATATGGCAAAACAATATTATTGTATTAGATGCATCTTGGTATTTACCAAATCAAGAAAGAAATGCCTATGAGGAATATAAAAAAAGTCATATACCCCATGCTCTTTTCTTTGATATTGATAAAGTTTGTAATATAGAGTCAGACTTTCCACACACAGTGCCCACTGAGTCACAATTTATAAATAATATGGAAGAACTAGGGGTAAATAATAAAAAACATATTATATTATACTCGCATGATGGAATAGGTGCTTCACCCAGAGCTTGGTGGCTATTTAAATTATTTGGGCATAAAAATATTTCTATTTTAAATGGTGGTTTAATAGCTTGGTTAAACATTAGTGGAGAGAATAGTATAACTATACCTAAAGTATTAAAGAGCACATATATTGCGAAGATTAATAAAAAATTATTAGCTACTAATAGTGATGTTATAGATTCTCTTAATAAAAATGAGCACCAAATAGTAGATGCTAGATCAATAGGAAGATTTAAAGGTACAGAAGAGGAGCCAAGACCAGGACTTCAAAAAGGGCACATTCCTAATTCTATAAATATCCCATTTAATTTATTTTTAAATGATGGTTATTTTCTGAAACAAGAACAAATCTTAGATATACTTAATAGTAATAATTTTAATTTTAATAAAAATATTATATCCACTTGTGGTTCTGGAGTTACTGCTTGCGTATTAGCATTTGCACTAGAACTTATAGGAAAAAATAATTGGCAGGTTTATGATGGGTCTTGGAGTGAATGGGGCTCAAATAAAAAAAACTTAATAGAAACATAATCACATACCTGCTTTAGGATCCTTAAATATAGTTTCATCAAAACTATTTTCTGATTTGCTTACTATTATAGAAACCATACTATCTCCTGTAATATTAACAGAAGTTCTCATCATATCAAGCAATCTGTCAATACCAATTATTAAGGCCACCCCTTCTACCGGAAGCCCAACTTGAGTTAATACCATAGTAAGCATAATTAATCCAACCCCAGGCACACCAGCCGTGCCAATGGAGGCAAGAGTCGCTGTAAGTATAACAGCTAAATAATCTCCTATGCTTAAATCTACTGCATATACAGTTGCTATAAAAACAGTTGCAACTCCTTGCATTATTGCAGTCCCATCCATATTTATAGTTGCTCCTAAAGGAACAGTAAATGATGCAATTGCCTTATTAACTCCTAATCTTTTTACAACAGTATTTAAAGTTACAGGAATAGTGGCATTCGATGAAGCTGTACTAAAAGCAAAAACTACTGCTGTGCGAATCTTTTTTAAAAAGAGTATAGGAGAAACTTTTCCAACAAATTTTAAAAAAAATGAATAGGTTAACAAAACATGAAGTAGCAAAACAATAGTTACAGTAAAAAAATAAGAGGCTAAAGGCACAATCATAGATATACCCTGCGTTGAAAATGTTTTTGCAATTAAAAAAAATACACCAATAGGTGCAAATTTCATAACAATTGAAACCATTGACATCATAATATCATTTAAACTTTGCAATCCCTTTTTAAAAGGTTCAGCATTCTTGCCCGTTATTGTAATTGCAATACCTAAAATAATAGCAAATAAAATTATTTGAAGCATCTCTCCTTCAGCCATAGCAAGTATAGGGTTTGAAGGAATTATAGAGGTTATAACTGATGATAGTGCTGGAGCTTCTTTAGCTGTAAAAGTAACTGATTCTTTTACTTCAAAACCTTGGCCTGGATTAATAATTATTGAAAGCACAATAGCTAATGATATAGCTACTGCTGTTGTGATTAAATATATGAAAATTGCTTTTATGCCAATTCTTCCCATTAGAGCCAAATCACCTAATGAGGTTATTCCAACAGTGATTGAACAAAAAACTAAAGGAACTACTAACATTTTTAAACTATTTACAAAAAGTTTTCCAACGACATCAAAAAGCCCATTAGATAAATATTCATTTATTATGCCATGATAAGCATCTATATTATTTAATATAATACCTATAATAGCACCGGCAAGCATTGAAACTAACATCTTTTGGGTAAAGCTTAAACTTTTATACAGTGACATAGTTGAACCAATTCAATAATAAATTTACAATAATATTGTAAAATAAAATAAAGAAAAAATATATGAATAATAAAAAATTAAAAAATGAAACAAAAA
>Ga0209091_10002812_pt1 | contig 14400 bp, 17 predicted proteins | sample ArcticOcean_MG_C_6_FD_187438 | JGI IMG/M metagenome (GOLD analysis project Ga0209091, IMG submission 187438) | Marine microbial communities from western Arctic Ocean - ArcticOcean_MG_CB8_128 (SPAdes) (version 2) | ecosystem: Environmental > Aquatic > Marine > Oceanic | place: Arctic Ocean...
TTTATTTTTTCAAATCCAACAGATAGTGCTGGAAAAACTAAAAGATCTAAAAAATCTAATCTTAGCTCATTTTGTCCTAATGAACTTGTAAATTCTTCAATTTGATTATCTGATTTAATAACAACAACCTCATTGTCTTTATTTTGTGCAAATAGCAAAGATGGAATTGATAAAAATATTATTATATATTTTTTCATATATTTTTTTTTAAAACAAGATAGTAAAGCTAGTAAAACATACTTTAAGAGATGTGATTTTTTTTTCAGTTATTTGATTAATTCAAAATAACTTACAAAAAATATTTCATCAATTAATTTCCCTTGAATCTTAGCATCACTGATTGAATTACAAAATCCTGTATCAGAATGAGCATCACCAAAATCATCAATTCCAGCTCCATCAACATAATAAGATTCATCTTTGTACTTAACCGCTAATAAACATTCCTTTCCTTTCATGTTTAGCATACATATTCCACATGATGCCCCAACTTTAAGAGTTTTTTTATTAGGATCAAACTTCAATTTATTTGTTTCTGTTTTTTGACTGAAACATAGAAATGGAATAAATAATAAAATAATAAGTATTTTTTTCATAGGATTTGAAATTATTTTATCATGATAGATTATCCAATAATATAAATATACATAAGATTTAGAATTATAAACAATCAAAATAAATATGATGATTGTATTATAACTATATACTAATGCTTCTAAACATTATTTTAGTAATAAGTAACATTACAATGCCTATACATTTTTAATTAACAAATGTTTTATGTTTTTTATTTACTCTTAATATTTATTTTAATTGGGTTTGTACAGTTTATTTATTGATTATTAACTTGTGATTTTTTGTAATATGTAATTGATTAATTAATAAAATTAAAATGAAAAAAATATTTCTATTGACTGCTTTAATATTAATGAATTCTTGTTCTAAAGATTCAGTTACACACACATTGTTTACATCTTCGAATCCAATAAATGGAGGATCTGTAAGTCCCTCTAAGACAGAATTTAGCAATGGAGAATCAGCTGAAATTACAGCATCAGCTTCAACAGAATATGTTTTTAAAAATTGGACAGGAGCTTCGGGGATTGACTCTAAAACTAGTGTTTTAATGGATATGGATAAGTTAGTTACAGCTAATTTTATTAAAAAAAAATACACATTAAATACTGAAACTGAAGGTGAAGGTTCAATAAAAGAAACGTTAATTAAATCAGGGGCGATAACAAATTATAATAGCGGTACTATTATTGAACTTGAAGCTATTCCATCTGATGGATGGAAGTTTATTGAATGGAAGGGTGATATTTCAGGGGATAAAAACCCTTATATAATTACTTTAAGTTCAAATAAACTTGTAAAATCAATTTTCAAAAAGAAAGATGCTGGAGGTGGAGCAGTTTCTAATAGTCCAATTGATTTTGAAACTGGAGGACACGGATCTGATTGGACTTGGACAGTCTTTGAAAATGATTCCAATCCTCCCTTAAAAATTGTTTCTAATCCAAATTCTTCAGGATTAAACACTTCTTTAAAAGTTGCTAAAATTACAGCTTTAAAGGCAGGTGCCCCTTATGTAGGTTGTGAGTCAAAACATGGATCTGACCTAGGGACTTTTAAGTTTGATTCAAGTAATAGTATTGTCAAAATAATGGTATACAAATCTGTTATTAGCGACGTTGGTTTGAAGTTTGCTGAATTTAATGGAGAAGCACAGCCTGAAATAAAAGTATCTAATACAAAAATTAATGAATGGGAGGAATTGACCTTTGATTTATCTGGCAGTATAGGAAAAGGTATTACTGGAATTATTGATCAGATAATTATTTTTCCTGATTTTAACGCAAGAACAACTGATAATGTAATTTACTTTGACAACATTACATTTGGAAGTAATTAAAATCGGAGTATTAATAAATTTACTTTAGAGAGATAAATGTTAGAATAAATAATGCAATTTTTTTATTAAACCAAATAAAATCAAAATTTTAAATTTGTAATTAAATCACGATGTAGCTTTTTCACAAAATGAATTTAAATTATTGATTAATTAAGTTTAATTATTGCCCTATAGGAATTACAGAAAACGATTGTAATGTGTTGTCTTGAACCATTAATTCAAATTCAAGTGGATTACAGCAAACTTCACAGTCTTCAATAAAATTTTGAGTATTAATAGATGAATCAATCATTTTTAATTGATTTTCCCAACAATGAGGACATTCAAAATAGTGTTCAAGCATTTAGTTTTAGTATTTTAATTTCAGTAATACCAAATATAAAAGTTATGCTTGAATTAAAAGAATAAAACGTACTATGATTTAGTATTGATATAATAGTAAAGTATTATAGTTTAATTGTTTTATTAAGAATTTAGATGATATTTTAATAGTCTTTATACTAAATAAGATTTTACTTTTTTATAAAGAGTCATTTATTTTTTGTAAATTATATGGAATGGGAATTAAAAACTTTAGGGGGCCAGTAATAAAAGAGTCCAAAAAAATCACACAAAATATTCTTGTAAAAGACTATATGAGTAAAAATGTAATTACTTTTTTTAAATCTGATTGCATCTATGATGTTATGCGTGAGTTTATAGAAAGAAAAATTTCAGGTGCTCCAGTATTAAATAAATCCGGAAAATTGGTTGGAATAATTTCCGAAAGTGATATAATGAAAAAAATAGTTGAAAGTCAGTACTATAATATGCCCATTTCAAAAACCAATATTTCTAAGTATATGACAAAATCTGTTGATTATATCTCGCCAGATATAACGATTTTTGAAGCAGCTTCAGAATTTTTAAAACTAAAAAGAAAAAGATTTCCAGTTATATATTCCGGAAAGATTATAGGGATTATAAGTCGTATAGATATAATATCAGCTTCATTAAGTACAAGAAGTCAAATATGGAAAAAGTAATTCTTAATAGCAATTTCTAATTAGATTGTTTGAATATTTTTTATATTGAAAAAAACTCACCTTCCATCCAAAATATGTCCAATATGTACTAGACCTTTTAATTGGAGGAAAAAATGGGAAAGAAATTGGGAAAGTGTGATTTATTGCAGCAATAAATGTAGATTAAACAAAACCAAAATTCATTAATTTTAACCTTATTATTTAGTCCGCTCTTTTTCAATAGCATTATATATTAATAATATTATTAGACCAAAGACTATACCTGAAATTATTAAAAGTATACTTGTTAATCCTGTTGCAGCAAAAGAGAGTCGCAATAAAATTGTTGAAATTATAAAGCCTGTATTTCTAATTAGCTGACTATATCTTTCAGTATATTGAAATGATAATAATAAAATAAAAACATCTGCTAAAATTAGAACAGTAAAGAACTCATTAAAAAAAAGATAGTTTATGTTTTGATCAAATAAATCATTTATAAATACCCCATTAATCCAATTAGCAAAGCTTATTATAGAGACAGTTAAAAGAACAGGAAGTAGAACAATGCTTACAAGTTTTTTAGATGCTATAAAGCGATCTAGTTTTTCGGAAACAGATTTAATTGGAAGATTTTCTTTGGTTTTTTTGAATAAATAAATCAAGAAAAATATTATTAACACGCCAACAAGGTCAAAAACTAACTGTTGATTATTAATGTTTTCAATCCAATCCGCATTTAAATCAACTAATGGAATATCCTTAAATATTTTTCTTATAACTATTAAAGATATTATTTCATATTGCTTACCTACAGCTGTTGTAAAAGACCTTGGAATATAATAGATCAATAAAAAAGCTTCATATATTAAAATAAATGAAAATGGAGTATATAAAGCTGAAATAGGGTTTGAAAATAAATTTGTTTCAATAAAAGATAATTCTATAAAATTATAATTACTTAAAAGTATTATTGATAAGTGAATTACAAACCCTAACGAAGCTAGGTAAAGTATATATTTTTCAAAATTTTTAATATTATTTTGAGAATAAACTATTGAAAATAATTTTTCGATCTTTTTTTGAATTTTCATAAGAAAAACAAATATTAATTCTTTAATATAAGTATTTTAATAATAAGTATGCATTGTAATGTTTGATAATTAATTATAATCAATGTTGTGTAAAAGACATCGATATTTACAGAGAATATATTGAAATAAACTTTAATTATTTTCTAATAGTTCAATCCCGGGATGTCTTTTGAACTGGTTACAAACAGTTACATTGTTTTTTTTTGTTGTTAGTATGTCAAAAACACAATTTATATTCATTTTTTTATTTTCAATTTCAAGATGATATTCTTTTACAATACGCATAACCACCTTCATTTGAGGATAATCGAATTTAACCTGAATTGGAATGATAATTTCTTTTGTAATAATTTTGTTTGCTTCTATAGTCAATTTTGCACATTCTTTATAAGCGGAAACCAATCCCCCAACACCTAATTTAGTTCCTCCAAAATAACGAACGACAACAATTAGAACGTTAGTGAGATCAAAAGATTGTATCTGCCCATATATTGGAATGCCAGCACTGTTTCTAGGTTCACCATCATCATTTGAGCGGTATATTATTTCTGTTATTCCAATTTGGTAGGCATAACAAAAATGTCTAGCTGAATGATGTATTTTTTTTAATTCATCTATATGTTTTTTTATAATCTCAATATCTAAAACTGGGAATACATATCCGAAAAACTTACTTTGTTTTTCTTTTAATAAATACTCTGAATTTACATTAATAGTTCGATATGTATTTGCCATTGATATATGTTAGATTACTAAGGAAGCTTATTTAGTTTTATAATAGATATAGAGTGATAGTTTTTAAATATAGAATATATCTAAACTTCATGATAACTATGTGTTTTTATAAAAATTAAATAGGACTATTTTTATAATAAATATTAAAATTATATTCTTTTTAATTCAAACACAACATTGTACTTGTTTAATAATAGAAATTTGTAAATTGAATATTTAATTAAAAACCCATGGTATGGAAGTGTTTGGAATTATAGCGTTTAGCATTGCCACTAGTGCTACAGGCTTAGCAGGATATTGCCTTTATCAATTAACTGAACTAAACAAAACTGTTGAAGTTTTAAAAAAAGATATAGATGAATTAAAAAAAGATTAACCATATAAGAGCGAGATCTAATTTCCATTTAAACCCTCTTTTTTTACCTCTCTTTTAATTTAATTGTGAGCTTTTAGTGAACTTTTAAATATTTTAAGAGGATTTTGAGGGTGTTTACAGTCCTAGTGCTTTTTATTAAAATAAATTTCATTTACACTAAAGATTTGAAATTACAGAATAATTTTTTTTATTTTGATTTAAATTCAACTAACTCTCCATTTAAACTTCCTTTGAAAAATCGCTTGTTTTTAATAAAAAAGAATTGTTTGTTTTCAATAAATAAAACCTCTCCATATTTGCCATTTTTAATACTGGAATCTACACCAAAAATTTTATTATTGAATAATTGAACAACTTTATCATCTGAGCAATGTCCTACCACAATATGTTTTGAATCTAACAACTTCAATATTTTTGAAATATCAGTATCTGTTAAATTATCTCCATATTTTTTAAAATACCCTCTATACCATATTAAACTTTTCGGGCCATAATATATATCATAAAAATCAGTTGATTTCATTTCTTCTTTAGTTCGGTTGATAGATTTTCTCATTATATTATTTATCTCTTCAAAATCACTTCCCCCATAACCTATGAAATATTCTGAAACACCTCCGTGAGTAAAAACATTTTCATTTATTTTAATTATAGTTGGTTTTGAACGTAACCATCTGCCAAGAATTGTTTTATCACTATATAATTCATCATATTCCAGATTAAGTAATCTAGAGGATAAATTATACTTTTCATTAATGTATCTTAAATCTTTATGAAAAATCATATACTCATGATTGCCTAGAAGAAAATGTACCCGACCACCTTTACTTTTTGCTTGAATTTCAAGTTTGTAAATTAACCAAAGTACTTCATTAACTTTATTTCCTCTGTCAAAAACATCTCCAACAATTACCAAATGGCCTTTGCCAAAAATCCAATTTAGATCATTGTCAATTATTTTATTATTTTTTAATAATTGAATTGCTAAGTCATATTGCCCGTGAATATCACTAAATGCAGCTATTTTTTTTATTTTATTAAAAGTAGATTTTTCAGGATAATATATTGTATCATATGTGTTTATTCCTAAAACCTTTGATGAAACTTCACCATTTAATATTGTTTTTTCAATCAGCTTATCATTATTAATAAAAATATATGGCCCATCAGATAAATTAGAAAATTCATTATTAAGAATATTTTTTATACTCTCAACAACTTGCCCAAAAGAAACAAGTGGAATAAGCAGTAATAGTAGTATTAGTTTTTTCATAATCTAAATATAATAACTATATGAACCTTATTAATATAATCACAGTCATTTATATAAACTCTGTTAAACAAAAATTAAAAGAATAGCTCTTAGTGTTTAATAATAATATACTTTTGAATCGATTAAAATATGAATATTAAAACTTCAATTACTCAAAATGCCTTTAGAATTATACTGGCAATTTTCATTACTTACGCAGGGTTTAGTCATTTAACTTCTAATCGTATAGACTTTCAGGCACAAGTACCCGATTGGCTTCCTTTAAGCAAGGACTTAGTAGTCGTATTATCTGGCTTCGTAGAGATAGTTTTAGGTCTTGGTTTAGCTTTTTGGAAAAAAGAACGTGTTCGTTTTGGCTGGGCGCTTGCAATATTTTTTATATTGGTTTTTCCAGGTAATATTGCTCAATACCTTGATTCCAAGGATGCTTTTGCTGGAGTATTAGACTCTGATAGGGCAAGACTAAGACGTTTATTTTACCAACCTATTTTAATTGCTTGGTCTTTATGGTCTACAGGCGCTTGGAAAGCATGGAAAGACTCAAAAAATAGCAAAGTAAGCTGATATTAAAAGAGCAGGGCATGAGTTTACTATTAAAATAATAATTTAATTCCCATAACCAAATCTGTCATCCAAAAACAATAAAAAACCTATCGATAAAAGCGTCAATGGAGTTACAATGTTTCGTATTATATAAGCAGGTGTAGATAATGTTTTTTTATTTGAGATTATTCTACCTTTATTATTAAACATAACTTTTCTTTTACTTTGTAAAAAACTTGAATTGTCATATATCCAGGTTTCATTATTATCCTTAGTTTGTATTATAGTTGATTCCCCATATTTACTAAGAATTAATTCTTTGTGATTATCTTTATATTTAAACTTAGATTGATTTACAGTACCACAGCTAGTAAATAAAATTAATATTGCAAGTGAAAATGATAAATACTTTTTCATAAATTATTTTATTTAAACCTTATCAATCTTCTCCCTTTATAGATGACTTGCGTTTCGATTACATTGATTATCAGTATAATGGGAGGTTTTAGAGTGTTGTTCACACCGTTTATTATTTTCCAATACAGGAAGTCATTTCGTTATCTTTTACTCAGTTAAATTTACTTAAAAAGTCTTTTTGTACACGTATTGTACACTAAAATTGTAATTTCTATGCATTCAAGTAAGGTCATGCATTAAGCACTAACTTCTTTATGTCCATTGCAAGATTTTTATTAAAAATATTGATGAATATTTTAGAATTGTATTTATTGAATTTATTAATAATTTTATCGCTTGGACCTTTTAATATAATTTTTACAAAATAATATATAGTCCAGTTATAGTCTAGGCATTGTACATTTGAGTTTTTCCAAACATCTATTTTATAGAACTTTTTAATAGCTTCTTTTTTTTTAAAATTAATAAGTAAAAATACAATGTAAAATATATCAAATTGTAACCAATCATTTAGGTTGTACCAAGTGGAGTTTACCCTATTTTTATTATTAAAAAAATTTATTATTTTATTAAATAAATTTATTTCTTTTTTAACAAGAGAAATTGGAATTATTCCACCTATTAATTTAATAGAATCATGAGATTTATTGGAAAAATATTTTTCAAAAGTAAATTTGTTATTGATTAATAGAAATGTGAAGTATCTTCCTTTTACAAAATTATTTTTTATTTTTTGATAATTGATTTCAAACAAATCACTTTTATTGATTTCTTGACAATTATGTTTCATATAATCTATATTAAATAGGTGTAATTTTTTGAAACAATTATCTGTATAATTATATTCTGAATCAATTGAGTTCATAAGAACAGTTTTATAATTATCGTTTTTAGAATAATCAATAAAATTATGTATAAACAATTCTACAAAATTTTTATTTTTTCCTAATTCAATTAGAATAGGATTGTCTTTGCTTATAGATTTAAATGACAAATAAACTTCATTACAAAATTTAGTCATTTGAAGTAGATTTTTTTTATAAGTAATGGAGTAAGGCGAACTACTAGTTTTTTTATCTGTAAATAAATTTAAGACCAAATTGTACTGCTTTTTAAATATTAACTTGTTAAATGTTAAAGCTAAAAGGCTATAGTTATATTCGGGATTATCATTTAATAATTTAACAGCTATTTTAAATTTTTCTTGATTTAACAAATGGATTATTTTATTAGAAAAATTCCAAATTTTATATGGTCTATTTGAAATTAAATAATTATGATAATTTTTGTAATCACAATATTGAGAAAGTAAATCTAATGTAGAATTTCGTAAGGACTTTTGATTTGACTTTGAAACGCCATAAACTCTTCTAATAGTATTATAGCTAATTTCTGTGTTGGTTAAAAAATAAATATCATTGGATAGTCTTTTAGAACTACCTAGATCACATATTTTTTCTCCAAATTTTATTTCAACTTCTTTTATTAAATCTTCCACTTTATTTTTGGCTAAGTGTTTTTACGATAATTATTCTATAAGTTATGTATTATTTTAATAGATATATGTTTTTGTTATATAAATATTAAATTAAATAATTGATTTATAGATTTTTAAGTTTGGTTTTAGTTCATCAATATGTACTAAGTATGTACTAAATAAGTGTTATTAAATCATTAAAATTGATAAACAATTATAAATTTAAAATATTATGAAAAAACTACTTTTATTATTTATTTTATTACTTTTTACATTTAATTCTTATTCACAAGATTCTAAATTTTATTTAGGTGTTGGAGCAGGTATTTCTACTGCTGGTGGAGACTTATCAGATGGATGGAAGACAGGCCTTTCTTTAAATCTTCTTCATCTCGGTTATAGGTTTAATGAAACGTGGGGAATTACAGCAAACTTAGGAGGTTCAGGACATACTAGTAAAGAATTAGATGATCTTGCTTTAGGTACTGGATTACTTAGTATTGGTCCAATGATTAGTTTTCCTGTTGGTAATTTGACATGGGATTTAAAACCTCAGTTAATAGTTTCACACTCTGGTACATATACAGGTGATTACACCATTGCCGGAATAAGTTTTGAAGATATTGAATATAAAGGAGGTGGTTTTGTTTTTGGAAACTCTCTTGTTTTTGGAGACAATTCTAAAGGATTTGATTTTTCAATTGATTTGGATTACGTGTCAGGAAAATTTGATGAAACATCAGTATTAGGAATAACAGCTTCTATGGGTGAGGACTCTATAAAATTTAGTCACATTAAAATTGGGGCAGGTATTAGATATAATTTTTAATATACCTAATCATACGCTTTATGAATTATTTTAAATACTTGCTAATTTTTTTATTTATTTTCTCAATATATTCTTGCAGAACAACCAAGAATGTAATTAAGCCAATAAATTCGGATACAAGTACTGATATGGATATAAACTCACTTTCTTTTTATGAAAGTGAGTTTTTTTACACAAATAACAAATCAATTATATGAATAAGATTATTTCAATTTGTTTACTATTCTTCTTTTTGATTTCAGGATCTTTAAATGCACAATCTAAAAGAGAGTTAAGAAAACAGAAAAAAGCTGAAAAATTAAAAGCTGAACAATTAGCAAATAATCCACCTCCAGTTTTAATAGTTCCTACAAAACCTGATGTTCCAGTTGGTTTGAAAAGAAAAGTAGCTATTGCTAGATTTTCTAATGAAACTTTATATGGAAAAGGTGCTTTTTACACAAAAGAAAATGACCCTTTAGAGAAAATGTCAACAGATATTTTAAGCTCTAAACTTGCTCAATCGGGAAAATTTATTCTTTTAGAAAGATCAGATGATTTTAACTCTGATAATAGTTATGGCTTTAAAAAAGAAGACTTACTTGGAGTTGATTACATAATTGTTGGATCAGTTTCTGAATTTGGAAGAAAAGATGAAACTGACACAAAACTTCTTTCTAGATCAAGAGAACAATTTGCTATTGCAACTGTAAACATTAGATTAATTGATGTAAAATCAGGTCAAATTGTTTACGGAGAAGAGGGTAGTGGACAGTCTTCTACTCAAAACAAGACTTCATTTGGAGTAGGGTCAACTGCTAGTTATGACACATCTATTAATGATCAGGCTATTTCTGCAGCTATTTCAAAACTTATTGATAATGTAATAAATAAGTTGACTGATTCACCTTGGAAGTCATTTATTCTAGATAAAGATGGAGAAACATATTTTATTGCTGGAGGTAAATCTCAAGGAATTAAAATAGGAGATGTCTTTGATGTAGAAAAAAAAGGAAGAGAAATTAAAAACCCTCAAACTGGAGGAATGATTTCATTGCCTGGAACAAGGATTGCAAAAATTAGTGTCATACAAATTTTAGATTCTCCGTTACCTAATAATGAGCTTTCTATTTGTGTTGTTTCTGAGGGTTCTATAACTGAAACAGAATATTCTAATCTAATAGTGAAAGAAAATGAAAAGTAGTTTAAAAATAACTTTAGTATTATTATCCATAATAATATCTTCATGTAGCGTTGGAAAGAGATCTACAATTACTCAGCTTAGTAGTAATTCATTACTTCATTTTGTTACAGATAATCCAGTTTTTTTAGAATCAAATTGGTCCATTACAATTGATGATAGTGAAGTCCCAACAATTATTAAAGTAGATAAAAACAATTCTCGATTTTCAAATGACACAACATATGAAATTTCAAACGGGACACACACAATTAATATTTTTAAAAACCAAAAGTTTTATACTTCAAAAAAAGTTTTTATTGGAAGTAGAGAAACTAAAACAATTAAATTATGAGATATTTTTTTTTTTTTTTAACTATCAGTTTATTTCTTTCATGTGCTTCTACTAGTAAAAGTTTATACTACTGGGGGAATTATGAAAACACCTTTTATCAAAAGGTTAATAAACCGGGTGATGAAACCACTCAGAAGCATATCGAAGAAATTAAAAGTATCATAGAAAAAGCAAATAAAAATAATACCAAATATAAAGTTGGCCCTGGAATTTATGCTGAATTAGGATATTATATGCTAGCAAAGGGTAACAGCGAAGAGGCTAACAGTTATTTTGCTAAAGAAATATCATTATTTCCTGAATCAACTACTACAACAAAATTTATTTCAAAATAATATGAAAAATATTCTAAAATTTTTATGCTTAATAATGATAATTAATTTAAGCTCATGCTCTAGTACTGCGAAAATTACTAAATTCTCACAGTTTCCTGATATTTATAAAGAGAATCCAAAATCTATTTTATTTATTCCTCCAATTAACAATACAACAGCTGCAGCAGCAAAGGATTTATTAAGAACCACAATAGCACCAATACTTTCAGAAAAAGGATATTATGTATTACCCATTGAGCCTATATTTGATTTTTTTAAATTAAATGGTGCATACAGTATAGCGGAAACATCAGACAAACTTCCTTTAGAAAAATTTTATGAGTTTTTTGAAGCTGATGCTGTACTTATGTTAACCATAAATGGTTGGGATAAGAAATTTTATGTTGTTGGTGGTCATGTTAGAGTTGATTTACTTTATGAATTAATTAGTACAAAAACCGGAAAAACTTTATGGAAAGTTAGAAAAAACGTAAAAGTTGATACATCTTCATCAAGTCAAAATGCATCTATATTAGTAAATATTTTAGCAACAGCAGTAAATACTGCAGCTACCAAGTATGTAGATATTGCTAAATATGCTCACGTATTAGCACTAACTACAATTCCGTCTGGATTTAGATCTCCAAATTTCATGAAAGATAAAGAGGATCGAATAAAATTATAGATATTAAAAAAATATTTTGCCTACTTGTTCATATAAATGACTAATTATAGCATAATATTCTTGGATGTGTTTCTTAACCTCGTTTTCAGGAATCTTATCAACAGATGGTAAAGCTGTCCTCTATAAAGTGAGTGGATTAATAAGGTTTAAATAATTCATGTAATTTATTTAAAATTTACAAATAATGAAAAAAATATTTTTAATTTTTATGATTGGAACTTTAGTTTTTCCTATTAATTTAAGAGGACAAGATGAGGTAGCTATGGCTGCTGTTGCTGGAGGATTACTAGCGCTTGGTTCATCATTGGCTGCTTTAGAAGAATTAAAAGAACAGTTACAGCAACAAGCTGTTGAAGAAATTTTGTTCACATATAAAGATATAAAGACTTTTCAATTGAAAACAAGTACCCTGGATGGTACACCAGCGAAAGATGTTTCTAGTGTTAGAGTTGTAACATATGAAATTCTAGACTATGATAAAGGAGTAAGATATATTCTTTTTTCTTTTTTAAGCCATGGTTGGGCAAATGAATATGGAGTTGATTTCAGTAAAATTAAATGGAAACTCTTTAACCAGTTAGATTGGAATAAATTGATGAAGGCTTACGTTGAAACTGCATCAAGAAAAGAAACTACCATAGATGAAATAGCTGTAAGTAAGATTGGAAATAAGGGTTTGAAAAACGGCAAAGATTATATATTAGAATTTGCTAAGCTTAGGGGAGATATATATTTTACTTTAGATTACTCTGATGAATTTAAGGTAGTTTTTAATGAAGGATCACTCGGACTATATCTTAAAGAAATGAGAAGTGATTATAAGCAGGAAGGTTCAGATTTAAGAGGAAGTTTAGTTCAAATAAGAAAAAAAGCAATAATTCAAGCACATACACATTTAAATTATCAATAAAATAATCAGGAAATTTAACATTTTTAAATCAAGAATTTAACTAAATGATGTGTCACGAATACAACTTCAGAACCTGGTATTTTAGTTCATAGTCATCTTTAACACAATCCAACAAACCTAGTTGGTAACTTGTCCTGATTAACTTCTTTTTGTTAAGCAACTTCTCAATCAGCAATGTAGAATAACACAGTCATCTATAATTGTAACTTAAGTCATATGATTTCATATGTACTCTTTAAGTATCATTTAGATTTAATAAATTAATTATTTTTATTTAAATCAATAATTAATATGAAAAATATAATCTTAACTCTTTTTATTTTATTTTTTCTATTCTCTTGTTCAAAAGACGATGGACCAATAAAAGGTTGTACAGATCCTTTAGCTGCCAATTATAATTCAGCTGCAGAGGAAAGTGATGGTTCATGTGAATATTCATTAATTGGAGACTGGGAATTAACAAAATACACTTTGGATTCTACTAATGTTTTAGCTTCATACAAATATTTGTATTTTGATGTTTATGCTAATTCTACTTATGATTTTTGGGGAGAGGCTAACGATGGAACAATGATTCAATCTCTAGGAACTTATGTTATTGGTTCTAGCAAAACCACAATTACTATGACTCCAAATAATGGTAGCGGTGCAGAAACTTATACAATAACTCAGCTTAATGGAAAAACTATTAGTATGTCAGGAAATACCTCTATTGGGACTGTAAATATTAGTGCATTTAAACTTTAAAATTAAATTCTATTTTTCTGATACAGTTAAATAAACCGCGGAAGATTTAAATTAGCATGGTCTTACTAGATAAAGATACAAACCCTGCAAGCGGAGGGTTTTTGTTTTAAACCATAGGTGTGTAATCAGTTTTCAATGTCTTGATTAAAGCTGAAGTATTTTGAAACATTGAATTAAAAGAAGAAGATATCCCAAGGTTTAGAATTTGTTTTTAAAATACATATCTAGGTTTAGCGTATCACCCATTTCTTTTTGAAGAACAATTAATTCTTTGTATAAATCTTTTGCCAAAGATTTATATTTAATATTAACTGCTAAATTATTAATTTCATAAGGGTCATTATTTAAATCGTACAATTCAATTCTTTTGTTTTTTGGAAACAACATTAGTTTATAACCATCTTTTCTAATCATTCGTTGAAAATCAAAATAATCTCCTTGACAACATCCAAATGTTCCATATATAGCATCATGAGTTTTATTATTATCCTTATTAGAGATTAGATTATAAAAACTTTTAAAATCAACATGATCTGGAATAGAAATATTAGCTAAATCTAAAGTCGT
>Ga0209091_10002818_pt1 | contig 14388 bp, 12 predicted proteins | sample ArcticOcean_MG_C_6_FD_187438 | JGI IMG/M metagenome (GOLD analysis project Ga0209091, IMG submission 187438) | Marine microbial communities from western Arctic Ocean - ArcticOcean_MG_CB8_128 (SPAdes) (version 2) | ecosystem: Environmental > Aquatic > Marine > Oceanic | place: Arctic Ocean...
AAAGCACTCAATAGGTTTTCATGAAGTCTCATGAGTTGTCAGTATATTGATTAAAGTGTTTTAGCCTGTTTATGAAGCATTTATTCCTTATTTGGCCGTTTGGAATCAGCAGGTTGCGATGCATGGGGAAGGTATATTGGAGGTTGGGGTCGGAATCGAACTAGGCAGTTTAAGACTTTAAAAATAGGGGCTTACGGTTTCGCTACCCCAATTTCGATACCCCACTTTTTCGAGAAACCAACCAGGTTCCAATGACTGATAAATTGTGAAGCGTAGTCTTGCCAACGACCATGTAGTGTACGCCTTTCTGGAAGTGGCGATCTTGCCACCCCCTAATCGTATCTGGCGTGACACCAATGTCTTTCGCTAATTTGTCTCTGCTTACAGCGATCATAGCAATGCACCAATGATCATCGCAGATCCCGATACAATTAAAATCGTTACAGAGATTTTTGCTACTGCGTTTTCTGCTGCGGGGTTATCGCCCCATCGTATAGGCTTAAACATCTTCAACTCTCGCAATATCTCTTTCATCGCTGAACGTGTTAAATTTTCGTTCGCTTCTAAATTCGTCTTCTTCTCGCGCATCAGGGCTTTCTAATTCCATCGCTATAAGCAGCTCTGCGTAATGGATGATCTTCCTGAGATCGTCTAGGTTACCGACCTGCTTTCGTTTCCAGCGGCAAGCGTACTCAACGATGCTGGGCATCTCTGCTGGCGTTGCGAGTACAATGTTTCGTGTGGCTGTTGCAGACTGCGGGATTGATGACTTGACGTTTCACGATAGTCGGCATGTAGGGACAAATAGACTGGCGGGTAAGTTACAGGGGTTAGACCTGAGGCGCGTCACTGGCCTCAGAGAAATCGAGCAACGGATGGCCTATTACAACCAAGATGCGCGCGAGCTTGCGGGGTTGCTCTAGCCTTTTGCCCTGCGAACGATGTCAGTTTTCAGCCACGCTGCTCCAGCGTATGTCGACGCTTTTAGCGCAACGTACCAAGGAAATTGTTCAGCTTATCAAGACCACTTGATCTTGGTTTTAGACTTGGTTTGGCTTTCCAGCCCTCTGGCGCCTTAACTAAAGCTTGCCACTCAGCGTGATTGTGGAAACTGACTCACGATCAGACTTAGCAATCGCTCCGCCATCATGCTGGTTGTATGTATTGATGACTTTGCGATGCTCAAATAATGCTTTGGCATTTCCACCACGTCGCGTAGTACCCAGAGGTGTTCATCGAGATCTCCGAAGGTAGGGGAAGTTTGCATCATGGGGAACCAGGCATCGGTGGCATGAACAAGCTGTAGTACCAGGTCAATATCGTCAGTGACATAACGAGGCTTGGGTGGGTCAAGGTCGTGGTGAGCATAGCGCTTTGCAGTATCTGAATGAATGGGATTCACACTCGCTGGCAAAATCAGGGGATAACCCAACACATCGACTTCACTGATACTGGTCGATTGCGCGAGTGGATGTCCTTTTCTGAGAAGACAAGCAAAGTGAAGTTCGGCCAGAGAAATGACGTCCAACTCGCTCCACCGATTCAGATAGCTGGACCCGATGATGAGATGGATGTCTCCAGCTAGCATTCGGGGGCACAGCGTCTGTGGACTACCTGTCACGACTATTACTTCGACCTGTGGGAATTCTTTAGCGAGCTCGCGGATCGCATGATGCGCGTGAATTAGATTGGATGATGGTGTCACACCAAGGCAAATTCGACCCGTCACCTTGCTTCCGGAGGCTTGGATATCACTGATTAGATCGTCGACATTACCGAGAATCTGTTCCGCCTGCGAGACAAATAGCGCCCCCTGCTCCGAGAGCGCAATACCCCGCGGTCGACGATGAAACAGTTTTACGCCAAGGGCCTCCTCAACCTCGGCAATACTCCTAGATAAGGCTGACTGGGTGATGCCGAGGTTTTCTCCAGCTGAGGTAATCGCTTCAGCTTTGGCCACTTCAACGATGTAGCGCATTCGTTTGAGATCTATTGGGCTAGACATTGGATAATTTGATATTCATAAAATGAATGACAATGAGTCAAACCTGAATTAGTTCTCATGTCAATCATGCTCTACGATAAATTTTTAATCAGCCAAGTAGTCAGGAGAGAGCTATGACACACGATATCGTAATTCGTGGCGGAAATATTATTGATGGAACAGGATCGGAAGCATTTGTGGGTGATGTTGCCATTGATGATGGTTTGATCACTGCGATAGGGACTGTTGAGGGCCAAGGCAGAGAGGAGATTGATGCTGCTGGTCTTGCGGTCACGCCGGGTTTTGTTGACATACACACACACCTTGATGCCCAGATCGGTTGGGACCCTGAAATGACGCCGATCAGTTGGCATGGTGTCACCACCGCCTTGATTGGAAACTGCGGCCTGACATTCGCGCCCTGTAAACCCGATGATGTTGAGCTACTCGCTGGCATGATGGAAACCGTCGAGGACATTCCCATGCAAGCCATTCTCTCTGGGCTTCCCTGGAACTGGGAACATTACGGCCAATACCTTGACATGTTAGAAGGGCTAAAGCCCTCGCTGAATGTTGCAGGACTCGTGGGGCATTGTGCCGTTCGCTATTACGTCATGGGTGACCGGTCTTTTGACGAGCAGTCAACTGATGCTGAAAAACAGCAGATGGCAGACATCGTGGAGCAAGCCATGAAAGATGGCGCGGTGGGCTTCTCGTCTAATCGTTACGAGCCACATAAAGCACCCGATGGCCGTTCAATTCCGGGTACGTTTGCCGAGCGTTCTGAACTGGAAGCGATTGCAAAGGTTGTTGGGCCGCGTGATGGTTTGTTCCAACTTGTGGGCGCTGATTACGAGATTATGAAGGCGGTTGCAGGAACAGAGCGCAGCAGGGTCTTGTTTAGCCATGGTTGTTCAGGAGAAGAAGGCTCCGGCAAGAAGGCTGCATCATTGCTGGACGAGTTGAATTTGGAAGGACGTAACATCACTGGTATCAGTCACACCCGTGGCTCTGGATTCCTGTTTGGTCTCCAGTCGGGTATACCGATCGCAGGTCCTGCATGGGATGCGTTGAGAGAGAAGGATTTCGAAGGAAGACTCCTCGCTATTAACGATGAAGCGTTTTGTAAGACTTTGACAGCAGAAGCACGGGAACCGAACTCTTGTCGCATCCCTCTGCAAAAAGTCCACTTCCTGGGCCTCGAAGACGTACCTGACCATAACGCCGCACAGAACCTGATCGAGTTATCAAAAGCTGCTGGCGAACATTGGTCTGAAACATTCCTTCGCCTCTCGCGAGATAGTCAGGGCCGGGGTCTTTTCAATTGGCGCATGTTTGGCGGCAACCTTAAAGAGAATGGTGACCTTTTTGCGAGTGAACATCTAATCCCAGGTCTTGGTGATGTTGGTGCCCACGTTTCTCAGATAATGGATGCTGGTTGGGCAAGCTTTATGCTTTCGCATTATGTGCGCGAAGCAGGTGTGTTTACGCTCCCGCAGGCGATCAAACGAATGGCAGCGGATCCTGCGGCGGTGGTTGGTCTCACTGACAGGGGAATCTTGAAAGCCGGGATGAAGGCAGACATTAATGTGTTTAACCCAGCAGAAGTGACCGAGTTGCAACCTGTATTGGTGAATGACTTCCCTGGCGGTGCATCGCGATACATTCAAAAGGCACGTGGCTTCAAGGCAACGCTTGTCAACGGGCGAATCAACGTACTAGATGGAGAAACAACGGGTGTTCGCGCAGGGCAGGTACTTCGTCACCAACGAGAATTCAATGGTGCAACTGCATGAAAGTAAGCAGGGCTGACGCACTTGATTTGGAGTGGGTATGAACTGCAATCTACTCAGACGTGATTATGTCGCCCATATGGCGTGCATGACGGTTTTGGAAAAACGTACCGATATCAGCGACAAACTGATCAGTCGGCTTTTTACCGGCAAAAGTGGCCATGAGCAGCCGGCGTGCGAGTAATAACTTCTCTAATAATCTTGAAGCCCATTTGCTTTATCGCCATCTGGCGGAGGGGGCACCTTGGCTGAGGTGACGAGTTACGCAAGCGCACAAGCTCGCCGGGCGCCGCTGAGCGTTTTGACTAAGGTCGTATACGCCTGTGGCGAATTGCCAGGCGGCCATATGAACTTTGCGATTGGCTCTTTTATGTTGCTCTACTACAACCAGATCCTTGGTGTGAGCGCAACAGCTGTCTCTATTGCGGCAGGGGTAGCATTGTTCTTGGATGCGGTGTCGGATCCTTTGATGGGCGCATACTCGGATCAGTTTAAATCCCGATTAGGTCGCAGGCACCCCTTCATGTATATCGCCGCGATTCCACTGGGCGTGTTCATCTGCTTGCTGTTCTCGCCGCCAACGGGTGCAAGCGAAACGTCGCTTATCGCATGGATGGTGTTTTTCTTACTCCTTACTCGGCTTACCTTCACGGTGTTTAGTGTGCCATGGAGTGCGCTGATGCCAGAGCTTGCTGTGAAATATGAAGACCGGACGTCTCTGGCAGCCTATCGCCCACTTGTTGGTTATGTTTTTGGCGGGTTGTTCGGCATGCTTGTTTTTGCCTTTGTCTTCCCGTCAAGCGAGGCTTACCCTCAGGGTCAGTTGAATCCTGGTCAGTATCCAGGGTTTGCGATATTGATTGGAAGTCTTATCAGTCTTTGGTGCCTTGTGACCACGCATTTTACCCGCAGAGAAATCCCGTATCTTTTGCAACCTGTTAACAAAACGAGACCAAACCTAAGTGGGATGGTTGGTGAAGTGATATCTGCCTTGAAAAGCAAAAACTACCAACTACTTTTGGCAGCGGTGCTGGTTTATTTTGGCATCGTGTCAACTCTCGCGGTTTTTGACATGTTGGTTAACACATATTTTTGGCGCCTAACGGGGGAACAACTCAGCTCTCTGGCACTGTTTGCCATTGCGGGTCCAGTGTTCGGTTTCATTTTGGCTCCGCGCTTGCAAGTCTATTTTCAAAAAAACCAAATTCTTTGCACCGTGATGGTGATGCAAATGGCGTTTAGCATGGTGACCGTATCGGCGCGACTAAGCGGATTTTTCCCAGCTAACGACAGCGCGTTTTTTATACCACTGCTTGCAATCTTGACTGCTTTGCAAGCGTTTATGCAGGTCATAGGAATGATCGCATTGTTATCGATGATGGCTGATCTGGTGGATGAACAGGAGTTACAAACCGGAAAAAGGCAGGAGGGCGTGTTTGCATCTGGACTTGCACTTGCCACGAAAGCTGTTGGGAGCGTTGGCGTGATTATTGGCGGATTGTTAGTTGATCATTTCATTGGGCTTGAGCCGGGACAAGCAGGCTCCGCTGCGGCGGAAATACCAGAAGACGTCATTTTTCGCTTAGCGATCACTGACGCGGTCATCGTAAATGTCTTTGTGCTGATACCAGTGTTCCTGATTAGTCGGTATAGCCTAACTTCTGAACGAGTGGCGGCGATTCAGGAAAACCTAGATGAACTTAGAAAAAAGGATAGTGGCTAAGTTTAGTGACTTAAATTTTCAAAAACTAAAGGAGATCCAAATGGTTCACGACCTCGTGATCAAAAATGGCACCCTCATCGATGGATCTGGCTCGGAACCGATTCGAGCAGACATTATTGTCAATGATGGGCGAATTACTCGTATTGGCAATTGCGGATCAGATGAAGCCGCACAGGTGATCGACGCCACCGACCGCATCGTCACGCCGGGTTTCATCGACGCACATACACACCTCGATGCCCAAGTCGGTTGGGATCCAGCATTAACCCCTAGTAGTTATCACGGCATTACTACCGTGCTTGTCGGTAACTGCGGCGTAACTTTCGCGCCAGTATCGCCGGGGAACGAACCTAAACTGGCGGAAATTATGGAGGGGGTCGAAGATATTTCAGCCAAGGCCATCATGACTGGATTGCCTTGGTCGTGGACGGGATACGGCGGCTATCTGGATGCTGTACAAAAACTCAAGCCAGCACTGAATATTGTCGGCCTAGTTGGCCATGCAGCGGTCCGTTATGACGTCATGGGTGATAGAGCGATCGACCATGATGCGGTGCCAACGGATGATGAAATCAGAGACATCGCCGATCGCGTTCGTGAATCGGTTGCTGCGGGGGCTGTTGGTTTTTCGACGTCACGGTTGCACGGTCATGCTGTACCCGATGGGCGCCAAATGCCAGGCACGTTTGCGAGAATGCCGGAATTGCGAGCGATTCAGCAGGCGGTGGTCGAGGGTGGTGGCCAAGGCGCCATCTTCCAATTTGTACCGGAGATTAATTCGTTGGGTCGTACCTTAGTTGAGGTATTAAACGGTGCAGAGCCGGAGGTACTCCTCGACCCTAATAAGACGCGAGAGTTTCTGGTCATGAAGGACGCCGCTGATGCGGGATGTCACGTGATGTTCTCCGGTGGCGCATTACCTTTCGGTGACGGTTGTGTCGGCATAATGGAGGCGTTTCTTGAGTCTGCTAATGCTGATGAGCGGAAGATAACCACGCTTGTCCATTCTCGGCCGAGTGGAAGTCTGCTTGGTCTTGTGCAGCTTCCACCTTTTAATGGGCCGGCATGGGCTGCGCTTATGTTGCTTCCCTCACTGGCTGAACGGCTTGATGCGCTCCGCGATCCGGATTCTAGGGCAGCGCTGATTGAGGAAGCACGAGAGCACGGCTTCCGACTTCCGCCTGAGCAAATCCACCCGATGGGGCTTGCGGAGAAGCCGGACTACGATCTTGATTCACGAGCAAGCCTGGCTGACCTCGCACGGGAGGCAGGTGTCGACCCTGTTGAGTTGATGGTGGATCGACTGATTGCCAGCGACGGCCGAGAGTTGTTCAACGGCTGGCATTTCGGCGCTAACCTCGAAGCGCAATGGCGATTGATGCAATCGGCCAACTGTATGCCAGGACTTGGTGATGCAGGCGCCCACGTCGGCGAGATCGTCGACGCTGATTCGACGACTTTTCTTCTCGCCTCCCTTGCCAGAGACCGCGGAATAATGTCGATCCCCGAGGCGGTACACAAGCTAACCGGCATGCCAGCATCGGTACTTGGCTTAAAGGAACGTGGCCAAGTGAAGGAAGGTTGGCACGCTGATCTGAATATTATCGACCTAGAAGCCCTCGGCTCGACGCAGCCGGTGTACGTGAATGACTTACCGTATGACGGTGGTCGCTTTGTGGTTGGCAGTACTGGCTACGATGCAACCATCGTGGGCGGTCAGGTGATTATTCAGAAGGGCAAGTTAACGGGCCGACGACCTGGACACGTCATTCGAGATTTTGTGCGTCAATAAGTTGGTGGAAAGCGGTTTGTGGGACAGGTTTGTTAGGGGCAGGACCAAGTGTCAGGAAGAGGCGCCGATCTTACCAATATGCAGCCATAATCCAGCGCCGTAACTGTACCGGCCAGGCTCACGTTTTGCGTATCCTTTCATAGCTTTACACCGCCTATTCCGTTTTACACCATTTGCGGATTGAGGGTGATCAACACACAAAAACATGAAAACCCACGAAAGAGCCTAGAACTAGGTTTTAGGGGCGTTGCAAGAGGGGGTGGCTGTGAGGCCAATAGAAATGAGGGTGATTGGAGGCTGGGGTCGGAATCGAACCGGCGTAAACGGTGTTGCAGACCGCTGCATGACCACTCTGCCACCCAGCCTCACGGGGTAGATGATAGCTTAGTTGAATTTGAACTGCATCTTTTAACTTAATTGGGCGCGTCATCTTTATTGAAATGCGCGAGTGCTGGTGCGGACTTGATTAGATTGAAATAGCCTCAACCTTGCGTGTTCTGGTAGTCTCAAAGAAACAATTAAGGAGCTCGGTAATGAGTCGATTAGAAGGAAAGGTTGCTGTCATTACGGGCGGTGCTGGCGGCATTGGGATTGCGGCGGCAAAACGGTTTGTCGAGGAGGGCGCGAAGGTGCTGTTGGTCGATTTGGACGAGCAAGCCCTGGTGAATGCCAGTAACGAGGTGGGTAGCAATGTCAGCGCCTATTGCGTGGCCGATGTGACCTCCAAAGCCGATACCGACCGTTTTATCCAGCAGGCGGTGGATGTTTTTGGTGGCGTAGATATTTTTCTGGCCAACGCGGGGATTGAAGGCGAGGTGATCCCGTTTCTTGAAGCCAGCGAGGCCATGTTCGACAAGGTCATGGCCGTGAATGTGAAGGGCGTGTTTTTGGGCGTTCAGAGTATGTTTAAGGCGATGCAGGCGCGTGGTGGCGGCAGCATTATTATTACGTCGTCGGTTGCTGGGATTAAAGGCGCCAGTATGCTTGCGCCCTATGTCACCAGCAAGCACGCGGTAATTGGTTTAATGCGCTCGGCGGCCCTGGCCGGCGCTGAGCATAATATTCGGGTGAACACGGTGAACCCTTCGCCGGTTGAAACGCGGATGATGCGGAGTTTGGAAGAGGGCATGATGCCCGAGGACACCAGCGCGGCCCACGACAGGATGAGCGCCAATATTCCGTTAGGGCGTTATGCCGAACCCAAAGATATTGCCAACATGATGCTGTTCTTAGCCTCGGATGAAAGCGCGTTTCTAACGGGCGGCGTTTATATGGCCGATGGCGGCACCTCCGCGAAATGATGGTCTGTGAGGGTTAGATGACCGAAAAACCATTCTTACCGCCGACCGTTGCCTCCTTTGCCAAGCTCGGGCCGCTCGAGCGGCTGTTGGTGCTGCTGGATTTAGAGCCGATTGATCGTGACCTGTTTCGCGGCTTTCATCCACCGGACCGAAAAAGACGTTTGTTTGGCGGGCAAATCATTGCCCAGGCCTTGGTTGCCGCGATGCGGACAACCCCTGAAGATCGCTTGCCGCATTCGCTGCATGCTTATTTTCTGCGCCCGGGCGATCCCTTGGTGCCGGCGATCTTCGAGGTCGACCGAATCCGCGATGGTAAGAGTTTTACCACCCGGCGCATCAAAGTGGTCCAATCCGGCAAGGCAATCTTTAACATGGATGTCTCGTTTCACGTGTCGGAGGTTGGGCTGCATCACCAAGACCCGATGCCGGACCTAAGCCCGCCGGATGAAAGTAAAATGGTGGCGGGTTTAAAGCAGCGGCCATTCTTGAGTTTTCGGCAAGACCATAAACGATTACTGGCAGAAACGCCCCAAGACCCAACCCAACAACTGTGGATTAAGGCCAACGGTCAGGCCCCGGATGATCCCAGAATTCATCTTGCACTTTTGGCCTACGAGTCGGATGAAGCGCTTTTGGGGACCGCGAGGATGCCCCACCGAGGCAAGTACCAGCGCGAGTCGATGCAGGTGGCGTCGTTAGATCACAGTATTTGGTTTCATGCGCCGGTCGATGTGAATGACTGGCTGCTGTATTGCGTTGATAGTCCGGCCGCTGAAGGCGCGCGGGGCTATACCCGAGGATCGGTGTACGCTGCAAGCGGAAAATTGATCGCAAGTTGCATACAAGAGGGTCTGATTCGGCTGCATTCGTGATAAACTAGCTGCGGCTGCCCGAGTGGTGAAATTGGTAGACACGCAAGACTTAAAATCTTGTTCCCATTAGGGAGTGCCGGTTCGATTCCGGCCTCGGGCACCACCTAACTCGTTGTTTTTACTAATAAAATATTTTTGATTTTGAGCCTGTGGAAGGTTTGTGGAAGGTTTCAAATCGCATCCATCATTTTTTCCTGCCTTTTCGTCTCATCGACCTCGACCCAAATCGCATCGATCCTAAAGAACATTTCGAGCCCGTGGCCTAGTTGTTGGGCTGCAAATGCGGTTGTTTATAAGGCTCTTTGGGCCTCTTGATGCACCGCTATGCCGTAGGTTGTAAGGAACCCGGCCTCGGCTGTTGCGTTAAGCATCCGCCAGCGAGAAAACGGCATAGATCCTAGAACTCGGATTAGGGGGTGCTCATCAGACGCGGCTGATTAAAAGCGGCGTTGCGTGCGTTGTCGAGCGCCTCTTTAGCATTTGGCTTTTGGCTTTTGGCATTTGGCATTAGGCATTAGGCTTAGAGCGTCAATCTAAGGGTTGTCGCCGAGCGGCACCATGCGCTCAACAAGCGTCTTGTGCGAAAATGACGGCACTTCAGGGCCGATTGCGCCGGGGCAACTATTCCTTGCTGTGCAAGTGTCCGGAAAATTGAGTGGGGTGCTTGTTAGGTCGACAACATAGCCTTGTTCAACCGGGTGTGAATACTGTGAGAGTACGACGATAACGACATCCTCTTCTGGCCAAACAAAGATGTATTGACCATGAATGCCTTGCGCCGACGCGACCTCGATCGCCGCGGGTTCGCCAAAGAAGTAGGCAGCATTCAGGATCCACCACTGATACCCATACCAACCGTTAGCGGTCAGGCTGCTTCCGACATATTCTGCAGGCAAAATTTGATCGCCGCGCCATTGGCCATCTCTGGCATAGAGCAAACCAAACCGCGCGAAATCAACAGCCTTCATGTCAATACAGCAGTAGGTCATAGGGTTGTTCCCGCTGGCGTCGAACCACAGGCCAACATCATTCAGGTTGATGCCGATGGGCGCGAGTATTTTTTGGCTTAGATAGTCATGGGCAGACACACCGGTTGCTCTGCGAAGGATCGTCTCAAACAGTTGTGAGTTTGCATTGGAGTAGGCAAATTGTGACCCCGGTGCGCGTACCAACGGGCGATCAATAGAATAAGCGGTTTGATCGGTTGCGAGAAAAACCTCGTCACTGCCTGAGTATCCCGATCGCATCTGTAACATGTGATGAAGGGTCACATTTGCCTTTCCTGTGCCTTGCCACTCGGTGATGATGTCGCTGGCTTTTTGGTCGACCGAGGTGATGAGGCCGTCTCCAATGGCGACCCCAATGGCGGCGCTGTAGAAGCTCTTGGCCACAGACCAACTGGTCCCGAGTGCGTCCGCGTCATATCCCGGGCTGTAGCGTTCGCCGATCAAATAACCATCTTTGGTGACCAGGACCGCCTGCACAGCCGTATCTGTAAAAATGTGGTCAATCACCCCATTAACAGCCGCCTGACTGGTGCCGACCTGCTCGGCGAATGCGGGGGCAAAGTCCCAGGCCGGTTTAAGGACCGCGGGTGCATCATTTTGTGTTACCGGCAAGCGGGTCTGTATAAAATCGGTGATTGCACCGGCTTCAGTCCGTTGGGCATTGCTGCCAATTGCGCCGGTGACCAGGGCAGATGCTTCAAAGCCAAAGAGATAGCGTAGCAGTAAGAGCCCATCGGTCAGCGGTTCGGCCCGACCATCACCATCAACGTCAAGCTGTGCCTCAAAGGCTTTTAAAAACGCGGTAATGTCTTCGCTCGATCGCCGTGTTGCAGTGCCCGCTAACGCGCCGCTGACCAGTGCGTCGTCCGTAAATCCGAATAAGTACCGTAAGATAATAAGCCCATCGGTTAGCGGCTCGGCCTTTCCGCTGGCGTCAATATCCCATGAAAAGCAGTCGAGGCAGGTTGCGGACGCGGAACCTTCGGTTGCTTGGACCCTTGCCGCTAGCGATTTTAGGTGCTGCTGCGGCGCGCCCTGCGCGGCGTCCTCATAGGGGCTTCGGCTTACACTTTGGTTTGGTTCGCCAAAGGCTTTTGAACTCATAAGCAGCGGTAGCAAAATGAAGCTAAAGCAGAGAAATGAAAGAAGTTTTGAACGATTCATAAAATAATAGGCCGATCGAAAGACAATTGTTTTGCGGCTGATAAAGACGCCCCTCGTTGGTAATGCGGGGGTCGTCAGCGATCAAGCCGAATGCCGATAAGCATAACGGCAAAGGTCTTGTGATGAAAATACGCGAATGGCGGATTCATAGTGATGCTGATTGGGTTGTTTACCGGCTTGCGCCTAACCGTTCTTTAAGCGAATGATGCGTGGGATCGAAGCGTTACCACGTTGGGTGGCTGATTCTCGCTTTGCGTGATGCGGCGTGACAAGCTGATCGGCGCAAAGTCTCGTAAGCATCTCTATGAAACAACTGCCATCAAAATTTGAAAGCCGCGAGGCGCTCACCGCGCTGATTGCCGAGACCTTCGATGCGGTACTGATTGAAGGCCATCGCCAGCCGAGTCCAATACACGGGCGGGTGTTGAGCGAGGCTGAGCTTGCTGAATGCGTTCAGCCCGCGGCGTATGCGCGCACCAGAAACTTCTATGATGGGGCTGTGAGCCGGTTGTCGCCGTTTGTTCGGCAGGGTGTCGTGGACCGAAAGACGCTCGCGAGCATCGCCTTGTCGGGCGGCGACAAGCCCGCCGAGAAATTTATCCAAGAACTCATATGGGGCGAATTTTGGCAGCACATGGCTGAGGGTCGTCCGAGCGGCCTGTGGCAGGACGCAGAACCTTACAAAACCGGGTTCTTAGCGGATGATTACGCGTCAGAGCTGCCGCAGGATATTGCAACGGGTACAACGCCGAATGCCTGCCTCAACCATTTTATTCGGGACCTGCAGGCAACGGGCTATGTTCATAACCACGCTCGGATGTACCTTGCGGCGTACGTTGTGCATTTTAGGCGGATTCAATGGCAGGCGGGTGCGGCTTGGTTTTTAGCCCATTTGTTGGATGGCGATGCGGCGGCCAACAATTATTCTTGGCAGTGGGTTGCGAGTACCTTCGGCAGCAAACCCTATATCTTTAATCTTGAAAACGTCGCGAAATATTGTGGCAACCAGGTGGATTGCCGGCCCGAAACCAATCTGGAGCTGGACGCGAGTTACGACGTGCTCAGCGCGCGGTTGTTCCCGGCGCGCGCTTTATGAGCCCGCAACTTTTCTGGTTACACGAAGAGGTCTTAAGCGAGGCCTTGATTCAGACGCAAGCCGCGGAGGGCTGCGCGTTCCTATTCGTGTTTGATACGGTTTGGCTGTCTCAGCGCCCGGTTTCGCTAAAGCGGATTCAATTTATCTTTGAAACCCTGCTGGCGCTGCCGGTTGAGATCGAAATTGTTTATGGCGATGCTGCACAGGTGCTGAAGCAGAAGGCGCTGCAACATAAAGGCCTGAGCTGTAAGGTTGTCCGGCCGAAAGACCCCGAACTTGCCGTAAGAGTAGACGGCATTGCGAGCGAGGCTGGGGTCGCGGTGTTGGAAAGGTCGCGCTGGTTTGCGCCGCCAGCGAATGCGTTTTCGCGTTTTTTTAAGTTCTACAATGCGGTTCGCGGCGAGGCCCTGACTGCGGCGCGTGGCCGTGTGGGTGACCTGTGAAAAGCTTAGCCCTTGTTGGCGCAGGTTGCTTATGGCTGTTAACGACGGGTTGCGCGGTAAACAGTGCAACCAGCAGCAGCGGGGCGGCTGATCAAGGCGCGCCTGCGACTAAAATTACAAGCGCCTTGGGTTGGGGCGTCAAACCGCTACTTCCCGCGCCGCAACCCCAAACGCTGCCGAAGGTTAAACCGGCAAAGGCGATGGGTTGGCCGCAGGGCCAGTCGCCGACGCCCGCCGAAGGCTTCAAGGTTTCCCGATTTGCCGTAGGGCTCGATCATCCGCGTTGGCTGCTCGTACTGCCCAATGGTGATGTGCTGGTTGCCGAATCGGATGCCCCGGATAAAGGGTCTGCTCGTGGCGGGATCATGGGCTGGATAGCAAAGCGGGTGATGCGGTACGCGGGGTCGGGCTTGCCGTCTGCTAATCGAATCTCATTGCTGCGAGATGTCGATGGCGATGGGGTCGCCGAGCTAAAGGTTGCGTTCATCGAAAACCTCAATTCGCCCTTTGGTATGGCGTTGCATGAGGATGTGCTGTTTGTTGCCAATACCGACGCCGTGCTTGCCTTTGATTATGTCGAGGGCAGTACGCGGATTGATACCCCTGGGCGAGTGGTGTTGGCCCTGCCTGCGCAGGCGCCAAACAGCCACTGGACCAAGAACCTACTTTTGGATGCACAATTAAATAGGCTCTTTGTCGCGGTTGGCTCGAACTCAAATATTGGGGAGTTGGGGCCGATGCAAGAAGTAGGGCGGGCCGCGATCTGGGCGGTTGATCTTGCCACCTTCGACGCCGAAGTTTATGCGCGCGGCCTTCGAAACCCAGTGGGTATGGCCCTGCACCCAAAGACCGGCGCGCTTTGGACCGCCGTCAATGAGCGCGATCAGTTAGGCGACGACCTGGTGCCAGACTATCTGGCGGAAGTCGCGCAGGGGGACGATTATGGCTGGCCCACGCGGTACTGGGGGGTGCTCCGGGATCCAAGAGTGCCGGCAGATTGGTCTGAAGCCCCCTGCAGTGGCAACGACCTGGCAGTCATGGTGAGGCCGCAGGATGGGGCGCGAAAACCCTGGGTTCGAATCCCAGTCTATGCCTTAGGCGCGCACACTGCGTCTTTAGGATTGGCGTTTTATGCCAATGAGGCGATGCCAGCATTCCAAAGCGGGGCCATTATCGGCCAGCATGGGTCCTGGAATCGCGAACCCAAAAGCGG
>Ga0209091_10002819_pt1 | contig 14385 bp, 9 predicted proteins | sample ArcticOcean_MG_C_6_FD_187438 | JGI IMG/M metagenome (GOLD analysis project Ga0209091, IMG submission 187438) | Marine microbial communities from western Arctic Ocean - ArcticOcean_MG_CB8_128 (SPAdes) (version 2) | ecosystem: Environmental > Aquatic > Marine > Oceanic | place: Arctic Ocean...
AATCACATGTCTTGTTGCTGGATAATTCTCTGGTGAAAAGTAAAGGAATTGAAGTTCATCAATTGACATATGACAACAATGAACTAAGAATCACACCTGTCCGAGAGTCGCAAGAAATTAAACCTGAATTAACAGACATCCCAATCCCCACCCCTCTAGTCAATCCCCCGGCAGCGAACAACATGATCCCAAGCGGGCCGCCAATTGACACAACTCCTCAAAGTTCTGACGAACATGGATTTGAGTGGATTAATCATAACGGTAAGGACTACTATCGACCAATTGGCCAAATGGTTGATTGGAAGGAATTTCAAAATTAATCTTGTGAATATGATACCCTGCAAATGATTGCGACTTTAGTAGATTACAGTTGGACCAATGAGCCTATGCCAACTTCACAGGATAATGCTATTGTTGATGATGAATTGCCTGGTTTTACGGTATTTCCTGCACTTATGTCATCCCTTTTCGCTTTATATTTCGTTGCTCGGAGAGAATAGTTTGATTGTATTTTAATGCATATGTATTCAACAAGTGAATAGAACATATTTATACATATACGAGGGTTATGCTCAAACCAATTTGTACAACATTAGTGTTTGCAAGGGCTTTCAGTGGGTGCAATTCGTCGCTACCCTTCCACCCATATACGAGTCAAAGGGGTAGCAAAGGGGTCGGACAATCTCTAGGAAGATGATTTATGCCGCCCATTCATTTATCATTTAAGAAGAGGAGGTCTTCCTATGAGAAGATTAGATGAGACTATTGAGTGACTTTTTTGAAATGGTTGATTTATTTATTTTAGTTGTGACAGTTCTTTCGATCTTTTATTTTCTATTTCGGACTGCCTACAAGCAACTGTTCCCGAAAGAGGCTGGAAATGAAACATTGGGTCATGATGAGAGTAATGGCTTAGTACATGTTTGGAAAAAAATGCCATTACCAATGAAAATATTATTTGTAATAGTGGACGTAGGATTTCTGTTAGCTGCATTATACTATTTTGGATTTGTATAATCCCATGCAAAAGAATGCTAATCCTAAAATTCAATATCAACTCAAGGGCACCCTTTCAAACGGGGGCATTCTGAAGGGGCCCCTCTCAAAATCATTGAAGGATTTTAGTATGGCGGGTTACATTTAGATGAAGGAATACCGGCCTCTCAGCATGGATGATGTAGCACCCTCTCCAGACGATACCTTACTTACCCGTCTTGCGAATCGTGGTTATGCCCTCGTCAGCCGCCTTCTTTACCCTCTTGTGATTGGTACTGTCATCCTCTTCATCCTGTTCAAAGTTTTTAGCTCTGACAGTTCATTTGGAGCGGCGGAATTGATTGGGATTATGGGGGGAGAGGCATGAAAAAACCGTTCTGTTTGAACCATCAACCAATCAATTCGGATATGTTACAAGGGGTCACCCATTACCCATGCAACTCTGAAAATAGGTTTAGGGCTTTCAATGGGCCATATTGAAACGTACAGAGGCAATAACCGTCTGTCACAAGAATTGAAAGTTTTCTAAGTAATGACACGAAGGCCCTCATATGCAAGAGAGGTCAGGTTTCAAAATCGGCCTGGCTGTTCTTCTCGCAATCTTGGTTGCATCCAGTTCCTATGTCATCAGCGTAAAACTGATCACTTCAGAAGAAAAAGAACCACAAAAAATCGAATGTACAGGTGTGCAAATTCAAACCGATGAGGGATGTATTGACCCTGTACCGGAACCTCCTAGGCCAGAAGATTGTACCTTCATTGAAGTTTGGCGTGATGGAGATTGCGATGAAATGGTTGCTCCAAGTAATCTCACCTACGGCACCGAAACTCTTCAATGGCGAATTGGTGAGAACCATACATTGACACCTTCTTTTGACGGTGATGGGCCTGACACATGGTCGGTTTTTCCGGAATTCCCATCCTTTATGATTCTCGATGAAGAAAGTGGCGAAATACGTGGATTACCTCTCCAAGAGCACGAAGCATCGACGCATACAATCATTGCAGCAAATAACGCTGGAATGACCATGACCAACCTCACTCTATCGGTCATTAACGTTGCACCATTGTTTCATTATCCAAATTCTCAATGGACATTTGTGTTGATGGAATATGATCTGTTACCAGTGCCAATTATCGGAGGTATGAGTATTGACTCTTGGTCTGTATCTCCCGAACTCCCTTCTGGTATTTTCATCGATTTCAACGGTCGCATTGGTGGTCAAGCGAGTAGTTTAGGAACAACTGTTCACCAAGTCACTGCAATGAACTCCGGAGGTTCTATGGAAGTGCAGATTGAACTTACTGTGGTCGATGAAGCACCTTCACTCTGGTATGGTGCACTTGGAGATGCTGGAATGGTTCTGACCAAAGGTATTGCAATGGAAACTTTAGTGGCCACAAGTGCTGACGGAGCGATTGTTAACTGCCAGAGCCAACCGCTCTTGCCGAGTGGTCTAACGCTTGATTCGGATTGTAGCATTCATGGCAGTCCAGAGGAACTCCTTTCAATGACGACCTACCACATCACTGCTGAAAACAGCGGGGGAGTTGCACATCGAAACCTCACCCTTACCATCAATGACCAACCATTGGCCAATATCTCGTATGGTACTGGGATCTATGTGTTTGCGAAGCAAGTCGATGCTGTTGATTTGGAACCGTCGTATGATGGTGGGTTTCCGTTAACATGGACGATTCAACCAACACTTCCGTCTGGTGTGGTGATGAACATGAGTTCAGGAGCGATTGCCGGAGTTGCTGAACTTGCCCATTCAATGACCATCTACACAATTACAGCAACCAACACCGGTGGAACTGCGAGTACACAACTCATGTTGGCCTTTGTTGACACCACGCCAAGTGGAATCAGTTATATTGAATCTGAATTGGTTGTAGAATCAAATCAGAGTTCAGTCAATATCTACATCACCAATAACGGTGATACCGTCGATACGTGGGAAAGTCAACCTCCACTCCCATCTGGCCTCACTTTCGCCAGTGATGGGACCATTTATGGCAATCCAAATACACGAGTTCCACGCACAACCTTCACGATTTATGCAAATAATTCAGGTGGTTCATTCGAAATAGAACTCAACATGACAATTCACGATTTGGACACCGATTGGGAAATCATTACCCGAGAGGTAACAACCTTAGATTATGGTGGTTCTTGGCCTTCACTGATTCTACCGTTTGGAGAATGGTCGTTTCCAATTCTTTCAGATTGGGACCAACGTCCCATTGCCTCAGCAGCCCATGTAGGACAAGGCAGAATAGTTGGCTATGGTCACGAATCTTTCGTAGCTCAATCAAGTGGGGAAGAAATGCGATTGTCACTCAATGCCATGAAATGGGCGTGCAACGGTGGACGAGTCATCGGATTGTGGAATGACTTCAATCACTTTGAAAATGAATTAATCAATGCTGGTTTTACCGTACTTACATCCGTAGGGCCAGATCAATTAGCAGGCTTAGATTGCTATGTAGGAGAATTTTGGAACGGATGGTCAGATGCACAGAACAGAGGAATTGAAGACTTTTTGACATCCGGACATGGGTTGGTATTAGGAGGACATTCGTGGTACTGGTCGTACTCAAATACGGATGTTGCACATAATTATCCAGGAAATAAAATTGCCCCAACAACCGGACTGTTTGTCTCCTCAAATTCAGGCTCAGTTCAAGTGACTATCGGCAATACCCCACCTGAACGAATGCTCAGAACGCTACCTGCTGTTACTGCCCTGCAGAACCATTTCACAACTGGACCAATGATTCCAACCTCAGATGCAGCAACCGTAGAGAAAACAATTGCTCGAAGTACGGCTATGCTCACTTTGGACTTTCTCGACTTTTGGAGTCCACTGCGAAGCATGGTCAACATGACGGGATGGACTGAAATTGCCACCGATAACAAATATGATTTGGATGCAGATCCAATTGCAGATGTTCTGCTTGCCATCGAAGAAGGCCTCTATCTAAGACTTCCAGCAAACGAATTAACCGCCCATCCAAGTGCTGTTGATTTCCCTGGAGCCATTCCCGTGAATACACCAAGAGTTACCGAAATCGTATCGGTGAATGGAGACTATATCGGCCTTCCAAGTGGATTTGGATATTCAGGTGCTCGCAGCCATGGCATGATGGGAACGGGATTGTATGCAGCTCCTGGTGAAGTGGTCAACATCACCGTTCCTGCCTCGTTGGTCGACCAAAATGTTCGCGTTCAAATCGGAGCACATTCAGATTCGCTTTGGAACAAAGATGAAGTTGACAGGCATCCGAAAGTTCACAGAAAGTGGGTCATAGATTCAGCAACCATGCAGGTCGGCAATACCTTTGGTGGTTCGATTTACATCACCTTCCCACCTGATTCAACGTTTGGTATGGCAAACGTGACAATCGAAAATGCTGTTCAAGCACCGCGCTATATCGCCGGTGAAACGACGGAACAAGAATGGAACATGACTCAAAGGTCACTCCCTGCCCCATGGGCTGAACTCGAAGGTGAATTCTTCATCCTAACTGTCCCTTCTATAGAAATCAGAAGCCTTGACTCGGTGATTGAATTAATGAATTGGTGGGATACTGCATTGCAAATGGAACACAATTTGAGTGGCTACTTGCCCTGGACTCGAGTCGAACGTGCAGTGTTTGATGTTCAGATCAGTGCAGGATGGATGCACTCAGGATATCCGTTCATGGCTCATACGGTCAGCGTTCCTAACGTTGTCAACTTGAGCTACATGTCGACTCAAGGTGATTGGGGAATGTTCCACGAATTGGGACATAATCATCAATGGATGGCTGCAACGTTACCCGGAAATACAGAAACCACCTGCAATCTCTTTTCAGCCTACATCATGACCGAATTGGTTGGTGTTGACCTTGGCACTGGGCATGGTGCCATGAATGATGCGAACAGAGAAACTCGAACCGAGGGCTACTTCAATGCCGGATCTCAAATCTCTCAGTGGAGCGTTTGGACTGCACTTGAAACCCACATGCAGATTCAAGAAGAATTCGGCTGGCAAATCTACACAGATACCTTCAGCCAGTACTACAACACCTCCATGAATCAACCGTCAAACGATGCACAAGAATACAATTCATGGGCAGCACGCATATCAAACGAGACTGGAATGAACCTCGTACCGTTCTTCCAAGCCTGGGGCTTACCGATCAATTCCGAGACCTTCGCTACCGTCGACCATCTTCCCGTGTGGAATACTGACCCCTTACGTGGTTGGGTCTACGATTATCCGAGTCTGCTGAAAGGATTCGCTACAAGTAACGCTACAACGTCTTCTACGACCGTTCATTGGCAAAACTATGACAACGGCACAGATGTCAACCAGACGGTGTGTTGGGGCCTCCTTGATGGTGGAACGGTCAAATCCGCATGGGCTTCGTGTTCAAGTCAAGGTTTGGCGAATGTCGGTGATGAGCAAATGAATCTGACTGGACTTGTCTCAAGTTCGACCTATTCATGGCGGATCTTAGGTGAAGGGCCCAGTGGAGACCACTGGACCGATGTCCAAACCTTCACGACAAATTGAGCCTTCAAACGGTATTCCAGTAATTCATTGAATCCCAAGTCCCACCAACAACAGGCCAGTCTTGAATCGTTATTTGGTTGGGCCCTTAACCGAGCTGGTAACACACTCTAAATTCAAACAAATACGGTCAACAGACAGATCATTCCCGTGAAATTGGAAGGGTTCTCTCAATCCCTTGCTTCTGCAACACAATTTCTTTGCGATGAGTCGAAGGTGGATTCAAGCAACTGAGAGATACAAGGTATTCATTTCTTTGAATAACACTTTCAATTCATTTTTAATTTGACGGTAAGATTGCTTTATTTCAGCAATTCGTTCTCGAGTTGAATCAGTTTGATTTTTCATCGCATTTTTCAATTCTTTTTTGGCCTTGTGTATCTCGTAGAGACACGACCTCATTGATTCACGGTACGTTGAGATTTGCTTTTCAAAAATACGAATATCAATGTTTTTGGAACTGAGTTTGTGTGCAGTCTTCTTAAACTTCATATCCAATTTAGCAACCTCAATTGAATGCTTTGGTGTTTTCTTTAAATTCGATTTGAGGCCGAAGAACGTGAACATGCCAATCCACCATTTGCTTGGGTCAACATGATACCACTTGTGTCCATTCCGGTAATCAGCTTGGAAGGTGTGATGGAAATTATGGTATCCTTCACCAAAGGTAAGGAACGCAAGCCAAAATGAATCCTTGCTCGAGTTCTCTTCAGAGTACGGTTGCGTCCCCCAAATGTGTGCTGCACTGTTGATGAGGAAAGTACCGTGGTGAACAAATACCAGTCGAACCAAACCGCCCCAAACAAAGCAACCAATTGCTGTAGGAATTCCTCCAAGTAAATATCCAAAAAGGGTTGGGAGGATGATTCCAGAAAAGGCTCCGATCAGAAATATATTTCTGTGTTGCCAAGCAATGATTTTACTTGCCGCTAAGTCTTTGACATTGGCAAAGTCGTTTTTGAAAGTGTCCTCTTCAACGAGAATCCATCCCACGTGGGAATGCCAGAAACCGCGAGATGCTGAATAAGGGTCCTTGTCCGAATCAGTTGACTTGTGATGATTCCGATGGTCAGAACACCATTCGATTATTGAATTTTGGAAAGCACCCGCTCCAAATACGGAATAAAACAAAACCAATGGCCATGATGCGTCGTGTGACCGGTGCGAAAAGAGTCGATGGTATCCAACGGTAATCGACAAACCGCATGCATAGTAAAACGCGAAGAACATGATGGCTTCAGTCCACCCTGGTGCTCCAAAAGAGAACCAATGAAGAACAACTCCTACGACGGCGAGAATAGGCGTCGAAACAAGAAAAATTGTGTTCAGCCAGTTAATCTTGGTTGAAGCATTGTACTCTGACATGTTGCTGTCCCACAATCCGGTACTTTTGATGCTTGGGGTTCAGTGTATCCAGCAACACCGGTTTTCAGATTTTAGTTTGGTCGGCGAGGTGCCTCACTTCTGCGTCGCCGTGGCCTGAATGCTCCCGTTATGAATCATGATTACAGTAAAAAATCGAAGATTCTGGTTGTTCATGTTTGTGTTATGGAGAGGAATAATTGATGAGAGGTCACCATAGACCACCAACATGGCCGGAGTGGATATTGAACCAGGTTTTATCTCCTTGATTTTTGAACCGACTCCTCCAGTTGAAATGCTTGAGCGAGCAAAACGGTTCAAGATTCAAATGAACGGAAGAAGAACAACCCGTAGTTTTTCATCTCAGGATGTACCTCGGGAACTGATTGAGTTGGCGATACAAACTGCGAGTACAGCGCCTTCCGGCGCCCATCTTCAACCTTGGACCTTTGTTGCGATTTCGAATGCTGAACTTAAAGCACAGATAAGAAATGCTGCAGAACAAGAGGAACGACGCACCTATGAAGACCGGATGCCTGAAGCATGGGCTGAACTGATTCAACCCTTAGGAACCGACCATGTAAAAGAGCACATAACCACCGCTCCTTGGATCATTGTTCTTTTCCGTCAAAGTAAGCGATTGCGTTCAAACGGTGAATGGGGCCCTACCTATTATTCACAAGAATCATGCGGTATTGCCGCAGGTTTACTCATTGCAGCGATTCATAACATGGGTCTAGTAACACTCACGCATACCCCATCTCCAATGAATTTCTTACGTGAGCTGCTTGGACGTCCTGACCATGAACATGCAATGTTGTTGATGCCGGTTGGTCATCCAGCCGATGATGCTCAAGTTCCGGACCTTCGAAGAAAAACACTCGATGAAATGTCATCGTTTTTTGATTGATACAATCCTTGATTGTTGTGGGTCGGATTAGCCTTGGTGGAGATACCATTCACTACCGCTTCCTTGGAGTCGGTACCAATTGGTACCATTCTCTTCAGTGTACCATTCATACCCGTGTTCATCGGTTGCAGTTGCCGTCGTATCTGATGAAGGGGTCAATGGTTCGGTAGGTGTTTCAGAAAGAACTGGAGGTTCGATAGCGTCAGTGGTTTCATACGTCTCCACTGGTATGGTTTGTGGTGTAAATTCTGTTTCGCTATCGTTTTGTGAATCGAAGGATTTCTCCTCATCCTGTGACTCTTCTTTGGCTCTCACTCTCAAGAACGCTAGTGTGCCTAAAAGGGCAGTGAGAGCTAGAACAACAAGGAATAATCCAACAGTTGTCAGCGGAGAAGAATCGCTTTCAGGCGTTGTAAGTGTTTGCTCACTTCCATTGTTTATTTCTTCCTTGACTGAACTGATAGTGAACGATGTTGTGTTTTGTTCCAATACATCCACTTGGCCGATACGGTCAACAACTGAAAGTACCCATGATTGGCTCCAAGACCCATTTTCATTACCGGTATTGATCAAGAGTGAAAGTTCAATTTGGCCGCCAATTGGTAGTTCTTCGGATACAACGCTCGTCAGGAGGAAGGAAGAAGACTGTAATGAAGTCAGAGAAACTTGCATCGAAGAGGTCCCATTGGTATGGGAAATGGTACAACGCACCAGGGTTTCAGTCGAATTCGTGAGGAAAGATTCAGAAGGCTGAAGACACTGTTTTTCGAGAGTGTAATCAATTGCAAGAGAACCATCTATAGAAACCTCATAGTCTTCACACTCAACAGAGTTCGTTGCATCACAGACGTGAACGAGTATGTTCATCGTAGATTGCAAAATTGATTCCAATGATTGCTCGATGGTCCAAACACCATTGCTAACCGAAGAATTTTCCAACAACATGACATCACCACTCGACAAAGAAATCAAGCCTTGACTGAAGCGGAATTGATGTTCACCAGAAAGTGTCAAGTTCAGTTGACTCGGATCAAAGGACCAAGATTCAATATCTCCTGAAACCAAGGGTGCCATTGGGAACAATTCGAAGCTTGACGACGAATTCTCGCTCAGATCCGCATTGCCAAATCCATCAAATAAGGCGACATCAAGAGTGTACATCCCAGTGTCCAACGAATCTGTTTGGAAGGTTACTGAAGACATGCTGGTTGAGGTTCCAGGTATGCTCTTGTTTGAGATTAGTGCACCTTCAAAGAGGAGATGGACGTAACCATTTACAATTTCAAAAGGTGCATTCTCCCATTCAACTTGAACGAGTAAATCCTCACCGACCACGGCTGCATTTGGATGGAGAATCGAAGTCAAAACGGGCCCTGTTTCATCGACCAAAGCAAAATTGAGGTCAACGCCATTTTTGTAGCCGTTTACGTCTCTGGCTTGTTGACCAGATGTTTCCAGAAGTTCCACTTCAACATCCCACGAACCAAGATCGGAACGTTGAGGGAGCCAAAGACCCGTGTAGGCATTGGTATTTCCATTCCATGAAAGAGGAACATCGGTAGAAAATCCTTGAGTCGTGAGCGTCAACGATGCAGATAAATCACTTCTGTTGTGGAGTGCAGATACTGAAAACTCGTATCCTTCTTGATGTAATCTCCAAGCTGGAGCACTTTGAGTTCCCGAAGACAGATTCATGGTACTGTTGACAGCATCCATCGAAAGTGATGATACGGTAGGCATCACAGGCCCAATCTCAAATGAATAGGCTTGTTCAACAAAGAGAGTATTGTCATTCTCATCGGTGAGTTCGACTGCAATAAAATGCTGAGTGGTCGTTACTGGATTGTATTCATTGGTCGTAAAGGAAGTAACGTATCGGTTCAATCCACTGAAAAATGCAAGATACTGCGGTGATGCTGGTTTTGTGCTATCGCCTTGGTGAATCCATGCTGAACCCGAGAGCGAATCATCCCCAATGGCATCTTCGACCGTTATGACAAAGGTATCTCCAACTCGAATGTACGCACCGATACTGAGGCCAATTCTGTGGTCAATGGTGGATATTTGAGGTGCAATGTCATCAATCCACTCCAATGAGAGATTGTTGAGCGTAATGAGGAATCCTGGTGAAGTTACGGGGACGGTATCTCCACTGACTTCCAAATAATATTCCGAGAGGCATGAAGAAGTGGCTCGATACCAATCTGTACAGGTTGCAAATGCATGTTGTGACATACTCGTTAGCAAATCAACGCTATGGGTCCACGACCATGACATCTGCGTATGATGAACGTCGATTTGAGTTGCAAGCGTCGTTGAAATATGTATCACGAGTTCTCCAATCTCAATACCATCTGCATCGAGAGAACCGTTACTTGGCCAGGCATCAAGTAAGTGTTGAAGTGAGAATTCAACATCAATTCCACCGAGTGATGAATTCAAGACACCTGAATAAACGGTTGCTGCACCGAGGGTAACTTCCAACGTATTGGATGGAGAATTCGTCGGCCATTCAATCCACATGTGCAGTGGTGATGTTGGTGTTGATGAAGTCGGGACTGAAAGGGTTGCAGAATGCGTAGTTGCTGAACTGACGACCGTTGCGTTGTTCGAAGAGGTGAGTGAGTGTGATGAAGGTCCGAGTACTTGCGGTCCCGAAAAGAGTGCAATCTCCAAATTTGTCAAGGCATGAGCAATATTCCATTCGAGAGTAATGTCACTCAAAACCGGTGATGAAGTACTTGTTCGATTAAAGTGATATGAGAGTTGTAGGCCTGTTAAACGTGGAAGTTTTTGTTGTGAAAGGTTTCCAATGTTCCAATCGCTCCAAAGGGCCGAAGTGTTGTTCAGCAATCCTGAGACGGTATATCGATACGAGAAAATCAAACTTGAATCGGTAGGAATCGATGCACTGTGGTTGACCCATCCATCGATGATATTACCGCCATTAGGAGACAAGGTGTTCGTGGTAAATGTTCCATCATCAACAATGGTTCCATTCGAAAGGATATATCCGTTCCAAGTTGAAACACTGCTCACGCCACTTGATCCTGCAGAACCTATGACGCCTACTGCACCGTTCCCATAGGGTTGACCTCCAGTTCCTCCAGTCCCACCGTTCACTGAAACTGTGCCTTGATTATTGTATTTTGAAATCTGAGTTTGAATTGAGATTCGGCCACCACCGCCACCGCCGCCGCCATCGCCGCCGTGGAAGAATCCGATACAGGCACCCGTACAGAAACTGCTTGCACCGTCTCCGCCGTCCCCTCCGTATGCCTGAATTGCACCACCCATTCCGATGTTGACTTCGTTTGCTTTGAGGGCGATTGAACCACCGCTTCCACCACCAGCGCCTGAACCACCAGCACCTGAGCCACCGTTGATTGCTTGGCCGTTTGTCCCATCTTCTCCGTTCGATAAGATGGTCCCATTGACATGTATTTGGTCAGCGATGATTCGAATGTATCCTCCACCATAGCCACCGGTTGCAGTTGGGTGATTGGAACTGGTTACACTGCCACCTTGAGAGCCGTCCTCTGTACCGTTACCATAGGTTGACCCGCCTGCACCAGCACCGCTACCAGTAGCTCCACCACTGCCACCGCTTCCACCGTGACCGGCACCACCTGCACCGTCGGAGTTACCGCCGGATGTTGCTGTTGTAGAACCTCCAGTCGAAGTTCCACCAGAGTAAATACCGCTTGCTGTGATTGAAGTTCCGGATTCGACAATCAAGACACGTACCAAGAGAGTCAAAGTTCCCGATGCTACAATTGAGCCACAAGAAGCAATGCCACATCGTAATTCGAGTGTATCATAACTGTGAGTCCCAGACCATTGAACTGCACTAAAGAGCGTCGTTGAATTGCTGCCGGAACCAGGTGGCCCAGAATTAACACTCGGTAATTGAACTCCACCTAAGACGGCAGAAGTATTGTCGAGGATACCGAGCGCCTGAGCATTGTTCAACGCATCAAACCAAACACCGATAGAAGTTTGCGGTAAGACTTCGATATCGACACTCGCATTCAACAGACGATGACCGCTCTGATGGTCAACCACAGCACTGCCACCGACATCTGCTTGCACAGAAGTTGAGGGTAAGCCGGTTGCAAAGTTCGTGACGTTCAGTAAGGGGCTCACATTGGAAGTTTCCTGTAGTTCCAATGTTGCTGTTTCATTGAACAATGGAGAAAGTGAAGAAAGAAGAAGGAGAGTTGTCAAGAAGAGGATTTTTGGGACACCATTGTTCTGAGACATGAACTCCCCATCTGTTTCCGTGTTATGAGGATTTGGAGCACCGGTCGCAGTTGTGTATTCTCATTGATAGCAGAACACCCCGCCAAAACCGTTACCATGATGTGATTTAAGGACTAAACTTCCCTGTAGGATTCTGGAAGATTTCGAGACCAAAAGTCGATACTGATGACAAGAGATGGTCAAAAATGTCAGCTTGAATTCGTTCATATTCGACCCAATCAATATTCTTACTAAAGCAATACACTTCGATCGGCAAGCCATTTTCTGTTGGCTCTAACTGTCGAACCATTGATGTGAAATCCGTTCTTAAATTTTCATTACCCAAGAGGTACTGGCGCCCATACTCCCTAAACAGCCCGATATTGGTGAGGTTTCGGCCATTAAGTAGAGATGATTTGTCATTGTTATTTGTGTCATTATGAGTCGCTATTTCGCCCTGAATCGATTCAATGTAATCCTTCAACAGTTCAACTTTTTTGAAAGCAGCGATTTCTTCATCTGTACAAAATTTGATGCTCGTCATGTCGATGTTAAACGATCTCTTAATCCGCCTTCCTTTCGAATCCGTCATTCCTCTCCAATTCTTAAAAGAGCCTGAGATGAAAGCATACGTCGGAATAGTAGAAATCGTTTTGTCCCAGTTTTGAACTTTAACCGTATTCAACGTAATCTCTAAAACATCTCCATCAGTTCCATACTTCGGCATGGAGACCCAATCCCCTACACGAATCATATCGTGTGACGAAAGTTGAATACTTGCCACCAAACCAAGAATGGTGTCTTTGAAAACCAACATGAGGACTGCGGTGAGAGCACCTAAAGCACCCAAGAGCGCCAACGGGTCTCTATCCAGCAGAGTTGCAATAATGAGGATGACAGCTACAACGTAAATCATGAGATTGGCAAGTTGTACATAACTCATTATTGGCTTGTCCTTGAAATATGGAATTTGGGTACTCACCTCTTCTAATGCTTTGAGCGCCTTGATCAGAACCGATGCGACTACAAAGACCAGTAATACCTTTACAGCAATATGGACAAGAGGAATAAGTGATGAGAAGTTTGAAAGGAGTGGAACCGAAAGGTAATGGATGAAAATCAACGGAACAAGAGTCGATAACGAATGAAAGACTTCTTTTTCCAAGAAGATATCATCCCATGAATTATTAGATTTTTCGATGAAGTTCTGAATTCCCTGAACGATAAATTTCTTTGTGACATAATTACCAATCAAGCAAACTCCCAAAAGAAGTATTGAACCAATGGCTACTACGAGATACTGCGTCGTCTCGAGTCCTACTCCATTTGAGATTAGAACATCTTCCACCCACAATTCCGGATTCATAAATTATATCATCAACACCTCACTATTGAATGTGCCGTAATAAGTAATTGAGTTCCTTGAACACGTCCAACAATTGTTCAAACGAATGCTCGTGCCGGGATACTATCTGAAAATACCATGATATCATAGAATAGAAACCCTAATCAAATTCGAAAGACGAAATCATTATCTGTAAATAATTAATGCCAAATTCTACGATTGAAATAAACATTAATCAATCTCTTCTTTGGCAAATTCCGTCATTAGAAACTACAAACCATATCGAATAATCAGATATCCGATTACACAAAGGATAATAATTCCTGCGGAAACTTCAAACATTTCTTTTAGTTGACCTTGTCTTCTTGATTTGACTAACTTTTTCCAGAGTTCCATCAAATAATCTCCTGTCTCCATATCGAATATTTTAATATCAATTGATGACGGAAGTTTTTTACTTCTGTGAGCAAGTAGGTTCATTTTCTGTAAAACAAGAACCAAATCATTATGCAATAATGGACTGAATTTCAACTCAAATTTGTAATCGTTCTCACAGGAGGTAAGTTCTACCGTTTGAAGCAACTGGAATTGAGTAATACTGCTGGAACTTTCACCCTTTTCTGCAACTGAGGATTTCCTTCCTATCTCCTCCGAAGCAGGTTCTTGAGGACTTCCATGGTAAGTAATGTTGATATCTCCTGCTACAATCGAATCTTGCAGAGTGATTGCTGATTGGTCATCATCCTCAACAGGAAGCCAATTCCCACCATCCAAGTACATTGTCTTGTCTGGACTCAATATGCGCTCGGACATAGTAGTTCTAGACCAATCTAGTTTTCAGTTGTTGTCATTGACAAGGCTAAGATTAACTTTGACTTATTGTGAAAACGTTCGTACAAATAGAATGCTCGTACCGGGAATCTCGCAAGTTCCGTCCGGACAATTTCAAGTCCTTCCGTACCGCTCTT
>Ga0209091_10002830_pt1 | contig 14338 bp, 15 predicted proteins | sample ArcticOcean_MG_C_6_FD_187438 | JGI IMG/M metagenome (GOLD analysis project Ga0209091, IMG submission 187438) | Marine microbial communities from western Arctic Ocean - ArcticOcean_MG_CB8_128 (SPAdes) (version 2) | ecosystem: Environmental > Aquatic > Marine > Oceanic | place: Arctic Ocean...
ATGCTTCGCCCAATAGAGCAAGTCAAAATAATTCAAACACAAAGAAATGAAAAAGCTTTGGCAGCAGAAAGCTTGGAAAGATGCATTGTTAATTTAAATAACAATGTATTTGATAATGATGACATTGATTGGATCAATGAAATAGAGCAGGTCGCCTTAAATCAATCAAAGCATAGTAAGGCGATGAGCGCTTTATCTATTGAAAATACTCCAGAAAATGCTCACGAACTTCTTGTCAAGCTTAAGTACTGGTCTGAGTTTAGGAATCCCTATCCTCAGAGACATAAAGTTTATTTAGATGAGGAAGTGCAGGTTGAATTAAAAAAAATTCCAAGAAAAGACCTAACCCACTTAAACTGTCTTGCCATCGATAATAGTGATTCTAGTGATGCAGATGACGCTATTAGCATTGATGGAGATAAGCTTTGGATTCATATTGCAGATGTTGCAAGTTATGTAGAGACTGATAGCGAGCTTGATATTTTTGCCCAAAAAAGAGCGTCAAATTTATACCTTCCTGATCAAATTCTTCATATGCTGCCACCAGAGTTATCCTCTGCTTGCTCTTTGGGCGGAAGTGAGATTTCAAATGCTATTTCGATTGGCTTAAAGCTTGACCGCTCTGAAATAAGTGATATAGAGATATACTTGAGTGAAATAAAAGTTACAAATATGAGTTATGAGGATGCCGATAAAGTGATTAATGGGCATGAAATTTTGTCAAAGTTAAACAATATTGCAATTTCTCATAAGGCATTTAGGAATGATAATGGCGCAATCAAATTAAACCTTCCGAATGTTGATGTTAAGGTTAAAGATGAAAAAGTTTTTATTAGGCCTCAAAAAGATAGTAATAGCAGAGATTTAGTGGCTGAAATGATGGTGATTGCTGGGCGCACGATTGCTCAGTTTGCAATTGAAAATAATATTGCATTACCCTTTCTTACTCAAGAGGCTGGGAATTTTAGCGAAGACGTTATCGATAATATACAAAAATTAACCATTGCAAAAGCGTTCGAAGCCTCTAGAGGATTTAAAAGATCTAAGATAACAGTAAAGCCCTCTATGCATTCAGGCTTAGGACTCTCAGCATACACAAGAGTGACAAGTCCAATGAGGCGCTACCTTGATTTATTAGTTCAGCAACAATTGGTAAGGTTTGTCAACGAGCTACCAACCTTAGATGAAAACGCTGTTAAAGATAGAATTAAAGCAATTAACTTCTTACTTCCTAAGGTTAATAAAGCAATCCGTCAAAGTGTGGAGCATTATAAATGCCTCTATCTGAAGCAAAATAATTCTTGGGAAGGAGATGGCGTTATTGTTGAAGTTAATGGCGAAAAAGCTCTAATAAATATTCCATCTCTTGCGATGATGACTCAAATAAAATTCAAATCAAAAGTTACTATCGAAGATAAGGTAAAGTTAAAGGTCGGCTCAATTAATCTTTTTGAGCGCTCAGTTAATTTCAAGCCACTCTAGGCTTTCACTTAATTTAATCGCATTGCCTTTGTTTTGAGACCAGTCACCCAAAACATAGCGCGTGTAATTTTTCATAGTATGAGTTTTTTGACGATGCGTATGTCCATGAATTAAATCATGGTCTGGATACTCTGTCATTAAAAGATCTGTTGCTTGCTGATTTACATCCATAATCTTTGAAGATTTATAGCTTTGAGCTTCAACACTTTTTTTGCGGAGCTGGCCCGTTAGCTTAAGGCGAATATTTTTTGGTAGACGCAGAAAAATATACTGAACCAGTGGATTTCTAAGAACTTTTTTTAATTTTTGGTAGTTAATATCATCGGTGCAAAGACTATCTCCATGGATAAGAAGAAACTTCTTTGCATTATGCTCAAGCTGATAAGGTTCATTGATTAATTTGCAGCCAGTTTCAGCTTCAAAATTGTGTGAGAGCAGAAAATCACGATTACCAACCATTACAAATACTTTGGTTTCTTTTGTGAGTTTTTTTAACGAGGAAATAACAGCTTTGTGGCTTGAAATTGAAACGTCATCACCCAGCCAAGTATTAAATAAGTCTCCTAAAATAATTAGCTGATCTGCTTTGGATGCATGAGTCTCACAAAAGGTATTAAAAAAATTAACTTTATCACTTTCAACTTTTGTAAGGTGAAGATCTGAGATGATTAATGAAGTTAACATGCTTTTAGTAGCCAGAATTTAATCTGGCTCATAAATTAATCTTTGATAGAGGCTTTGATAATCATAACAGCCTCACCAGGGACGTCAGAGTGACCACCTAAATTTATTGTTTCAACTTTTTCAATTTTATCTACAACATCTTTCCCTGCAACAACTTCTCCGAAAACGCAATATCCCCATCCATCTTGGCCAGGAAAATCTAAAAATTGATTGTCATTAACATTAATAAAAAACTGCGAACTTGCAGAGTGGGGTGCTGAAGTTCTTGCCATAGCAACACTATACTTAACATTCTTTAGGCCGTTTTTAGCTTCGTTTTCAATATTCGCTTTAGTAGTTTTCTGCTGCATATCCTCAGTCATACCTCCACCTTGCACCATAAAGTTAGGAATAACTCTATGAAAGATAGTTCCATCAAAAAAACCATCTTCTACATAATCAGTGAAATTCTTAGCTGAAATTGGCGCTTTATCTGAGTCAACATTGATGTGAATTTCACCCATATTCGTCTCTAAAATAATCATGTTTAGTCTCTATTGATTTAAAACAGAGAATTATAACTTATTTCACTAACAGTACTTTCATTAAGAGCAACGTTCAAGTATAATTCCTTCCTTTTTAGCAATCAGATTAGGATTTGTTATGTACGCAGTTATCAAAACAGGTGGAAAACAATACAGAGTTTCAGAAGGTGAGACTCTAAAAATTGAGAAGCTTGAAATAGAGCCTGGAAAGAAAGTAACCTTTGATGAGGTCTTAATGGTCGCTGACGGTGATAAAGTACAAGTTGGTTCTCCACATGTTGCTAAAGCACGCGTTGAAGCGAAAGTAATCTCTCAAGGCAAAGGAAAAAAAGTACACATTCTAAAATTTAGACGTCGTAAGCACTCTATGAAGCAACAAGGCCATCGACAGCTATTTACTGAAATTCAAATTGATAAAATTAAGGCATAAGGAGTAATCTATGGCACATAAAAAAGCAGGCGGTAGTACTAATAACGGTAGAGATTCAGAGTCTAAAAGACTTGGAGTCAAGCGTTTTGGTGGCCAAGTAGTGTTAGCTGGAAATATTCTAGTCCGTCAGAGAGGTACTAAATTTCATCCAGGTACTAACGTTAAAAAAGGTAAAGACGATACTTTATTTGCAGTTGCGGACGGAAAAGTGCAGTTTGAAAAGAAAGGTAAATTTAATCGTCAATACGTTTCAATCCAAACAGCCTAGTAATTTACTGTTACTTATTTTAAAAAGCGCCTTCTGGCGCTTTTTTATTATTAATCTCATTTATAATTAGTATTTATATGAAATATTCAATTGTTTTTCCAGGCCAAGGTTCTCAATCTCTAGGCATGATGTCTGATCTTCGAAGTAATTTCTCAGTTGTCAATGAGATTTTTCAAGAGGCAAGTGATGCAATAAATGTAGATCTATGGAAGATCGTTAATGAGGATCAAGAGTTATTAAGCCTTACTGAGAACACTCAGCCAGTAATGCTCACAGCCGGCTATGCCACATATAAAGTTTTAGCAGGTGAGGTTAACTTAACGCCTACCTCGATTGCTGGGCATAGCCTAGGTGAATATACGGCGCTTGTATCCTCAGGTTCTTTAGGTTTTTTTGATGCGGTTCAATTAGTGAGAAAAAGAGCTGAACTCATGCAGGCAGCCGTCCCTAACGGATCTGGTTCTATGGCCGCTATACTCGGACTTGATGATACAAGAGTGATTGAGATATGCCTTGAAGCGAGCGATAAAGGCGTTGTTGAAGCTGTGAATTTCAACTCACCAGGACAAGTAGTTATTGCTGGAGAAAAAAAGGCAGTAGCCCATGCATGCGAGTTAATGAAAGAGGCTGGATCGAAACGTGCATTGATCCTTCCAGTAAGCGTTCCATCACATTGCTCACTTATGCAAGACGCCGCAATGGATTTTAAGAGCTCAGTTGATAATATTAATTTTCAAATGGGCAGTAAAAAAGTCCTGCATAATGTTGACGCGGATTTTTCAAGTAATATTGATGAGATAAAATCAAAATTAGTTGAACAGCTTTATAAGCCAGTTCTTTGGACATCGACAGTTCAAAAAATGAAAGAATCAGGCGTAGAAAAGCTAATTGAAGCTGGCCCTGGGAAAGTGTTAGCTGGGCTGACAAGGCGCATTGATAAATCTCTTAGTGGTTCGGCTATAATAGACATGACTTCATTAAAATCTACTATTGAGGAAATATCAAATGCTTAACGAAAAATTAGTCCTTGTCACAGGTGCAAGCAGGGGAATTGGAAGGGCAATTGCTTTAACATTAGGTAATGCTGGCGCAACCGTTATAGGAACTGCTACAAGTGATGAAGGAGCTTCAAATATTACCAAAATATTTGCTGAAAACAATATTCTTGGTAAAGGCATGATGCTTAATGTTACTGACAATGAGCAAATTTCTGAACTTTTAAAGAGCATTAATGCAGATTATGGATCTGTAGATATTCTAATTAATAATGCTGGAATAACTCGTGATAATATTCTTGTTAGAATGAAGGAAGATGAGTGGGATGATATTATTAATACTAACCTTTCTTCTGTCTATAAGATGTCAAAGGGCGTACTTCGAGGCATGATTAAAAAAAGGTCTGGACGGATTATCTCTATTACTTCAGTTGTCGGTGCTATGGGAAATGCTGGGCAGTCAAACTATGCAGCTGCTAAAGCTGGAATTATGGGGTTTACAAAGTCATTGGCTAGAGAAGTTGGTTCAAGGGGAATAACGGTTAACGCAATTGCCCCAGGTTTCATTGAGACAGACATGACAGATAACCTTCCAGAAGATCAAAGGTTAGCATTAGCTGCTCAAATTCCAATGAAAAGATTAGGTACAACTAATGAGATTGCCCAAGCTGTTTTATTTCTAGCGGACGATAGTGGGTCTTATATTACAGCACAAACATTGCATGTTAATGGTGGGATGTACTCTGTTTAAAATACCTGTTAGCTGAAAGTATTAATATTATTAATAGTGATAACAAGAAACCTAGAATACCACCAAGAGTGGTGATAAGAGATATATTTTTATATTTTGTGACATCCTCCCATTCATTTTTAAGAATAATATGATTTACAACAGAATCAGAGTCAACAGATAAAAAATATTTTTTTAGAGCTAGAATGTAATTTTTTTCTCGCAATATATTATTAGTTTGATTATTAATAGGAATTTCGTACTCTGATGCTTTAAGGCTAGCTAAATCATAATCATTTTCAATATCATCTATCTTTGTTGATAAGCTTGCTAATTCGTTTATATAATTATCATCATTTATTCGGTTTGATAGTGAGTCGATTCTTTGAGCAATTACATCTTTACCCAAAAAATACCAAATTGGATTTATAGCAATGTCAATTCCATAGTATTCATAATTTTTTGATGATGATGAGTTAAAAAATTCTAAATATTCATCTTTAATTTCTTTACTAGAAATTAATTTAAGGGCATCTTCAAGCTGGATAGTTTTATTCTTACGTTCAATTAAAGCTTCTTCTCTAAGATTAGAAATTCTCTTTTTTAATTTTAAAACACTTAAATTGTTAGATTTTTCAAGTGCCAAAATATCAAGCAAACGTTTAGTTTCTATATCAGAATAAATCTCCTTTTCTTCTAAAGAAATTTCAAATAGTCTAGTGTTAAGAGCTGTCAAATTGCTTTGAGTAAAATTTTCAGAAATTATTTCTTTAGTGAGAGTTTGTAGGTCTATTAAGAATTCTAAAAGTATGTTGGGATCACTTTTTCCAAGCATGCTTAATTTGAAAATTTCCACTCCACCAATTTGATTCGCATCCAATTCTTTAATCAAGCTAAAACTTTTGATGAACTCATTAAATAAAAAATTATTAATGCTATCATCGCCTATCTCTGAAATAGCAGGCTTATCTAATTCTAAATAACCATTATCAATAAAAACATCACGTTGATTTTTTTGATTTATAAGGGCGATTAAAAAATCAGAATTTAGTTTTGGAGTCTCCTGAAGATATTCATTTTCTAAAAATGGAGATAAAGTATTATTACTAATGATAAAACTACTCGACGCATTATATAGTGGATTTTCTTGAAATTTTTTGGCAAAAGAGTAAGCGAATAAAGCGACTAATATGCTAAGTCCAATTATTAACCATTTAAACCTATATAAGATAGAAAAAATTTCAAATAAAGATATTTCTTTTACTAAGTTACTATTGATTTTTTTCATTCTAGTATTTTATATAAATTAGATAGTAGAAGCCATCTAATTTTTTACTTGCGCTTTTTTTTAAAAAATTGTTTTAAAATTTTTTTACATTCAGTTTCCATTTCACCACCTTCAATAATTATTTGGTGATTAAAAGTTTGATTTTTTCTTAAGTAGTTACTTAATAAGGCTGTCCCTTTTTTTTCATCATAAGCGCCAAAGATAAGTCTATCTATTCGAGCATGAATCATTGCTCCTAAGCACATCATACAAGGCTCAAGAGTAACGTAAACGGTTGCATCTTGAAGTCGATAATTTAAATTTCTCTTGCCGCCAGCTCGTAGTACTTGGATTTCAGCATGAGCAGTTGCATCATGCTTCAAGATTGGCTGATTATGTGCTTTGGCAATTATCTTATTATTTTGAACTAAGACAGCACCAACTGGGACTTCGCCTTTTATTTCAGCTTTAGAAGCCTCATTTATCGCAATTCTCATCCATTTTTTGTCATCCTTCATATTATGATTTTAACAAAACCTCACTGCCTAGATCCAATTTCCTGCAGCAGCTAATTTAAATGCAATAGTAAACATAATTAATGCTATAAGGCTATCAAGGATTTTCCATGAGAAAGCGCTTTGCATTATTGGTGTTAATAGCTTTGCTCCATAAGCAAGGCTGAAGAAAAAAACAAAACTAGCTAATATGGCACCTAATGTAAATGTAATTTTGTAATATCCAGAAAATTGTTGAGATATTGATCCAATAAGAATCATGGTATCAAGATATACATGTGGGTTTAAAAAGGTTAAAACTGCGGCAACTGATATGGTTTGAAAAAGACCCCTTAATTTAAATGCCTCAATAGTAATAGTTTTATTAGATTTAAATACAGATGTTAACCTTATCATTCCATAGCCAGCAAGCCAAACTGCAGATAAAGCAAAAAGTATATTTGAATTTTGGCTAATGAAATTATTTAAAAAAAACGATATACCTACAACTCCAATGCCAATAAGCAGGGCATCAGAAATTGCACAAAATAATGCTATATAAAAGACATGCTGACCAAGAATGCCCTGCCTAAAAACAAAAGTGTTCTGAGCTCCAATGGCTATGATTAAAGAAAGTCCAAGAAAAAAACCTGTTAAAAAAGAAGATATCATCACTAATTAATTTTTAAATATTTATAACTCATTAAATCATATGAAAAACTAATAAATAATAATAACTAAATCCTTTTAAGTCATTGATATTAAAAGACTTTTTACTTAAACTCAATAAAAGAAATCTCACAAACTCTTGATTTAACAGTATTTTTTAGAAAGTGTCCAAGTAGTGTGTAAGTTTTAAGGGCATCAAATATATTCATTTTTATCGCTTTTTGTATGGGTTCTATATATTTTACATTCAATTATTGAAGGAGTAGAATTAAGTCCTAGTTTAAAAATGACTCTATTATAAAAAAACTCCTCATAATTAGTTACAAAATAATTATAAATTATTGATTTTAATGTTTCTTATTATGCTTGTATAACAGTTTAAAGTAGTGGATCAAATGACTGCGTGTTATCAATAAAAATTAAATAACACCAGAGGACACTTTTTGGAGCCATTTTATTGCTAGTGATGAAGAATTTCGTTCGTCAAATCTTGATAAACAATAATGAGTTAGATCTAAACTTTCATATACAGCTGCAAGCAAACTTAGTTTTAGCAATTTTTTATCACTGAGTTTTGAGATTTTTTGAATATGCTTTATAAATATTGCATCAGACCAAATATGTTGGGAGGCAAAATTCTTATCACTATTGAAAACAATTGGCCTTAAGCTCCGTCCAGCCATCCCTAAAAACTTGTTAAACATTAAGTCATAACCATTTAGAAACTTACAAACATCTCCAAATAACGGTTGATTTTCATAGTGATGAATAAATTCTACTTCACACACTATTTTTAAGACATCCTTTAAAGCTTTCTTGCCACCTCTAAAAATATCTAACTCTGCACCTTGTACATCAATCTTTATGAAATCTAGGGATCCAATATTATTTGTTTCTAAAAAGTTATCTAAAGTAATCGTTTTTATAGTAGTTTTGGACTTAAGATATGCGGCCTCAAAGTTGTGATATAGGGAAATTAAGTCTTCGTTTGGCTTATATAAACTACTGCACATTGGATGATTTGTAATATAGAGCTCTTTACTCTCATTAAATTCTCCCAATGCATGTGGATAATATTTAACCCCGTCGCGTGCAGATAAGTTCATCTTATCGCAAACTTCTTTATCTATTTCAAAACCGACGATTTTGGAAGAAGGAAAATAGTCAAGAAGTTCATAAAATGGCTCCTCTTCTTCTGAAATTTTCACTGCACCTACTTCAAGTAATGTAAAGCAAATGTCTATGTTAATATCTTTAATTAAATCAACGGTTAATTGAAGGATTTTATTCATTTATTTTCCTATTCCCACTCAATAGTTGCACTTTCTACAACCCTTGCTGTGCTTGACCTGTAGAGTTGGTAATAATACTTTGACACATCTTTGACACAACATTTATGTAAATTTGTAGTATTTCCGTTCATTTTGAGTGTCCTCTGTCAAACTTTGACATATTATACTTTTTATATAAAAAAACTTGATTAGTCTCAAGGTTCTAATTTATTTAATATAAGAATCTTATCAGCATTCATATTTTTTTTTATGCAAAGACTTACATGATCCACTTTTAATAAATAAGTTTCTGCAAACTGTTTCTGTGAAGCAAAGATTTCTTTTTTACTCTCTAATACTATTGGTTTGGCGACAGCAAACTCTTTAAGAGTAAAGTCAGGTCTTTTAATTGCCCAGGTATAACCTTCTTCAATCAATAATTGCGCATCTTTAAATCTTGGTGGATAGTCAAAACCTAATGCCTGTCTGGGAGTCCAATTATTATCTAATCTACTTTGCACAGTACCAATTTTTTTTGGAATAAACTCAGGATATTCGACTACTAATTCCCCATAAAGTTTTTTTAAGAAATCCTTGTAAGGTTTCCCATTTGGTCCAATCAATGATATTTTTTTCTTTTTGTTTTCTACAAAAACTTGCTCAGTAAGTAGATAGATATGCTCATTTTTTATCAAATCAATAACTATCTCTAATCCTTTAGATTTCTTTAACTTCCTTATATTTTTTTCAATGGTTTTTTTATCAATTGATTTTGGATTATGGATTTTTGATTCTGCTAGTAATCTGATGCTTTTGAATCTCTGCCTGCCATATTCATAAATAATATTTGGATCAGTAGATATTTTTTTAAGATGAGCAATTGCATCTTCTTCAGTTTCATTTAGTTCTGTCATTCTATAATCAAGAGAGGAGTATGCAATAGAATGCTCCAGGGCAACTTGTTTAAGAGATTTTGTATTTGATCTTGATTTTCTTTTTTTTGGTGGTCTTACTTTATTCCATCCATTCGGTACCATTGAGTTAAATTGATCAATGTAATTATTCTCTGCCTTATCCAATAAACTAAGTAATGAATCTTCATTATCAGCATTAAGTTCTTCTAATGTATCAATAGTAAAGTTTTCTATCCTAATTACTGACATCATTTCATAAAGAGCAGCAGACTTCCCTTTAGATCTTAATAATGGGTCAACAGAAAAATTCAAGCATCCTCTTTTGTGTTGATTCCATCTATCTTTAACAGTTACTTTAGTTTGACCAATGTAACAACTCTCTTGGAATTTATTGGTTCCTGTCTGTGAGTCTCTATGACTAATTTTATATACGAATCCTTTCATTAAAATGATAATACCATTTAAAACTTATGAGACTCAGTAGTTGCAATAGTTTGCCATATGTTTGACATATGACTATATTTTTAACTAGTTTGACAAACTTTGACACTGATCTTAAACGCTGAAACCCTTGATATGAAAGCATTTTAATAAACTGCAACTACTCCCACTCAATGATTACACACTTATAAATCATTGATTTAATTGTATTTTCTGAAAACTTCTCAAGTGCTTCTCAAGTATGCTTCTCAAGTGCTTCTCAAGTTTAATAATTAATAATATCACTGCGAACATACCAAGCATCAAATGCTGTGAGTTTTTTAAATACCCTTTTATATCGATTTGATTTCATAATTTCATCAATTTTATTTTCTAACTGAGAGTAATTATGCTCAATAGTAAAAACGATAGGACGATATTTTTCAAAGTTGAAAGAATGTAAGATTTCATATTCACTTCCTTCAGTATCAATAGATACATAAGATGGGGCAATACCATTAAATTTTTTATCCATGACATCGTTTAAAGAAATTGTTTGAACTTTAACTACTTCTCCATGTTTTAGTCTCAACTCAGTGTTACCTGGCATTGAATCCAAATCACTATATTTAAAGTCAACTAAGGTAGAGTACTCTCCAATATTTGATACAAAGAAATCTAACTTTTCACCACTATTTTTCCATATACAGTCTTTAATAATAGTAGAGTTAGGTCGATTTATATTAAGTTGTTGATGCCATTGTGGACTTGGTTCGGCAAGAATGCCACTCCAACCAAGACTATTTTCAAGCATATAACTATTTGATAGAGAAATTCCATCAGTAGCACCAAATTCTAGAAAAGTTTTGTTAAATGAGTTGTCAACTATAAATGCAGCAAATAGATCCTGAAATAATTGAGATTTACTTACTTTGCGTCTATTATTAATTGAGTCAATGAAATTTAAAAGTAGTTTTTCTTCATCTGCAACTAGTGCTTCTTGGATAAAGGCAGTATTTAATAGATCGTAGAGATCAATATTATTGTCAATAGAAAATCTACTTAAGTCATAAAAATCTATATTATTGCCGTCAAAGTTTATATTAAGCATTTTTACTCCTAATCACTAACTAAATACTTGTAAGTCTTTGATTTTAATATTTTTGTTGACTATTCCCACTCAATAGTTGAAGGTGGTTTTCCTGAGATATCATATACTACTCTGGAGATTCTAGAAATTTCATTCAAGATGCGATTTGAAACATGATCTAAGAACTCATAAGGAAGTCTTGCCCAGCGTGCAGTCATAAAGTCTATAGTTTCGACAGCTCGAAGTGCTATTACATAGTCATATCTTCTTTCATCACCAGTTACACCTACTGATTTAACTGGAAGGAAAACAGCAAAAGCTTGATCAACCTGGCCATATAAGCCATAATTATTGAGCTCTTTCATGAAAATGTGGTCAGCTTGCCTTAAGATATCAGCGTACTCTTTTTTTACATGACCAAGAATTCTAACGCCAAGACCAGGACCTGGAAATGGGTGGCGATAAAGCATTTTTTTTGGTAGCCCAAGTCGTACTCCAATTTCTCTCACTTCATCCTTAAATAACTCTTTAAGTGGTTCAACCAATTCAAACTTCATATCATCTGGTAATCCACCAACATTATGATGAGATTTAATAACTTTCGCCTTCCCTGATGCAGCTCCTGCCGATTCAATTACATCAGGATAAATAGTGCCTTGAGCTAGAAATTTAATATCTTTAAGTTTTTGTGATTCTTGATTAAATATTTCAATAAAGGCCCTCCCTATAATTTTTCTTTTTAATTCTGGGTCACTTTCATCAGAGAGTTGATCATAGAAGTATTCTTGTGCATCAGCCCTAATAACCTTGACGCCAAGATTTTGAGAGAAAGTTTTCATGACTTCATCACCCTCATTGAGCCTTAATAAGCCATTATCTACAAATACACAAGTCAACTGGTCACCGATAGCCTTATCGAGAAGCATCGCAACGACTGAAGAATCCACACCTCCAGAAAGTCCTAGTAGAACTTTTTTGTTTCCAACGTGAGATTTTATTTTTTCCAACAAATCATCAATAATATTATCTGTTGTCCATTTTCTTTCACATTGACAAATCGTTGTTATGAATCGGTCTAGAATTTGAATTCCTTGTTTTGTATGGGTTACCTCTGGATGAAATTGAAGTCCAAAGTAGTTCTTTTTGTTGTTTGCAAAGCCAGCAATAGGGCAATTATCAGTTGATGCAATTATCTCGAAACCTTCGGGTAATTTTGTAACTTCTATCCCATGACTCATCCAAACATCTAGAAGACCATGACCTTCTATATTATTTTCATCCTCAATATTAACTAAAAGTATGGAATGGTTTCTGGCACGAATCTTTGCAAAACCAAATTCTGCTTTTTTAGCACTTCTAGCCTCTCCTCCGAGCTGGACTGCCATAGTCTGCATGCCATAACAAATTCCCAGAATTGGTATATTTAAGTCAAATACAATATTAGGGGCTCTAGCTGAATCAATTTTGCTGACTGTATCGGGGCCGCCCGAAAGAATAATACCATTAGGGTTAAATTTTTCAATAAAATGGGGGTTAATATCATATGATACTAGTTCGCAGTAAACGCCTATTTCTCTAACTCGTCTTGCAATGAGTTGGGTATATTGTGATCCAAAATCAATTATTAAGATTTTATTTTGTTGTAAGTTAGCCATAAAAGATATGCTTTTAAAAACAGTTATTAATATTTTATATTTTAATGAAAATTAGAGATCGTTACATTGCTAAAACACTTTTAAGCTACACAATAATTGTTCTTGTGGTTTGGATTGGTGTCTACAGTTTTTTTAACTTTTTAGCTGAGTTAAATAACGTTGGAAAAGACGGCTATACAATCCTTTCAGCATTTATATATATTATTTTTCAATTGCCAGAAATTGTTTATAACCAGGCATCACCAATAATATTATTGGGTTGTATTTTAGGTATGGGACACCTAGCTACAACGGGACAGCTTCTTATCTTTCGGGTATCTGGCGCTTCTATATTAAGAATCACACTAGTAACTTTAAAAAATTCCCTTATCTTTTTACTTTTTTTCATTTTTATAGGGGAATTTTTGGCTCCAATATCAAGTAATTTTTCTGAAAGTAGTAGGTCAAATGCTATGGGAAATTCAAGTGTTTCCTTTAATCAAGACGGTTTTTGGATTAGAGATGGCGGTAATTTTATTAATGTTAAAAAAAATATTGATGGCACATTATTTAGAGGTATTACAGTAATTGAAGTTAACTCATTAAACAAGATCGAAAGAGTTATTAAGTCAGAAAATGCTATATTTGATGGGGACTCTTTAGAAATGAGTGGTAGTGAAATTTTTTCTATTGATGAGTTAAGCTCTTTCGACAGGATTTCTTTAAAAGAGCGCAATTCATATGATAAAACAGTTTCATTTGATCAGGATTTGATAGATAGTTTAGAAAAAGAGCCTAAAGACCTTTCAACCTGGACTCTTTTTAAGCAGATTCGATTTTTGTCTGATAATAAACTACGCTCAGGGGTTTTTGAGGTGGAGCTTTATAAGCGTTTGATTCAACCTATATCAGTTATTGCAATGATCTTACTTGCAATGTTATTCATCTTTGGATCTATAAGGGACGTAACTCTGGGGAGAAAAATATTTTATGGAATTGCGCTTGGATTGTCATTTGAAATGTTGTCAAGAGTTGCTAGCGCAATGGCACTAGGTTTAAATTTCAACCCTTTGTTGAGCTCTATATTGCCATCTATTGTGGTCATGTTTATTTCAATAATTTTATTATTAAAAAAATCTTTTCGCTAGTCAGATGAGCCAAGATAATTTAAAAACTGTTAAGCAAAAACTAAAAATACCTAATCGATTTGACGTTATTTTGCTTAACGATGATTACACTTCAATGGATTTTGTGGTCGATGTATTACGGAGATTTTTTCATAAAGAGTTTCAAGCTGCTGAAGCAGTCATGCTTAAGATTCATATAGATGGAGAAGCGGTATGTGGGACATATTCTTATGATGTTGCGCAAACAAAAGTTAAGCAAGTGATCGGCTATTCCAGAGAAAATGACCAACCATTGATTGCAGTATTAAGAGAGTTAGGAATATAATTTTTTTTAATTTA